>Ga0307516_10001313_pt1 | contig 34486 bp, 26 predicted proteins | sample 19_EM_MG_FD_203310 | JGI IMG/M metagenome (GOLD analysis project Ga0307516, IMG submission 203310) | Populus trichocarpa ectomycorrhiza microbial communities from riparian zone in the Pacific Northwest, United States - 19_EM | ecosystem: Host-associated > Plants > Roots > Unclassified | place...
GGGCCGGGGAGCGCAAGCCCCGGCCCGCCCCGGCGTGTCTCAGCGTTCCGTGAGGGCGTCGGCCAGCAGCCGCACGGCGCCGGTGAGGGCTGCCCGGGGATTGTCCCGCCAGTCCGGGGTGAGCGGCGCGAGGCTGGTCGAGAGCGGGTAGCGCCGGCCCAGGTCGGGGATCTGCTGCCTCGTCTCCTCCGCCTGCTCGCGCCACGCGGCCATGCCATTCTGGTCCAGCCGCCGGTAGGCGGCCGTGGTCTCCGCGGTGGCGCGCACCGTGGCATACACCATGGTGATCGCCGGGGGCCGGGCGGCGGGCGGGACGGCCCAGGCGTCCAGGATCCGCAGGAGCCGCTCGAGCCAGTCCTGCTCGTGCGGGCCCTGGGTGGCCTGCGACCAGGGCCGCTCGGCGAGCCACGGGTGGGCGAGGTAGACCTCGAACAGCGCGCCGGCCCAGGCCTGCAGGTCGTCGGCCAGGCTCGTGCCCGGGTCGGCCCATTCCGGCACGGCCGAGGCGTGGTCCTGCATCAGGGCGAGCAGGTTCTCCTTGGACCCGACGTAGGGATACAGCGCCATCGCGCTCTTGCCGAACGTCGCGGCGATCGCCCGGGTCGAGACCGCCGCCAGGCCGTCGGCGTCCGCGACGGCGATGCCGGTCCGCAGGATCTCGTCCAGGTCGAGCTGCTGCCGGGGGCCTCGGCGCGGGGTCGGCAGGGTCGTGCCGCGGTGCCGCCAGAGCCGGCGGACGTGGGCGTTCACATCCATAGTCCTTACAGTGTATAGTGTTTTCATGGTCACCGCTCACCTGCATGACGAATCCACGCTGGAAGTGTCGATCCGGGGCGACGGACCCGCGGTTGTCGTACCGGTCAGCACGGCCCTCATCGAGGGCGAGGCCGCCGACCGGCTCCGCGCCTGGGGCACCGACCCGAACCTCGGCCACACCCTCGCCACCGGCCTCGCCGACGCGGGCTTCCGGGTCATCACCGCCGACTATGAAGGTCACCTCGCGGAGCATCCGAAGGTCCGCACCCTCACCGCCGCGGCCGTCACGGCCGACCTGCTCGCCGTCGCCGACGCGGCCGGCGCGGCCCGCTTCGCCTACTACGGCTATTCCTGGCTCGCGCTCGCCGGCCTGCAACTCGCGAGCCGCACCGACCGGCTCGCGGCCCTGGCGATGGGCGGCTTCCCGCCGCTGGACGGCCCCTACGGCCCGATGCTGACCGTCACCCACGCCAGCCACCGCGAGGCGGTCGCCAACGTCGGCAGGCCGCCGAGCACTGTCGAGGTGCAGCCGGGCGACTGGGACTCGGCCGAGACCACCCAGAACCCCGAGCAGATCGAGCAGTACGTCACCCTCTACGAATCCCTGCGCGGCTTCGACGAGCGGGCCGCCCTCGACCGGCTCGGCGGCCTGCCCCGGCTGGTCTTCGCGGGCGCCGACGACAACATCCGCTACGGACCCCGGTGGGACAACGCCTACGTCGCCATCGCCGACGCCGTGCGCGACAACCGCGACGAGCTCACCAAGCAGGGCTGGACGGTGGAACTGGTCGCGGGCACCGACCACATGAGCGCCATGCAGGCGGACAGGGTGCTCCCCCTCCTGATTCCCTGGCTGCGGCGACACTGGTGTTGACTTCAAGGGTGGACCGCCGACTCAGCAGCATCGCGCACTCGCACCATCCGATCGCGGCCCCGATCCTCGGGGTGAACGTCAACCGGCTCCTGCGCCGGGCCGACCGGCAACCGGCCGCCCGGATCCTGGACCTGGGCTGCGGCGAGGGCGCGTGGGCCCTGCAGGCCCTCGCCCACTATCCGGACGGCCACGCCGACGGCGTCGACATCGACCGCTACGGCCTGGAACGCGCCGCGACCGCCGCGGCCGAACGCGGCCTCGCCGACCGGCTGACCCTGCACGAACGGGACGCCCGCTCCTACGTGCCCGACGGCGACTACGACCTGGTGCTCTGTGTCGGCTCGACGCACGCCTTCGGCGGCTTCACCGAGACGCTGGAACTGGTCAGCCGGCACGTGCACCCGGACGGCGTGCTGCTGATCGGCGAATGCTTCTGGGAGGTGCCGCCGACGCCGGAGGCGCTGGCCGCGCTCGAGGTGAAGTCGGAGGATTACACCAGCCTGGCCGACCTGGTCGCGACCGCCGAGCAGGCGGGCTGGACCCCCGTTTACGCCCACGTCAGCGACACCGCCGAATGGGACAACTACGAGTGGTCGTGGACCGGGTCGCTCACCGACTGGGCGCTCGACAACCCCGGCCACCCCGACGCGGAGGCGGCGCTCGCCCTGGCCCGGGAGCACCGCGACCAGTGGCTGCGCGGATATCGCAAGGTGCTGGGCTTTGTGACGCTGGTGCTGCGCCGGGGATGAGCCCCGACCCGAGTCAGCACCGCGAGTCGCAGGACCGGGGTCAGAAGTCGACGAGCTCAACGGTCACGCTCACGGTGTCGCCGGTGTCGAGGGCCTCGGCCGTGCGGACTGCCCGTTTGACGGGCAGCACATAGCCGGACTGCGCGCTGCCCGGGAAGATGGACGTCGTCCAGACACTGCCGCCGACCGTGACCCGGACCCGCACCGACCCGAAGCCCCGCGCCTGCCCGCCGGTCAGCTCGCGGATCTCCTCGGAGGCGTCGGCGGGCAGGGTGACAAAGGTCCAGCTTTCGGGCCGACGCGCCTGCCAGAGCCACAGCTCGGCTTCGAATTCCACCACCACGGCAGGAGCATCGCACGAGGGTCCGACAATTCCGCCGGCCCGCGGCGGGTGGCTACCGTTGACGCCCTGAACGGCGGGAGGGCGGCGGCGGGGCATGCGGGTGACGATGACAAGCGCCGCGGCGGGACGGGCCGGCCGGGTGAACGAGGACTTCGCCGGCGCCGTACCGATGGCGGCGGTGCTGATCGACGGCGCCGGCATCCCCGGCGCCGAGTCGATCTGCCGGCACGGCGTGGCCTGGTACGCCGGCCGCCTGGGAGGCGGCCTCCTGAGCCTCCTGGCACTGGCGCCGGACAGCAGTCTCTCGGCGCTGCTCGCCGCGGCCATCGAGCAGGTGACGGACGAGCACCGGGACAACTGCGACGTCGCCGATCCCATCAGTCCCTCGGCGACCGTGGCCATCCTGCGCCGCTCCGGCGACCTCATCGAGCACCTGGTGCTCGGTGACTCGGTCCTCGTGCTCGACAAAGTGGCCGGTCCGCCGCTCGTCGTCGCCGATCCCCGGGAAGTGATCATCAGCCGGTCGTACGAGTCCGCGCTCGGGGCCGCCACCGAGGGCAGCGACGCGTACCGCCTGATCCTGCGCGACCTGCGCGGCGAGCGGAACCGGCCGGGCGGTTTCTGGGTGGCCAAGGACGACCCGCGGGCGGCGGACGAGGCGGTCACCGGAAGCTGCCCGATCTCGGAGGTGACCGGTGCCGTGCTGCTCAGCAACGGCGCCAGCCGCATCGTGGACCGGTTCCGGCTCGCCGACTGGCCGGAGGTCCTGGCCCTCCTCGCATCGAGCGGTCCCGCCGAAATCATCCACCGGGTCCGGCAGGCGGAGGCGCGCCACGCGGTGGCGGCCGACGACGCGACGATCGCGCACTGCACCGACCTCGGCGAGGTCTGATGCGCGACCGGCGCTCAGCCCGCGAGTTTCTCGACGGCGGCCGGGGTGAAGAAGTTGACGAGGTTGCCGTCGGGGTCGCGGAACAGCAGTGACCGGTTGCCCCACGGCATGGTGGTGGGCTCGTTGACGAAGTCCTCGACGACGCCGGCCAGGTTCCGGTGCACGGCGTCCACGTCATCGACGAGAAACTCAACGATGACGGAACGGTTGTCGCGCGGGTGGGCGGCGCCCGGCGCGAACAGCGGGACGGTGCGGGTGCCGGCGATCGCGAGCGTGGCGGACGCGGTCCTGATCTCCGCGAACTCCGGGTTGGCCCAGTGCGCCGGCACGCCGGTCGCGCGCTCGTAGAAGCCGGCGAGGCGGGCGACGTCGTCCGTGATGACGCGGACCGAGGCGAATCTCATGATGTTCTCCCGACGGGTTGGGGTGTCCCGACCGAGGCTAGAGCTGATAGTGGACATATTCCGCCCAGTATTGAGGAGATAATTTCGGCCATGGCCCGACCCACCGCCCGCGTGCTGACCCTGCTGGAGCTTCTGCAGTCGGGCGGCATCCGGACGCTGGCCGAGCTGGCCGACCGGCTGGGGGTCGACGCGCGCACGGTGCGGCGGTACGTCGAGCATCTGATCGATCTTGAGGTGCCGGTCGAGTCGGTGCGCGGCCGTTACGGCGGATACCGGCTCGCCCCCGGCTATCGCATGCCCCCGCTCATGCTGGGCGACGACGAGGCGCTCGCCGTCCTGCTCGGCCTCATCGCCGGTCGCCGGGCCGGGCTGCTGACCACCGCGGGCACGGCGAGCGAGACCGCCACGGCCAAGATCCGGCGGGTCCTGCCCGAGCGGCTCTCGCGCAGGCTCGACGCCGTGCTCGGTTCCCTCGCCTTCACCGCCCCGGCCGGGCAGGCGGCCGTACCGGACAGCGCGGTCCTGCTCGCGCTCGCCGACGCGATCCACCATCGCCGGCCGGTCTCCCTGCGATACACCGCGGGCGACGGCCGGCGCAGCGTCCGCGAGCTGCACCCGTACGGGCTGGTCGTGCACTCGGGCCGGTGGTACGTGACCGGCGTGGACCCCGCGATCGGCGAGGACCGGACGTTCCGGCTGGACCGCATCGCCGACGCGCGGGCGATGCCCGGCTCGTTCGAGCCGCCCGCGGGAGTCGATCCGGCGCAGCGCGTGCTCTCCGGGCTCGCCCGGGCTCCGTACCGGCACGAGGTGGTCCTGCGCATGCGGGGAACGGTCGAGCAGATAAGTGCCCGGCTCCCCGCCGGCGTCGCGATCCTCACGGAACCGCCGGCCTCCGGCGACGCGGAGCCGGGGACCGGGCGCTGGGTACGCGTCGAGCTGCGGGTGGAACGGCTCGACTGGCTGCCCTCGGTGCTCGCGTCGCTCGATCTGCCCTTCGCGATCGAGCGCCCGGACGAGCTCCGTGACCTGGTCGCCGCGCTCGCCCACCGGCTCGCGGCCTCGGCCCGGCGCGGCCTTCCCGACGACTGACGCGTTCGCCAGCCTGATCCTGGACGCCGGATGGGCCCACCTGAACCTGACTTCGACGACGGGGTTCGCGCGCTATCCACAGGCTCACCCGCGGTGCCGCGCGAGCCGCCTGGCAATCGATACGCTGGCGACCGCCGAGAGGGGGCCCGATGCGCTTGCGTGTGTTGACGATGCCTGTCGGCCGCCGCCGGGCGATTCGACCAGCTCGGCGAGGGCCGGCGCGGCCTGGGTCAGCGGATCCTGGCGCCGTACACGTGGTCGACGGTCATCGTCATCAGCACCCGTCGGTCGGACACCATCACCGACCGGTATTCCGCCCAGTCCGGGTGCTCGCCGGCGGCGGCGCGGTAGTACGCCACCAGCGCCTCGACCTCTGGACCGTCCGGGTCGGTGCCCGGCCCGGTGAGGGTCACCGTGCCCTCGGCGGTGGCCCAGGCCCACCCTTCCGGGCTGGTGACCTCGAGCGCGGCCCGGGGGTCCCGGCGCAGGTTCGCCGTCTTGGCCCGCCCCTCGGTCATCGAGACGTAGATGACGCCCGCCGGGCCGTCGTAATAGGGCGTGACCGGGGAGAGCTGGGGCCGGCCGTCCGCCTTGATCGTCGCCAGGACACCGAGCCGGCTCTCCGCGAGCAGCGAGCGGGGATCGAACGGAGCGGCGTCGCCGGGAGATGTCATGGCAGAATTATCGACCTTCACATCGGTATGAAGGTCAAGGCGGGGTGCGCGTGCTGATCGGGGAACTGAGCCGGCGGACCGGAGTCCACGCCCACCTGCTGCGGTATTACGAGTCCCAGGGCCTGCTCGATCCCGGCCGCGGCCCCAGCGGCTACCGGGAGTACGCCGACGAGGCCGTCGTGACCGTGACGCAGATCAGGAAGCTGCTCGAAGCCGGCCTGTCCACCCAGGAGATCGCCGTCCTGCTGCCGTGCGTGACGGGCACGACCCCCGACCTCGCGCCCTGCCCGGAGCTGCTGGCCACGATGCGAGCCCGCCGGGACGAACTGGACGAGCGCATCGGCACCCTGGCCCGCTCCCGCGGGCTCCTCCACGACTACATCAACGCCACCGAGCGCCGCGCGGCGGAGCACCGCCAGGAGTCCACCGCCGGCTGACCGGCAGCACGATCCAGGAGGTCCACCGCCGCCGACCGGCAATGCGATCCCCGGCTGCCCCCGGTCCGCGCCGGGGGCAGCCGGGAGTCGTCAGGCCGCCCGGGTCCGGCGGCGGGTCAGGGAGAAGCCGAACAGGCCGGCGATCGCCGCCAGGACTCCCCCGCCGGCGGTCCACAGCCACCGGGTTCCCAAGGCCGGCAGCCAGCTCCCGCCGTCGTCGTCCGCGACCGGCGCCGCCGAGGCCGCGGCGGAGCCGGTCAGCACGCTTCCGGGCCGGTTGTCCGGCACCAGGGGCGCGGCCAGGTCTCCCTGGTCGGCGCCGTCGTCCCCGGCCGGCGCGGCCAGCAGCAGGTCGACCTGCACCGGCAGGCCCAGGTCACGGTCGGGCAGCTCGGTGCTCGACAGCCGCACGTAGTACGTGCCGGGCAGCGGGTCGCCGTCCCACGGCTCGGCCCAGGAGCGGACCTGTCGCAGCTGGCAGCGCAGTGCCACCTGGGTGGCCTCCGCGGCGGCGAGCGGGCTCTGCTCGCCGGCCACGCAGGACTGCCGGCGGCGCAGGCCGTCGAAGACCTCGACCGTCCAGGCCTGGGCGCCGTGCCGGTCGGCGGCCGGCGGCAGTTGCACCGTCGCGGTGACGTCGGGCCGCTGCCCGGCCTCGGCACCGAACGACCAGTAGAGGTAGTCGCCGGTGACCGCGGCGACGTGCACCGGTTGGGCCGGCGCGACCGCGACGGCGGTCAGGAAGGTGGTGCCGGCGCTGCCGACGGGGGCCGCCGGCGACGGCGTGGCCGCCGCGGTGCAGAGCGCCACGGCGCCGATCAGCCCGGCGGTGGTCAGGGTGTGCCGCATCAGTTCTCCCTCCAGGTGGCGACCCACCAGCGGGTCAGCCAGCCGGCGAGCACGCCGGCGACGAGCCCGGCGGCGCCGAGCACGAGCAGCAGCAGCCAGCCGCGGCCGAGCCCGGGAGCGTCCGGGGCGGACGACGCCTCGACCACGTCGATGCTCAGCTCCAGCGGCATGCCGGGCGCGGTGGCGGCGGTCGACGACGCGAACGAGTTGCTGACGATCAGGCAGACCTCGGCCGACGCCGACGCCGACGCGGGCGAGACCTCGTCGTCGCCCGACCAGCGCAGGCCGGCCGAGAGGACGTCGGCGCGGCCGCTGCCCGCGTCGGTGCCCCGGACCAGCTCGCGGCCGCCGACGGTCGCGGCCTTCAGCAGGACGCCGTAGTCACGGTTCAGTGGCCGGTCGAGCGCCACGCTCACCGCGGCGCGCAGTTCCTGACCCGCCGGTACGGGCACCCGGTAATACCGGTGCTCGCCGATGCGCTCGCGGTCGGTGTAGACGCCGGCCGCCAGCATGGGCGCGGTCGCGCAGTCCGCGGCGCCGGCCACCAGGGCGGGTGCCACCGGTGGCGGTACGGCGGCCCGGTCGACCAGTTGCTTGATCCGTCCGGTCAGCTCCTGCTCGCTCTGCGCGGCCGTGTACGTGCCTCCGGTGGCCGTGGAGATGCAGACGAGCTGTTTGCGGGTCTTCTCGTCGGGCGCCAGGCCCAGGGTGTCCACGACCAGGCTGGTGCCCTGGGCGGCCAGTTCGCGGGCGACGGTGCAGGGATCGGGCGGCGTACAGGTGTCCTCGCCGTCGGTGATCAGGACGATCCGCCGGGCCGACCCGCCGCTGCCCAGGTCCTTGGCGGCCGAGCGCAGCGCGAGGCCGACCGGGGTGAACCCGGTCGGGCGCAGGGTGGCGATGGCGTCCTTGGCCCGGTCCCGGTCGACCGGGCCGACCTCGACGATCTGCTGGGTGTCGCGGCAGCCGACCTTCTTGTCGTCGCCGGGGTAGGTGGCGCCGAGCACCCGGATGCCGAGCTGGGTGGTCTCCGGCAGGGCGTCGACGACCTCGGCGAAGGCGCGCTTGGCGACCGAGATGCGGGTGGCGCCGTCGATGTCGGCGGCCCGCATCGAACCGCTGACGTCGAGGACCAGCTCCACCCGGGGTGGTTCAGCCGTGGACGGCTCCTCCGCGAGGGCGGGTTCGATGCGCATGAGGGTGGATAAGGCGATCAATCCGATCGTTACCACTATGGACAGTCTTTTGTGGATCACGCGGCAAGATCATAAAGCTATCGATCTTGCTCGCCGCCGGTGGGTGGGTACCGGTCCGGCCGCTAACCGGCGGGCGAGTAGACGGGTGCCTGGGCGCCCGCCGGCGATTGCCGTTCGTGGTTCGGGGCACCGGCGGCGACCACCCGGTCCCGGCCCTCACGCTTGGCCCGGTAGAGGGCCTTGTCGGCGGTCCGGAGCAGGTCGGAGAAACTGGTCTGCCCGTCGTTGCCGCAGACGCCGAAGCTGGCGGTGAACCGTGGCGTACCGCCGTCGATCGCCTCGCTCAGCGCGGCCCGGAGCCGGTCCAGCACCAGCACCGCGCGCTCCACGGTGACGTCGCTCAGCACCATGCCGAACTCCTCGCCGCCGAGCCGGCCGGCCAGGTCGTCCTTGCCCAGCCCGGCGCGCAGGACCCGGGCGAACAGCCGCAGCGCCCGGTCACCGGCCTCGTGCCCGTGCGCGTCGTTGAGCAGCTTGAACTTGTCCAGGTCGGCCATCACGAACGCCAGCCGGCCACCGCGCCGGAGCCGTTCCCGGGCCTCGCTCTCGAACGCGCGCCGGTTGGGCAGCCCGGTCAGCCCGTCGGTGCTGGCCTGCAGCTGGGCCAGCTCGAACGAGCGCAGGGTGCCGATCCGGTTGCCGACCTGCGCGCCGAGCAGCGCCAGCCCCGCGAGGGTCTCCCCGGCGGGCGGCTGGCCGGCCGGGCCGGTGGTGTGCACGACGCCCAGCGAGCGGCCCATGAAGGTGACCGGCACGCAGATCGCCGACACCCGGCCCTGCGGGCGGTTCCGGAGCTTGGGGCAGGCGTTGAGCGCGTCGCTGTCGTCGAACGACACCAGGTGGCCGCGGCGCACCGCGACGCAGTGGAAGGGCGAGGTGACCGGGCAGCACGGCGCCTCACCGGTACGCCCGGTGGCGCGCGTGGTCAGCCGGGCCTCGGAGTTGTCGGCGAGCAGCAGCTCGGCGGGCCGGTCCGGGCCGAGGACGGTCAGGGTGTTCGCGACGACCTCGTACGCGTCGTGCTCGGTCTCGGCCATGTCGAAGGCGTCGGCGAGCTGGCTGCCGAGCTTCTCGCGCCGCGCCTCCGCGGTGAGCTGCTGGACCGTCTCGCTCAGCCGTTCCGCGGTGTGGTTGAACGACCGGGCCAGGGCACCGATCTCGTCGTCGCGGGGTGTCTCGACGCGGGCGTCCAGGTCGCCGGCGCCGACGCGGTGCGCCACGTCGTCGACCGCGCGCAGGTCACGCAGGATCGACCGGGTCAGCCGGGCCGACAGCCCGAACACCAGCAGCGCGGCCAGCAGCGCCGCGCCGAGCAGCCGCCGGGCGTCGACCTGCTTGATGCGGTCCGCGGCGGCCAGGTGCTCGGCCCGGTCGGCGGACAGCTTCTCGATCAGATTCGAGATCTCATCGTTGAGCATGTCGGCCTGGTTCTCCAGGATGCCGATGCCGGTGAGGGCCACGGGACGGTCCGCGGCGCTGAGCCGGATGACCGAGTCGGCCCGGCCGAGCAGGCGGTCCTGGGCCGTGCCGATGTCCCGCAGCTCCGCCTCGTAGGCGGTGCCGTCGGCGAGGGCGGACAGCTGGACGTTGGTGGCGAGCATGGTGGTGCGGGCGGCGTCGAACTCGGACCGTACCTCGACCCTCGACCGCCCGGTGTCGCCCTCGGCGACCGCGACCCCGAACCAGGCCTGCGCCCGGACCTTGTGCTGCAACGACTGGGACACCAGCGTGAGCGCCTGGATCGTGCCCAGCCGGGCCTCGGCGCGGCTGGCGGCGGTGAGGCGCGCGTACCCGGAGAGCCCGACGCCGCCGACGACGGCCGTGAGCAGGGCACCGATGAGCGCGATGGCGAAAAGCCGCTTGCGCACGGTCAACCGCCGACCTGGTCTCATCGCGTGCCGCCCCTCGCCGCCGTCCTCTCCCCCTATCGACACCCGGCGCCCGGACCTGAACGGATCCCACCGGACCGCGGCACCCGGCGGCTAGGCCGATCTGGTGCCGGCGGACGGGTCCGGAACCTCGCGCAGGCCGCCCGGCCGGAGCCCGCTGAGGCGATCGAGCGCGGCCGACGCGACGTCGGCGCCAGGTAGACGACCAGGCGCCGGTCGTCCGCGCCGGGCAGTTCGAGCATCTCGTACGCGAGCCGCAGCTCTCCGACGGCGGGAGGGGCCAGCGCGGTTCGCTCCGCACCGCTACGACACATCATCGGCCGACGCCGGGCGGCAGGGGCTCAGCCGGAGCTGACCTGCCCGAAATACCCGACATAACGCCCACGACCCCGGGCACTCGACAGCGGGGCACCGAAGGGCCTCGCAGTGCTCTCAAGGGGGCAAGATCTACCGAGATCTATTAAACGGCCGATGAAGAGGCGACCCGGGGCGGCCTGACGCGGCTCCGGTGCGGCGGGCGACCGCGCCGACGACGATGACGAGTAGGCCGGTCGCGACCAGCGGCGCGGTGCCGGCGCCGGTCACGGCGAGGGCGCCGGCGCGGGCGGTGGGCGCTACCGCGACAGGAAGCTTCATGGCGTAGGGGTCGCCGTCCGCGTCGACGCCCGTGGCCACGAACGTGTGCTCCCCGACCGGTAGGTCCGCCGGCACAGTGACGCCGTGCGTGAAGTCGCCACGACCATCGGTGACGGCCGTGGCCAGCAGCATGGGCTCGGAGTAGATGGCGATGGTGACCGTGGAATGCGGGGCGAAGCCGGTGCCGATGAGGACGATCTGCTGGCCGGGGGCCGCGGCGCTGATCGGCCCGCGGTCCGTCGTCATGGTGGCGTCGGTGTCGGGGGCGATCACAGGGACGGCCGGGAGGGTCGCGGTCACCGGAGCGGACGGCCCGGACTGCGCCGAGTCGACGCCCGCGGCGGTGTGCGCGATGACCGTGACTGTGTAGGAGGTGCCGGCGACCGCCCCGAGCGTGCACGTGGTCTCCCGCGCCGACGCGGTGGTGCACGAGGCCGGGCCCGGATCGGCGAAGGCGGTGTACCTCGCCACCAGGCCGGCGTTCTCGGTGGGTGCGGCCCAGCGCACGGTGATCGAGGAGGTGCCGGCGACCGCGGACACGGCGGAGGGCGCGCCGGGCAGGACGGCGGTGGGAGCAGGAGTGGGCACGGCGGTGGGAGCAGGGCCAGCCGAGCCCGTAGGAGCTGGTGTAGCCGTGGCCGTAGGAGTGGGCGCAACCGTGGGAATGGGCGCAACCGTAACCGTAGGAGTAGGCACAGCCGTAGGAGTAGGCGCAGCCGTAACCGAAGGAGCAGGGGCAGCCGTAGGAGCAGGAGTATCCGAAACCGAAGGAGCAGGCGCAGCCGTAGCCGTAACCGTAGGAGCAGGGGCAGCCGTAGGAGCAGGAGTATCCGAAACCGAAGGAGCAGGCGCAGCCGTAGGAGCAGGAGTATCCGAAACCGAAGGAGCAGGCGCAGCCGTAGGAGCAGGAGTATCCGAAACCGAAGGAGCAGGCGCGGCTGTGGCCGTAGCCGTGGGAGTTACCGTCGCGGAGGCGGTAGCCGTGGGAGTGGGACTGGGAGTAGCGGTGGCCGTTGGGGTAGGGGCGGGGACTGCCACTGGTGTCAGCGCCTGGCCCTCGCTCTCCGCACCCTCGCCGACGCCGTTGACCGCACGCACCCGCACCGGGTACAAGGTGGCGTTCTCCAGCCCAGTCAGCGTCACGGTCAGGGCGCCGCCCGTGCCCGGCTCCGTGCTGACCCTCGCCCAGTTCGCCCCGTCGTCCGTCGACACTTCGTACCGGATGACCGAGTCGCCCCCGTTGCCGCCGGGAACGAACGAGAGGGTCCCGCCGGCGTCGCCCGGCGTGACCGTGAGATTCGTCGGGGCCGCCGGGACTGTCGCCGGTGTCACCTGTCCCGCGTCGCCCACCGCGCCCTCCCCGACCGCGTTCACCGCGCGCACCTTCACCGCGTAGGTCGTGCCGTTGGCCAGACCTGGCACCGTCGCGGTCCGGGCGGCGCCGGTACCGTCGACGACCGTGAGCGGCGCCCACGTCGATCCGCCGTCGGTGGACACGTCGTACCGGGTCAGGTCGCTCCAGCCGGTGCTGGCCGGCGCAGTGAAGCTCAGGCTCACCGAGCCGTTGCCCCGGGTGGCCGTCAGCAGGGTCGGCGCGCTCGGCACGGTGGCCGCGATCAGCGCGGACGATTCCGGGGAGGTGATGCCGGGGCCGACCGTGTTGAGCGCTGTGACCTGGAATTTGTAGCTCGTGCCGGCGGCCAGGCCGGACAGTGTGCACGGGCTCGTGGCCGGCTGGGCGCAGCCGCCCGCCGACACCGTGGTGTAGCCACCGGCGCCGGCCGCCACCTCGACCCGGTAGCCGTCCACCGGGGTGCCGTCGCTCGGTGCCGGCACGCTGGCCGCGGACCAGCTCAGCTCCAGCGCCTTGTCGCCGGCGATGACGGCGGCCGGGGTGCCGGGCCGACCCGGCAGGCCCAGCGCCCAGATTCCGTTGGAGACACCGGAGAGGGCGCCCTCGACGCCGCCGCGGACAGAGCTGATCTTGACCCAGAACTGGGTGCCCGGGGTCAATCCGGTGAGCAGGCAGGGGCTAGCCGCCGGAGTGGCACACGCCCCGCTCGTGACCTTCGTGTACGGCCCGGATGTCCCCGCCGTGGCCACCGAGACACGGTAGCTGTCGACGATGCCGCCCGGCGGCGTCCAGGACACCTCCACCTCGGCCACGCCGGCGATCTCGACGCCCACGTTGCTCGGCGCCGACGGCGCGGCGACGGCGGTGACGCCCGTGGACCCGGCCGATACACCCGCGCCGGCAGGGTTGACCGCGACCACCCGGAACCGGTACGTGCTCCCGCTGCCCAACCCGGTCACGGTGCACGGACTCGCCGCCATCGACACGCACGTCCCCGCCGGAACCGGGTTGTAGGTGTCGCCACCATCGTCGGACATCTCCAGTTGGTGCTCCTCGACCGGGGCCTCGTCCGTGGAGGTCGCGGCCGTCCAGGTAACTGTGATCGTCCGGGAGGCGGTGGCTGCCGCGGACGGCGTGGCCGGGGCGGCGGGCGGTTCGATCGCGAGGGCCGAGGCTCTGTCGGACTCGGCGCTGTCGAAGCCGCCGACCTGGGCTACAAGGACGAAGTAGTACTCGGTCCCGGGCGTCAGCCCGGACACCGTGCAGGACGTGTCGGTACCCGCCACCGACGTGCACGACCCCGCGGTCACCTCCGCGAACGGGCCGGTGCTCGCCGTCCCCGCATAGACCCGGTAGGACGCCGGGTCGTTCGGCGGCGCGTCCCAGTTCAGACCGATCTCCCCGGTGCCGGGCGCCGGCGCCGCGGCCAGGTTCCCCGGATAGGTCGCCGCGGGGATGACGGCGACCGCGATCCCGGCCGGCTGGTTGCCGACCGCGATGTGCCGGGCCGTGCCCGCCGCACCGAGCGAGGTGTCGTACACCGTCACGCGGTCTGTGGCCTGCGCGCTCACCAGCACCGCGGCGCCGTCCGGGGTGACCTCGGCGCCGCCCGGGCCGCTTGCGGCGGCGAGGGTGTAGTCGGTCACGCCGTCCGTGGCGCGGATCGCGCGGATCCCGGTGGTGGCGGCGTACAGGGTGACGCCGTCGGGTGCGACCGCGATGTGGTGGACCGCCGCGCCCGAGTCGTGGCGGGCGATGACCGTGTTGCTGTCCGCGTCGATGACGTCGACTTTGTCGGCCGCGGTGGCGACGTACACCTGCCCGCCGTCCGGCGACACCGTCACACCCGCCGGCTCGTTGCCGACCGTCACGGTGGCGACGACGGTGGCGGTCGCGGCGTCGAGCACCGACACGGTGTCGGACCCGAAGTTGGCGACGTAGACCGCGCCGCCGCTGGCCGAGACCGCGACGTCGGCGGGCTCGTCGCCCACGGGGATCGTCGTGGGGTTGGTGGGGTCGGCGAGGTCGAGGACGGTGAGCGCGTCGCCGTCGCGGTCGGTGATGTAGACCCGGTCTCCCGAGGGTGCCGTCGCCACGGCGCTCGGCCGGCCCGGGACCGCGACGGTGTCCAGCAGGATGTTGGGCGTGGTGTCAAGCACCGCCAGGGAACCGTCGGCCGTGACCACGTAGCCGAGCGTCCCGTCGGCGGACAGCGCCACGTCGACCGGCTGCGAGTAGTCGCCGCTCAGCGCGATGGTCTCCGCCACGGTCTCGGTGCTCATGTCGATGACGGACACCGAGTTGCTGCCGGAGTTGGCGACGTACGCCCGGATCGTCGTGGCGTCGTCGCCGGGCGCTGCGCCCGCCGGAGCGGGAAGCCAGGCGATGGGCAACGCCATGGTGACCGAGGCGAGCACCGAGCCGAGAGAGCGCAGTAGGCCGATCCGCATCGCTTCTCCCGCAATTCAGGACATAACGGTCCTACGGTAGAGGCCGGCCGGCCTCGCCGGCCGCTCAATGCCGGATTTCGGGCTCCGCCTCCGGGGTCCGGATCCACCCCAACGTGCGCTCGACCGCCACGGGCCAGTTCTCGTGCTCCGCCGCCCGCCGGGCCGGGTCCAGTTGCCGGGGTCCGCTGCGCCGCCCGGCGCCAGTTGCGCCGCAGCCCCGCCACGTCCGGCAGGTAGCCCACTGCCAGCCCTGCCGCGTACGCCGCGCCCAGCGACACCGTCTCGGGCGCGAAGCTGGTATCGCCCGGACGCCGCGTCCTGCTGGACGAAGCCGACGTGCTGCAGGGTGCGCGGGATGCCGTGGGTGGTGGCCTTGGCCAGGCCCAGTGACCCGGCGATCTCGCTCGCGCGCAGCCAGCCGGGCCCGGCGGCGAGCAGCCGGATGACGGCCGCCGCGCGCTGGATGGACTGGATCAAGCCGGGCACGACCGCGATCGTAGCCAGCCCGCCCGGTGCGCGAAAACGTTCGACATCGTCGAACCGGACGCGTTGCCGCGGCGTTCCCGCCTGCCTACCGTCTCGATCAAACCTCGGACACGGAAGGGGGCCGGGTCGGTGGCGGACTTCGTCGGTGCGGTGGATCCGGCCCCACAGGAGGGAATCGGTCATGAGAACCGGGACACTGTCTCCGCAGGCCCGCGCGCAGGCGATCGCGGCGCTGTCCGGCGGCGAGGAGCTCGACGTGCTGGTCATCGGCGCGGGCGTGGTCGGCGCCGGCAGCGCCCTCGACGCCGTGACCAGAGGGCTGTCGGTCGGGCTGGTCGAGGCCCGCGACTTCGCCAGCGGCACCTCCAGCCGCTCCAGCAAGCTGATCCACGGCGGCCTGCGGTACCTGGAGATGCTCGACTTCGGCCTGGTCCGGGAGGCGCTGCGGGAACGCGGCCTGCTGATCCAGCGCCTGGCCCCGCACCTGGTCCGCCCGGTGCCGTTCCTCTATCCGCTGCGACACCGCGGCTGGGAGCGGGTGTACGCCGGCGCGGGCGTCGCCCTCTACGACACGATGGGGATCTCCGGTGGCACCGCCCGTGGCCTGCCCCGGCACCGGCACCTCGGCCGCCGCGCCGCCCTGCGGGTCGCACCCGGGCTGAAGCCGGAGGCCCTGATCGGCGCCCTGCAGTACTACGACGCCCAGGTCGACGACGCCCGGCACACCATGTTCCTGGCCCGCACGGCGGCCGCGTACGGCGCGCACGTCGCGTCCCGTACCCGGGTCACCGGTTTCCTCCGCGAGGGTGAGCGGGTCACCGGGGTGACGGCGGTCGACCTCGAACACGACGTCGCGTTCGAGATCCGCGCCCGTCAGGTGATCAACGCGACCGGCGTGTGGACCGACGACACCCAGGCCCTGGTCGGCGAGCGCGGGCAGTTCCACGTCCGGGCCGCCAAGGGCGTGCACCTGGTGGTGCCGCGCGACCGCATCCATTCCAGCACCGGGCTGATCCTGCGGACCGCGACCAGCGTGCTGTTCGTCATCCCGTGGGGCCGGCACTGGATCGTCGGCACCACCGACACCGACTGGCACCTGGACAAGGCCCACCCGGCCGCGTCCAGCCGCGACATCGACTACCTGCTGAAGGAGGTCAACAAGGTCCTGGTGACCCCGCTGACCCGCGAGGACGTGCAGGGTGTCTACGCCGGGCTGCGCCCGCTGCTGTCCGGCGAGTCGGAGATGTCGTCGCAGCTGTCCCGCGAGCACACGGTCGGCAGCCCGGCGCCGGGCCTGGTCGTGGTGGCCGGCGGCAAGTACACGACGTACCGGGTGATGGCCCGCGACGCGGTCGACGCCGCGGCGCACGGCCTCGGCGACGGGGTGCCCGCCTCGTGCACGGAGAACGTGCCGCTGCTGGGCGCGGAGGGCTTCGCGGCCCTGTGGAACCGGCGCCGGGTGCTGGCCCGCGAGGCCGGCCTGCACGTGGCGCGGGTCGAGCACCTGCTGCGCCGGTACGGCACGCTGGTCGAGGAGGTGCTGGCCCTGGTCCGCCGGGACCCGTCGCTGGGCGAGCCGCTGGCCGGGGCGGGCGACTACCTGCGGGCGGAGATCGCGTACGCCGCCGCGCAGGAGGGCGCCCGGCACCTGGAGGACGTCATGACCCGGCGTACCCATATCTCGGTGCAGACCTTCGACCGCGGGGTGGCCGCCGCCCGGCCCGCCGCCGAGCTGATGGCCGGGGCGCTGGGCTGGAGCCCCGAGCAGACCGACCGCGAGGTCGAGCACTACACCGCCCGGGTGCGGGCGGAACGGGCGTCGCAGGAACAGCCCGACGACGAGACCGCCGACGCGGCCCGGCTGGGCGCGCCGGAGGTCGTCCCCCTGGTCGGCGTGCCCGGCTGACCGGCGGGTGTCCCCCGGCGTTTCATTGGACGGAACCGGATGTGAACGTTAACATCTAGTGCCCACCGCACTAGAAGACGAAGGATGACCCGGATGACGAACGCCGACGACCAGGCCCTGCGTGACGCCGTCCTGCAGGCCAACCGGCTCATCCCGAAGGCCGGACTGGCCGCGCTGACCTGGGGGAACGCCAGCGGCGTCGACCGCGCCGCGGGCATCTACCTGATCAAGCCGTCCGGCGTCGCCTACGACGACCTCACCGCCGACCTGCTGGTGCCGGTCGACCTCGAGACCGGCCGCGTCGTCTCCGGGCGGCTCAAGCCGTCGGTGGACAGCGAGACCCACCGCGCCTTCTACCTGCAGTGGCCGTCGGTCGGCGGGATCACCCACACCCACTCCACCAACGCGGTCGCGTTCGCGCAGGCCCGCCGGGACGTGCCGGTGTTCGGCACGACCCACGCCGACACGTTCAGCGGCCCGGTCCGGGTGACCCGCGACCTGACCGCCGAGGAATGCGCCCAGGAGTACGAGTTCAACACCGCACGGGCCATCATCGAGCTCATCGGCACCGACGCCGACGCGCAGGCCACCCCGGCCGCCCTCGCGGCCAACCACGGCCCGTTCACCTGGGGTAAGGACGCCGGCAAGTCGGTGGAGCACGCCATCATCTGCGAGGCCGTCGCCGAGATGGCCCTGAAGACCCTCGCCCTCAACCCGGCGGCCTCGGCCCCGCAGTGGCTGCTGGACCGGCACTTCACCCGCAAGCACGGCGCCGGCGCCTACTACGGCAACGACCTGAGTAAGGCAACCGGCGCCTGACCCGCGCTAACCTCGGAGGATGCGCGTCACACGCATTACGGCCAACCTTCGAGTGGCTGAGGTCGCGGCGGCGAAGGGCTTCTACAGCGATTATCTCGGGCTGAGCACCGAGGAGTTCAACATGGGCTGGGTGGCCCGCTACACCTCACCCGACACCGGGGCGCACGTCCAGCTCGTCACGCGCGACGCCACCGCTTCCGAGGATTCGGTGATCTCCGTTCATACCGACGACGTCGAGGCCGCCTACGCCGAGGCGCAGAAGCTCGGCTACGAGATCGTGCACCCGCTCACGACAGAGGCCTGGGGTGTGCGCCGGTTCTTCGTCCGCGCGCCGGACGGCAACGTCATCAACATCGTCCACCACCGGGAGTGACGGCGCAGCGGGTCCGCCTCGCGCCGGCTCAGAACCCGAAGACCTGCGTGTAGTACGGGGCGCCGGCGGCGTTGCGGACGGCGCCGACCCCGACGGTCGTGGCCTTGCAGTTGAGGATGTTGGCGCGGTGGCCGGGGCTCTTCATCCAGGCGTTGACGACCTCCGCGGCGGTGCGGTAGCCCCAGGCGATGTTCTCGCCGGCGGGGCGGGCGAAGCCGGCGGCCCGGGCCCGGACCACGAAGGTGGAGCCGGCGCTGCCGGTGTGCGAGAACGTGCCGGTCTGGGCCATCCAGGCGCTGTGGTCGACCGCGGCGGCGGTCAGCCGCACGTTGACGGTGACAGCGGCACAGCCGTGGGTGGTGCGCTGGGTGTTGGTGAGGCGGGTGATCTCGGTCTGCAGAGTCTGCTCCTGCACCGCCGCCGGGGCGGCTTCGGCCGGGGTTGCGAACATCGACACGCCGAAAGCGGCGGCGGGGGCGATGAGGGCGGCCAGGGCGAAACGGCGAAGCAGCGAGCGCAAGGAGGACCCTTTCGAAGAACGGCGCCTGGCTTGCTGCCAGGTTCACTGTTCCCTTCGACCCCGCCCCGGGCGCGTTGATCGCAGCTTGGCTGCCTCCCGGTCGCCGTTCGGTTGCCGGCTCTCCCCCACCGGGCGACTGTCTGGTGTCGCGCGATCCGGCCCGGGGTAATGATGGGCGGACAGCCCGGAGAGAGGCGAACCCATGACACCCGACACCCCCGCGTCATCGGCGGCAGCGCACGAGATGGTCTGCGAAGCCGAGACCCCGGCCGAGGTCCTGTTCGTCTGCCCCGAGGAGGCGTGCGGGCGGCGTGTCGTCGTCGGCAAGTCCCACCCGCGGCTGACGGTGCTCGACCGTGGCGACTTCTGGGCGCGGCACGTCGGCTCCCGGGGCGCCGTGCGGCTCGACGAGCCGAAGGCGGCCTAGTCAGAGAAGCCGGCACAGACAGAGAAGCCGGCAGAGACAGAGCGCCGGCAGAGACAGAGCGCCGGCCCGCCCGAACGGTGGGGCGTTCAGGCGGGCCGGCCGGATGCGGCGCGCTAGATCGGGTTCTCGACCTTGATGATCGGGCCCTCGGCGTAGCCCATCATGTCGTAACCGACCTGCCCGAGCTGCGAGTCCAGGAACGTCGTCACGACGATCTTGTAGGTGCCGGACTGGCTCCCGTCGCCGGGGTTCTCCTCGGACAGCGTGTTCGCCGGCACGGTCAGCCGGGCCGTGAAGCTCTCGTCGAGCGAGAAGGGGCCGCCGACGGGGACGTTCACGCTGCCGAGCGTGACCTCGTCGCCCGGGCCCTGCGACTCGGCGTAGGCGGTCACCACCCAGTCCTTGCTGTTCACCGAGAGCGCGGTCAGCCACAGCGGCACCAGGTTGCCGAAGACGTGCCAGCTGACCTCGATGTCGAACGGCTCGTTGCGGTTGATGACCAGGTTGGACCGGCCGAGCGTGGGCCGCTCGGTGATGGCCACGATGCCGGTGAACTCGCCCTCGATGGCGGGGTCGGTGGGCCCGGTCGGTGGAATGTTGGGATCGAAGCGGTCGGTCATGTCGATGCTCCCTCGACGGTGATGGGCTCGACCGGTGGTACGAGTCCGCGCAGCCCGCGATCCGCGCATTTTCTTCCGCATTCGGTGCGGTGCACCCGCTGGTCTACGCCGCCCACCGTAGCCACGGGGTAACCGCAGGTCAGCCGGATCACCGACAGCTCGGGAACACTGTGGAGGGTGCCGGGGAAGCGCAATTTCGGCAATTGTCCCGGCGACTGCCGCCGAGAGATGAATAGTGCTGTCCACCATTGACCGCATTGCCGAGAATGGCGCCGGAAACTGTCGGGAATCTTGCCGCCGGCGGCGATCCACCCGGCCGGTGATCCTCGTAGGCTGGCGGCGTGGCCACCCAGACGGCGGGCGCGGTGCGGCTGCGCCTGGCCGGACCGTTCGCGATCCGCGGCAGCGGTGACGCCGGCGGCGTGCCCATGGTCGGCAGCCGCAAGGCGCGCACCCTGCTCAAACTGCTCGCCGTGCACCGCGCCGGGCCGGTGCCGATGGACCGCATCCTGGAGGTGCTCTGGGACGGCAGCCCGCCACGCCGGGCCGCGGACAACGTCGCCACGCTGGTCAGCCGGCTGCGGTCGCGGTTCGGGGCGGAGATCGTCACCGGCGGCCGCGAGGGGTACCGGCTGGGCCGGCCACCCGCCGTCCTGGTCGACCTGGACCTGGCCGCCGCCGATCTCGCCGCGGCGGCCCGGCACCTGGCGGCCGCCGAGCCCGGGCTGGCGGCCGCGCTGGCCGGCCGGGTCCTCGACCTGCTCGGCGGCGGGGAGGCGCTGCCCGAGGACCGGGACGCGGAGTGGGCCCGGCCCGCCCGTACCGAGACCGGCGAGTTGCTCCGGCGGACCCGGCAGCTCGCCGCGGAGGCCGCGCTGGCGACCGCCGACGCCGAGACGGCACGGGAGCTGGCGGCCGAGGCGGTCGCGGCGGACGGCTACGACGAGGCGGCCTGCCGGTTGCTGATGCGTGCCGAGGCCGCTCTCGCCCAGCCGGCCCGGGCGCTGTCGGCCTACGAGCGGCTGCGGGTGGCACTGGCCGAGGAGTTCGGCACGGATCCGGCCCCGGAGACCCGGGCGGTCCACCTCAGCATCCTCCGCGAGGAGAAGCCGCCGGCCACCCCGGCGGCCGGCCCGGGGCCATCCGCCGCCCCGACCACCGTCGGCTCGACCGCCGTCACCGCGGAATCGTCGCTGGCGGGCCGGAGCGCGGAGACGGCCCGCCTGGCCGGCGCCTGGCAGGAGGCCGTCGCCGGCCGGCCGGCCCTGGTTTTGATCAGCGGGGAGGCCGGGATCGGCAAGACCCGGCTCGCCGGTGCGGTCGTCGATCTGGCCGGCCGCACCGGTGGGGCGGTGCTGTCGGTGCGCTGTTACGCCGCGGAGAGCTCGCTGTTCCTGCAACCGTTCGTCGACGCGCTGGGCGGGCACGCCGCGCGGTCGCCGGCCGCGCTGGTGCGTGCGCTGGCCTCGCCCGTGCTGGCGGAGCTGGTGCCGCAGATCGGCGCCCTGCTCGGCGACTCACCGGCGCCGGTGGTCGCGCCCGATCTCGCCCGGGGCCGCGCCTACGAGGCGGTCAGCGGATATCTGTCCGGGATCGCCGCCCGCCGGCCGGCCCTGCTGCTGCTCGACGACCTGCACAATGCCGGCCTGGCCACCGTGGAGCTGCTGCATTACCTGGCCCGGCACGCCCGCGGCCGGCTGCTCATCCTCGCCACGGTACGGGCGGAGGAAGGCGCCGCCGCCCTGCGGACCCTCGCGGAGGTGGCGACCCGGCTGGAGCTCGGCCCCCTGCCCGCCGAGGCCGTGACCAGCCTCGCCACCAGCGCCGGGCAGGCCCAGCTGGCCCCGCGGATCCTGCACCGCACCGGCGGGCACGCGCTGTTCGTGGTGGAGACGCTGCGGGCGCTGGCCGCCGGCGACGACGGGATCCCGGATTCGCTGCAGGCGGCGGTGCTCGCCCGGGTGGCGCGCACGGGCACGGCGGTCGAGGAGTTGCTGCGCGCGGCGTCGACCCTGGACGCGACCATGGAGCCGGACCTGCTGGCCGGCCTGCTCGCGGTCCCGCCCGCCGAGGCCGTACGGCGCTGCGAGCAGGCGCTCACCGCCCGGCTGCTGGTGGTGGCCGGCCGGGCGTACGAGTTCGCCAACGATCTGATCCGCGAGGTGCTCTACACGACGACGCCCGCCCCGGCCCGGGTGGCGTACCACCGGCGGGCCGGGGAGTTGCTCAGCGATCACCCGGAACAGGTCGCCGCGCACGCCCGGGCCGCCGGTGACTGGGATCGCGCCGCCCGGGCCTTCCTGGTCGCCGGGGAGCAGGCCGGCCGCCGGTTCGCCGCCGCGGACGCCGAGGCGCTGCTGACCAGCGCCCTGGACGCGGCACTGCGGGCGGACGCGCCGGAGGTGACCGGGCGGGCGTACCAGGCCCGGGGCCGGGTCCGGGAGGCGCTGGCCGCCTATCCGGCGGCGCTGGCCGACTTCCAGGCGGCGGTGCGGACCGCCCGGCGGGTCGGTGACCGGCGGCTGGAGATGATCGGGCTGCGGGAGCTCGGCGGGGACGTTCCGATCGCGCTAGGGCAGTCGATCGCCCGGTGCGTCGAGCATCTGCGGGGCGGTCTCGCCATCGCCGAGTCGCTGGCGGACCGGACGATGGAGGCCGACCTGCTGAGCCGGCTCGCGATCGTCTCCAGCAGCCGGCTGAAATTCTCCGCGGCCCTCGGGTACGCCCAGCGCGCCGTCCAGACCACCCGGCCCGGCAGCGACGAACGGGCCCTGGCCGTGGCCCTGGACGGGCTGAAGACGAGCTGGGCGTACCTGGGTGAGATCGGCCGGCTGATCCCGGTGCTGGACGAGCTGGAACCGTTGCTGCACAAGCAGAACGACCTGTGGCGGCTGCAGTGGGCGCTGTTCGAGGGCGCGTTCCCGGCGATCGCGGCGGGCCGGTGGGGCGACGCGATCGACCGCATCGAGTCGGCCCGGGAGGTGAACCGGCGCAGCGGGTACGGCGCCTACGCCGGCTGGTTCGTCGGCAACCTGGGCTGGGTGCACCAGCTCCGCGGCGCCCACCGGCCGGCGATCGGCTACGGGCGCCAGGCGTACGCGCTGACCAGCGACACGAACCACCCGTGGTGGCGGGCCGCCGCCTGCGCGCAGCTCGCGGGTTCGCTGCTGGCCGCCGGCGCGGAGGCCGAGGCCGTGGCGCTGCTGGAGGAGGGCTGTGACCGTGGTGGCGGCGAGGGCGGCGAGGCGTACCTGGTGCGCTGCCTGGCCCCGCTCGCGGCGGTGACCGGTTCGCCGACCCTGCTGGCGGAGGCGGACGGGCTGGTCGCCGGGATCGAGACGCCGCCGGGCAGCGCCTGGATGTTCGGCGCCGACGCGTACCTGTCGGTCGGTCGGGGGTGGCTGCGGCACGGCGAGCCGGCTCGGGCCCGCGCCGTGATAGCGCCATTGCTGGCGGCCGCCGACCGCGTCCGGTGGCGGCCCGTCCAGGTGCCGACGTTGCTGCTCGACGCCGAGGCGGCGGCCGCGGCCGGCGCCGATTCCGCTCCGCAGGCGGCCGAGGCGGAGCGACTGGCCCGCCGGTTCGGCCTCACTCACCTGCTGAGCTGACCCGCCGGGCCCGCTGCGCTCCTTTGGCACGCATTCCCTATTCGCCACATGCGGGTATGAAGACCATCATGAAAGCAGCGAGAATGTCCGCGCAGGAATATGATATCGAACATTGTCAAGGCGACAATCCAATGGTGTTCTACATTCCGTACGCGATGACTCACGCACCGATAATTTCGGCCGAAAACCAAAATTCTTTCCGCCGCCGTGCCACGCCGAAGGCATCAAGCGCGTCTTGTTAGTAGCAACCCGACGATGTCTACAGTGAATCGAGTGCAGCCGTGCGATCCAATGGAAACGTCGCAACACTGAGTGGGTATGAACCCATCACATCCGAGCAGCGAACCGAGTTTCTCGAGCGCGGTGTCACCCTCGTCCGCGGCGCGTTGAGCGAGGGGCAGCGCGAGCGCCTCGAAGCGGCGGTCGACCGGGTGTACGCGGAGGAGAAGTCCGCCGGCCGGGTGCGGGACAACGGCGCACTCCACCTGCTCGGTTTTCTGCCACGCGACGAGGAGTTCGGTGACCTGCTCACCGTTCCGACCGTCTTCCCGTACATGTGGGGGATCGCCGGCTGGAACATCTACACCCACCACAACCACCTGGATGTCACCCCGCCCACGCGGGACGACAAACCGCCGGTGTGGGGCTGGCATCAGGACGGCTACCGCCAGAATTCCGACCCGGAGACGATGGACCCGAGCCAGCCGCGGCCCATGATGTCGCTCAAGGTCGGCTATGTTCTCTCCGATCTGTCGCGCGTCGGCCGAGGCGCCACGATGGTGATTCCGGGAAGCCACCTGAACAACAGTCTCGAACGCCCGGCGGACAATTCGCAGCCGCCCGGCGCGATGGAGGTCACCGCCAACCCCGGTGACGCCTTCATCTTCGATCGGCGTCTCTGGCATTCCCGCTCACCCAACAACAGCGTGGTGACCCGGAAGATCCTTTTCGTCGGTTACACCTACCGGTGGATCCGCCCCTTGGACGATATGCCGTTGGACAAAACCAGCCAGTGGTGGAACAACCGCACCCCGGTGCAGCGGCAACTGCTCGGCGAGTCGCCCAACACCATCAACTACTGGGGAGTGAAGTGGGACGGCTACGTCGACCAGGACATCCCGCTGCGCCGTGAGCTGCGCGAGCGAGGCCTGCTGGACCGCTCCGTGCCGTGGCTCCGGTGACGGGTTCAGCTATTTAGTCTTGGATCTCGGGGCTGCTAGATCAGCTCGGCCAGCCGGCTCGCGGCCCGGGCGGCGCCGTCGCCGGTGACCGGCCGGTACCGTACCGTCCGGCCGATCTCCTCGGCGATGGCCCGGGCGAGCGGTTCCGGGCCGGTGTCGGAGAAGTCGACCCGGCGCCCGGCGCCGTAGCGGGCGAGCCGGTGCGGCACGTGCAGTTGCTGCTCGAAGTGGTTCTCCAGCGGCACGTAGAGGAACGGGCGGCCGGCGGCGGTCAGCTCCATGGTGGTGCTCAGCCCGCCCTGCACCACGGCCAGATCGGCCGCGGCCAGGTAGCGGTGCAGCTCCGGCAGGTAGGAGTGCACGTCGACGCCGGGCGGCGCGGCCAGGGCGCCCGGGTCGATGCGCGGCCCGGCGACCACCACCATGCGCAGGCCGGGGACCTGCCGGGCCGCCGACGGGTATGCCGCCAGGGCCCGGCGCAGCAGGTGGACGCCGACCGCGGTGCCGCCGACCGCGACGAGGCATACCCTCTCCTGCGGCCCCCAGCCGAACTCCGCCCGCGCCGCCTGCCGGTCGGCGAGGTCGGCGGGCGGGAAGCCGGTGACGTAGCCGGTGAAGTCGTAGTGCCGGGCCGTCCAGTCGGCGATGGCGGGCAGGCCGGGGCCGAACACCCCCGCCACCACGTCCTCGGGGTCGCCGACGAACAGCGCGCGGTCGCGTACCCGGGGAAAGCGCTCGATGTGCTCGATCATCTCCGCGTTGGCGTCGGCGGTCAGGGCGGCCTCGGCCGCCCCGCCGGCGGTCATCGGCAGCCAGCCGACGAAGTCGGTCAGCCAGGCGTACGCGGAGCGCTTCAGCTCCGGATTCTCGTGCAGGAAGTGGTCGACGTCCCAGGCCTCGTCGCCGACCCACAGGTCGTAGCGGCGCTCCTCGGCGAGATCGGCGAAGACCATGAAGTTGGCCGCGAGGATCTCGTCCATCCGCCGGATCGCCTGGAAGGCGTGCAGGTCGTGCCCGTGCGCCTCGGCCTCCACGTGCCGCGACTCCGACGCCAGCCAGCGCGACGCCGGATGGACCCGCTCGCCGCGCGCCGCCAGCAGCGCGGTGACCGGATGCTGTGCCAGCCAGTCGACCCGCACGCCGGGGCGCAGCCGGCGCAGCTCCGCCACGATGGCCAGGTCGCGGCGGGCATGCCCGAGCCCGATCGGTGAGGACAGGTAGAGCACCCGGCGCGGCTGGTCCAGCGCACGGGACCAGCGCAACGGCGGCGGCGAAGGCGGGGGCTGCTCGTCCACGCTGTGCTCGTCCACGAAGGATCGCAGCCACCGGTTGACCGGCACCGGGTGCCGGGCCGCCGGCAGGTGGCCGGCGCCGGCCATCCGGATCAGCCGCCCGCCGGTCAACTCCGCGAACCGCTCACCCACGCCGACGGGCACGCAGCGGTCGTTCTCGCCGTGGATGACCAGCACCGGGCAGCGCAGCCCGCGCAGCAGCGCCTCGGTCGCCGGCAGCCCGGGCACCGACACCGGCGCTTCCTCGCCCGCGATCAGCTGCTCCGGCCCGGTCTCCAGCGCCCAGGAGACGCACTCCTCGAACTGCCGGGTGGAGTGCGGCTCGGGCAGCAGCAACGCGAAGAACCATTCCACGAACGCGCGGTAGTCGCGCCGCCAGAAGTGCCGGTTGTACTGCTGCCAGCCCTCGTAACGCTCCCGTACCGCCTCGAAGTCGAACACCGCGCGCTCCGGCAGCGGCGGCGCGAGGTCGAGCACCCGCGGCGCGATCGCGACCAGGCCGGTGAAGCGTTCGGGGTGCTCCGCCGCGGCGATCGCGGCCCGCCACGCGCCCCGGCTCAGCCCGGCGACCACCGCCCGGTCGACCCCGGCCGCGTCGAGCGCCGCGACGAGATCCGCCGCGTGCGCCCGGTCGGTGTACGCCGCCGGGTCGGCCGGCCGGTCGGAACGCCCGTTGCCGCGCGGGTCGACCGTGATGACCCGGAAGTACCGGGCCAGGTAGGCGACCTGGAGCTTCCAGATCCGCGAGTCGACGACCAGCCAGCCCGGCGCGAGCAGGACGGTCTGGTCGCCGTCGCCGTAGACCGCGTATCCGACCTTGACGCCGTCGTGGTTGACGTAACCTTCGGCGTCGGGCTCCCGTGCCTTCATCGCGCCACCCTCTCCCCCGCCGTTGCAGCCCGGTTGCAACGGTGGCGCAACGCCCACCGGCACGGTGGCGGGATGGCTATCAACGAAGACAAACTGAACGACTTCATCAACAAGTTCGTCGGCGACCTGGGCGCCACCGTCGGCGCCGGCAACGTGGTGATCGGCCACCGCCTCGGCTACTACAAGGCGCTGGCCGAGGCCCCGGCGACCCCCGGCGAGCTGGCCGCGAGGACCGAGACCGACCCACGGTACGTCGCCGAGTGGTTGCGGGGCCAGGCCGCCGGCGGCTACGTCGACCACGACGGCGACCGCTACACCCTGAGCGAGGAGCAGGCGTTCGCGCTGGCGAACCCCGAGGGCCCGCTGTACATGCCGGGCGCGTTCCTGCTCGCCCTCGGCGCCCTGCGCGCCGAGCCCCGGATCACCGCGGCGTTCCGCAGCGGCGCCGGGCTGGCCTGGTCGGAGCAGGATGCCGACGTCTTCGTCGGCTGCGAGCAGTTCTTCCGCCCCGGCTACATCGGCAATCTCGTACCGGCCTGGATCCCGGCGCTGGACGGCGTCGAGGCGAAGCTGCAGGCCGGCGCGAAGATCGCCGACGTCGGCTGCGGCCTGGGCGCGTCGTCGGTGCTGATGGCCAAGGCGTACCCGAAGTCGACCGTGCACGCCTCCGACTACCACCAGGGCTCGATCGAGCTGGCGCACAAGCGCGCGGCGGACGCCGGGGTCGCGGACCGGGTCAGCTTCGAGGCGGCCGGCGCCCAGCAGTTCGGCGGCGACCGCTACGACCTGGTGACCACGTTCGACTGCCTGCACGACATGGGCGACCCGCTGGGCGCGGCCCGGCACATCCTCAGCGCCCTGGCCCCGGAGGGTACGTGGATGATCGTCGAGCCGGCCGCCGGCGACACGGTCGAGGACAACATGAACCCGGTCGGGCGGGTCTACTACTCATTCTCCACGTTCCTGTGCGTGCCGAACGCGATGTCCCAGCCGGGCGGGTACGCCCTGGGCGCCCAGGCGGGCGAGGCCGCCATCCGACAGCTGGTGACCGACGCGGGCTTCACCCGTTTCCGGCGCGCGAGCGAGACGCCCTTCAACAACGTCTACGAGGCGCGCCGCTGAGGCGGCTCAGGACAGAATCGGCTGGGGGCGGCTCAGCAGGGTGTGTGTTTCCGCGGCGGGCATCGGCCGGCCGAAGAAGTAGCCCTGCATGAGCCCGCACCCCAGCTGACGCAGCTGCCCCCATTGCCCGGCCGACTCCACGCCCTCGGCGACGACGTGCAGGCCCAGCGCGCCGGCCAGGCTGAGGATCATGCCGACGATCGCCTCGTCCTCGCGGTCGTGGCCGAGCCCGGCGACGAAGGACCGGTCGATCTTCAGGACCTCGACCGGGAACCGGCGCAGGTACGCCAGCGACGAGTAGCCCGTACCGAAATCGTCGATGGCCAGGTGCACACCCAGCGCGCGGACAGCGCGCAAGGTCTCCACGGCAGCCTCGGTGTCGGCCATGATCGTGGTCTCGGTGATCTCGAGCCAGAGCGCGTCCGGGTCCAGACCGGTGTCGGCCAGCACCCGCGCGATGGTCGGGACCAGCGACCGGTGGGCCAGTTGCGCGCTGGCCACGTTGACCGCCACGTGCACCCGGGGGTGCTCGCGGCGCCAGTGTGCGGCCTGGGCGCAGGCCAGGGCCAGGATCTCCGCGCCGAGCGGCACGATGAGCCCGGTCTCCTCGGCCACCGCGATGAACTCGTCGGGCGCGAGCAGGCCGCGCGCCGGGTGCTGCCAGCGCGCCAGCGCCTCGAACCCCAGGACCGCCGCCGTGCCGCCGTCGACGATCGGCTGGTAGAACACCCGGATCTGCCCGCTGCCGATCGCGTGCCGCAGCTCGACGTGGGTCTGCAGCCGGCGTTCGATGGCGGTTCGCAGCTGGTCGTCGAAGACCTCCGCCCGGCCGCGACCGCGCAGCTTGGCCTCGTAGGTGGCGACATCGGCGTCGCGGATCAGGTCCGCGGGGGCCCGCACGGTGCTCCCGTCGGCGTAGGCGACCCCGATGCTGGCGCCCACGCTGACCTCGCGCTCGGCCGCGCCGGCGCCCAGCATGATCGGGCCCAGGATGATCGGCCGGCTCAGCTCGGCCACCACCCGGTCGGCGCGCTCGACGGCGACCGCCGGGTGGGCGAGCCGTTCGCAGACCGCCAGGAACTCGTCCCCGCCCAGCCGGGCGACGGTGTCGAGGCCGGGCAGCCGGGTCAGCCGGGCGGCGATCTCGCGCAGCACCGCGTCGCCGGCGTGGTGACCGAGCGAGTCGTTGATCGGCTTGAAGCGGTCCAGATCGATGAAGAGCACCGCCAGCAGCACGCCGCGCTGCCGCCCGGCGGCCAGCGCCTGGTCGAGCCGGTCGAGGGCGAGCGCCCGGTTCGGCAGCCCGGTGAGAATGTCGTGGGTGGCTTCCCGGGCCAGCCGGTTGGTGGCGATCTCGGTCTTGGCCACGGTGTCGTTGAGCGCCCGCGCGACGAAACTCAGCTCGTCGTGGGTGTCGACCACGACCCGCTGGGTCAGGTCACCGGCCGCGACGGCGTGCAGCGTGGCCACCATCCGCCGGATCGGCGGCACCACCGACAGATAGAACCCGACGAAGAGGTACGCGCCGAGCAAGGCGGCCAGTCCGGCGGCGAGCTCGACCCGGTGTGCGCGGCCGGAGAAGCCGTCGATCCGGGCCCGCAGCAGCCGGTCCAGCGACGTCGCCGCGTTCGCCGCGAAGTCGGCGGCCGCGGCCCGGACCGCGTCGGACGCGTCGGCCCGCACCCGGCCCGGCCGGCGGTCCTTGACCGCGGTCGTCAGGATCGCCGTGAGCGCGGCGGTCGCGTCGTCCAGCCGGCGGAAGTCGGCGACGGTCCGGCGCCGCACCTCGCCGTCGGCGGTCTTCGCGACGGTCGTGGCCACCGCCCGGCCGACGGTAGCGCGGGTGGCGATGAGCACCCCGTTGGTCAGCCCGAGCTGGATCAGCGCGTCGGTGCCGGCACCGGCCGGCTGGGTGTCGGCGAGCAGTGCCAGGTCCACCCCGCGCCCTGCGTTGTCCAGCACCACCGGCAGCCGGAACTGCAGGGTGTCCATCAGGTAGTAGGTGTCGAGATCCGGGTCGAGGGTCAGGTTGGACTCGTCGCCGACCCGCACGATCAGGCCGAGCAGGGCCGCCATGGCGGCGTCGTAGGCGGCGTACCGGTCGGCGACCGTACCGGTGGCGTGCCGCGCGGCCAGCACCAGCCGGCGGGTGGCCACCCAGCCCTGGGTGGTGCCGAGCGCCGGTCCCGTCCGCCGGTCGGCGGCATCCACCGCGGCGGTGGCTTCGTCAATCGCGGCCTCGTCGACCGCGGCCTCGTCGACCGCGGCCCCGTCGACCGCGGCCCCGTCGCCGCCGCCGGTGACGGCGAGGTGGCGGCCCTGGGCGATCCGGCCGGTCAGCCCGACCAGCGGTGCCATCACCTCGATGCCGCTGCGCTCCTTGGCGCTGAAGGCGATCTGGTCGCGCTGCAGACCCACGTACGCGGTGGCGACGAACCCCAGCGGCACCAGCAGCACCAGTCCCACCACGGCGAACTTCTGCGCGTACCGCAGCCGCCCGATCAGAGCGGTGGCCGGCCGCAACAGCGGGCCGAGGGCACGAGAGATCACGGGCACCGCTCCTTCCCCGCCGGCCCGGTGAGACTCCTCAATGTTCTATCGATTGCCGGGCTGCCGGGTCAGGTCGTGGAATTTCGCCACCATGTCCGGTTCGGGCGCGCTTGCCGTGATTCGCCCCCGATCCGGCCGATGAGAGGATGCGTGGAGGGACGCGGTCTCGTCCCGCGACACCGACGAGCTCTACGACGACGGCCCCTGCGGAAACCTCGCCACCCGGCCCGACGGCACGATCGTGAAGATCAACCGCACGCTGCTGGGCTGGCCCGGCCACAGCCGCGAGGAGATCGTCGGCCGGCGCCCCGGCCGCCGTACAGTGATCCAGATGTCCCCCTGGCCGACGAACCCCGCCCATCACCGCTGGCTGGACCAGCACACCCGGGAGCTGCTGGCGTTCGGGCGGCGGACCGCCGACCCGGCGGGCGGCGCCCGCTGGCTCGACGCCCGCGGCCTGCCGGACCCGAGGCAGCCGGCCTCCACGCTGATCAGCTCCCGGATGGCGCACGTGTACGCCGTCGGCGCCCTGCTCGGCGTGCCCGGCGCCGCTCCGGTCGCGGAGCAGTCCCTGCGCGGGCTCTCCGGCCGGCTGCGCGACGCCGAGCACGGCGGCTGGTTCCCCACGGCCACCGACCACACGGTCAAGTCCTGCTACGACCACGCGTTCGTGCTGCTCGCCGGCGCCTCCGCGACCAGCGCCGGGCTCACCGGCGGTCCCGCGCTGCTCGCCGAGGCCGAGGCGGTCTTCGTGCGGCGGTTCTGGGACGACGAGGCCGGGCGGTGCGTCGACACCTGGAACGCGGACTTCACGGTGCTGGAGGGCTACCGGGGCATCAACGCCACCATGCACGCGGTCGAGGCGATGCTGACGGTCGCCGGGGTGACCGGCGACGACGAATGGCTCGACCGGGCGCTGCGGGTCTGCCGGTTCGTGGCGGACACCGCCCGGGCGCACGACTGGCGCATCCCGGAGCACTACGACGAGCACTGGCGGCCGCTGCCGGAATTCCACCGCGACCGGCCGGATCACCCCTTCAAGCCGTACGGGGTGACGGTCGGTCACGGCCTGGAGTGGTCCCGGCTGCTCCTGCACGCCGAGGCCGCCCGCCCGGAGGGGACCCAGCCGTGGCTGGCCGAGGCCGCCCGGTCCCTGTTCGACCGGGCGGTGGCCGACGGCTGGGCGGTCGACGGCCGGCCGGGCTTCGTCTACACCACCGACTTCACCGGCGCGCCGGTGGTCCGCGACCGGATGCACTGGGTGACGACCGAGGCGATCAGCGCCGCCGCGGCCCTGCACCGGCGGTTCGGCACCGAGCAGTACGCCGCCTGGTACCGGACCTGGTGGGATTATGCGGCGGAGTATCTGATCGACCACGACAACGGATCATGGTTCCACCAGCTCGACGCGGAGAACGTGCCGACGGACACGGTCTGGCCGGGCAAGCCGGACCTCTACCACAGCCTGCAGGCGACGCTGACCGCCCGGCTGCCGCTCACCCCGATGCTGGCCCCGGCCGTCGCCGGGACGCTCACCGGGCCCGGCCAGGTCATTTCTTCTGGGCCTTGAGCGACCGGGTCTATCAGGACGCCATAAGAGACGGGCCCGGGAGGTTACCCGCACGCTGCGGCTGTCGTTCGCCGATGGCCGCGGGGGCACGGACCTGGTCGACTCGGCCGGGAAGATCGTGGGGGTGCCGGGGGTAGGCGCGCCGAGCGGTCAGGCGGTGACCGAGCAGACCAGCCCGAGTGAGTGGACCCCTTCGCTGTGGTAGAGCTCCTCGGCAGGGCTTCCGGCAGCGACTTGAAGCAGTTGGTAGGAGCAGCCGGCGTGATGGCCCCACTGCTGCGCCGCGCGCCACAGTGCACGGCCGTGGCCGGCGCGGCGGTAGCCGGGCAGAACGGCGAAGTATTGCGGCAGCAGTTGCAGAGCCGCGGTGGGGCTGGGGGATGTCTGCATCGGGCCGATGGCGCCGACGATGTGGCCCTGTTCTGTGGACACGAGAACGGGCGTGTCGATCCGGCCCGCGGCCCAGCAGCGGCCGAGGTAGGCCATGCCGTCACCGGCACGCTCGGCGAAGCGCAGGAAGCTGGCCCGCACCACGGGGGTGGCGTCCTGCAGGGCGAGAATCGGCCGGCTGGGGCTCCGCCCTGGAGCATGGGTCGGGGCGAGCAGCGCCCGGACCAGGGTGACCTCTGCTGAGGGGGGTCCAGGTGGGAACCACACGACGCGGCTCCTGGCGGCACCGTGGTCGGCGGCTAGCTTTCCCGCGTGCTCGCGCGCGGAGGCGAGGTCAGGAGAAGTCTGCGCGTAGTGGTAGACGGTCACCCTGCCGCCGCTGCGGTGGCTGAGTGTGGCGACGGTGGTCCGGTCGACGCGGTGTTCGACCTCGTCTGCCAGGACGAGTTCGTCCTTGTGGTCGCTCCAGCGTTGGTCTTTGTCGAACGGTAGGAACTCGCCATCCTTCAGGTCGATGACCGTCTGGAACAGCTCGACGATATCCGCGTCGGGATGGACTGGGCCGAGCGTCGGTACGTACGGGACGGTGATGGCGTTGCTCAACCAGTCGGCGTGCAGCACCTGGGCAGGTTAGCGGCCCATGACCGGGATGGCGGTGGTACGGGTGGTTGACACGCCAGGCCGCCACTCAACGCGGCGAATGGATCATCACCGTCGCCGCGGTGCGGGTTCTAGTACGCAGCCGCGGCTTGTGATCATGGCTAGGTTCGGGCGCGGGGTGGCGCGGGGTGGCGCGGGGTGGCGCGGGGTGGCGCGGGGCCGGTGATCGGGCGGAGCCGGTGATCGGGCGGAGCCGGTTGGGGCGGGGCCGGTGCGGCGTTGGTGTCGTCGTTGCCTGCGAAGATGAGGGGCTTCGAGGTCGCGAGCGGCTCTGATGGTGAGGGTGTTGGTCAGGCGGCGGGTTTGGTTGACGGTCGGCTCGATCAGCGTCTGTTGGGTCGGTCGTTGTTGTCGTTTGGCCGCGGTTGCCGGTGGGGCGGGTTGTTGGGGGTGTTGAGGGCGGCCAGCGGTTGCGGCTGTCCTTGGCGCAGATCGACAGAACGGCGGGCGTTGCCACCGCTCAGGCCGTGACGTGGTGCCCGGGGTGCTCCGGGCGCGACTCAGAGCGACCCGTGGGTCTATTGGCGGTGGTGGAAGGCGTTCCGCTGGGGGCGGCGATCGGGGTCGATGGTGGCCGGTGGGAGGAATTCGGGGTGTCCGTCGGGGCCGAGGCGCGCTTGCCAGCCGCTGGTGTTGTGCAGGAGTCGGTGGTGTCGGCGGCAGATCAGGCAGGCGTTGGCCAGGGTGGTGGTGCCACCGTTGGCCCACGGGATCAAGTGGTGACCCTCGGCCCAGCGGGCGGGTCGATCGCACTGCGGGAAGGTGCAGCCGCCGTCGCGGAGGATCAGGGCGCGGCGGATGGGGCCAGTGAAGAGTCGTCGGGTGCGGCCGAGGTCGAGGACCTGGCTGTCGCCGCCAAGAACCGCGGGCAGGATGTGGGCGTCGCAGGCGAGGCGGCGGGCTTCGGCGGGGCTGATCGGGGCTCCGGTATCCAGCCAACCCACCCCGGCACCGGCGTTGGCGCCGGCATGGCCACGCGCATCGGCGCTGGCGTGAGTGTGTGCCCGGGAAGCCCGGGACTGCCCGGCCGTCCCGGGCTGCCCACCTGAGGACTGCCCACCCGATGGCTGCCCACCTGAGGACTGCCCACTCGATGGCTGCCCGGCTGAGGGCTGCCCGCCTGGGGGCTGCCCACTCGATGGCTGCCCGGCTGAGGGCTGCCCGGCTGAGGACTGCCCGGTCAGTGTGCTGAACGGGATGGTGACGACAACCTGGGCGGGGTCACCGCCATGCCCCGGCAGATCCGTCCCGTCCCGCAACGCACCCGTGCACACATCCACCAAGGCATCCGCCCGCCGCTGCGCCGGTGTGCGCTCTTCCGCAGGATCATGACGGGGGTGACAGAGCGGATCCAGGGCGGCGGTGACGGTGGCAGCACCGGAAGTGTCGAGGTAGCCGCTGAGCCGGACCTGACCGTTACCCAGCGGGCTGAGCGTG
>Ga0307516_10001314_pt1 | contig 34482 bp, 23 predicted proteins | sample 19_EM_MG_FD_203310 | JGI IMG/M metagenome (GOLD analysis project Ga0307516, IMG submission 203310) | Populus trichocarpa ectomycorrhiza microbial communities from riparian zone in the Pacific Northwest, United States - 19_EM | ecosystem: Host-associated > Plants > Roots > Unclassified | place...
CCGTAGCCTGCTTTTCGAACATAGCTAACCTTTTCAGAAGTCGTCAGAACGATTTGATAGCTGCTCCATCTTTGTATCGCCGGCGCTGCCTTAAGCGAGCAGCCATTCTCACAATCTTTCCCGCTCGCAATCTTTCCCTCTCGAATTCCTAAGAAGGGGCGGATTCACCCGCGATTTCCGAAGCGACAGTCAAGTTCATTGGCATACCGACCGGTCTGAAGTTCGGGATATTACATCGGAGCTGAGGCATATCGTGTTTGCCCTTTTGCTCAGAAAACGGTGAGTTTCTTTGTGAAGAACGAGATTATGTACGATACATTACGTACACTGCAATAGTGTGCTCGCTGATGAGGCTCTATCCACGTCGGCATTTTTTCGATCGGCCCAGCGATCGTGTCTCAATGGACCGCAGATATTCGTTATACGGGATTAGTCGCGCGTCAGTTCGCGATTGAATCTATTCCCGAATCACGGTGGCGGGTTTGTCGTTTCGCGGGTCTCCTGGCAAGAAAGTCCCTCCAAAGAGCACGTCTGTCCCGATGAACACAGAGCTAGTTGGAGTCCGTGCGAGTCGAAGTCTAGCGATTGACGATGGCCATCATCCACGGGCATTTTCTGCGGAGTCTTTCCTAGTAGTTCTGGCTCAATCTAACGCAAGCATATTGGTTCAGACCGGATTGACGGGCCTCTGCATTCCAATCTTTGGCTGCACGTCCGTATCGACCAGTTCTGCACGTGTCTTGGTTTCCAAAGGATCAATATATGCATATTAATCCCAACGCCGTTTGTGTATGGCAGTCGGTGAAAACGCGAGCTGCGTGGCTATCCTTGGAACGCCGACACTTTTGTCCGCTGCGCTACAGCCACGGCTAAGAGTTCCGAGGCACGCGTGCACCGTGTTACCTGCGCTTCGTTCGACTAACCAAAGCGCTAGGCGACGACTCTTCCAATTCGTACGGGAGCGCATTCGAGGAGGCGAATCGACCCATCCAAATTTGTCGTTGCTCGCATCTGCACTGACTGAATTGCAAAGCGACTTCGAGATTCTTATTGGAAAATGTCCGGGATCGTCTTTGTTAGCTAAGAGGTTGACCAGTGCTCGGCGCCCGTTTTTTTCTGGTTACGTTCATTGCTGCCGGATTCGTTGCTTTCGGTGGCGAAGCGATCTGGCGTGAGACGATGCCATTGCGACGCTGGCCATCCATTTGCTAGCGCAAAAACTGCATGCGATTGTCCTTCCTCAAGTGCTTGCGCGCCCAACGTTCTTGAGATTCGATCTTGCGACGAACGCGTACGCAGAAACTCCCGTCTACGAGGCACTACTACATCTTCAAAGTGAGATTCGGCGATTTAACGAGTGCAATACGTCTGAGAATCTCTCGGTCGTCTTTAGTCATAGGAAGATCGACTGTCGACCAAACGCGGATTATGTCGAGATTGAAACGACAAAGTTAGCTGCGTTGCTTCACTTGCTAGACCGCTGGTCAAACGTACTCGAGCTGTCTGCAGCCATCCTCAAGGATTTAGACGCCCTACGACTGGCGCCACTACCTGAGCGTGGTGCAACGCAAGCCTGGCGCATTGCGCAACGGTGCGCCCTTTGCCGAGCTGCCCGAGGGCTTCAAACGCTTGCAGGCCATCTTGCTCAAGCGACCCGGCGGTGATCGCGAGATGGTCGAACTGCTCGCGTTGGTGTTGCATCACGATGAGCAAGCCGTACTCACGGCGGTCGAACTGGCCTTGGAAGCCGGTGTTCCTTCCAAGACGCATGTGCTCAATCTATTGGCGCGGCTCGTAGGTGAATCGCCACCGGCGCCGATCAACGCACCGCCTGCATTGGCGTTGCGCGTCGAACCGCAAGCCAACGCACAACGCTACGACACGCTGCGGAGGACACGCCATGTTGCCTGAGGGATTAGTGACCACGTTGAAGTCGTTGAAGCTGTTCGGCATGGCGCAGGCGCTGGATGAATTGGCAGCACAAGCGTCGCCGTCCTACCAGACGTCGGTGCCGATGCTCGCGGCGCTGGTCAAAGCCGAAGTGGCTGAGCGCGAAGTGCGTTCGGTGTCTTACCAGATGAAGAGTGCACGCTTCCCGGCTTACCGGGATCTGTCGGGCTTCGACTTTACGCAAAGTTCGATCGATGAGGCGCTCGTGCGTCAGCTGCATCGCGGCGACTTCATGACACAAGCACAAAATATCGTGCTGGTCGGCGTCCCGGGCACCGGTAAGACTCATCTGGCCACCGCCATCGGCGTGCATGCCATTGCGCATCTACGCCGTCGCGTTCGCTTCTTCTCGATGGTCGAACTGGTCAACGAGTTGGAGCGGGAGAAGGCCATGGGCAAAGCCGGCACTCTGGCGCTGCGCTTGACCCATGCGGACCTGGTCGTTCTCGACGAACTGGGCTATCTGCCGTTTAGCCAGGCCGGCGGAGCGTTGCTGTTCCACCTGATCAGCAAACTGTACGAGCACACCAGTCTGATCATCACCACCAATCTGAGCTTCGCCGAGTGGGCCACCGTGTTTGGCGATGCGAAGATGACCACTGCCTTACTCGATCGCCTCACGCACCGGTGCCACATCCTGGAAACCGGCAACGACAGCTATCGCTTCAAGACCAGCTCAACTCAAAAGCAGAAGGAGGTACGGGGACGAAAAGCACCCACTACCTGAGGCATACTTCATCAACGAGTGTGGCTCAACTTTCAGTGCAAATCCCGGCTCAACATTCGGCGCAAATCAACACGCGCGCAACTCGGCGCGTTCTGCCTCCGTCACCGCTAGCTTCGTTATCGGTCGACCCATCTTCGCCATCATTGCAGTCTCCAACAGCACTGCAATGAAAGACAACTCGACTGATAATTAGTTCAACTTATTTTTGAGACACCACACTAGTGCAATGGGGAGCACCTCGCAATGTCATGGATCTTGATCGCGGTTGCTCTATTTATCGCAGTCACCGCACTCGCCGCATTCAAGAACAAGCAAGGTAGTACGAGCGCTCTTGGTTTTCCCTATGTTCCGGAAAGCTCTGAGCACCACAGGCTGCAATTTCCTCACACTATAGGTTCTGGGCATTTCGAATAACGAGAGCCGCGCGGATCGGCGGCTCTTCATGTGGGAGGGCGTGACGCGGGCTTAGTCCCGCGCACGCGGCCTGTAGCCAAGCCCGACCGCTGCGACCAATCCGCCCAGCAGGGCCAGCATCCAGGCCGACAATGCCGGCGCAGGCGTCGCCGGAACCGCCACACCGACGATTTGCGTGATCGTGGTGCTCGCCGCTGCGGTCACCGCATCGCCCGAGTAGTTCGCAGTGATCAGGTGATTGCCCGGCGTCGTGAATGCCGTCGTGAGTGTTGCGATGCCGTTGTTCAATGTCACCGTGCCGAGCGCGGCGCCGCCATCGGTGAAGCTCACCGTGCCGGTTGCTGCCGCAGTGATCGCCTGCACCGATCCCGCGCCCGGTGCCATGGCGCGCAGGGACGTGTGCGCTTGCGCGGTCGCGGTCGCGATGCCAGCTGGACTCGCCCCCGCACTGACCGTCGCGGTGAACGTCACCTGGTTGCCCTGCGCGGACGGATTGACCGAGCTGATCAGCGTGATGCTCGCTGGCGCCTTGCCGATCGCGACATTCAAGGTCGCCTGCGATGCCGCCGCGTAGGTGGCATTGCCCGCCTGGTCGGCCAACACCGCGCAGGTGCCAACGCCAAGCATTGTGATCGTCGCGCCATTGGCGCCGCCTGCGCTGCACACGCTCGTGCTCGCGATCGAGAACGTCACCGCATTGCCCGAAGCGCCGCCCGTGGCCGATACTGTAAACGTACCGCTCGATACGAAGGTCGGATTCGCCGGCGTCGCGATGAAATTCGTGATCGTCTGGCTCGCCACACCAAGGGCGATATTCTGCGTGACTTGCGTGGCGGCGCTGAAATTGGCATTGCCCGCCTGGTCCGCGGCGATCGTGCAGGTGCCGGCGGCGAGCATCGTCACCGTCGTGCCGCTGATCGTGCACACGCTCGCCGTCTGCGAGGAATAGCCCACGGCCAGGCCACTCGATGCCGTGGCGAGCGGATTCAGTGGGAAGGTGCCGCCGGCAATATAGGTCTGGCTCGACTGTGGATTGAACGTGATCGTCTGGCTCGCCTTGGCCACGGTCACCGCATAGCCTTGCGTGCCGCTGAATCCGTTGGCGGACGTCGCGGTCACCGAGAAGTTGAACGGACCACCGGCTGCGGTCGGCGTGCCGGATAGCACGCCGGCCGAGCTCAGTGTCAGTCCGGTCGGCAAACTGCCGGAGGCAACGCTAAATGTATACGGCGTCGTGGCGCCATTGCTGCTGCTCGCGCTCAGCGTCTGCGAGTAGACCGTGTTCACCGTGCCATTGGGCAACGTCGCAGGCGCGATCGCCACATTGACGGTGACGCAGTTCAGCGCGAGATTGCTCACATCCGCCGCGATCGCATTGCCGCTGGCGGGCGACACCGTGCACAACTGGCCGCTTGGTGCGCTGGTGACGGTCACGCTCCAGTTCGAGCCCGGCGCCAGCCCGTTGGTAAAAATAAACGCCGTTGCACCCGCCGCAACGGTCAATGGCTGCGTGCTGGCGGGCGAGCTGCCATCGAGTTGCAGGATCACGCTGCCGGTCTGTCCACTCGCGCTTCCGCCGATATTGAAAGTGGTTTGCACTTCGACCGCGCCGATATCGCAGGCCAGACCCCGTGGGCGTGACACGCCACGCTGATCGGTCGTCTGGGCGCAGGGTGCGGAACCTGCTCCATCGATTGCTGCGCTACCGGCCTGCGGAATCATCACATCGACCAGGCCGCCGAGCGTGGCGGGCAGCGCGCCCAGCGACAACGCGCCGCTGACGGCATTGCTCGCGGTAAAGCCAGACGCCGCGCCGATCGCGTTGTAAGCGCCGCTGCCGCTACTGGTACCGCTGTTGATCGCACTGACGGCGACATCGTTGGTTGCGCCAGTACTGCCCGCGGCGATGGAATAGTTCATCGTCAGCGTGGCGTTGCCCACCGAATCGCCCAGGCTGTAAATCGCTCCGCCGTCGCCGCCGCCGCTAACACCACCGCTGCCCACCGCCACCGTATTGCCGGAGACCGTGACGAAGTCCAGCGTCATGCTGCCCGCATCGTTGAAAATCGCGCCCCCATAACCCGAGCCGTTGCCGGCTGTGGGGTCATCAGTTCCGCCGCCCTTTGCCGTATTCGCCGTCAGCGTGACGTTGCTGAGCAGCACGGCGCCGGCGTCGTTGAAAACCGCCCCGCCCATGCCCGCGCCGCCGCCGCCGTCGCCGCCGAAGCCGCCACGGTTGCCGCCGAAGCCGCCTCCGAAACCGCCGCCTCCGCCGCTGGTGAATCCGCCGCCGCCGCCGCCGCCGAAACCGCCGCCGCCACCGACGTCGCCGGCGCCTCCGCCGCCGCCGAAGCCGCCGAAGCCGCCAGTTCCGGCGCCGCCGCTGCTGCCGCCGCCGCCGCCGAAGCCGCCGCTTCCGCCGCTGCCGCTGCCGCTGCCTCCATTGGGGCCACCGCCAGAGCTATTACTGCCACCTTGACCGACACCGCCGCCGGTTTGGCCAAAATTTGCCAGTACACCGCCGCCTTGCGCGCGATTGCCGGTCAGGGTGCACTGCTTCATGACCAAGCCGCCCTGGTTGAAGATTGCCCCGCCGGCGCCCAGCGCGCCACCGCCTATGTTGCCATTGCCGCCCTGCGCCGCGCCGTTGGCCAGGGTCAGGCCCAGCAAGGTCAAGCTGCTGCCGCTGTCCACATCGAACAGGCGGAAGTTGGCTGGGCCCAATCGCGCAATGACGACACCCTTCGTCAAACCATTCGCGGTCGCATCGATCGTGAGCGTCTTGCCCGAGATGAAAAATGCCGAGGGGCCAAATTGCGATACGTAGCCTGGCCAAGTCGTCAACGGCAGGCAGGTCGCGCTGAGCACGTCGCTCATCGTCAGGCAGTTGGTGTACATCGTCAAGTTGATGGTCTGGCCATCCAGCGCCGCCTTGTCGAAGACGATGGTGTCGCCTGACCCTGCGTGATTGATCGCGCCGCGCAGTGTAGTGCAACTCGAACCACTGCAATCATCCGTGTTCAGCGCCGCGGGCTCGCTGTTGCCCGTGACTGTCAAAGTCGCCGAGAGGGCCGGAATCCACACCAGCGCGAGTGCGAGCGTCGCGAACCGCTTCAGTAAAGGCTTTTGCATCGACATTTCCCTTGGTTTCAGTGCAAGGCGCGGAACATAGCATGTCGTGTCGGGTTGTATGTGTGTCACGTAAAGGTGATTTTGCCGATGGGCGCTGGCATATACGACTGTTGATTTTCGACGAACTTTGAGCCTCTATTTTTCACTGAACTATGCGCCACGGAAACCCGCATTCCCAATTGGATTGGCGCAATTCTCATGGTTCGATATTCTATGCAAATTCCTTTTGAATTGGCTAATCCTGATGCGAAAATCAACAATCGGCGATATACGGCGATCGCGAGGCGGCCAATAGCGGCTCGATTTCTGCGGTCAATGAACGCGCTTCGCCGCTCTTGCCTTGCGCGCTCAGCGAACTCGCCAGCGCGACCTTCACTTCGAGCACGCGTGGATCGTCGCGCGGGTGCGACGGGCTGCGCATGGCCAGCGCTTCGCGCAGCAAGCGCTCAGCATCGGCGGGCTGGTCTGCGGCAAGCTTGCCGCGTCCCTGAGCAAACAGCGCGATTCCGAGCCTGAAATGCCGTGGCGGGAACGCCTTGCGCGCATAGGCCATCGCTGTTTCGGCGGGCAGATTTTCCGAAGCCACATCGCCTGAATCCAGTTGCGCTTCGCTCAAAGCCGCCAATACTAAGGGGCGCCAAGGGGTCGTTTTCCTTCAGGGATTGCAGACACGCGTCTGCGGTCAGCGCATGCAGCTGTTCTATCGCCTCCGCGTATCGAGCTCATCGCGCTTGGTGCGTGGAGCGACAGTAACGCGCGACATCGGTTCCGGTGACGGCGACGGGACCTTTCGTGGGTGCGTGCAGAAGAACGCGATTCGCCATACGGGGAACGCCAGCTTGGCCACGTTCTAATCAATGCCTCGACCATCGTCGCGGACGGAGATTTTGAATTCAGCTTTGAGATAATCAATCTGCACCTCCATTGCGTTTGCATTGGCATGCTTAAATGAGTTCAGCATCGCTTCCCGCGCGATGAGCAACACGTTCTCGAGCCGTTGTCGGCGAGCATCAAGAAAGCGCCGGTGATCGAGAGATCGACAAACTCACCGTGTTCGGAGTCCCCGCCACCTGGATTTGCACTATTTCGCGCGTGGACACTCGAGCCGGGAAACTCTCGACCCAAACGCGCCCGTCGCAAGTGGCTGCTTTCGAGCGGCGACCTTAGGACTTTGTGCGGTGCTGCGCGCGTTGCGCGGAGTGAGCAGCGACGTGCGCATGGCGATGCGCGCCGCGGCAGAGTCAGCGCTCGATTCTGGCCATATTTCCTTCGTCGTGGCGCTCGCCAGCGGCCGGCGAGAGATTGTTCAACCGCGCGATCTGCGCCGCGCGGAGTTCGACTTGGTCGGCAGCAATGTTCTCTTCGACCCGAGCGACTCGCTTGGTGCCGGGAATCGGCGCGATATCATCTCCCTGTGCGAGCAGCCAGGCGAGAGCGATCTGTGCCGGTGTTGCACCCGCCTCCGTTGCAACGGCCTTGACCTCATCAACGATCGCCAAGTTGCGCTTGAAGTTCTCGCCCGTGAAGCGCGGGTTGGTCTTGCGCCAATCGTCGTCGGAAAGCTGATCGGGTGAGCGGATTTCGCCGGTGAGGAAGCCATGGCCGAGCGGGGAGTAAGGAACGAAGCCGATGCCCAGCTCGCGTAGCAGCGGCAGTAGTTCAGCCTCCGGATCGCGAGTCCACAACGAGTACTCGGTCTGCAGTGCGGCAACCGGGTGCACAACGTGCGCGCGGCGGATCGTCGCGGAGCCAGCCTCGGACAGACCGATGTAGCGAACCTTGCCCTCGGCGACGAGCTTCGCCAGCGCGGCGACGGTATCTTCGATCGGCGTCTTGGGGTCGACACGATGCTGGTAGTACAGATCAATGTGGTCGGTGCCGAGTCGCTTCAGAGAACCTTCCACGGCGGCGCGGATGTTCGCAGGGCTGCTGTCGATGACGCCGGGACCGCCGCCGGAGTGCGAGACGAGACCGAACTTCGTCGCTAACACAACCTGGCCGCGACGCCCTTTGATGGCCCGGCCGACTAGTTCCTCGTTCGTGTAGGGACCGTAGATCTCGGCAGTGTCGATATGCGTGACGCCGAGATCGAGCGCGCGATGGATGGTGCGAATCGATTCGGCTTCGCTACCTGTGCCGATGTTGTAATAGCCGGCCATCGACATCGCGCCGAGCCCTATGCGGGAAACGTCGAGTCCGCCAATTGAGATGTGCTTCATGATGATTTGCCTCCGTTGATTTTCGACGTGGCCAGTGTCGTCCCCGCGCGTCACAAACGTTTGCCGGATCCGATGACGTTATTGCCCAAAACGCCGATTTGCACTCGAAGTGCACGCTCGCAGTATCGCTAAGTGCTACGCTGAGTTGGTCGCATGACTCTCGTGTAAATCATTCATGAACAATCAGTTGGGAAATGAATCAACCGGTAACCGGGGTCTCGCCCGACTTGCGCGCGCGATCGCTCGCGTTGCCCAACTCGACGGCGACCACGCCACTGCGATTTCGGCGCTCAGCCTCCACCGCCGCCGGGCGCCCACCGAGCCATTGCATTGCATTTACGGTCTCGGACTCGGCGTCATCGCGCAAGGCGGCAAGCAAGTACTGCTCTCCGATGAGGTGATTCACTTCAGCGCTGGACAGTCCATGTTGACCACCATCGATCTACCGGTGGTCTCGCATGTAGCGCGGGCCAGCCTGCACGAGCCGTTTCTCGCCTTGATGCTGACGCTCGACACGCGCAACATCACGCAGTTGGTTTCCGAAATGGACCTCACCCAGCGTCCGAGTGAGCGCGTATATCAATCGATCTCGGTCGAACCGTTGGACGAGGCTTTGGTCGATGCCTTGATCCGCTTGGTCGAAGTGTTGGATGAGCCGACTCTTGTGCCTTCACTGGCGCCCTTGATCCAGCAAGAAATCACTGTCCGCCTGCTGGCCGGTCCACACGGTGCGCGATTGCGGCACCTCGTCGCTGCTGGATCCCCGAGTCAGCAGATTGCGAAAACTGTCGCTTGGCTCAAGCGAAACTTCACGCAGCCGCTGCTCGTAGACGAGCTGGCTGCTCGCGCACACATGAGCCCATCCACTTTCCGCCAACATTTCCGTGCGAGCACTGGCACCAGTCCGCTGCAGTTCCAGAAGCAACTGCGTCTGCAGGAAGCACGGCAGTTGATGCTCAACCAGAATCTTGACGCGAGTAACGCCGGTGGGCTCGTGGGCTATGAAAGCCCGTCACAGTTCAGCCGCGAGTACAGCCGTCTGTTCGGCGCGCCGCCGCAGCAGGATGTAAAGCGCTTGCGGCTTTCGTGATGTTGTGAGTGACCTGGTAAGCAATGCCAAAAACTTTATCTTCTGCTCGAATCTCAGCCATGAACTCCATTCAAGCGTGCGAGTTGCCGGACGATATCTGAGCGTCCGCTTCCGGCGGACATTTCGCGCGCATCAACTGACTGGAGTTGGCCGATACCTGTCTATCATAGGACGCCGTGATTAGGCAGGCTTATCGTCGGTAGGGGCAACGGTAGCTTTCGACCAGGACTATAGGCTGTTTGGGCGGATGCCACCAACACTCTTGAGCGCATCGCAATAAGCCGGAGCATTCTTGACAACGAGCGGTTGCCGGCGTGCCTGCTCGTTCGAAACGACTTTATTGGTAAGCCCGGGACTCACGTACTTGTCGAAGTAGTAAAGCATCGCCAGGCGCACGACCACGCTGACCGATCCACGGCGCATGCCGTAGTCAAGTTCGACTGCGCGGCGCTGCGATGCAGTGAGCGCTGGATTTGGAGTGAGCGTTACATCCAAGAAGCTCTTCCATAGCGTGTCTTCGCCGGATGGAGTTCCGGCTGGCCCGGCGTCGCGTGCAGCGCAGCAGCGCGAAAGCAAAAAATCTTTAAAACGGTTACTGCGATGACACCACGCGCGGCTGTGCCATCGAAACCCATCGAAGCCGAATGCGTGCGGAGTTACTCGGCGCCATTTTTGCGCAGGTGAGTCCTTATTCATCGAGTGGTATTCGATTTCGATCGATGCGTTCGTGCGAATCGCCCGAAGTAAGGCGCGAAGTATTTCCGGATCGACCGGTCGTTGTGGGATTGGAAGCGTCTCGGCCGCCGGCGCGTTGGTCATCCACATCGGAGTCGGCATGAGCGCGTCTCGAGAATAGGCGACGAGCTGCGACAAATACTGCTCGGCATTCGGCCGCGTCAACAACGGTCGAAATGCGTCGGAAGCGATGTAGCGTTTGGCCGAAGCGTCGTAGCGCAAGTTTGACGGCGCAACGGACTGATAGTTGGAAAGGTCGGCGGAGGCCTGAGGTACTGAGACAGAGAAAGCCTGGGTAATGTCGCTGCGGTTCACAGAACCGTCCCAGAATGCTTTGAACTCGATGAACTCCAGCCGTTTTTCCGCGCTCCAGCGGATTTTTGCGACCGGTGTTTCGGGACTTGATTTGGGCATGGCTTTCGACGACCCTTGCACGGATAGTTACTTTATGGGTATACTTACTATACTAGCAGTTTGCGGAAAGGCAAGGGCCTCCCGCGAGGAAGCTACGACTGCCGCGAATATGAGGATCACATCGATGAGCGAACATCAATACTTCTGTTTGATTAACCATCAGAAAGTCGAAACAACCGACCGCACGCCGACGCCGGCGCAACTGTTGGCGCAAGGCGGCTTCGAACCGGCAGACGACTACATACTCATCCTGCGCACTGAGCATGGCACGCGATCACTGACGTCGGACGATGCTATTGATCTGCACGGCGCTGAGAAAGAGTTCTTCGCTTTTCGCAGCGGCACGGCTTACCAGATTACCGTCAACGAACACACCATAATCTGGGGCGAGGAACGTATTGAGATTCCGGAGCTGCGGCGTGTCGCCAACGTGCCCGATGATCACGAGCTGATCTGGATTCGCGAGGATCAGAGCAATGACATCCTGCCCGAGCAGGGGTATTTCCCACTCAACGGGCAGGGCGTAGAGCACCTGCGGACAAGGGTTCGGCCGGATAAGCCGCTCTATGAATACTTCGTTGGTTCAACCGAATATACAACGCACGAGGAACAGCTTAGCGGGGCGCAAATCATCGGTCGCATTCCCGACTGGAATCCGGCAAACACTCTGGTCTTGGAAGGCGAAGGCTCTCAGCAAGACGAGCCTATCGGTCCGACGACGGTGGTCGTGTTCAAAGGTCGCACCAGTGTTGCGCGTTTCACGATTGCTCCTCCTGCAACCTTCGGATAAGCGATGAAGGCGCTCGGCGAGCAGTTCGCCGACTTGCAGCGAGTTTTTCCTCATGCAACGTTGCAACCAACGGCGGGCGTTCACCTCATCGTGATTCCGAGCCTTCCGCTGCCATCTGGATGGTCGCAAGCCGCAACGCACGTGCGCTTCGTGGCGCCGAATGGGTACCCCTATGCGGCACCAGACACGTTTTGGGCAGATGGCGCGCTGCGTTTGGCGAGTGGCGCGATGCCGAAAAACACCGTCATTGGAAATCCGATGCCGGGGCAAGCCGATCCAACGCTGCTATGGTTCTCCTGGCACATCACGGGAGCTGGAATCCCTCCAACTGCGATCTGACCACTTATATGCGCGTCATTCGCAATCGGTTTCAGGCCGTCGAATGATGGAGGTTGTATTTCGTCAGCCGCAGCTGGACCACCTCTTCGCGGCAGCACGCGGCGAAACCGAAATCGGTGCGGCGGTTTATCTTCGATACGACGAACCGAGCGAGCGGTATCTGGTAACGCATATCGAAATCGCCGAGGGCAACGACCGGTTGTCGGCGACCGAAACTGAGTTCACGTTCGCACCGCAGTTTCTAACTCGAACCACACGCATCGCGCGCATCTCTGGATTGGCATATGGGCTGCTCCATTCGCATCCATCAGGTTGCTCCAACTTCTCGACCATCGATGACCAGACCGAGCAATTGCTGGGTACCTTTGTGGCCGAGCGATTGAACGGCCACCGCGCATTTTCCCTGTTGGTCTGCGACGAGCGTGTGCGTGCGCGTGAACTTGCGGGTTCGGCGCTGCTACCGGTACGCTCAGTCGGCGCTCGCGTTCGCCGTTACAACACGGACCTTCATGCGAGCGTTGATGGCTTCGATGATCGGTTCGATCGCCAGATCCGCGCGTTTGGCGCGGATGGGCAAGCCGCGCTTTCGGCACTGCGCGTCGCGGTCGTCGGCCTTGGGGGAACGGGTTCGGTTCTCGCTCAGCAACTGGCGCATTTGGGGGTCGGCGCGTTTGAATTGATGGACCCTGACACGGTCGAGCGTTCGAACCTCAACCGGGTCGTTGGTGCAACACTCGCTGACATCGGTCGAAACAAGGTGGACGTCGCATGCGAACTGATCCGAAGCATTCATCCGAATGCTGAAGTCACACCGATTCCAGAACACGCCGTCTCATTTGGTTGCGCACAGCGGCTGCGCGTTGTCGACTGCATCTTTATGTGCACGGACTCGCATGTCAGTCGTGCGTTTCTATCGGAGTTCGCGCATCAGTTTGTCATTCCGGCATTTGATGTGGGCGTATCGATAAATGCCAACGCAGGGCGTGTCGAGGCCATCAGCGGGAGAACGCAGATGATCGCACCTGGATTAGCGTGCTTGCTCTGCGCGAATGCACTGGACGCGCGCGTCATCCGAGAGGAGCTCATGACGACGGAGCAGCGTAAGGCAGATCCTTACTTCAACAGCGGCGGAGTGCATCAGCCGGCCGTGATCTCGATCAATAGCACGATGGTCTCTCTGACCGTCTCGATGTTCCTCTCGGCATTTCTCGACCTACCCGGTAACGCACGCTGGCAGTTTTATGACGGCATTGCAGGCGTTGTGCGCGCCGTAGCTTCGCGCTCCGATGCTGAGTGTTCTGTTTGCGGCCACAGCGGTGTTACAGCGCTCGGCGCCTCGCGTCCGCTGGCTTTCGTTGGGAGCGTCTCGTGAGAATCTCGGAAGGTGTAATCTGGTACGGCAGGGCCCCTTTGCCAGGCGTGCGAGATCGTTTGGTTCTGCGCGGCGCACGCATCGTCGAAGTGCAAGCACCCCGCGCATTCGTCGACAAAGAACTCAGCGATGCGGGCTTCGTGGTGCTCAACTACGCAAATGATGAGACTATTGCTCATCTACCCGACGCTAAACTAATACGGCGGTTCATCGACCACGGGCTGCATCTCGCAATCGTGTGTCCGAACGCGTTGAAAGCCACTGTCATCGCTACCGTTCTGACCCCGGTGGACAGTACATTCTCCTGGAATGACGAGCGCTATGTTCGCTTCATTCCGGATTTCGGGGGCGTCAACTTCGACTTCTTCATCGCACATAGGCGTGAAACGCCTTGGCACAACAGTACGATCACCAAAACGAGCGATTTTGAGAGCCTAACTGAATCCGAGGAGATCCTTCTTCGCCGTGCATTTCAAGAAGCCTTGGAGATCCGTCTCACAGAGGTCCAGCGCGGGTTCTCGGGTTCTCGCGTCTTTATGGCGTATGAAAAAGAGCAACGCAACTCGGTTGGGCACTGGACCCAGCCTCGCCTCGTCAAGATTGGCGCACGCGGCAGCGTCGTACGCGAGGTAGCGGCGATGGAGAAAGTGTCACCATTCGTGCCCTTCGAGCTGCGCCCAAACCTGCTTGTTGCGATCGAAGGAACGAGCCGCGCATTGTATACGGCAGACTTCGTCGACATGTCCGAAACTTTGCTTAAGGCCGCGCGGGAAGGGCGCGCGGAGGCAGCGCTGTCCAACTTTTTCAATCGGATCATGCGGGTTTGGCGCGATTGTGCCTGGGAGTATCCGCTTTCCACAAAGTCTCTGGCGCAGGAAGCCGAAGATCTCAAAATGTTTTCCGTTGACCAGATCAAGCCGGAATACCTCGAATCGCAGTCCTTTGTCGAATGTGGCTATGACGTCAACCGGTTGTGGAATCGCCTGAAAACCATTCGCCTTCCCCATCGCGTTGCGACCATTCACGCCGACCTGCATGGTGACAATGTGCGCATACGCGGTGATGACGCGATCCTGATCGATTTGGGCTCCCTGCGTGGCACGGATGCGGTGGGTGAGGGGGCGCCGATATGCTTTGATGTGGCCATGTTAGAGGTGGCGCTCGCATTTCAGTGCCATGGCGGCGACGGCAATACGGGATTCAATCAGCGCGAATGGTCCAAGGAGATCTCCGACTACTACGAGCTTGACCGCATCCAAAGCGCATCACGGCGCGATTCAGACCGACTCAGTTCCTGGATGCATGGCCCATTGCAGCGGATTCGTGCCTTCGGCATTTATGAGCAAAGTTTTCCCTATGAATACGCAGTCGCACTCGCCATTGGCATGTGGCGCTGGTGCAAGTTCCCCGTCTCACAACTGGGCGACGTCGACCACGGCCGGCGCGTGGTTGCCCTGAAAACGGGTGCACGGCTGATAGAGCAGATCATGAAACGACATAGTGAGCACCATCCGGAATCTTTGCCGTGAATCGGGCTGAACGCATTCGCGATCGAGGCGAAGTGGAGCGGCGCCATGAGGCCGACGACCGACTTGAGCAGCCCGGCGATTTCGTCTTGGTTCGGCGCGGGGTGCTGCGCTCGTTCGTGCTGCGCTGCCCTGATGGCTGCGGAGATACGCTCACCATCAACCTCGATCCGCGCAGCGATAAAGCCTGGCGTTTTTACCGCAAGCGTCGACAGGTTTCATTGTATCCGTCGGTCTGGCGTGACAGTGGCTGCTGTAGCCACTTTATTGTGTGGAACCACACGATTAACTGGTGCGATGTATATTGGGACGAAGAACGCGTGCCGAACGAAAATCCAGCGGATCTCGTCGATCGCGTCTATGCGGCCTGCACCGATCAGTGGAAAGACTTCGCGAGAATCGCAGAAGAACTTGACGAGGTGCCCTGGGATGTTAATCGCGAGTGCCAGGCACTGACGGCCTTAGGCAAGCTCGATAAGGGCGAACGCGCACTGCGGGGGAGTTTTCGCCGGCGCGAGCTCTACTCGGAACGATCAAAGTTTGGATAGCCACTTGAACCAGAGCTCGTATGGTACGCCCAGTAGTCATTCCCCAAGCTACTTGGATGAGGCACTGACTGATTCGAAGCAGCGAAAATCTGTCCAGACCACAAACAATTGAAGACACTATTTGAGCAGTCGCGCCGCTGGGTTGTCCTGAGCCGCGCCCGCCTGAAAATACCCCATCACCGTCGGCACGGAGCGGTGATCCGTCATGGCCATCACGGCCGGCAGCGCAACGCCTTGTCGGCCGGCTTCAGTCACAAAGCCAGACCGCAAACTGTGACCACCAAAATCCCCCGGTATACCGGCCGCCTGGGCGCGGCGCTGCACAATCGCCGCGATGGCGGCGGGGGAGAGGGCAGGGCCGACGCGCTGTTTCCATAGCCGCCGGAAGATCGGACCTTCCGCAATGCGCGTGGCATCGAGCCAGGCCTGCAGTGCCGTGGCTGCGCTATCCACGATCGGCTTGTCCGGCGCCGAGCCGGCCGCAGGTCCAGACTGTGTCGTCTTGCTGTGCTCGAGGCGATACAAGAACACATCGGCACTAGCGCGTGTGAGCGACGACATGTCGGCCGTGGCGATTTCACTGCGTCGGCGGCCGCCGCTGGCAAACCCGAACAGCAGCAGCGCGCGGTCGCGAAGGCCTTCCAGCGAGTCATCGCAGGTGGCGAGCATCGCTTCGAGTTCGGCACGCGTGATCGCGGTTTTCTTGGCCGGCCGTACGCCGCGTTTGACGGCCGCGCGCCGGGTGCGACTGAGTAGATGCCGCACGGCGGGCTGTTCGCACGGGTTGGTGAGTTTGCGCAACGCATGCACACGTGACAGCACCGCAATGCGGTGCGTGACGGTCGAGAGCTTCAGCGGTCCCGACCGCGCTTTGACGCCGGCTGCCACCAGCGCGCGGTCGATCGCCGGTGGCAGGTCGTGCACGAGATCGCCGCGCGAGCGGCGTTGTACGTGATCGACGACGAACTGGATCACCGTGGCTTCCGGCAGCGGCAGCGCCAAGGTTTGCGCATACCGCGCCTGAAACCAAGCCGCCCAGTAACGCAATGCAGTGGCGTAGCTGCGGGTGGTGTTCGCGGAGGCAGCTTCGGCGAGGATGTCGCGCACCGCGTCGAGCGATTCGGCCGCAAGCCGTTCCGGCAGCAAAGGGGCATCAGAAGTCGGGATTTGGGTGAGTTCGAAGTGGTCTGAGTACGGCATACCCGGATCGCGCCGCCAAGATCAGTGCCAATCAATGCGTCAAGTAGCGTCTTCTCAAGGAGAGCTCAAGCCTGCACACTTGTTTGCACCTTCGAGCGTCGCAGGTTGACCAAGTGGGCAAACGCCACGCAACCACCACCGGTGCTGACGAGCAGCGCGTGAGCACCGACAGCAGCGTGGCCGTCGATGACAAAGGCACCAAGCCACAGCAATAGGAGCCCAGGCGCAAGCAATGCCAGCGCGCGCGCGTCCCGATGCTGGCGATAACCCCGCAATAAGAACACGAGTGCCAGAACACTGGCGCATCCGACGAAAATGCGTTCGAAGGCGTGATCGGCCAAGAACGCGAGTCCGACGGTAGGCAGCGCAGCCAGCAGGAACGGCAGCGCGGCACAATGCAGCGCGCATAGGAACGATGCTGTCGCGCCGACGCGATCGGCTGCGTGTGCAAAGCCATTGGCGTTAATCATGTCGCGTCGTCGCAACCGGCGCGCATAGATCGCGTCTTTCGTTACACGGCGTCAATGGTGCTACCTCCGTCAGTTTTGCGGCGTGACTAACGACACGCTTGCGTGGACGTGTGTGCAATAATATAACATTGCACTGCACACCCCGCTAGGACTCCGAGAAAATGTATACGACCCGCCTCGTCCAAGGTAACAAGGTACTCGCAGCTTCGATCGCATTGCTGCTCGCTGCGCCCGCTATCACGCATGCAGCTGACGCCGACCCTGCGGCGCCATCGAGCACTTCCGATCAGGCGCAGACACTTCAGCAAGTCACCGTGACGGCCTCGCCGTTGGCCGAGCCGGGCTCGGAACTGATCAAGCCGTCGGCGGTGCTGTCCGGATGTCAGCTGGACGACCAGCGCGGCAATACCATCGGTCAGACCGTCGAGCAGATTCCGGGCGTGCAGTCGTCGTATTTCGGCGCCGGTGTGGGGCGTCCGATCATTCGGGGTCTGGAAGGTACGCGCGTTCAAGTGCTCGAAGGCGGTATTGCGTCCCTGGATTTGTCCGGAGCTAGCAATGATCACGCGGTGACGATCGATCCGTTCCTGGCCGATCAGGTCGAGGTACTCAAGGGTCCTTCGACACTGCTGTACGGCGCTGGCGCGATCGGCGGCGTCGTCAACGTTGTCGATGGGCGCATTCCGGAAAAGCCCATCGATGGCGTACACGGCCGCGCGCAGGTTTCCTACAGTACCGTCGACGACGGCGAGCAGGGCGTGGGGCGTGTCGACGCGGGTAACGGTGAGTTCGCAATGCATGCCGACTACGCGCGACGCTTCGCTGACGACTATGAGATTCCCGGCGGCGGCACATTGCTCAACAGCGACACGTCCACGCGCAGTGACGCATTCGGTGTCGGCTACACGGGCGCGGACGCCTTTGCAGGCATCTCGGTCAGCTCATTGGAATACCACTACGGTATTCCCGTCGGCCCGAGCCGCGGCCCGATCGACCCGGACGTGGAGTCGACACGCATCGACATGGATCAGACGCGCGTGGATTTGAAAGCGGGTCTGAAACAGCCGCTGTCGTGGCTGGAAAGCGTCACGCTGCGTTATGGGCACAACGACTACGAGCATTTGGAGCATGCGGTCGACGAAGCCGATGGCACGTTGTTCAAGAACAAGGGTTACGAGATGCGGCTCGAAGCGGTGCACAACCCGCTCGGCACATGGCGCGGCGCGTTCGGCGTGCAGTTCGGCAGTCGCGATTTTTCCGCGATCGGCGAAGAGACCATCGTCCCCAATACCCGCATCAAGGACAGCGGCGTGTTCATCGTCGAGCAGGCCAACTACGAGCCGTTCAAGTTCGAACTCGGCGCACGCTACGATAAGCGCACGCTCGATCCCGACAGCGGCGACAAGGTCAGCATCAATGCGCTGAGCTTGTCGGGTGGCGCGCTGTGGGAGTTTGCTGATCACTGGCATGTTGCGTTGAACCTCGATCGCGCGCAGCGCGCACCGGACGAAGAAGCGCTGTTCGTGAACGGCGCGCATGATGCGACCGGCAGCTTCGAGCTCGGCGATCCGCACTTGACCAAGGAAACCGCCAACCAGGCTGACCTCGCGTTGCATTTCCACACCAGTGACGTACAGGCCAGCGTCGGTGCCTACGTCAACAACTTCAAGGACTTCATTTATCTGGTGGACACGGGCGAGGTAGAAGATGGCCTGCCGGTCCGGCAATGGTCGCAGCACGATGCCAAATTCCACGGCTTCGAAGCGGAAGCCAAATTCAAGCTGGCCGAAAGTGATTGGGGCCGCTGGGACCTGCGCGCGTTCGGCGACACGGTTCGTGCGGAATTGACCGATGGCGCCGGCAACCTGCCGCGCATTGCACCCGCGCGCGTGGGAACGACATTGATGTGGAAGCGCAATACCTGGCGCGCCTCGCTCGGTGCGATCCGCTATGCCAAGCAAGATCACACGGCGCCGTTTGAAACCGACACCGATGCCTACACCTTCGTCAACGCACACCTGTCTTACGGCTTCAACGCAGGCAGAACCGACTGGGAAGCGTTTCTCGACGGCAGCAACCTGACCAACCAGGAAGGGCGCGCCGCAACATCGTTCCTCAAGGACCGAGCGCCATTGCCGGGCCGTTCGGTTCTGCTCGGCCTGCGCACCTTCTTCTGATCGATCGCGATCTGTGCGTCAATCGAGCGCCACTGACAAACGGACGGGAGACGCTGCGTTGGAAAACGCAGCGTTGTTCCTGGCCAAGCGTGGACTCCACCTTACACAGCTGCGGCGCTCAGTGCTGGAATTGCTCTATGCTGAAGGAAGAGCCATCGGCGCGTATGACCTGACAGCCGCATACGAAGTGCGCTACGGGCGTCGCGTCCGCCCAAATAGCGTTTACCGCGCACTCGACTTTCTCGAAACGAGCGGCCTTGTGGTGCACCTTGCGCATTCGCGCAGTTACGCGACGCGCACACCCGACAAGCACAAAGAACAGGATGAACCCTGCCTGTTCTTTGTTTGCAGCGGATGTGGCGCGGCAACCGAGTGCAGGGATCCGCGTGTTGGCCGCGCTATCCGCCGCACAGAAATCGCGATCGGTTTTGTCACGCACATGCGCTCGATCGATATCCAAGGCATGTGCAAATCATGCGTTAACGTCAGAGCGTAAGGCTGGAGCCGCTGTATCCGGTGGTGTTCTTCGACGCACTGCGGGTGAAGATCCGCGATGAAGGCGTAGTGCGCAACAAGGCGATCTACTTGGCGCTGGGCGTCTTGCCGGATGGCACGCGCGATATTCTGGGGCTGTGGATCGAGAACACCGAAGGGGCGAAATTCTGGCTCAAGGTGTTCAACGACCTCAAGACGCGCGGCGTGAACGACATCCTGATCGCGGTGACCGATGGTCTGAAGGGCATTGGCGAGGCGCTGGGTGCGGTGTTTCCAGCGACGACGCTGCAAACCTGCATCGTGCATCTGATCCGCAACAGCCTCGATTATGCGGGCTGGAAGGATCGCAAATTGCTGGCCGCCGCGCTGCGCCCGATCTACACCGCGCTCAATGCCGAGGCGGCTGCAGCCGCACTGGACGCGTTCGAACGCGGGCCGTGGGGCCGGCGCTTTCCGACCGTGGTGGCCGCGTGGCGACGCGCATGGGATCGCGTCATTCCGTTCTTCGCGTTTGCACCTGCCGTGCGACGCATCATCTATACCACGAACACCATCGAGAGCGTTCACGCGCGCCTGCGCAAGATCATCAAGACCCGCGGTCATTTTCCGAACGACGATACCGCGAACAAACTGATCTGGCTGGCGTTGCGCAACATCACCGCCGACTGGGGCCGTGCCGCCAAGTAATGGCGCGAGGCGATGAACCAATTCGCGATCGCTTACGGCGACCGCTTCATTCAAAACATCGCGTAAGATCTTCGCGCGATCCAAGCTTCGTGGAACGAGACTCTCTCAACCCAAAAGCCTCAAACACAAAAATTCTGACAGCTCCCGGGAATGTCCTGCCTTAAGCTGAGTAAGAGGAACAACACCGCAGCGACGCTTATGGCAGCGACCAAGACGTTCATGATTGCTGCGGCCCAAAGTCTCTTCGGGCGTTGAGGTGCATTGTTGCTCATCGAAGGCCCTAACGCTGAGCTAAGCGGCCGCTGCCGCGATGGGTTTAGTCTACACCGCGCCGATTCGCAGCTTCTTCCTTGCCGTGCAGCAGTTCATCCACCACTTCCACGTCGGCCTCGTTGGCCGGCGTCGTCGTCACTGTGTGCACCAAACCCGAGTCGGCATCCGCGCCAATGTGCGCTTTCATTCCAAAGTGCCACTGATTCCCTTTCTTTGTCTGGTGCATCTCCGGATCGCGTTCGCCATCGGCATTCTTCGTCGAACTCGGCGCCGCGATGATCGTTGCATCCACGATGCTGCCCTGTTTGAGCAACAGCCCTTTCCGGCTCAGGTAGCGGTTCACTCGCGCCAGAATCTCCGGCGCCAGCTCGTTGTCTTCCAGCAGCCGCCGGAAGTTCAGGATCGTCGTCTCGTCCGGGAACGGCTTAGTCAATGTCAGCCGCGCAAACTGGCGCATCGAGGCAATCTCGTACAGTGCCTCTTCCATCGATGGATCGCTCAGGCTGAACCAGTTTTGCATCAAGTGCACACGCAGCATCGTGGCGATCGGGTACGGATGGCGGCCGCGACCCGCCACCGGATAGAACGGCTCGATCAGCCCCAGCAACGAATCCCAGGGCACTACGTGCTCCATCTCAGCCAGAAACTTCTCGCGCCGCGTCTGCTTGCGCTTGCCGCGGTACTCCGCATCCCCGAAGGTCAGCTGGCTCATGCGTACTAATCTCTGGCCGTCACCGTGCGCACAAGTATACTATCGGCGAACTGACTTGTTCAGAGTTTCCTTAGGCGAGAAAATATCAGAAATCCGCTTATCCCGGCCAACCCTCCGATGGCGTTCGCCCAGGGTTCGAGTTTCCCACTCGTCGAGTCACTCGTCCTCCCACGCGACGGCCCATTCTTCGAGCAGCCATTCATCCGTCAGTGTGCACGGCTACAAGCGCAAGCGCACTTTGCAGCGGCTACATCGGATGATCTTCGACGTTGTCCCTCGCCAAGTTCACGGCGAAGTAAGGTCCGCCATGGCTTTCCGAAGGTCGCGCAGCTTGGGCGGCTTGCTCAAGACCAGATCGACGTGTGCGGGCACGTCGCCTTCCGTATCGAGACGCTGGCCCCAACCGGTCAGAAGAATCACCGGCGTGATGCGCGACGCGTTCTTCACGGCGCACGCAACCTGCCGGCCGTCGACATGCGGCATGCCGAGATCGGTGATCACGAGCGAATAGAGTGTTTCCGCCGCCAGCGCGGCGCGGAACACATCGATGCCGTCCTGACCGCCGTTCGCTACCGTCACGAGGTGTCCGTCTGCTTCCAAAATGTCCCGCAACGATTTGGTGAGCACTGGGTCGTCGTCGACGATCAGCAAGCGCAAACGTGACGGCCTTGCGGCCTCCGCTTCGGTACTGCGGGCGAGCGATGTCGTGACGAGGGGAAAGCTCAAGCGCACTTTCGTGCCTTCGCCCATCACGCTTCGGATGTCGAAGTCGGCGCCGTGGCGTTGAGTGGTGCCGTACACCATGCCCAGGCCGAGCCCGGTTCCGCGTTCGCCCTTGGTCGTGAAAAACGGTTCCATGCATCGACGCAGCGTCGTCTCGTCCATGCCGATGCCGGTATCCACGACCTCGATATGGAGTTGCGGTCCGGCAAACGCTTGTTCCGATACCGATGTTCGAAGCGTCAACGAACCGCCGTCGGGTAAGGCATCGACGGCGTTGAACACAAGGTTGATCAGCGCCTCGCGGACCTCGCTCTCGACACCCATCACATGCGGCGAGCCGGAGGCAAGGTCAGTCTGCGCGCGGATGACGATGCCGCGCTGCTGCGGCATGTCGCTCCAGCGAGCCTTGGTCAGATCGAGAACTTGACGGACGAGCCGATTGACGTCCATTGGGGAGAGCGCGAGTTCATGCTCTCGTTGCCGATAGAATTCGCGCATGCGCGCTACGGTCTGGGACACATCTTCGACTGCGCGCTGAATCGTCTCGAGACAGGCACGCCCATCGGTACTCAAGCCGGTTTCGCGCTCCAGCATGGATTCGGTATATAGCGAAATCGGAAAGATGGCATTGTTGATATCATGGGCAATGCCGCTCGCCATTTGTCCAAGCGCTCGCAGGCGTTCCTGTTGAAGGATTGCCTGCTGTGACTGACGCAGGTCATCGTATGCGCTCTGCAAAGCGCCATGCAGTTGGGCTTGATTGACGGCCAGGGCGACGTGTTCGCTCAGCTGGCGAAGGAACTCGCAATCGCCGCTGGCGAAGCCTTCAGGCTCGAAACGGGCCACGGCCAGAACACCGAAAACGTCGCTTTCGATCTGCAGCGGCGCGGCGACAAGCGAGCGAAGTCCGCCGCGCGCCAATCGTTGCGGGAACGGGAAGTCGAGCACTGCGAGATCGGGTTCGTAAACCAGCCGGCCCTGAACGCACCGGGAAAGGCCATTCTGATCGATTGGCACCTTGCTGCGTTCGAGCATGCCGAGCTCGGCGGCCAGAGACTGGCTGCGGGTGCCGACAGCCGCCACGGTAAGGATGGGATCCACGCCGTCGTACAGGCACAGGCAGGCGAAATCCGCCGGCAGTTGCTCCTCGATGCTACGTACGATGATCTGGAAGATGCTGGTGATGTCCTGGCGCAAGGCGATAGCCCGCGTGATCCCGTCAAGCAACGCCAGGCGCTTGAACTGAGTCTGCAGCTTGACTTCGGCCTGCGTGCGCTCAGTGATATCGCGAATGAACCCGGCAAACGTGATGCTGTCGCCCATGCGAATCGGCGTGATCGTGAGCTCCGCTGGAAACTCGCGTCCATCGCGACGGATGGCCTCGACCTGGATGCGCTTGTTGAGGATCGCGGTTTCTCCCGTGGCGAGATAGCGCGCCAGTCCGATTCTGTGCGCGGCGCGATAGCGCTCCGGCATGATCGTCTCCTCGACCGCGCGCCCGATCGCTGCGTCCCTTGTCCAGCCGAAGATTTTTTCCGCCTGCGCATTCCATTCCTTGATCACGCCATCGCTGGACATCGTGACGACGGCATCGAGCGCCGTCTCGATGATCAGGCGCGTGCGCTCTTCGCTCGCGGCCAACGCCTCGGCGGCGCGTTTGTGCTCGGTAATGTCGGTGGAGATACCGAAGATCGCGTAGGGCTGGCCGTCTGCATCGCGCAGCGGAGATTTCACGGATATGTAGGCATGCGGACCATCGTCATGCGGCGCGAACTCCTCCTCCGTCAACGGTTCTTCGGCCCCGGATACGCGCAGGTCCATGGCCCGGAACAGATCCGCTGCGTCCCTGGAGAAGATGTCATAGTCTGTCTTGCCGATCATTGCCGCGCGATCGACATGGAAAATGTCGCAATAGCGCTGATTGACCATGAGATACCGCCCGGCGAGATCCTTGACGTACACCACCGTCGGCGTGTTCTCGATAACGGTCTGGACCAGTTCGTGGCTCTGCCGCAACTCGCGCTCGTGGCGCGCGAACCATACCGCAATGGCGTACGTGACGATGCCGTACCCTGCGGCTGTCGAGACCGCCGACACGGCGAAACCAACCGATGCTTCCAAATAGCCTAGTTTGACGACAAGGACCATGAGCCCATTGAGCAAGACCGGCATTGTGATGGCTGCGGGCAGCAAGCGGCGCGCCGTGACTCCGCCGCTGTTGCTCGAGACGACAGCGGCGATCCATCCAGCGTCAGGTCGCGCGAGCACTGCCGAAAGGAGCAACGCTGCAAACGCCAATGCCGTCGGCAACGACATCGCCGCAAATGCGGACACCCTGTAGATCTCTTTCACGCCAAACGCGTATCCGACAAGGTCAAGCGCGGTAATGAAGATGCCGACCGCAATCAGGGCGGCGTACAGGCGTCCCGCCAGGTAACCGCGTGGCATCGTGAGTGCGCCGGCCAGCAGAGCGATGACAGTTGCGGCGGCAGGGGCGACGCGCCCGAAGCCGGAGCCGAACAGAAAGCCCGGCCGCGAAACGGCCTTCGCGGCGCCGGACATATGCGCCATCAAATAGTCCGCCAGAACGAAAAGGCCGATGGCCAGTGCGAGTCCAGCGGCGACAGTGCGCAGCAGATTGCCCCGCTTGGTGTCGAGTCGTCGAATGGTGAGCTGCAGCACTGCGACGCTGCACAGGAAAAGGCAGAAGATCGTCGCTCCCGAAATACGCGAGAACCCAGGCAGGAAACTGCTCAGTACTGGCACGCCCAATAGCCAGCCGCAAAGTCCTATCACGCCGATCGTCGTCGAAACAGCGATCCCGCTGCGAGAGAGATTTGTCAGAAGGGTCGATGGAACGGGCATTCGCGAGGCCCAGCGCCTCAGGCCGCGTTCGAACCGAAACCGGCAAATTGGGTGGACAACGCAATAGCCATGATCGACTCCACAGTCTTCCGAATTAAACACAGCGCTGCAGAGTATTGCGCGAAATCCAACCTCGTGCACAGCCCACTGTTCGTGATTCAGCTCGGCAGTTTGCAGACTTCAGCTGTGTGCGGGTACTGTCAACGTTGACAGCGTGATCGTCAGGCTGTGCAGCGGATCATCGCTCTGCGCGCTGCAGTGCCTCGGCAAAGCGCGCACACAGCCGACATCAGCCCATCACATGGCGCCTCGCCGCAGCGTGCGTGTCGCGTCAGGGAGTTCGTGAATGGTCGCGCCGGCACGAATCGGCATGCTTTCGCAATCAAGGAAGCGCAGGATCTCCTCGATTCGCGTCTGCGCGTCACGGCGGCCGAGCTCGATCAGTTCGCGCACGAACGGCTTTTCGAACAACAGGTAGCTGAGCAGATTTGCGCCGCCATTGCCTTTGCCGCCGAGGCAGCGCATCAGCATGCGCAGTGATTTCGGCAACGCTTCGGCATGCCGCATCGCGATCGCGCTGATGTCTTCGCTCGGCGCGAGAACGAGCGTTTCGATGCGTCGCAGCGCTGCGCCGTGACCGTCGCTGATATGTCCGATGACGTGGCTCACGGTGTTGTTGATACGCTCAATTCGTTCGAGATCCATCTCGATGGCATCCAGGAACACCGAATCGAGCATGAAGCCCGCGATCTGCGCGAGCGGAGGCAGACGCGCGCCGCGTGATGCCGAAATGCTCGTGTCGGGAACGGACCTGCCCACGGTTATAGCGAGCACGCGTTCCGCGCCCAGGTGCAGTGCGGGACTGAACGGCGCGAGCTGGCGCATCGAACCGTCGCCGAAATATTCGTCGCCGATGCGGATCGGACAGAAGAGGAACGGAATCGCGGTCGAGGCGAGCACGTGGGCGGGCGCGAGCTGCGTGCGCGCGCCGAAGCGCCGTGCACGGCACCACGCATCGAGCTCGGGTTTGCCTTGAAAGAAGCTCACGGCTTGTCCCGAGGCGTAACCCGAGGCCGTGATGCAAACGGCGTCGAGACTGCCCGCTGCAACGGCTTTTTCGATGCCGGAAAAATCGACGCACTGCGAGATCAGACGCGCGAGTGGTTCGTTGTCGAGAAGCGATACCGAATTGGCCGGGCGCGAGTGCAGCAGGCTCAGGAGCCAGTGCGCAACCGTGCGCAGAATGTCGAAGAAACCCGCGCGATAGATTTTGCCGACATGAAGTTGGCCCCAGATGCGCAGCATATGCGCGATCGCGCCGCGGAAGTCGCACGCACGTGCAGCGAGTCCGACCGCATCGATGGCGCCGGCCGACGTGCCACAGACAATCGGAAACGGATTCGGTGCGCCGTTGGGCAGCGCGTCGGCAATGCCCTGAAGAACACCGACTTGATACGCTGCCCGTGCACCGCCACCGGACAGGATCAGTCCGATCTTGTTCTTGCGCTGAAACGGCAGGGGGCTCATACCGCGCTTCATCGGCGCGCGCGGTGCAAAGTTGAGCAAACCCTCTCGCGAAATGCAAGGGATGCTCTGATTCGGCGCGTCGCCTGTGCGGTGTGGCGCCTACGCCGGAAATTCGCGAGGTACCTTCATCCGGACTGACGGCAAGAATGCGTAACGGGTTGTCGCCGTCAGGTAGTGGACGGACTCGGCAAGGAAAAGAAGAACGAGGCCCCTTGGCCGACTTGAGCCTCCGCCCAGACGCGCCCTCCATGCCGCTGAATGATGCGCTGGACGACAGACAAGCCGATGCCCGTGCCTTCAAATTGATCTTCGCGATGAAACCGCTGAAAAACATCGAAAAGTCTTTTTGCACTCGTTGCGTCGAAACCAACTCCATTGTCTTTGACGAAATAGACGACATCCGCTCCACGTCGCTCATAACCGACCCATACGGTCGCGGCCTCTTTTGTACGCGTAAACTTGAATGCGTTGGAAAGCAGATTCACGAAAACTTGCCGAATCAACGGCCTGTCTCCAACACAAACCGGAAGATCATCGACACGGCAAGCGATCGTTCGATCGCTATGCTGCGTCTGCAATTCCTTGAGTACTTCCCCGGCGATACCGCGTATATCCAGTGGTTGCTTCGCGAGCGGATGGCGACCGAGCCGGGCAAAGCGCAGCAATTCGCGAATGAGGGTGTCCATCTGCTTGGTACCCTCGAAAATCTTGTCGACGAGTTGCAGTTCGTCCGGCGACAGCTTGTTCGAAGAAATCGTCTTGAGGAGTTTCGAGTAGCCGCTGATGATCGACAAGGGATTGCGCAAGTCGTGCGCGACGGTGCGGGAAAACGCCTCCAGGTCAGCATTCACGGCTTCCAGTTCCGCCGCATGGTCACGCAGGCTTTTTTCCAGCGCCGCATTCTCGCCCCGTAGCCGTTTGATCTCGACCGCCCGCGCCAACACCGGGAGCGCTGCGCTCAATTTGAATGGCTTGAGAATGTAGTCGAGCGCGCCGACTTTCATCGCTTCCACGGCCGTTCCGACGCTGCCATGGCCGGTCATCAAGACCCCAACGAGTTCGGGGCGAATATCAAGTGCTGCTCGAAGAAGAGAAATGCCATCCATCACCGGCATTTGTAAATCGGTGAGCAGGATATCGAATTGGCTGTGCCGCAGCATGTCCAGGGCTTCGCTGCTCGAAGTCAAGCCGACTGTCACGTAACCATGATCGCCAAGCGTGTTGCAGAGCGCCACCAGATGAGCGGCCTCGTCGTCGACAATAAGAATTCTTCCAGTCGACGTGTTCATGGTGCGTCGACTATCGCCGCCTGTCTGATCAGCTCAATGAACGCCCTGCGAAGCTCGCGCAATTTGGGTGGCTTGTTGAGTACGAGATCGACATGCAGCGGCACATCGCCCTCTGCCACGAGGCGTTGTCCCCAACCGGTCAATAGAATGACTGGCGTCGCACGCGAGATCGCCTTTATTGCCTGAGCCACCTGCCGTCCATCGACGTAAGGCATGCCAAGGTCGGTGATCACGAATGCGAACGCATCACCGCTTGTGTGTGATGCCCGGAATAGATCGATTCCCGCCTGCGCGCCGTTTGCCGTCGTTACCACATGTCCGTCGGTCTCCAGGATGTCGCGCAGGGACTTCGTCAGCAACGGATCGTCGTCGATGACGAGCAGGCGCAGACGTGGCGGTCGCGCGAGATCAATCTCGGGTGTCGTGGCGACGTGCTCTGAGGCTGATGCGAAGCTCAGGTTGATGGTGGTTCCTTTCCCCTCGCTGCTTCTGATTTCCATGTCGGCACCATGCCGCTGCACGATGCCGTAGACCATCGCCAGGCCCAGTCCAGTGCCGCGCTGACCCTTGGTGGTGAAGAAGGGCTCCAGACAGCGTCGGCGCGTCTCTTCGTCCATGCCGACCCCAGTATCTTCCACCTCTATTTGAACCCTTGGCGCTGTCCCTTCTCGCCCGGCCGCAACGGACGTTCGCAGCGTCACGGTTCCTCCGTCCGGCATGGCGTCGACCGCGTTGAACACCAAGTTGATCAGCGCCTCGCGCACTTCGCTCTCGATTCCCATCATCGCCGGAGATTCTGGTGCCAGTTGCGGCACCACGTTGATTACGATACCGCGCTGCTGCGGCATGTCGCTCCAACGCGCGCGCGTAAGATCCATGACCTGCTGGATGGTCTTGTTCACGTTTACCGGCAAGAGCGTAAGTTCGGGCTCGCGCTCCCGGTAAAACTCCCCCATGCGAGCGACCGTGTGGGTTACGTCCTCGACCGCGTGCTGTATGGTTTCAAGATAGCCTCGCGCCCTCGCGCTGAGTCCCGACTCGGTTTCCAGGAGCGACTCGGTGTATAGGGCGACCGGCGAGATCGCGTTGTTGATGTCGTGTGCGATGCCGCTCGCCATTTGCCCCAGCGCGCGCAGTCTTTCCTGCTGCAGGATCGCCTGTTGAGTCTGGTGCAAGTCGTCATACGCCCGCTGCAACGCGCCATGAAGCTGTGCTTGATGAGCGGCCAATGCGGTGTGCTCGCTGAGCTGGCGCAGGAATTCGCATTCGCCGCTGCTGAAGCTGTCCGGACGGTTGCGCGCCGCGATCAACACACCGAACACATTGCTTTCGACCAGCAGCGGCGCGGCAACCAAGGAGCGCAGGCCGCCGCGTGCCAAGCGCTGCGGGAATGGAAACTGCACCATGCTGATATCTGGCTCGTAGACCAGTTGGCCACGAACGCAACGCGACAACCCGTTCGCGTCGATGGGAATCACCGACTGCTCGGTCATCGTCAAATCGGAGGCGATCGGCTCGCTCTTGACTCCAACGCGGATAACGTGAAGTGTGTTCGCCGGCTGGTTGTAGAGGCATATGCAACCAAAGTCGATCGGCAGGCTATCTTCGACGTGCCGCAGTACGACCTGAAAGATGCTTTGCAAGTCCTGTCGTTCGCCGATCGCGCGGGTGATCTGGTGAAGCAGGTTCAGCCGCTCCACCTGCGCGACAATCTTTTGCTCCGCGGCTTCGCGTACGCCGATTTCTCCCTGCAGCAACTGGTTGGCGGACTCAAGCTCGGCGGTCCGATCAAGGACACGCGACTCCAACTCGCCGTTCAATTGGGCCAGGGCTCGTTCCGCTCGCACACGCTGCTGCATGTCTGCGGACGCGATCTGAACCAAGCCAAGCAGCACGATGAGATCGGCGCTGAATTTTGCCAGGTGCGCCACCATCGCAGGGGTATCATGCGGCGCCTGCGAGTAAAGCATGGCGAGGCTGCCGCTGAAAACCACCATGGCAGCGAGCGTTATGGTAGGCAGCAGGCGGTGGTTGGCGCGAAAATACCAGCAAGCTGATCCGACCGGAACCCAGAGCAGGGGTACCAAGACCAGCGCTGGGCGGGTAATGCCTAGCCAAGCCGGCGCGGTATAGCGGGGCAATACGTAGAATCCATACATCAGCCCTGCCGAAACGAGCAGCAAGCCAATCGCGAGGAATTTGCCGGGCCGTAGATCGCGCAGCAAGAGGACGAGTCCGGTACCAACACAGATTGGAAGAAGTAGCGCTGCAGGCGGCCATGTTGCCGGTCGCAGTACGCTTTCCGCAGTGGCGATCGGAGCCATGATTCCGGTCCACTCCACTGCGACAGCCATATGGAGGAAATTGAGCGTAGCCAGAATGGCGAACACCATGGCGAGCCAGCGCAGGAATATGTCCCTCATTCGAGTGCCAACGTCGAAGGACATCCAGGCCAGTATCCCCGCCACGACGAATACTGCAGTGTCCAGCATCGTGTGGAGGTTGGGATCGTCCTTGCTACCGATGGCGAGCAGGGCACCACCGATGCCAACGTAGGCGAGTGCCACCGCGATGCCCACCCGATCAAGGGCTGGCGCGCCGGACAATTTCACTTCCGAGTTCGAGTGGGACCTGCTCACGATTTTCGTCTTCCCCTTGCTGGTTGCCAGATGGCGTGTGCCTGAAGAGTGCACAATCCGCCACTATTGTGACGCGCATTTGCGAGCGATGGTTGGATTCCAGGCGCTTCCGCGCTCCTCGTCTTATATCAGTGCAGGCGGGACCCAGCATACTGTGAGTGTTTGCTGCAAATGCGTAAGAAGTAGGGCACAGCTATACATCATCAGCTCCTGCGCGCTGTTCATATCTTCCCGAGAAATTGCCTGCTCGAACGGTTGTGGCCGGCTTCAACGCGCCGCAACCCGGTCCTACCCTGACAAGCGGATAGCCCGCTGCGTCATGCCGTCATTCCGATTTCTTTGCGCATGAGGACCGGCTGGCGCGCATGATCGTTGCCTTCGCGAAGTTGTCACGCGCTGAACAAGACGCGGTGTTGCGTGAGCTCGAGAACTCGGAGTGGCAGGAGGAGAGGGGAGCACCATGTGCTACGGCGCGAGCACGTGCTGGCAAATCAGATGCTCTTAACTGGGGTTCCTCTCATGGCCGGTGACTGACGGCCGTCAGCTTTACGAATTCGCAAGCCACAATCTCAGCTCTCCCACCGCAACTGGCAACGCTGACAGATTACGCGTTTGGCTGCGTTAGGTAACCATTCTGGACGCGGGGCGCGCCGTCAGTCCCGTGCCCACGAATGTGCCGGGTTTCGGCCGGGACGCCAATAGCGCGCACACGTTCGCGCCTGGCGCTGCCCTCTTCGGGACGGTTCGAGTCCTCCTCAGCTAGCTCATCCGGAGAACGCATGCCGACGCCTTCACTCACTGCGGTGATCACCACAACGCCGCCGTTGACTATCGATCAGCTCTACACGCCTGCTTCGACGCCCGGCAACGTCGGCCTGTGCCTGTCCGGCGGCGGCACGCGCGCGTGCTGCGCCGGTATGGGGCAGCTGCGCGCTTTTGCGTACTTGCAAGCCAACGGCAAGAGCCTGCTGTCGCAGATCAAAGCGCTGTCGACCGTGTCCGGCGGCTCGTGGCTCGGCGTGCCATATCAGTACATGCCGGCGTCAGGTCCGGCGGACGACGTCTACCTCGGCAGCTACAACGCCGATCAGGGATCCATAACCGTCGCAGATCTGTCCACGCTGCCGGATGGCAACGCCGGCGTGCCGATGACCTCGATTATGTTTTCGCTCGAGGGCATCGCCGCCTCGGCCGTGTTGGTCTACGAGGCGTTCCTGAATCTGAATCCGAACAATCCGCTGCCAGCGAACATGCTGTGGCAGATGGTGATGGGCTTCAATATCCTCGATTCGTACGGACTGCTTGACCTGGATATCAATAGCGGCCAGCCGCAGGATATGTTCTCCGCCACGAACGCGTCGCTGCAAACGATCACGCAGGCGAACGGCAGCCTGGCCGCCGAGACCGCATACCTGTTCGCCGATCAAACGGATTCGTCACGCGCACAGCGGCCGCTGCACCTGTGCAACATGGGTCTGTTCGTGAACGTGCCCAGCGTGACATTCCCGCTATTGGCCCCGGTGCAGTCCAATGGTGTGATGACCGGCACGGTCGGCGCCCCGGCGAAAGCGACTGACACCAACGGGTCCGCTGTTGGTGGCGGCGGCTTGGCGTCGTTCGCGTACAACTCGGTTTTCCAGTCGCAGTCGAGCAGCGCCGCCACGGTGACGCAAGCGCGCCAATGGTCTCTGACCGACATCATGGGTACGAGCAGCTCGGCGTTCGCGGAAACGGTGCACGACCAGATTCAGCAATGGGAAGCGGATCCCTGGCAGTTCCTTCAATGGGTGTGGAAAGAAGCCGAAGCGGTGTACGACTGGATCAAAAGTCATCTGCCGGAGGAGTTGCAAGTCACTGCGCGAGCCTTGGTCGCGCGCGCCCAGCAAGGTCCGCAAGCGGCGGCCGAAATCAATTTCCCGGATCCCGAGGACCTCGTTCCCACATATTCGTCGTGGCCCGCTGGCGCGCCGGCGGCGAACCCGAAACCGAATACCTACGCCGATGGCGGCAGCCTGGAGAACAATGGCCTCGCGAGCTTGCTCGCGTTCGGCGGCATCGATAGCGTGATCGTGTGCGTCAACAACGAGATCCCGATGGCAACCGGCAACGCCGGCATCCCGAATGCCGGCGGCGGCTGGGTCGCCGGCACGCAGATCGTGGTCGACGACTCGATACCACCGCTGTTCGGCTATCAGCCTTACGATCCGACAAACGGCTATGTGCTGTACACCGCAGGAGGTTCCACGCCCGAAAACGCGTTGTTTGGCAACAGCCAGGTGTTCTCGTCCGACGCCTTCATCGACTTCCTCATCGGATTGTGGGCGGCCGCCGGCCGTTCCGATGCCGCCACGCAGCCGGCTATCCTGAAACAACAACTCATGGTGCAGCAGAACACCTGGTTCGGCGTGCCGCCGGGAACGCAGCCGATCAATGTCGTATGGGTATACCTGAACTATGCCAGCGACTGGGGCGCGCTGTTTGCGAATACTCCGACGGTGCAAGCGCTCATCAACGCCGAGCTGGCGAGCAAGGACTTCCCGTTCCCGCACTACGACACGTTACAGACCGAACTGACGGCGACGCAGATCAACTTACTTGCTCACTTCAGTTCTTGGTCCATCGTGAGTACGGATCAGGCGACTAGTGTGTTTTCGGCTTTGTTTGCGGCCACTTAGACCAGCTGCTTCGGCTACTCTCCCCGGGGGCTAGGTGAGGATCGCCAAGGGTCTCCGGAGGAGCCTTTTATCCGGCGATACTGGGGCCAGCAGGATTGTTTGGGCGCGCCCAGCATCCGCCTAAATCGGGGAACACTTTGTGGCATGGCTACGGTGGTCGTCGGCCTCTAGAGTGTGCGCACAACGCGAGATGTTCGAGAACATTCCTGCTAGCCAGGCGAAGGCTCGGCCATGCCGACGTTTGCGGCAGAGTTTATGCATTGCCGCTTGGCAACCGAAGTTGTGCAGGTGAGTGCATTTCGCTTCAGGAGCGCAGGGGGAGGGTTTCAGCTTACATGCGCGAAAAACGACGAAAAGTCCGTTTTGCGGACCTTAGAATATCGGGCGTTGCCCGGAAACTGACCTTCAATTTTGTCACGTTGCGACCGATTGCGGCGAACTGTGCCGTACATAGCTCATCCGCTCGCGTTAGTATCACCAGCGAGCTTGAGCAATCGCGATTGAAGATTGGCATCCGTCTTGGATGGAAGTTCACGCTTGTCGTTAACTCGGGGGAGGCAATAGGACCATGTTCTCTCGAGACGCATAGTCGCTAGGTCTTTGCTGTTCGTCTTTCAGCGGCCGCATTTCATATGCGCGCCGTCCGTAGTGCGTACAAGATGGGGAGCGACAGCATGAGCAACATTCACCGCGGAATTTGGAATCGCGTACGCCAGGTGAGCCTATTGCTCCTGCTGGGAATGGGCCTTCCTGCAGCTGCGCACGCGGCGCTCACTGTCACGCCGTTGACGTGGAACATCGTCGGGCTCGACAGCAACAGCCCGACAGCGGGCCCGAAGAATTTCCCGATCGGCGCGCGCATCTGCTCCAACACCGCCACGATCAACGTCGCTGCAAGCTTCGTGTTCGACAGCGCGAACGCGAACATCAACCTTCGCCCCGGCTCGTTGTCCACCCTGAACTTTGCGAGCATCGCCGCGGGCGCCTGCATCGATGCGTATTTCGAAGTCGAAGTAAACCAGGTCGCCGCAGCCTACGACACAACACGCCGCTACCACGTCACCGCGAGTGACGGCACCGGCACCTATTCCACGCCGGTCCCGCGCGAACTCTATGTCGAACATCTGATTTCGCAGTCGCGCAACTCCATTGCCGACGTGAAGTACGGCACCAACCCGGCCAGCCTGGTGTCCGTGGGCGCAGGTGGGGCGCTCAATCTCGTGGTGGGCAACACCTACACGATCGAACTCGATGGCGGTACCGCCACACAGGGTTACGAGCAGTTCGAGACGTTCATCAACTTCTCGAACGCGATATTCCAGATTCTTGCGGTGAACACGACGTATTCGGCGGATTCTTCGATATACGTGCCGAACCCGAACTCCAAGCTGTACGCCGACGCGTGCCTGTGGGAAAGCGATCCGAACGGTCCGAACTATCGATCATGCATAGGTGTCGCCGGCAAAGCGGGCGGCAGCAATGTGGTGACGACGT
>Ga0307516_10001315_pt1 | contig 34475 bp, 45 predicted proteins | sample 19_EM_MG_FD_203310 | JGI IMG/M metagenome (GOLD analysis project Ga0307516, IMG submission 203310) | Populus trichocarpa ectomycorrhiza microbial communities from riparian zone in the Pacific Northwest, United States - 19_EM | ecosystem: Host-associated > Plants > Roots > Unclassified | place...
CAAATGTTGCAATCTGGTTCCAGCGCTACACCAGCATGGAGTACGGCTACATGGCCGGCTACCACAACTCAGTATGATATTCTGTATTCTTCTGGAACAAACGTAGTTGGTGAAATTAGTACTGCCGTTAATGGTGTGCTCGTTACAGGCGGCACGGGAATTCCTAGCATTAGCTCTACTTTGCCTGCAGCCGTCCAAGGAAATATTACGTCTGTAGGCGCGTTATCATCTGGCAGTCTTGTTTCTGGATTTACTCCAGTTACAGTTCCAATTGGGGGTACGGGCGCTACAAGCTTTACTCAAAATGGAATGCTTTATGGTAATGGCGTTAGTGCAATTGGTGCTACTTCTGGCATGACGGATGGTCAAATAGTTATAGGAAGTTCAATAGGCGTTCCTGCTGCTGCAAGTATAATAGCGGGTACAAATATTACTATAACTAATGGTAATAATACCATTCAAATTGATGCCTTATCTGGATCTGATATTGTATCCTTTACAAACATAACAAATGCCTCTACACCATATACGGCTTTAAGTACAGATTATTACATTTCTTGCGATGTCACGGCTGGAGTAATAACGGTTAGATTGCCTAATGCTCCAACAACAGGCAGAACGTTTGTAATTAAAGATAAAGTCGGTCTTGCTGCTACTAGTAATATTACAATTACCACGGTAGGAGGCATAATCACTATTGATGGTGCAACTACATTTGTTATGAATACGGCTTATCAGTCTGCTAATTTGATATTTAATGGGACTAATTATGAAATATGGTAGGGTGAATAATGGCTTATAAACGTATTTCTCCAATTCCCGTAATTGAAGGCGGGACTCAATTAACTACGTGGGGAACAGCTTTTGGCTTGCTTTGTGCAGGAACAACAGTCACAAATCCAGTTCAGGTTTTAGCAAGCTTAGGTGCTACAGGTACAATATTAACATCTCAAGGTGCTGGTGCTCTTCCAACTTGGACTACTGCTGTTTATCCGGCTACTACCACTATCAATCAAATCTTATATTCTAGTGCAGCAAATAATGTTGTTGGTTTGGCTACTGCCAATTCAAGTGTATTGATTACTTCTGCTGGCGGCATTCCATCTCTTAGTCAAACTTTACCATCTGCAGTTCAGGGAAATATCACAAGTGTTGGAACAATCACAAGCGGAACATGGAATGGATCAGTAATTGGTTTAACATATGGTGGAACTAATGCGAATCTAACGGCTGCTAATGGTGGAATATTTTATTCGACTGCAACTGCTGGGGCTATCTTAGCTCCGACTGCTACTGCTAACCAAGTATTACTTAGTGGCTCTAATACTACTCCAGCTTGGAGCTCAGCTACTTATCCTGCAACGACCACAATTAATCAGATTTTATATTCGAGCTCGAATAATGTAATCGTTGGGTTATCTACGGCAAATCAAGCTGTGTTAACTACTGGAACAGGCGGAGTTCCAGTGCTAACTGCTATAGCAACAAATGGTCAGTTAATAATTGGTTCTACCGCCGGCGCTCCAGCTGCCGCAACTTTAACGGCAGGTTCAGGAATTACTATCACTAATGCTGCAAATTCCATTACCATAGCTTCTACGACTGGTAGTTTAACGTGGACAGATGTAACGGGAGCTACTCAAACATTAGCAGCAGCTAATGGTTATATTACCAACAGAAGTGGTGGAGTTACATATACATTACCTGCCTCTGGAACACTAGGTGACTTAATCAGAATAGTGGGATTACTTGGATTATCTACTATTGCACAAAACGCTAATCAACAAATTGTAACCGGCTCGGATTCTAGCACTATTGGAGCATCTGGTACTGTTGTTGGAACTAACGTCGGCGATTGTATAGAATTAATTTGTATAACCGCAGGTGCTTCTACTGTATGGCGTACTTCATCTATGATGGGAAATTGGACCACTACTTAAATAGGGAAATGCTATGACTGTTGTTTCAAATTCTATAAATGGTTCTTTAAAGAGCGTTCAGGTTTTCACTTCAGGAACTGCTGCAACTTATACAAAACCGGCTAATATTAGAAATATACTGGTCGAGTGTCTTGGTGGCGGAGGCGGAGGTGGTGGCGTTACTTGTCTTGCTGGTGCTTTTGCATCCTCTGCTGGTGGAGGAGGTGCTGGAGGGTATTGTAGAAGACTGATTACATCTGCCGCTGGAACTTATACCTATACAGTTGGACCTGGTGGCGCTGGCGGCACATCTTTTTCTGTAAATGGTTCAGCTGGAACAGCAACAACATTTAGCGGGGGAACTATGTCTGCGGGTGGTGGTGCCGGTGGTGGTTCGAGTGCTGCATTTTCTGTTGCAGTTGCCAGCGGTTCCGGTGGAGCAGGAGGTTCTTCCTCAGGCGGTGATATTAATTTCACAGGACAGGCAGGAACGATTGGTGTAATTTATAGTACTGCTGTAGCATTTGGAGGAATAGGGGGAAGTTCCCATTATGGAGCAAATGGAGTTGCAACTGCTTCTGCAGCTAATACGGTAGCTGGAACAACTGCAGTAGCTAATTCTGGAAGTGGTGGTGGAGGAGCTTCGGGAACTAATTCAGGAACTAGTGCTTCTGGCGGAGCTGGTGGAAGTGGTTTAATAATTGTTTATGAGTATTCTTAAATGTTCAAAGCTATTAATTTCATGGAACCGAAATATCAGGATAAACAAAGTCAGATTTCTCCTTTGGTTTTAGCATTGCTTGCCATGCAACAGAACCCTCAAAACCCAAATCAAAACCAACAACAAATTCCAGACGAATATCTTCAATATTTATTAAGACAACAAGGTCAACAAGAGGAAGAGCCGTATAATCCACTTGGTAACCAAGAGCAAATGTTGGCCAGAATTCGCCAGCCTAGCAAGTTCTCAAATCCTATGTCCGAATTTGAGGGCGAAGATACTGGTGATTTAATGAGTAGATTAAGGCAGAGAGAATCTGGAGGCGATTATGGCGTTAGAAATAAGCTTGGATATTCTGGTGCCTATCAATTCGGAGCACCCGCACTAGAGACTGTTGGTATGTTAAAGCCTGGCACAGGCAGATATGGAAATAAAGCTTTGCAAAATCCTGAAAACTGGACCATTCCTGGTGGTCTAGAACAATATATGTCTAATCCAGCTATTCAAGATGAGGCTATGAGAAGACTAATGAGCGCTAACAAGCAATCATTAACAAAAATGGGTTTAATAAATAGAAATACGAGTCCTCAAGATGTAAATGGAATGCTTGCTGCAGCACATTTATCTGGGCCTGGTGGAGTTAAAAAAATGATGCGAGGTGAAAATCCTCGAGATGCATTTGGCACCGGTGCAAGGGAATACTATAATCTAGGAAGGAGAGGTTAAATGCCATTAGTTAAAGGGAAGTCTAAAAAGATAATTTCAGAAAATATAGCGGAGCTTCGAAGTTCGGGACGTCCCGAAAAACAAGCAATAGCAGTTGCAATGTCAGAAGCGGGAAAATCTAAGCGCAAAAAAGGGAAAAAGAAATGAACTTAAAGAAAGTTAAAAATGTAGTTCCAAATAGAGAAATAAACGAAGAAATGAAAAAAGATGAAAAGAAAATGAAAAGCACAAAGAAGGGGAAAAAGAAATGAAAGAGCAGCGCATGAAAGATAAAAAAAAGGATATGAAGAAAAAGGAAACAAAGGAAAAAAAGGGTTACTAACTTTACGGATTTAATTTAGGAGAATGAAAAATGGCTGTTTTATCGTGGACTACAGAAGTAACTGGTTTTGAAGGTATTATTCCAAAACTAATTTATATTGATACTAATGATACTTTCGCTACTATTACAGCGGCTGGTTACTTAAATCCATCAGTTGAGATGGGCATGGAGTTTACCAATGATGCCATGGCATTAGTTATGTCAAACACTGGGCCTCTATGGTTACAGACTTCACTGGTTGGATCTAACCATAGTTTAGTTTCCCCATCAAATTCAACCAATGTTATTTTGCCAACTATTGCTAATCATATTGCTACCTATACAAATACTATAGGCACTTTAAGTGAAGATCCTGTAACTGCGATTTCAGGCGGAAATATTCAAGCTGGCTTGAGTGGAGTTGCCGGTGGTTTTATTTCCTATCCTGCAACTATGACTACTGGCACCTTAAGGCTAACCGCTACAAGTAGTGCAGGAGATTTTGCTACATTTATCACTAATGCATCTCAGGCTGCATCTCGCACTTATACCATTCCAGATGCAGGGGCAAGTTCTAGCTTCTTGTTAACCAATAATGCTACTACACAGACTATAGCAACTGGAAATTTAGCACTAACAGTTGGTACATTGACGTTAGGTTCATCAGGTCATGCGTCTTCTTTAACCATATTTCCAGGAACAGCTGCTAATGGAACCCTCATAATTTCACCAGTTAATAATGCTGGTAATTTTAACACTACTATTAGCAGTGTAACTGGTCTTGGTCAAAGTACTATTTACACATTCCCAGATCCCGGCGCCGCAACTGCTAACGTTTTATTATCCGCTAGTGGTGGAACTCAAACCATTGCGACTGGAAACTTAGCACTTACTGTTGGTACTCTAACATTAGGTTCTTCTGGCAATGCGTCTTCATTACAGATATTTCCAATAACCGCTAATAATGGTAGTTTTTCAATTATTCCACTTAATATTGCGGGTAATTTTACGGTTACGCTTAGTAATGCATCGATTGGACAAAGTACAGTATATTCTCTACCGGATGCTGGTGCAGCCACTTCAAATATTGCCGTTACAACAGGCGCTACTGTTGCGAATAATTTCGTGATGGCTTCAGGAGTTGCTGGTCAAATTACAGACTCAGGCATACCTGTTGCAGGTTTACAATTAAATGCATCTGGAACTATAAGTGATGTAAATTTCCAAGGAATGTATGCGACTCCTGTTCAATTAATTCCAGCTCCTGCGGCTGGTTTTGGAATAGTGGTTTTTAGTGCATATCTCGAGATTGTGTTTGCTACAGCGGCTCCTGCAAATGGTGGCGCCATTATATTCCAATATGGAAATACAATTCATGGCGCTGGTGTAAATACTATCGCTAACGGTGGAACTTTGACTATTGCAGCTGCATTTGCCACTGGTGCTGCCGTCAATCAATGGACCACATTAGAGAATGGTACCAATATTGGCACCACTGCTTCTTCAACAACTACAGCATTAGGAGTGTTCTTATCTAATGATACTGGTGCATTTACAGCTAATGGCGGTACTAGCTCAATAAGATATGCAGTAAACTATATGATAGTACCTATGGTTTAATCTTTATTGATTTGAAAGTTAAGTATTGCAATAATAGAGATTGATTATGGCATTGGGGGGGATGGTTCCCCCCTCTTTTTAACCTTTGGGGGATAGATGGACAAACAGAATTTAATTGCTAGAATAGAAGAAATTGGGAAAGCAATCGAGAATTCTTTGGCTCAACACAATGCTTTAGTCGGAAGACTAAATGAAGCTCAATTCATTTTACAACAAATGGAAAAGTTTGAGCAGGATTTGGCTTCTAAGAATATTTCTGGTATTGTTGAGGACTGTACTACCATAGCTGGGGAAATAGTTTCCTAATACTGTTCGATTTAGGAAAGTCATGAGTATAGACATCAAACAATTTCATGATTTAATTCTAGTTCCAACTATGAATTCTGTTTCTCTTTATTCTAAAGAATCCTGTCAGCTTATTATTGGTACTGGATGCCAAGAAAGTCAATTTACTTTTTTGCATCAAGAAGGAAATGGGCCTGCTCTTGGATTTTTTCAGTGTGAATCTCTCACTTATAGAAATATTATAAATGATGTTTTTTTGCATGATATAAATTTAAAACAAAGATTTCTTTCTACTTTGGGATATGAGATGATGCCAGATTTTAGTTTTCTTGTCTGGAATCTTAAACTTGCGTGTCTTGTTTGCAGACTTCATTATCATAGAATTCAAGAGAAAATACCTTGTGATTTACCAGGTCAAGCAGCGTATTATAAAAAATATTACAATACAATATTGGGAAAAGCTACTACTGAAGAATATATTGAAAACTTTAATAAACATGCATCACACATATGGACAGACTAATATCAAAATTTCTTAAAGAATTAATTTCTCCAGGAAATCATTTGATAGTATATTTTGTAATTTTAGTTACTTCATTATGTGTGGGATTCTTTTCTGCTCACTTTTTTAAAGGAAATAAACAAGCTAAAATTATTGAGGATTATGCTGAGAAAATTATAGAACGAGAAACAGGGATTTCAATAAATTTCGAAGAAATAGATGAAGATATTTCTAAGCCTTCCACAATGAAGCTATCAGAACCAATTTCTGACCCATTTCCAGAATTATCATTTCCGCAATCTATGCCTTAACCAGCTGCCATCAAAAATGAATGAATTTGTCTCTGCAATGGACGATCTTGATTTGGTAATACTTCTTCATAAGTGATTACCGATTCTTCTTTAGAACTTTTTTCTACGATGTAATTTCTAATCTGTTGTATTTTCTTTGATGAATCCCATTCTTTGAGATCAAGCAATCTATCTATAACAAACTCTAAATTATTCAATATTTCAGACTCTGTCATAACCATCTCCCTTTGTTGACATATCGCGACAATCGACATTTGGTACAAATTTAGTATAATAGAATTAGATGGAAATTAACAGAAAGTAAGGTGAATGAATAATGCATAGATACATGCCGGCTTGTCTTCAAACAATTGAATTGCTTGAGAGTCATATGCCTTCTATTGACTCTTTAGATAATGCAGATATTACAGTTCGCTTGCATTTGCATAAACTTCAGTTTTTAGTCATAAATGAATTGATGATATATCTAGGTAAATTTTCAGATTCTGGAAGTGCTGCTAATATCGAAGTTATTGAAAAATTACGAGAACATAAAAATATTATAAAAGATGTTATTGACATGATAGAAAAAAGTGAGAAGCCAGTTACGGTGAATTGATGAGTAAATACATTGAAATTATATGTGATGCCATTAATGACGCTTTAACGTATCAATCTTATTATGATGAAATAAATGAAAATACTACTCTCAGAATAATGGCTACAGTCGATGTGGCTATGTCTTATATTTCAAATCATTATTTTGACCAACGGGAATACGAAGATTTAATATTAAATATAAACTCATATAAAGGAGATAATAATTATATTCATAACATGTTCGAAAGGTTAGAAGATTACCACAAGGAATCTTTGGAAGAATGCGAGAAAGACCCAGCTTGGAAAAAGTTTGATAATGGGATGGGTAGTGGATAATGGGAGTTCAGAATTAGAAGATATTATTAACACATTATTGCGATTGCAGGCTTTAAAGATTGAACGAATATTTGATCTTGTTGCTGATCAAATATTGATGACATTTAGTTTCGAAAATATGCAAGAGATAATTGAGAGGCGTGATCAAGAAATTGCATTGATTAATGCTGAGACCGAAAAAGAGTTAAGGAAATATAAAAGTAATATTAAATGATCAATTTTGTCATTCATATTTAAGCAGTTTTATTCGGGACGTTTTCAGATATTAGTTGCCTATATATTGTGATTATTGGTCTATAATCCTTATAGGGCATATTTCATCTGAAAAAGTTAGCTGCGAATAAGGTTATCATTCCTATACCTATAATTCTCATCCACATTAAATCTTTTCTAATTTCCATCATTATATCTCCCAGATCACCCATTTGATGGGCTGTTATCTTTGCCTGCGCTTCGGGTGTCCCAGTTGACACAAGTTCTTCATATAATGTTAGCGTATCTTTGTAAGCCATTTCAGCCTCCTGTTTACTATAGTTAAATAACTATTTATTTATATTGTCAATCTTGTCATTTACTTCTTTACGTAATGCTTCCGTTATCCGGGCTATCATTTTAGCTGCTTCCTTTTCAATTCCAGCCTCAACCAATAGTTCAAATATTGTCAGCGTATCTAAGCTTAACATTTCACTCTCCTTTATCGGTTTTCTACTATATTACACTACTTCGATTTTCCAAAATCTATTTACTCACCATAATGCTGATTATGCATGGTAATAACCGGTCTTAAATCCTGAGTTTCAGAGCCACAAATTACATAATATTACATGGCATGTTTTACATTACGAAAAAAAGCTTTTAAATTGGGGGAAGCAAACCCTTTTCAACAAATACTTCATGTAATAAATCGGCTATTAATTTAGCTAAATCAGTCTTCAGAATTTTTGGATAAGGTTGCAAAAGTTCGCTAGTAACCAATCCGAGGGCAAAGTTTATTTTTCTATAATGTTTTCTATCTTCAGCCTCAAGCATTCTTTCAAGTGTAGATTGCATTTTTAAAAGGATTTCAGTTTCTGTCATTCTTAACCTCAATGATTCATATATCCAGGTTTTGGCTTATTTGGTATAGCCAATTCTCGTTCAATAGCCTCACTTAGCCACTTTCTAACCAGAGCAGAACTATTGTTTTCAATCGTCTTCTTGGCAAGCTTTCGTATTTGCTTAACCATATCTGGATGAACCTTCACGTAAAGCCGAGTTGTAAATTGTCCTTCATGATCTTCAGTCGTCATCTTTGTCTCAGTATAATTTGAGTGTAGGTGAGCACATGATACCTACGTGACATCAAGTTGTCAAGCTCCCAAGATGGACTATGAAATTCAATAGTCCATCTTATGGGGTCGAAAATAGACTATTAATTAATAAGTTTTTATTTACGCCACAAGTTGTGGCGTAATTGGGTAGAAGCGAGAGGTTTGTTTTAAATGAAAATAAGTGTTGACATTGGTTTCAAACGTGCGTACGATGTGGGTATCGAAACTATTAAATGGGAGAAAATCATGAGAGACGCAGGCATTTATACCGACTTAGACATTAATGAGTATCACTCATCGGAAGGAATAAGCTCAAGTGGCATTACACTACTTATAGACTGTCCTAAGCGATATTTCCACAAGTACATCGAAAAAGGAAAGAGTGAGGATACTTCCGCTATGCAATTAGGGCGCGCAGTCCATATGCTAGTCCTGGAGCCTGAAGTATTTGCCAAGACTTTCTTTATCATGAGAAATGCTTGTGACTTGAGAACTAAGGATGGAAAAGAGAAGTTTGCCCAGGCTGAGATAGATGCCCATGGTCGAACCATTTTAAGGAAAGGGATGTGGGAGCATGTTTATGATATGGCTGACGCAATTAAAAAGAGTGCTACGTGGAACAAAATCATCCCCGGAAACGTGGAACATTCAGTACTGTGGGATGCCGGTATTTATAATACCCGACTACGGGCTAGACCTGACTTTTATAACGGCACGATGATTGTAGACATAAAGACGACTGACTCTATAAAGAGCTTTTCTAAGTCCATTCACAGTTATGGTTACCATAGGCAGGCAGCCATGCAGATAGACGGCCTCAAGCAGCACGACGGAAAAGAGCGGTTTTTCGGATTTATGGTTGTCGAAAATAAGGCGCCATATCTAACGGCTTGCTTCGTATTGAACGAGCAGAGCGTTAGACAAGGTAGAAGAGAGTATTTGGATGCAGCAGCCGTATATCATGACTGTATGAGCACGGGAATCTGGCCAGGATATGAAGACAGTTTTCAGGAAATCTCTATCCCTGCATATGCAATCAAAGAAGAGCAATTAATTTAAAAAAAACTTGACGCGTACCCACCACGTGGGTACAATAACATATATAGACAGCAGTAACCAGGAGAAAGAAGATGTACGAGATGATAGAAGATTGGAATTATCCTTCACAAGAGAAAAGAGTGGCAAAAGGGCTTTTGTTGATGAAAGTGAGAGGCTGCAAACTTGATGGACTTTTGGAATCGGACTTAAGACGCGGGATTGTTAGGGTTATTCCAGCTCAGGAGGTATCTTCACGATGAAAGACGCAAGTACATCTAAAAATAATGGTTTTACTGATTTCATGGGAAAGATGGAACAGATAGGGTTTTTGCTTCTTAACCAGGAATCTATTATCAAGGATGACAGACAATCTTTAAGCGTACCAAAGCCATTTCAAGGATTCATCAATAGTCATCATTTGGTATAATATATAAAACAGGAGAACAGAATGAGTAACGAGATAATTGTATCAGAAAAGAACCAAGGGTTTATGAATGTTTCTACCATAGAAAACGCCATAAAAGTCAGCGAATATATTGCGGCAAGCAGCTTTTGTCCCGTAAGTCTCAAAGGAAAACCGGGAGATATTTTGGTCTGTCTTCAGATGGGACAAGAGCTTGGTTTAAAGCCTATGCAGGCTATGCAAAATATTGCCGTTATCAATGGTAGGCCTAGCCTTTGGGGTGATGCAATGATAGCTGTTTGCCGCCAATCTCCTGATTTTGAGTTTATTAAAGAAGAATTTGATGCTAAAACCATGACGGCAACATGCACAATCAAACGAAGAAACGAGCCTGAATTTGTATCTTCGTTTAGCCAAGCAGATGCTGTGACGGCTAACCTATGGAAAAAGGCTGGTCCATGGACTCAATATCCTAAGAGAATGCTACAAATGAGAGCGCGTGGATTTGGTTGTCGTGACTGCTTCCCAGATTTACTACGTGGTATCATTATAAAAGAAGAGGCGGAAGACATGCCGCGCCAAAGGACAGACTATAGCAGAGCTGTTGGCGTGACTCTTGATAACGAGCCTGAACAGATTCAGTTAATTAATGATGACCAAATCCATGAGCTAAAGACCACAGCAATGGAACTTGGCGCTAACTTGAACAAAACGTGTGACCATTTGAACATTAATTCAATTGAAGATATGAGCATTTCTCAATGGGCTGAAGTTATGAGGCAGTTTGAGAAAAAGCTTGTTATTAAGAGAAAAGCGGAGAACTTGCCTATTAATATGCACGTTCAGGAAACGATGACTAATAATGCTAAGGAATTCTTTGGGGATGAAAATGAGTGATGAAGAAAGAGAAGAGGTTTTAAATATTAATTTTCAAATAAGCAAAGAAGGTGAGATATTTGGCAGATATGGGTTTGTTCCCCGTTTTTTGTCAAATCTCAAGAAAAATGACAGCCATCGTCAATGCTTTATTTCTGAATTGGTGGAAAGGTTAAATGGATACATAGATGGAGCTAATGATGATTAATTGGTTGCGTGATATTTGGAGCCGAATAAAAGGAAGGGGAAAAATTTTAGACTCCAGATCAAGGTTGGTTGAGCGAGATGAAGTTTCTGGAGATTAACATGAGCAAATTAAATTCTGTTACGGAAGAAGATGGTTACTGGGTTGTTGATAAGTTTGGAAACAACAGAGTAAACTATGACGTTCTTATTTTAGAAAATGATATACCTTTTTTGCCAGAACTTATAAAAAGATATAAAAGTATAGATGCAGCTATTTTAATGTATAGAATGTTTTGTTTGATAGACTCCAATAAAGCGGTCATAAGAAAAGATGGATTTTATTGGTATTCAGCTTCTTATGAAGATCTCAGAGATCAGTTTCCATGGATAACATTGAATAATATAAAAATTGCCATGAAGCTTTTGGTTAAAATAAAAGTTTTGGTGTCAGAATCTGTTAAAAATACACAAGGGAAGACAAAATGGTATCGCATGTTTTACCCCTCTGATTTAGAATCACTACACCCTATTTTTAAAAAAGAAAAACCATCATCTAATAATGTTATAAATTTTATTTTAAAGAGATAGTTATGGGAAAAGAGATATTTTTACATAGTTTTGACCCAATTTATTTATGCAGGGATCCTTTTTACTTTGTCAATAAAGAGATTGCCACAAAATATAGCTCTACATATGCAGGAGCTTTATATAGCAGAATAATGTCCCTGTCACTATCAGACAAAGGGTCCATTAAAGATGGGTATGTTAGTTTTGTTTCTTCAGACTCTATTTGGAGTTTGGAAAATTCATGGATAAATCATAAGGATTTGACTAGAGCTTCAAATAAATTAATTAAATTTAATGAAATTGCATATCAGTGTTTTATAAGCGAAAAAAGAACATATTACGATAATGATTTAAAGCCTAATGGTTATAGCAATAGATATTCTCATGCCTACAGAATCACAAGGTTTCCAAAATGTAAAATTATTAAAAAAGAATCAATTCCATTTGATAAAAATAAATGGAAACATCTTTCCGAAACTATGATTAAATGGTGGGGAAAAGAAAGTCTTGAAATTCATCAAAGATAAGCTATACTATATTTAAGCAGAAAATTTAGCACGGAGGCTGTCATGGTTAAAGTATTAATAGGCGCATTTTCTGTTGTTTGTCTAGCTACTGCTAATTGTCAGCCATATGTTGGAGCAGATGGTCAAGTACGTATTATAAACTTCAAACAAGATTACGGTGGAAACGTTCTTAAGAATCATTATCCCCAGGCAAATGTGTTTGGTGGCATAATGCTTAACCAGAATTTTGGATTTGAGGCTGGATATGAGTTTTCTAAACAACAATATTCAATAAGCGAAGATAATCCAAGAAAGGTTGTTTTAGGTAGAATTATTCGTCCTTATATTCCTCATCATATGAGAACGGTATATGACTACAGCTATTCCTCTTCTAAAATGAATGGCATAAATATAAATCTTGTTGGATTATTTCCAATACAGAAAAACATTGCATTAATTGGGTCAATCGGTCTTGCTAATTTAAAATTACAAGTAAAAAATACATTTAGACAGACGATTATAACCGACACTGGACTTTTAGAGTTACCTATAACAGATATATATTCTGATGATGTCAATTATAATAAGAGAAAAACTGTGCTTAGATTCACCGGCGGAATTAAACTTAGGCTGAATGATTGCGTTGGTATGAGAATACTACTAAGCTGGGAAAACACTTCAAAACTCGAAGCAAAAGCAATAGATGCAATAACTAAAAGAAAAGTTCTCGGCATGGCTAAACCTAAAAATAGTTTTCAATATGGCATAGGATTATTTCTTACTCTCTAATCTCGTCAATGTGGTAAATTGACTTGTAATGTTAGAGGGTAAAATATAATGGATGTTTTAGATTCAATTGAAAATGTTGAACGAAAGTTAAGATTCTTAACCTATAGAATAGATATATTGGTAAAGTTAACTGAATTAACCTGTTTGTATCTTATTGAAAAAGATTCTCACTTCGAAAAAATTTTAGAGAAAGGATGCCATGGAATATTAAATGATGGCACTTAACTAAAAATAAGATTATTATTGTTTGTGTTTGAAAATCATTCCCTCTTGCATATGGCTTACAAGAGGGAGATTTTATTTAGAAAACAAACAAGTAGGTCAAAAATGAAAACAAAACCAAGGAGATTAAAAATGTAATTTAACAATCTGCAGGACCATTTTAATAACGTAATTTAACCTTATCTTAGGAATGTTTTCACTATGCTAGTCCCGGTTTTAAAGGAGAAATAACATATGCGATATGATAACAAATACAACAGAAAAGTCAATAGTAATTTTCAGTTTCATTTTATCGAATATAATTTAAGCCTACTAACTTCATTCACTTGCGAGGGATTTGCGCGTGTCTAAACTTTTAATTAATGAGCCTTATATTCCAGTTTCTGTTGCATTGATGTTGAAAATTAAGCCATCTCGGGCAATTGTTCTGCAGAAACTTTATTCTTTAACCATTATAAAGAATAATTACTTAGCCGACTTCCAGGATTGGAATGGATTAATCCCTTACTTAAGCGATGATCAATTAAAAAATATTCTTATTTGGCTTGAGGGTAATAATCTTATAATTTCAAAAAGCGAAAAAGGTAAGCGTGGTAAATGGTATTCAATTAACTTAAAGGGTATAACTGAATTTGGACTTGAGGTTATTGAAGATTATATATTTCCAATGAGTCGTAAAAATAAGAAGAAGTCATTTATTTTACCATCATTAGTTAAGTTAGTTGGGATACCATCTGCAATAATTATCCAAGACTTTTATTTTAATAATGGAATTGCGTTTTATCAGATGAAGCATAAAAAAATTATTAATGAATTTATTTATTTCAAAAGCAGACGACAAATAGAAATTATTTTTCAGGATTTACAAAATAGAGATATATTTAAATCTGAGTTACGTGATGATTCTAATAAAAATGAAGGAAAATTTTATGCAGTTAACAAACGAAATATATATGCATTATTAGGGGTTTGTTTTACAGAATATGTTGAAAACGAACAGAATGAAGCTAGGTCAGAGCCTGTGGATAAGTCCTTGATTGTGGATAACTTTAACAATCAAAACCGAATTTCAGCGGGACTAAAACCGAATTTCAGCGGGACTAAAACCGAATTTCAGCGGGACTACTCTATAGATCAAGATCAAGAAAGATCTTTAAAGAAAACAATACTAATACCTTGGGGCGCAGACAAAGGTTGTGGTATAATACCAACCATGAAAGATAATATTGTTTCTTTAAAAGAAAGATTGATGACTTTTAAAATTAATTCTATCGAGTCTGACGATTTATTGACTAAATTTTCTATCTCAAGAATTGAAGAAGTTTTAGATGCAGCTTTCAAAAAAGAAAAGAAAGATGGTAAACAAATTTTCCGTGGTTGGATTATTAAAGCTCTTCAGCTGGGATGGAACCTGAAAGAAAAATCTAAGGAGGTCAAAGTGATAATACATACTAAGCCAGAAGATTCACTTTACAGGCGTGAGCTTGAAGTAAAAACAAAAATTGCGAAAGAAAAAATTTATTCGGTTAAGCGTTCTGCTGAAGATGTTGAAAAACATTACATGGACATGATTCGAGGAATGCTTCGTGTTTCTTCTTCGAAGCCAGAATCAAATCGAGAATTCGCTAAACGTATCGCCCCCAATGTTTTAGAGATATACTCAAGATCTGAGGCTTAAAACGTCTCAGCTCTTCATCGTAAACTTTAGCAATGACTTCCTTGGCGAAAAAACCCGGATGGTGAATCCGGGTTTGAAGGGAAAGTTAATTATACCATTAACAAAGGTTGGGCGAATTACTTATAGTCTACTTTTCCATTCTCAACCTTTACGATAAATATTTGGTCGTTAATATGCCAAAATCGTTAATTTAAGGTACCAAGGTGGCGAGATCTAGTCTCAAATATATATCTCTTAGGGTGCCATTAAAATCTGTCCGCTATGAGCTTTAAATTTAGAATTAGGAATTTTACGTATGTGATTAAAATTATTGACAATTATGAGTACTTACACTTACTATTATTCTGATAGATTTTTCACAAGGAGCGGTCAATGTCAATTTGCTTATCATGTCTCGGACAAAAGAAAATTCAAGGAATGGGATTTATGGGTGAAGTTGACTGTCGGACTTGTAAAGGGACCGGTATAGCGCCTGTGAAAGCAGAAGAGCCTATTCTTGTAAAAACTTTGGAAGCCAAACCAGTTCAGCCTTTGAATAACGATGCTTTGACAATGAATGCTGCTAGTGTTGATAAATCTGAAAGATTGGAGCTCACAATTGAAACCCATGAAGCCGTTTTAAAAAAACTATTCAATTCAGAAAATTCAAATGTGAATGCTGTCGAACCTGATGAGAAAAAACCTCATGAATCCATAGCCGATAAAATCAAGCGGAAATATACAAAATCAGCTAAATGAATTCTAGGGTGGAATTATGGCAAAGGAAAAAACTCTGATTGAAAAAGTTAAGGCAAAAAGAAAATCACCACCAAAAAGTCCGTTTAAAATAAATACCGAAATATCCACCGGAGTTGGAAAAGACGGAGCGCCTCCTTTTCCATGGACTCCAGAATTAGAAAATGAAATTGCCGATTACATTTCAAATAATGCTATGTCTTTAAAAAGATGTAAATTAAATAACCCACATTGGCCAGAGATGAATTGTATCTATGAACGAATACACAAAAACCCAAAGTTTGGCGAGATGTACGAGTTAGCTAAACAAAATCAAACGCTTGCTTTGAACGAAGAAACGCTAGATGTTGTACATGAAATTAAATCTAATCCTGAACTTGTTCCTTGGGGTAGAGAAGCTATCAGGCAATTCAATTGGCAAGCAGCAAGACTCAAACCAAGAAGATTTGGAGATAAAACATTTACCGAGACCACTGTTATCACCCAAGAAGATTCTCTCGATAAACTGAAATGACCGAAGAAGAAATAGCAATTAGGCAAAAGCTCAAAGATAACTTCGTGCACTATGCTATAAAATGTTTAAGCATCAGGTCAAAATTGGGTGTCATAAAACCTTTCGAATTAAATGCCGCCCAAAAATATATCCATAACCAATTAGAAATGCAGAAGGGTCAAACTGGAAAAGTCCGCGCTTTGATCCTTAAAGGGCGCCAGATGGGATGTTCTACATACGTTGGCGGTAGGTTTTATCATCGGACAACTTATAACAGAGGAACCCAATGTTTCATACTGACTCATGCATTGGATGCCACAAATAATTTGTACAAAATGGCTCAAAGATTTTATGAAAATACTCCTCCACTTGTTCGGCCCCAAGTTTCAACCAATAACTCAAAAGAACTTATTTTTGGGAGATTAGATTCTGGATATAAAATTGGGACAGCAGAAAATAAATCTGTAGGTAGGTCGTCGACTATACAATTGTTCCACGGAAGTGAATGTGCATTTTGGGCAAACGCCTCCGAGCATGCTAAAGGCATTCTACAAGCTGTACCTGACGCTCCAGGAACTGAAATCATTCTCGAATCAACAGCCAATGGCGTAGGTAACTACTTTCACCAAATGTGGCAAAAAGCAGAAGCAGGCATGTCTGACTTCATCGCTATTTTTGTTCCATGGTTTTGGCAGCCAGAATATCAGCGTGAAGTTTGCCATGGATTCACACCGAGTGAATATGAGATTTCATTAAAAGATAATTATGGATTGACTGATGAGCAGCTAAACTGGCGTCGGTTCAAAATTGTAGACTTATCGGTTAATGGGCAAGACGGTGAGAAAAGCTTTTGCCAAGAATATCCTTGTAATGCTAATGAGGCTTTCCAGCTTACTGGTGAAAATACATTTGTTGAATCTAGTCTCGTTATGCGTACTCGAAAAGATACGGAAGCAGAACGATTTGGCCCGCTTCTTTTAGCCTGTGACCCAGCCCGATTCGGAGATGACCGTACATCAATCATTATGCGGCAAGGACGGGTTGCTTTTGGATTACAAAGTTATAACAAAAAGGATACGATGGAAGTCGTCGGTATACTTGTCCAGCTGATAAAAGAACACAATCCCATTAAAGTTTTTGTGGATGTAGGAGGTCTTGGTGCCGGGGTTGTTGACCGCCTCATGGAACTCGGCTATAAGGAAATCGTGGTCTCTGTAAATGCTGGTTCCAAACCATTGGATGGCAAAAGATACTCAAACAAACGCGCCGAGATGTGGGGACTTTGTAAGGCTTGGCTGCTTGAAGAACCATGCAAAATCCCCGATGTCGATTCTTTACACGCTGACATCTGTGGTATAAAATATAGTTTTGATTCAAACTCAAGACTTGTCATGGAACGAAAAGAAGATATGAAAAGACGTGGGGTTAGATCGTCCGATGAAGCAGATGCACTTTGTTTAACATTTGCGCTTCCGGTTTCAGCTTTTGAAGTTAAGAAACCCCAACCCTCTTTTCAAAAATCTTTTTCAGATGAACTCAATGCACGGATAGGATATTTAGGATATTAATATGAGTTACAAGGTCGCCAAGGTTCACGAAGATAAGCTTGAAGGAATCAAAAAGAATGTAGAAGATTCTCATGGATATTTTGAAGAGAATGCAAAACGATATCATAAGTTTGTTCGTTTTGTTTTTAAGACCGCCCTTGACGATCCTACGATTCAAAACCTTAAGACTCTTCAAAAGCCGCCGATTGAATTTAATATCCTAGAGGCAATCATATCTCGACTAAGAGGCGAATTTTCTAAACAAGAACCTTCAATTTGTGTGAGAGCTGCAGATGGGATACGTGTTGATTCTCTTACACCTGAATTTATTAACACGATGGAAGTTCTTGAAGCCCATCTTAGAGAGGTCTTTTTCGATGCTACAAACGATTCTTTGGAATACAATATCTATTCTGATCTTCTGGCTGGTGGTTATTCAGCTGTTGAAATATATACTGACTATGTAAATGAAATGTCATTTGAACAGAAGATTAAAGTGGAGAGGGTATTCGACCCAACCTTAACCGGATTTGACCCATTGGCTCGTGAATCTCACAAAGGCGATGGTCGTTATTGTTTTAAGATTGTTCCATGGACAGTTGAAGAATTTCAGGCTGAATTTCCAGATATTAAAACCAATGGATTTAACTTCTCGAGAAATTTAGACAGCAGTTTTAACTGGTCATATAAGAATGCTGAGCAAGAGATTGTTTTGGTTTGTGATTATTATGAGAAGAAGGATAAAAAGGTAACTATCGTTAAGTTATCCAATGGTCATATTATAACCAAACATGACTACAAAATTCTTCAAGAGATGTGGAGCGATGCGGGATTCATTGAGCAGTGTCCAATTGTTATTGAAGAACGTAGGACAGTTATTCAGACAATCTGCAGATATCGATTCTGTGAGCTTGGGATTTTGGATTATGTTGAAACGGATTTCAAATATCTTCCAATCATATTCATAGATGGAAATTCTATTAATATGCAAGATAGTGAGAATGGTTGCACTTATCAAATGACTCGTCCATTTGTTTATCACGCAATGGGCATGCAGAAGCTTAAGAACTTTGCAGGTCAAACTATTGGAGCTGAGATTCAGAACATGGTTATGCATAAGTTCAAGGTGGCTCTTGAATCCATTCCAGAGGAATATAAAGATGCTTACAAGAATGTTCAGGTTATGTCAGTTCTTGTTTACAACGCATTTTTTGAAAAGAATCCAGATGTTCCTTTACCTCCTCCCCAAGAGATTCAAAGGTCAGAAACTCCAGCTCTTGTTCAGGCGATATTTAATGGCTCAGACCAAACTACACAAATGATTTTGGGCAGCTATGATACCGCACTTGCTGCTAATTCAGATGCACTCAGCGGAAAAGCTATACAACAAGGTGCTCTCCAATCTAATGGTGCGGCTCTTCCTTATTTGATGGGTTATATTAAAGGATTGAATAGGATAGCCCAGGTAATGCTTGATTTGATTCCAAAGTATTATAGAACGCCTCGAAGTTTACCTATTATGAAGTCAAATGGAAAACGTTCTTATCAGCTCATAAATGATTCAACGCTTCGCGATGCCATAATGATGAATTATGACCCTAATGATTTATGTGTCAAGGTAGAAGCTGGTGTTAACTCCAGTATTCAGAAGCAAATGGCTCTTGAGGAAATCACAGCTATGATGCAGGCAAGTCCAATGTTCTCAGCATTCATTAACGAAAAAGGACTTGAGACATTACTCGACAATATGGATATTCGTGGTATCGACCATCTTAAAGCTCAAGCTGAAGAGTTTATGAAAGAACAAGAAGATGCTAAGAAACAGCCTCCAGCACCCTCTGATGCCGAGCAGTTTGCTAAGATGGAAATGGAAAAGACTCAAATGATTACTTCACAAAAGCAAGAAGAAGCGGAAGGTCAGATGTCGGTTGATGCAGCTAAGATAGCTGTTGAGAAAGAGAAAGTTCAGTTACAATTTATTAAGCTTATGGCTGATATCGAAAGTGGAAAAGTTAAGCAAGCAATTGAACAAGAGCGAGTAGATGCTGAGAGATCCAGAAATGCTATTGGTATGGCTATGGAGATTGCAAAGCATCATCAAGAAGGTCAAAATATGGAAGTGGATATCATTGAGTAGTTTATGTTTGGCACATGGGGGACAGCAAATACCGGTATTAATTTCTAGGTAATTGATCTTAACTTACCCCATGTTGCCAGACGCCAATATATTTAATAGGAGATTAAAATGGCTAAATTGACTGAAAAGGATAGAAAGAAGTTACCTAAGAAAATGTTTGCAATGCCTGGTGAGCGTAAGTATCCGATTGAAGACAAAGCTCACGCTAGGAACGCAAAAGCGCGCGCTTCTGAGATGGAACATAAAGGGAAGATTTCACCTTCAACTAAAGCCAAGATTGACGCAAAGGCTAACAAGGTTCTGGGAAAAAAGAAGGTGAAGTAGGATGTATAAATATATTGAAATTCTTAAGAAAATATTAGGACATTTTCCGGAAGATTTATTTGAAAAATATAAACAATGCGATTACGATAGTTATGAACGGGAAGATTATGAAGAAATTATTTATCTTAAAAGGGAAATACTAGAGACAGCTGCTTATGATCTTGAGCCATATAATGGTGAAACTAATCCTGAAGAAGTTGAAAAGTATTACAAAGAAATAGTTAAAACCCGAGATGATTTTATTAGAGAAATTGATGAGTTTAGATAAAAGTAAATGTATTGATTTTCTTAAATATCTCTTTAAGATAATCTGTTTTGTAATATTTTGCTATGTTTTAGTTACTCTTTTTTCATTTCAGCATGCTCCAATAGATTATGGACCTTAGATTGAAATTTATGTTTTATGGTTTTTTTATATTTGTCATTGTCTATGGAAGCGTTTTGTTATTGGTTTGGGATGGTGGTGATTAATTGATGCAATATAATTAAGTTCAATAACTTTAGTGGTGGTATCAAAAGCAGACTTAACCTTCATTATAGATACCAAACAAATTATAACATCGAATATATTTAGTGTATTTACTTGCTTTTCTAATTAACCCTATATACACTATTACTTAATAGGACGGGCCTACTAATCCCGGTAAACACCCAGCCAATGGGGGACAAATGGCCGCATGAACTCAGCGTAACAGAGGTGAACACCGTCACGGGGCAAACGTGGGAAGACAAAGGAATGGAAGAAGGTGTAGTTGAAGAAAGTTTAGGGTCTCCAGAAGAGGTGGTATCAGAAAAGATGCTTCCAGAATCTAGAGTCAATGAATTAATTCGGAAAGCTAAATTTGCTACAGAACAGAAAGTAAGGCAGGAAATGGAAGCACAGATACAAGCGCAATCTCAAGCTATGGGCGGTATGAGCCCAGTTGATGAATCTCAGCTTCAGGCGCCCCAACAGCAGCCTCAAGGTATGCCTAATCAAGGCATTAACCCTGAAGATATGAAAAATCAAATCATGGCTCAAATGCGTGATGAGCAAGAGCGTGCGTATCGTGAACAAATGGAAGCCGAACACAAATCTGCCATGGAACAGGTGGCCCAGAATTATTTCTTAAAAGTCGGAAAAGGCGCTGAACTTTTTGATGACTTTAATGAAGTAATGAAAGATTTTAAACCTGCAAATTTTGCCAACACTGTATTTCTTGCATCCGAAGTAGATAACACGCCCGAAGTTATGTACGAGCTCCGAAAGAACCCGCACAAATTGGCGCAGATAGATATGATGGCTAAAACAGATCCTGATATGGCCCGGGAAATGATGCAAACATTATCTAAATCTATTTCAGAAAACAAGCAAGCAATGCAGCAAAACCCGGGTGTGAAAGAACCTCTTTCCAGACTTAAATCTTCTACTGTTGGTGCAGATACTGGCATCAAAAGTCTTAGGGATTTAAAGAAGTCACCACTCTTACGAGGGTAATAAAAACCTGACTTATGCCTTTACTGCGTCTAGGATTTTTTTCTAACGTGTGAGGTTTTTATCGTGCCAAATATTTTACAACAAGTCCAAACCTATCAAATGTCTGGTTTGGCATATCTCCAAAACTTGAATTGCTTTGTTCATGAAGCCAATACTAAGTTTAAAAATTTCGAAAACTTGGTTGCTAATTTAGGTGACACTGTTACCTTTGATTTGCCCCCTCGTTTTACAACCACAAATACTTTGGTTGCAGCATTCCAATCTGCTGATCAACGTGTTCAGAGCTTAACTGTTTCTGAAGCTGCTAATACAGCATATAGCTTCACAGCTCAACAATTTATCTTCAATGTTGAAGATTATATGACACGCTTCGGAAAATCGGCTATCGAAGAACTTGGAGCTAAAATTGAAGCTAATGTTGCTCAGAATTGTGTAACCCATACCTATAGATTCTATGGAAATGGATTAACTGCAATTAACTCTTATCAACAATTAGCACAAGCGCTTGCCCAATTGCGTAACTATGGTTCCGCTAAAGGAATGGCAAAAGGATTCTTGCAAGATACCGCAATTCCTAACATCATTAACTCTGGTTTAGCTCAATTTGCTGAAAAGAGAAATGATATATCAGCTAATAGCTGGGAATTAGGTAATTTCAGTAATTGCGAATGGTTTACATCTAACTTGTTGCCTGTTCATATTGCTGGAACCGAAGGTCAGACTCAAACAGTTTTGACTGTTGTATCTACAACTTTGGATGCAAACGGTGCTGTAATTGCAATTACATTCAGTGGTACAAGTGCTGCACTTGATCCAAACTCAGTACTACAATATGACAAGTTCCAATTCCAAGATGGAGTTGCTGGCTTTAACAATCTTAGGTTCCTAACTTTCGTTGGTCACCAAGTTTCAGCTGTTCCTGTGCAATTCCGTGCAACTGCTTCTGCAGCTTCTACTGGTGGTAGTCAAGTTACAGTGCAGATATACCCCGCATTGCAGGCTGCTCCTACGAATGATCAAAACTTAAACTTTGCTATCCAACCCGGTATGCAAGTTCTAGTTCTGCCATCTCATAGAGCCGGTATGATTTATACGGGTGATGCATTCTATCTGGCAATGCCTAAGTTGCCTGAAGAAGTTCCATTCCCTACAAGTTCTGATCACGATCCAGATACAGGCGTAAGTATTCGTCAGTACTATGGTTCGTTGTTTGGCCAAAACCAACGCGGGATGGTGCATGATTGTATATGGGGTTCAACGCTTGTTGACGAATATGCAATTTCAATGATTTTCCCTCTGTAACGTTAAAATTCCCCCATGAATTAAGGTTTGTGGGGGAAACAATGAGGAACAGGCTTGAAAGATTAATGAACAAATATTTGAGAGGAATGAAAAAATGACAGCACCTTTAGGACCCAATATCCCCATGGTTAACCTTGGTAATCTTTATATAAGCGGATTGCAAATAACCTGGTTAACAACGACTACTATTCAGGTTTCTCCTGGACAATGCAGAGATCATACAGATCTAAATGATATTCAGCTACCCGCTACTATCATTACTGGACCAACAGCGGCCCCTGTAACCATTACTCCAAGCTATGTTATCAATACAGCACAAAGTGGTGCTTTAGGTTTAGATGTTTTACCTGTTGCCGGTATTGCTGCAAGTACGTTGTATTATGTGTATGCAATTGGTAATAGCAATAACAACAGTCCTGATCAACCTGGATTCAATGTAAGTAACTTGCCAAGTGTTATGTTATCACTTAATGCTAATACTCCTACATTGCCTCTAAACTACGATATGTATCGTAGGATTGGTTGCGTACGTACCGATACCACTGCAGCCCCCAGTCACATTATTCCATTTTACCAAACCTTTGCTCCAAATAGCGCAAGTCGGTTGATGGATTATGGTACTGATGGTATTGCAGCTTTAACAGTATTAACTGCTGGTGCGTCTGCAACTTATGCTCCTGTTGTATTAACGGGCTTGTTGCCTCCATTAGCAACCACAGTAGTTTTAAGGGCAACATTAACCCCTAATGCTGCTGGCGATACAGTATTTTTGAGGCCTACTAATGCTTTAGCAGGATTACAATCTGCATTAGGTCTTTCAGAAATGAGTGGCGATGTGGCTGCTGTTGCACATGTAGACATGATGGAAGTTCTTACTGGAACTGCTGCTGGGGTAACAAGTATTGACTACAAAGTAACTGTGAATACAGATGCTGTAACTTTAGTTTTACAAGGTTATATAGATCAACTTTAAAGGGGAATTGATATGCCATATAGCGTTTTGAATCTTATTACCAATGCTTACTATATTTCTAGTATTGTTGGGCGTGATTTTCAAACGCTATCTGGCTCTCAATTGTCTACTGGATTAGAAGTTCTTAATGATATATTGGCTGATAAAGTCATCGAAACCGATATGGTTCCTTATTGGACTACAGGTTTTCAATGGCCGGCAACTGTTGGTCAAGAAAAGTATTTTATTCCAAATCTTATTTCAGTTGAGACTTTGGTCTTCTATATAGATTCAGTTAGATATAATACTTCGGAAGTGCACAGGGACCAATATTTTGGGTCTGCTCGAGCTAACAATATTAACTCATTACCTTTTACCTGGCATCAGGAAAGAACATTAGGGGGCGTTAATATATTCCTCTACTTCTTTCCACAACAGAACTATACAATGGAAATAACAGGTTTGTTTCGATTGTATGATGTTACGCTAAATCAGCAATTAGACTTAAACCAGACAGTTGCTAATCTGGGAACAGCCACTGTTACGGGTGCTGGTACATTTGGCGCTGGTCAATTGGTTGTCAATAATGTAGACCTTGCTGGTACATATGCTAATGTTGGATTATTGGTCGCATATGTGAATACCGGAATTATTCCTTATGTAACAGCTGCTTTGGTAGGAACTGAATTTCATTTCATTGCTGCTGCGCCGAAATTCTCAATTGGTAATCACAATATAAATATCACAACATTAGGAACTGAAGGGAGTATTAGCAATGTTAATTTTGCTAATTATAGCACTATTACTGGACCAAATAATGTTACTTTTTTTCCCCAAGGATTGGAGCGGTTTTACATAAATTACCTGAAATATGCTCTTGGTGTTCGTTTATGTAAAGAGTTTAACTATACTGTTCCTCCTGGTGCTGATAAACAGTTGCTTACTTATGAAGAGCTGATAAGCAAGCGTTCAGCCCCTATAGATTTAACAAATGCTTTAATTTCTACTCTTACCAATGAAGATGACTTTATCAGCTATGGGCAAGTCAACCTCGGCCGAGGGTGGACTACGGCAGGTTACTAATTTATGAGACAAACTCCTGGGTCAAGCCAAGTTCCAGTTACTGTATGCGGAAGCGATATATTTGGTCGATTTCCTAAAATATCTAGCGAAAGAACCTATAATCTTTATCTGAGTGATGAATGGTTAATTAATACTGCCGGTTATGAAAGAATATTGGAAATTTTTCCCACCGGAGAAGGGCGAGGAATTTTCAATTCTATTCGTGGCGGTTTCATGTTAGTAGTAGTTAATGCAAGCGTGTATACCATCAGCAATGTATTGGCTACAACATTTATTGGTAATCTTGTGACCGCCAATGGCGAAGTGTTCATAGATGAAAATCTTAACTCACAAATCTGTATTGTTGATGGAGTTAATGCTTATATATACAATTATTCTTTGGGCTTCCCTAATCTTACTATTCAAGCTACAGCACCATTAATACCGAATTATGTTGTATATCACAACACGTTCTTTTTATTTGGAAATGGTATTAATACGGGTTCTGGTGCTTCATGGTATGCATATAGTTTTGCTACACCTACAACAATTTCTACATCAGCGACTAATACATTTGCTCTGCAAACTAAACCAGACTTTCCGATTGCGGTTGTAAGACTTCCGGGTCAAGGCGCAAATGTTTTGGTTTTTGGAACTGCTGTTTGTGAGATTTTTACAAATGTTGGCGGATTACAGAATTATAGAAGAAACAATACAATAAACGTAGATTATGGGTGTGTATCAGTAAGAACTATAGCGACTTCTGACAAATATGTGGCGTGGCTTGCATCGAACGAAAATAATGCTCCAATCATACTTGTATATACAGGTGATGGATATCAACCAATATCAACCGATGGCATAGACCATATTCTGAGTAATATCAATTTTCCAGCTCAATCTACAGCAATGTTTGTACGTTCCGAAGGACACTTGTTTTATCAGCTTACGTTCTATAATCCTGCAGATAATTTAACTTTAATTTATGATTTTACTACCCAAAAATTCTTTGATTTAACTGATCATTTTGAGAATTATCATCCAGCAAGGAATTATGTTTTTTTCAATAGAAAAACATATTTTATATCCTTAAATAATGGTTCGATATATGAAAGCAGTACTAATTTTACAACCTATAACGAAAGTATAGGTTCAGTGGATCCAACTATTAATTATGTCATACCTAGAACACGAGTTACTAATACGATTAGGCTTCCTGATACTGCTCGTTTTCTTGCTAATTCGCTGGTCTTGATGATCGATCAGGGTAATGATCCGAATTATGTGGGATTACCAGAACCTCTAAGCAATGTTCATGCTCCACCTCCAGCTTATATTCCCCATGTTGATTTAACTATCTCGCAAGATGAGGGAATTACATGGAGTAATACTGTGTCTAGGAATTTAAATCCCATAGGTTATAGGCGTAATCAATTGACATGGGAAAAGATGGGGCAATCAAATTCTTTAACATTTAAGTTTAGATTTTGGTCAACAAATTCAGTAATTGTTAATACTTGTACTTTGGACATATACGCATGACAAATTTAACATTACCGACATATATTCAAGATGCAGACCAGGAAAATTATAACATTGAACTTAATGAAACTTTGAGAGAGTTTCTGAACGATAACTGGTGGTTGCCTCAATCATTAACAAATGCTCAAGTTGTTACGTTGACCAATAGTTTCCCAACTGGAGCTTTTTGGTTTAATATTAATCTAGCAAAGATGCAAGTTTGTACGGCTCCAGGAGTCATAGAAACTATTACGAGCGTATAGGGAGAAGACAATGCCATTTGGTTCATTAGCGCAGTTAGCTTTAGGTATAGGCGGTCAAATAGCAAGCAGCAGAGCAAATAGAAGTAGTTCAAATAATCCTTCTAGGGCTGCTGAGGCACAACTTTCTGCTATACCTGGTGCTGTAAGGCCATATTACGACCCTTATATTCAACTTGGAAATGTTAATGCCAGAATGCCTGCATTAAATCAAGCTTATCAAAATTTATTTGCAGGTCCAGATGTAGAACAAGGTGCTCTCAATAACCAATATCAATCTATGTCTCAAAATCCTACTGGTTTTATGGATGCATTAATGCGGAACTATAATCCGTCTGAAGGTTATAGATTTAAACAGCGACAAATGTTAGATGCGATGAGAAACTCTGCTTCTTCAGGAGGATTTGCTGGAACTCCTTTTAACCAACAACAACAAGCAGAAACTGTTCAAGGCTTGCTTGGTGGTGATATGCAACAATATTTACAAAATGCATTAGGGATTTCTCAAGGTGGATTCCAGGGATTAGAAAGTGGCTTAAATCGAAGAGAAAATAGAATGCTTGGCAGAGAAAGGGCGCTTCAGAGCGCTATAGGCCATGAAGAAGGAAATATTGGACGCGGGTTTCAAGCTGCAACAGGTCTTGCTGATATTTTATCTAATCTCGCTGGCTCTAGAGCTAGTAATGAATTTGCTGGAGCTCAAAGAAGAGGTCAAAATGCCCAAAACAACATAGGCGGTTGGATGGCGCTTGGTAATGGTCTTCAGAACTCCATAAATATGTTTGGCCCCGCTATGATGGGTGGCGGAGGAGGCGGTGGCTGGGGAGGCGCAAGTAGAGGATTTACACCTCCAACAGGTGGCGGATATGGTGGACAAGGAGGTTACTTCTAATGGCCTTTAACGCTATACAATTTCCTGCTCCACAAAACCAAGGCGGAATATTTGAGAATGCTGCTAGACAATATCAGGGAATGGTTACTCCAAATATTTTGAATCAACAAATGCGACAAGGAGATTTAGATATAGCTAATTCTCAAGCCGCTAACTTTATTAAAGATTTAGAAGCTCAATATAAAGAAAAGCAAATATTACAAGATTTAGAGCACAAGCATGCAGTTGCACTTAATCAGCAGAGAATGGGTGCTGGTATTGGTTTAGGAAGAGGCGCTACTGCTGGTCAAAAACAATATGCTCCAAGTGCTGTCGGAAAATTATTGAATGAACAAGAATCAGTGATTGCAACCTATGGAGAGGATTCTCCTCAGGCTGCAATCATGAAAGCTGCAATCGAGAAAGCCACTATGAGCGGCAATCTTAAATCGGGAGGATATGCGCCTAGTAATATTGGCAAGCTTATGCGGGAAAGAGAGGCGGCAATTGAAATGTACGGCCCAGAATCTGAACAAGCTAAGATATATGACCTTCAAATTCAAAAAACAACAACAGATTCCGATACTAGGAAAAGAAGTCTTTTAGCTTCTAATCTAGAAAAGTCCATGGATGCTTTAAACTCAAATGATATAGTTCGATATTCCGGACCAGCTGGTGCTGTAAAACTTGCTAAAGAACAAGCAATGGATGCAGCCGGACATCCATCTAAAGAATATTTGAAGTACAAAGAGGCTCAAGTTGCAGCCGAGTTCGAAACTTCAGAACTACGGCAGTTCTTTGGAGACTCTATTACTCCTGAAGTTAGAAAGCATATAAGCATGCTAACCAATCCATCTACATTAGCAAAGAGTCCAGAGGCTGCAAAGACGCAGTTGGAGAAATCTAGAGCTATAGTTAGGAAACAATTGGAAACCTTTAGGGGTGGATTGAAGAGCACGAAAGAGCATACTGGTAAGTCTTCTGCGAGTGAACCTCAAGAATTTAGTGAAGAAGATATTTTATATATGGCTGAAAAGTATGGTAAGACACCAGAAGAAGTCCGACAAGATATAGGAATGTAATTATGCCAAGAGATTTCTATGCCGAAAGAGGAATAGTTCCAAATAAAGTTGCGAAACCTACTCAACGTCGCGATTTCTATGCTGAGCGTGGAATTACACCAAGCGTAAGAGGCTCTGTTCAACAACAAGAACCTGAAGAAGGTTTTCTTTCTGGGCTTGGTAGCAAATTCATGTCTGGCGTAACAGGATTCAACACAGCCATAGAGCGTCCCATTCATGGAATTTTACAGCCGCTAGTAGAAAATCAATATGTTCCAGAAAGGTTACGAAATGCTTCAAGACAAGTTGCCGCTAATAGGGAAGCAAATTACGAAAGGGAAGTCGAACGTAATCCATTTAGTGCTTTGGCTGGTAATGTTGGCGGTAACCTTGCTTTATATGCCCCTGCATTAATGTCTGGAGCTGGAATGGGAATGTCTCCTTATCTGGCGGGTGCTTTATCAGGAGGAGCTCAAGCTGGCGCTCAATATGTTAATCCAGGAGAATCAAGACTAGAAAATGCACTTTATGGAGGAGTAACTGGAGCGGCATTGCCCGTAGTTGGAAAGGTCATAGGTGGCGTAGCAAAGAGTGTTAAAAATGTATCAAAAGCTTATCCTGTTAAGAAAGTTGCAGAAAAAGTAATTTCTGGAATGAAAGCAACTAAGTCAAACTATAATAAGATGTACTCAGATATCTTCAAAGAAGCATCTGAGTTAGGAATAAATGAGATTAGAAAGCCAAAGATTAATTATACGGCAATACAGAAAAATATTCCTGGTAAATTTAGACAAGTTCTAAAAGATTTTCAAGAAAATCCTACTCCTGAATTAGCGCAAAAACTACAGAGTGATTTGGGGAAAAGAATTACAACTTTGCAAAATAAACAAGGAAAATCCGGATTAGTCAGTTCTGAGATACATGAACTTAAAAGAATAAAAAATGCAAAAGAAAAGCTTTTATCTAACTTAACATCTGCTTTTGAAAAAAAATCTCCAGGATTGGCTAATAAGTACAAAGAAACTACTAAAGGCTATGCTAAAGATGTAATACCATATACACAAAGCCCTTCAATTAGTAAATTTGAAGCCGGTAAAAGTAGCAAAGATAAGCTGGTATCTAGATTGATCAAAGAAGAAGCTTTTATGCATCAATTAGGAAGAAAGATTCCAGAATTAAAAACAAGGGAATTAGTTCCTAAACTTGCAACTCGCTTTGGAATAGGGGCAGGAACATTGGGTGGTGTTGAATTGCTACATCAAGGATATAGACATTTTTTTGGTGGAAATAATGAGTAAATTATTCTTGAAACAGGCACCATATGGAATAGCCGGTCACACTGACAACAATCAAAGCAAAGAACCACATTGTATCTACTCCTATTTTAAATATTTTTCCAGTCTGTTTTGTAGCCTATCTAAATCGTCCCTAAGGCGATTTAGTATTTCAGAATCAGTCATAAAATATTACCCCAATGGCAAATATTGTTTTAAAAAAATTGAAGCAAAATATCCAATCACAGAAACTGCAATCATAACGTTAACTTTTATGGTCATTGAAGATATTGCTGACTTAACTTCAGACTTTATGTCTGATTTTAACGAAGATTCAAGAGAATTAAGTTTCTCTGAAAACATAGAGCCAAACAAATTAAGTTTCTCATCGAAAAATTTTTCCAGACGGGCAATGTCCTCCCTAACACGACTTAGCTCTTCTTTTGTTGCCATTTTATCAGATACAGCAGATATCATTGTTTCTAAAGTGCTTATTGCTGCTAAAGCTTGCTCATCTGATATGCCAGATGCGCGTAATTCATCGTATCTCTTAATCATGTCTGTAGCGACCATAATAAATGCTCCTTTAAAAATATTTAATTATCTATCAACTATTGTACATATACCAAACACCCTTTGCAAGTTTATTTCCATATTCGCCTCTAAATGCGTGTATAATCATCTAATAGGAGTCTTTTAAATGGCCTTAGATCCCCGTTATGTTGTTAGCCGTGACCTTGAACCTTTACTGGTCGATAAAGACACTGGTGCACCATTAGCCGGCGGTTTTGTATATTTCTACCAAGACCTTGCGCGCAATACTCTAAAACCTATTTTTGAGCTCACCGGCGCTCCTCCTAACTATACATATACGCAATTGCCTAATCCTATTGTTTTAAGCGCCCTTGGAACCATACAGAACAACAATGGCGATAATGTGGCTTTATACTATTATCCATGGAGCTCAACAGCGATAGATGCAGTTCTGGAGCAATATTATGTAGTTGTTCTGAATTCATTGGGTGTTCCACAATTCACGCGCGAAGCTTGGCCAAACTATTTTGGAGAACAGGGTAATGTAGGTTCTTCAGGTGTATATTTGCCTAATTTAATTGCAAACCCACAGTTTGCTTTTATATCTTTTGTACCCGGAACTACATTAACAGTATCTTCTGTTGGAGCTGGAACTGTAGTTACTCCAATTGCACCAGAATGGAGTTTGTCGGTGACTTTTAGTGCCGCGGGTTCTCTTACTGTAGCTCAAACGCCAGTAGCGGGTTCTTCTCAATATCCAACAAACCCTCCTTATACCTTGGATATTACACCTGTACTGAACGTTACTGCAGTATCTTTAATTCAAAAATTAAACCATACTCCGGATATATGGAGTCCGGCAACAGGCGCGGCAGATGGTTTTGTTGCCACCAATATAACTCTTGGAAACAATACAACCGTAACTATTACTTATGCGCCTTCACAAGTCACGGCTGGTAATCCTCAAACTCTTTTAACAACAACTAATATATCAGGCGCATATAAAGAATTTAGCAGTACAGTACAATTGTTACCAGCTGCCAATACAGACACAGGCGATACAGGTTTCGTAAATATTGTTGTTAATTTATCTCCAACAAATTTTTCAAGTATTACAAGCATTCAGGTAGTTGGAATTGAATCTAATATCATGAACGTGCCATATCAGCAAGTTCCGATTAGATTCCAGCAAAGTGATTTGGTAGACATTATTGTTCCACAATTATCTTATAAGCCTATTCCTAGCTATCTAATAGGTTGGGATTTTGCTCTTAATCCAACACAATTTTTAGGAGCTACTTTAGCAGCTAGTGCTGCTGGAGCTAATACTTCAAGATATGTTTGGGATCAAACAATTGTATTCCAGTCAGCAAATAATGGACCTGCTATTTCACGCGGAACAAATGGATGTTTAACTATAACCGCAACTAATACGACTCAGTTTGCTTTGGTTCAATATCTTGAACAATCTGTGGCTAGAATGATTTTAAATGACAGAAACTCTGTAAACGTTGCAGCCTTTACAAACCAAGTGGCAGGTTTACAGGCTACTATTTCTCTATGGTATACAACAGATGCTGCTTTACCAAGTTGTGCTGCTAATAATTCACTTGTTGCTACTTTGGGAGCAACAGGTGTTCCAGCAACATTTAATGGAAATTGGACGCAAGTGCCAAGAAGTCTGTTGGGAAATGCCATTTTTACCATCGGTGCCAGCCCTAATACCACTAATTTCAACAATTACGGATTTAGTGGTTGGGATTTACAAGGTATTGCCGCTACTAATACGGCCACTTTTTTTGCAATAGTAATTGGAACAGCTAGTTTAACTGCAGCAAATGTAGTTAATATAGATTCAGTTTCATTGGTTCCAGGAGATATTCCAACAAGACCTGCTCCTTATACTGGCGGGATAGTTACGGCTCAGTGCCAAAGATATTACGAAACATCTTTTGATCCTGGAACTATCCCGGCCCCAGGATTGGGCTTAACATTAGGGATTGATGGGTATCCACTAGCGGCAGCATCAGGCATTCAGCAAATTGGTCCCAGTATTAATTTTAAAGCATCAAAGATTATTACTCCTGTAGTAGTTTTATATAATCCAATAAATGCGAACAACGAAATATATAACACATCAAATCCTGGCGATTGTAGTGGTAGCGCTGCAACTACGGTTGGTGAAAATGGGTTTATTCCTCAATGTATTAATAATGGCGGCTCTGCTGCTGGTAATGCACTTGGATATTCTTGGACAGCCGATGCAAGGCTTGGTGTTTAATAAAAGGAGTTTTTAAAATGGCAAAAGTTACTGAATACAATATGGATAAATTTCATCAAGGTAAGAATGGTTTTGGTTTGCCTTTTTGTGGGAATGTATTTTCTGTTACATTAGCTGCAAATACAGAAGCTACTGTTGCGGTTCCTTTAACCTCTGTTATGGGAAATATAACAGCAACTGTAAAAAATAAATTTATGGCAATTTTTACTTGTGATGGAACTGTTTTTGCTTGTATCAATGCTACTGCTGCAAAACCTGTAGGTGCTACATTGGCTTCTGTCACATCTGCTATGGTCCCAGCTAATTGTCCTTGGGGAAGAGTAGTGCAGGCTGGAGATGTAATCCATGTTATTTCTGGTGGAACACCTAATCTAACTATTGAATTCTACGCTATACAGGAATAGTAATGGCAATTAAACAGATATTTACTAATCCAATTGGTCAGGCAGGCATACTGCCTACTATGGTGTTTATTAATACAGATGATACCCAGGCTACAGTATTAGTAACTGGATATCTAAGCACTTCTGTTCAAGATGGGCTGGTAGCTCTTTCTTCTTATCAATTAGCTTTAGTGAATACCACAGATAAGGGGCCAGCTTGGTATAATATAATCATTCAAAATGATATATATTCTTTGACATTAAGCTCTCCAGGAACAGTTACTTCTATCTTAGGAACACCTTTTGAAATAGATGCAACTCTTATTAATCCCAATCAATATCAAATAGGTATATCATCTGTTTATCCAGGTCAAAGTTCAATTATAACGGTTGGACTTGTCACAAATGGTACTTGGTTAGCAAATACTATTTCCATTACAAAAGGAGGAACAGGAGCGGTAACAGCTCCCGCAGCATTAGTAAATTTAGGTGCGCTGCCAATTGCTGGTGGCACAATGACCGGAAATTTGATATTAAATGCAAACCCTACTTTACCCTTACAAGCTGCTACAAAACAATATGTAGATGCGATTTCATCTGGGTTTACCTTTAAATCTCCAGCTTATGCAGGTTCAACGACCAATCTAAATGCAACATATAATAATGGAGCAGGTGGTGTAGGGGCTACATTAACTAATGCTGGTGTTCAAGTTGCTTTTGCAATTGATGGTGTATCTCCACCAATTAATTCAAGAATTTTAGTTAAAGACCAAACTGCTCCTGCAGAGAATGGAATTTATGATTTAACTACTGTTGGAACGGGTGCTTCAAACTGGGTACTTACACGCTCTACTGATTTCGATACTCCTGCAACTATGGTACCAGGGTCTTTTATTATTGTTAATAATGGTACCGTAAATGCTAATTCTGCATGGATAGAAACTGCAACCATTGTCGTTGTTGGAACCGACCCTGTTATTTGGTCTCAGTTTGGAACCCTTGGTGTTCAGAGCGTTTCCGGAACTGCAGGAAGAATAACTAGCACAGGTGGAATGAACCCAGTAATTGATATAGATGCAACTTATGTTGGTCAAACTTCTATAAATACTGTAGGTGTAGTGACAGCAGGAACGTGGAATGCAACGGTCATTGGATTAACTTATGGTGGAACAAATGCTAACTTAATTGCTTCTAATGGCGGAATAGTCTGGTCCAATGCTACACAAATGCAAATACTTTCTGGAACAGCGACTGCACGTCAAATGTTGCAATCTGGTTCCAGCGCTACACCAGCATGGAGTACGGCTACATGGCCGGCTACCACAACTCAGTATGATATTCTGTATTCTTCTGGAACAAACGTAGTTGGTGAAATTAGTACTGCCG
>Ga0307516_10001316_pt1 | contig 34466 bp, 43 predicted proteins | sample 19_EM_MG_FD_203310 | JGI IMG/M metagenome (GOLD analysis project Ga0307516, IMG submission 203310) | Populus trichocarpa ectomycorrhiza microbial communities from riparian zone in the Pacific Northwest, United States - 19_EM | ecosystem: Host-associated > Plants > Roots > Unclassified | place...
AATCCGGCCGACAACGCGGCGCAACGAATCGTTCGCGAGCAAATCCTGCAACAGGAAGCATCGTTCGATGACGTTCTCCATTTCCTCGGCATTGCAGGGTTTGGCGACGTATTGATGCGCGATCGAGGTGAGCCGCAGCGCTTGCGACTGATCGGAGTAGCCGGACAAGATGATTCTGACGGTGGCCGGCCAGCGTTCCTTGAGAATACCCAAGAGCTGTCCGCCGCCCATGCCGGGCATCCGCACATCGGAAACGATCAAATCAACGCGGTTTTTCTCGAATTCTGCGATTGCGAGGGCCCCGTCGGCCAGAAATTTCATGGCCCATTCCTGTCGATGCTTGTAGAGACGCACCCGCAGTCCATCGAGCAGGGCCGGTTCGTCGTCGACGAAGACGATGCTCTTCACTTCGCGGGCCCGATGCAGCCCCGAATTGGCAGTCGAAGCGTGAATTCACTGCCGCTACCCACCGCACTGATGACGCTCAATTCTCCACCGTGCTTGCCGACCACGATGGCGCGGGCGATGGCGAGTCCCTGGCCGGTGCCGCGGCCGACTTCCTTCGTCGTAAAGAAGGGTTCGTAGAGTTTCGCCAGATTCTCGGGCGGAATGCCGCATCCGTTGTCGCTGATGCGGATGACGACATGGTCGTCGGATGGCTCCGTGCGGATTTCGATCGCGCCGGTCTCGATGTCGCGTCCCGCATCCTCGATGGCATGCGCCGCATTGACGATGAGATTCAAAAACACTTGGTTGAGTTCGCCCACGTTGCAGACGACATCGGGCAGTTCGGCGAAGTCCGTATACACGCGGGCGATGAATTTATACACATGAGTCGCCACGATCAGCGTCGACTGGATGGCGCGATTGATATCCGCGGCGCATTGTTCGCTGGAATCGGGGTGTGCAAACTCCTTCATCGCCCGGACGATGTTGGCGACCCGCGCGACGCCCTCATTCATTCTTTCGAATGCCTTGGGGATTTCGGCGCGGAGGAAGTCCAATTCGAATTTCTTGCTCTGTTCCAGAACATCGGCCTGCAGGCTGCTGGCCTGCGGACCGGCAGGCAGCGCGTCGAGCAACTCTTGCCAACCCTTCAACATCTGATCGGTATCGGCGAACCCGCTTCTTAGAAAATGGATGCAGTCGCCGATGTACTGAATGGGGGTGTTGATCTCATGAGCGATCCCGGATGCCAGCCGGCCCACCGATTCGAGTTTTTGGGCAAGATGCAACTCGTTGACCATTCGCTCGCGCTCTTTGAGTTCTGCAACCAGCCGGTCCTGCAGCTCCTGCTTTTGTCGCGCCGCTTCCAGTTTGGCGGTGATGTCCGCCCCCATGGCGACCGAGCGGATCAAAATCCCGTCCGCATCATAGATGGGTACCACCGTAACGCCGCGCCAGAAGGTCGAGCCATCCGGCCTTTTGACTTCGGCTTCGTAGCTGATCTTTTGTCCAGCCGACAGAACGGCATAATCTCCTTGGAAGTCCGGCGTAAGCGGCAAGACGTTCTTTTGAGCAATCACTCGGATGCTCTTGCCGATCAATTCTTCCGGTCGCGTGCCCAGCATCTGGCCCACCATCTTGTTGCAATACAGGATGGTCGGCTCCGGCGCGGTGCGATCCGCAATGACGAACGTGGTCTGGATGCCGTCAAGGGCGAGATCACGCAGTGCCAGTTGCTCTCGCAACCGCGCGTTGTCCGCCCGCAATTCCGCTTCGTTGGTCGGTTCCAGTCGCGGCGGACGGGGCATTTCATCGGAAACCGGTAAACCGAGCGGCATCTCATTTGCCATTGGCGGTACTCATGATTCGTGCCTCCCTGCAATCGAGCGCCCGAGGTCGCCGGCCGAACAGAGCTGTTGGCGGGGCGGGGCGCTGGATTTCCAAGTGTGCGCCACAGAGGACGCGGTGCGAACCCCAAAGTTCTCTGAAGCACACCCCGACACCTTCACACGACTGCACCGTGGGCGATGCGGTATCGTGGGCCTTCGGGGAGAGGTTGCCGGGCGCGAGAGTTCTCCAGACAATTATCTGATTTAATTAGACTTATAACGATGGGGTGAGCGACGGATACCCCCTCTCGGGCGGGGGGCTTGACGCCGGGCGTATAGTATTCGGTTACATGCAAAAAATTCGCATCCGGGGCGCCCGGACCCACAACCTCAAGAACATCGACCTCGATCTGCCGCGCGATCAACTGATCGTATTCACGGGTCTTTCGGGCTCGGGCAAGTCTTCGCTTGCCTTCGACACCATCTATGCCGAAGGTCAGCGGCGTTATGTCGAGTCGCTGTCGACGTACGCCCGCCAGTTCCTCTCGATGATGGAGAAACCGGACATCGACACGATCGAAGGGCTGTCTCCCGCCATTTCCATCGAGCAGAAATCGACGTCCCACAATCCGCGATCCACCGTCGGCACCGTCACCGAGATATACGACTACCTGCGCCTCCTGTACGCGCGGGCTGGGACCCCCCGCTGCCCCGATCACCACATCGATCTCGCCGCGCAAACCGTGAGTCAGATGGTCGATGCGGTTCTACAACATCCGGAGGGCACGGCGATGATGCTGCTCGCCCCGGCCATCGCGGAGCGCAAGGGTGAGCATGCCGAACTGATCGACGAATTGCAGGCCGGCGGCTTCGTCCGCGCCAGGATCGACGGCACGGTGCTCGAATTGGATCAGGCTCCGAAGCTCGACGTGCGCCGCAAGCACACGGTCGAAGCCATCGTCGATCGCTTCAAGGTGCGGCCGGACCTGGGCCAACGCCTGGCCGAGTCCTTCGAAACCGCGCTTCGCATCGGGCAGGGCGTGGCCAGGGTGGCCTACATGGACGACGCCGCCCGGACCGAACTCGTGTTCTCGAACAAGTTCGCCTGCCCCATCTGCAACTACTCGCTGAGTGAATTGGAGCCCCGGCTATTCTCGTTCAACAGTCCGATCGGCGCCTGCCCCACCTGCGACGGCTTGGGGACTCAGGAGTTCTTCGATCCGGAGAAGATCGTCGCCAATCCGCATTTGTCGCTGGCCGGCGGGGCGGTGCGCGGTTGGGATCGCCGCAATGCCTATTACTTTCAATTGATTCAGTCTCTGGCCCGGCACACCAAGTTCGACATCGAGGCACCGTTCGAAAGCCTGCCGGAGAAGATCAAGAATCTCGTACTGTTCGGCAGCGACGAGGAGCAGATCGAATTCAAGTATTTGGACGGCAAGGGTGGAACGCTAAAGCGCAAGCACACCTTTGAAGGCATCGTAAGGAACCTCGAGCGACGCTACAAGGAAACCGAGTCGGCGACGGTGCGGGAAGAGTTGGCGAAATACCGCTCCGCTCGAGCCTGCCCTGAATGCGGGGGAACCCGGCTCAACCGGGCGGCGCGCAATGTGTTCGTCGCCGGCCAAAGCGTGCCGCAGGTCTCGTCCTTGTCCGTGGACCGCGCCATCGAGTTCTTCTCAACCCTCGAGCTGCCCGGTTGGCGCGGTGAAATCGCGGTCAAGATCGTCAAGGAGATCGGCGATCGGCTCGGCTTCCTCGGGAACGTGGGGCTGGGCTATCTGACCCTGAATCGCAGCGCCGATACGCTGTCGGGCGGCGAGGCGCAACGCATCCGGCTGGCGAGCCAGATCGGTTCGGGCTTGGTCGGCGTCATGTACATCCTCGATGAACCCTCGATCGGCCTGCACCAACGCGACAACCAACGGCTGCTCGACACGCTGGCGAATCTGCGCGATCTCGGCAATACGGTCATCGTGGTCGAGCACGATGAGGATGCAATCCGGCAGGCCGACTACGTGGTCGATCTAGGGCCGGGGGCGGGCGTGCATGGCGGCCAGGTGGTGGCGCAAGGCACCGCCGACGAGGTGATCGCTCATCCGGATTCCATCACCGGCCAATACCTGAGCGGCCGCATGCGCATCGAGATACCGCGCACCCGACGCGCTCCGGATCGGAAGCGCCTCTTGCGTGTGACCGGCGCGACGGCGAACAACCTCAAGAATGTCACTGCGGAGTTCCCGTTGGGCTTGATGACCTGCGTTACCGGCGTATCCGGATCCGGCAAATCGACTTTGATCAACGACACTCTGTTTCGTGCGGTGGCCACGCAGCTCAATCACGCGTCGCCGGGGACCGCGCACTTTGACCGCATCGAGGGACTGGATTACATCGATCGGGTGATCGAGATCGATCAGAGCCCGATCGGCCGCACGCCGCGCTCCAATCCTGCGACCTATACCGGATTGTTTGCGCCCATCCGAGAAATCTTTTCCGCCGTGCCGGAGGCGCGCGCGCGCGGCTATGAAGCCGGCCGCTTCAGCTTCAACGTCAAGGGTGGTCGCTGCGAAGCGTGCCAGGGCGACGGCGTGATCAAAGTGGAGATGCACTTCCTCGCCGACGTGTACGTGCCTTGCGATGTGTGCAAGGGCAAGCGCTACAACCGGGAAACTTTGGAAATTCGCTTCAAAGGGAAGAACATCCAGGAGATCCTGGATATGACGGTCGAGGATGCGCTGCCATTCTTCTCCGCGGTGCCCACCGTGCAGCCCAAGCTGCAAACGCTGCTCGACGTCGGCCTGTCCTATATTCGACTGGGACAGAGCGCGACGACTCTGTCGGGCGGTGAAGCGCAGCGCGTCAAGCTTTCGAAAGAACTCTCGAAGCGCGCTACCGGACGCACCCTGTACATTCTCGACGAACCCACCACCGGATTGCACTTCGCCGACATAGCACAGCTGCTGGCAGTGCTCCACCGGTTGCGCGACGAGGGCAACACCATCATCGTCATCGAGCACAACCTCGATGTCATCAAGACGGCGGATTGGGTCGTGGATCTGGGGCCGGAGGGCGGCGACGGCGGCGGCAGGATCATTGCGGTCGGCACCCCGGAGCAGATCGCCGCGAACAAGGCCTCTTACACCGGCCACTACCTGCAAGCGACGCTGGGCCTAAGGCAAGCCCAACCCGCGCGGCGCAAGCGCGCATGAGCATCGCAGGGCGCCCTCTGCTGTCGGCGCTGCGTTCCGTGAGGCGCCTGCCCGCGAAATACCTGACGGTGGCGGGCATACTCGTGGGCGTCGGCGGCGGCGCGGTCTACTGGGTCGCCGCGCAATTCTGGCCCAGCAGCGTCGCAGTCGTGCTATCCCTGTTTGCGACCGCGCTCATCGGCGGCATCGGGAGCGGAGATTCGATCGCGAAATTCCGGCCGGCATGGTTGGACGTCTTCGTCCTCCTCATCAAGTACAACGCATTGATGGCGTTGACGGCCGCGAATCTTCCGTTCTCGGTGCCGGCGAATCTCGCACTCGGACTGATCATGATCTGCGGCCAGGCCGCCAGCCACGGTCTCCTGGTATCGATGCTGGCGGCGCGCACGGAGATCTCGCCGCGCATATCGGGCGGTGAATTGGGCTTCGCCTTGGGCGTAGGCTTCGCGCCCGCGGCCGTGCTGGGAATACCAGGTTTGGCGGGGCTCGTTGCCGCCATCCTCGTGCGCCTGGGCCTCGCCGCCTCCTTGAATCGCCGGTCCCAGGCCCCGTCCGGCACTCTGATGGATGCGGTACAACCCCTCACCGAAACCTGTTTTTACCTCGGAGCTCTGGCGACGTGGAAGTACGTATAGGACATACGGAATCGGGCTTCGCCGCCCTGCCCGTCCTGCGATGAGACGGCTGCTGGCATCGGCGTTCGCGCGGAGCTCGCTGCCGATCCTGTCGCGGATCGACCCCGAGCGCGCGCATGACGTGGGCCTCGCAGGATTGCGGTTGCTCCAGCCTCTGTGGCCGCCTCTGGAGGCACCGGCCCGCCTCAAGGTGCGCTGTCTTGGATTGGAGTTTGGCCATCCGCTGGGCCTCGCGGCGGGATTCGACAAGAACGGCGACTATCTGGACGCGCTTGGCGCGCTGGGGTTCAGTCACATCGAATTGGGTACGGTCACGCCGCGGCCGCAGCCCGGCAATCCCAAGCCGCGAATGTTCAGAGTACCGGCCGCGGATGCGCTGGTGAATCGCATGGGGTTCAACAACAGGGGCGTGGATCATCTTGCCGCCCAACTGGCGCGCAGCCGCTATCCGGGAGTTCGCGGGGTTAGCATCGGCAAGAACTTCGATACTCCCATCGAAAGCGCCGAAGTCGACTACGTTGCCTGCCTGCGAAAAATCTACGCGCACGCCGATTACATTGCCGTGAATGTGTCGTCGCCCAACACGGCGAGACTTCGGGAACTCCAGGGACGCGACGGCTTGGAAAGGATTGTCGGCGCGTTGCACAGCGAGCGCATCCAACTCAAGAGGAGCCACGACCGGCATGTGCCGCTGCTCGTCAAAATAGCGCCGAATATGGATGATGAGCAATTGGCCGCAATCGCCGCCACGCTGCGTTCGCTCGAGGTGGAAGGTGTCATCGCCACAAACACGTCGACCGACCTGAGCAGTCTCGGCGCCGACTGGCCCGACACACAACGTGGCGGATTGAGCGGCGCGCCGCTGCATTCCTTGTCGTTGCGCGTCATCCGGCAATTGCGTTCGGAGTTGGGTCCTGGGTTTCCTATCATTGGAGTGGGCGGTATCGTCAGCGCCGGCCACGCATTGGCCACTTTGAATGCAGGCGCAAATCTCATCCAAATCTACACCGGCTTCGCGTACCGGGGATTTCGGCTGGTGGATGAGATACTCGACGCCTTGCGCCCCCGGGAGAATCCACCGTGATTTCAGAAGACACCGTCGCGCAATTTCAGCGCGACCTCGCGGATCTACCCGATATCGAAGCGAACCGAAGCGGCTTTCCGATAGTTGGCTGGGAACTCGAGCCGGGAGATCTCGTGTGTTTCCACATGCTGACGCTGCACGCCGCGCGGGGAGTCGACGGCCGGCATCGCCGACGGGTTTTTTCGGTGCGTTTTCTCGGTGATGACATCACCCACGCACCGCGGCCGTGGACGACATCTCCCGAATTTCCCGGTCTCGCGGACGAACTGCCTGCAGGTGCGCCGATGAACCATTCGCTGTTTCCGATACTGTGGCAAAACACATCCGGTTGAGCGCCCGTCGCGCCGGAGCAATGGCCGACAAACATCATATATCCCCCATCCCTGCCGAGGGCGTCAAGGCATGGAACTCATGTATTCACGCAAAAAACGCGACGCAGGGGCCTATCTCAATTCTTGAGCACGGCGCTCAAGGTGATCTCCGGCACGCTGGCCAGTGCTTTGGATAGAGGGCAATCCTTCTTGGCACCCGCCGCCAGCTTCTGAAAGGTGGACTCATCGATCCCCGGAACGCTTGCCTCGAGCTTGAGGGCGATATGGTCGATCAAGAATCCGCCGCCCTTCGCCACCAATCTCACGCTTGCCTGAGTATCGATCGCCGTCGTGGCAAAGCCGGCGGTATCGCAGGCGAAGGAAAACGCCATCGTGAAGCACGCGGCGTGAGCGGCGGCCAATAACTCCTCGGGATTGGTGCCGCGGCGATCATCCTCGAATCGGCTGCCGAACCCATAGGGATAGGATTTCAGCGCATCGGTGTCGGTGCTGATCTTGCCGATGCCCTTCTTGCCTCGGCCTTCCCAGTGAACCATCGCAGTCTTGTCAGTCATGGCAGCTCCTTCAATTGTTTGAATGCCGCGATACCGCGGCCACGGGAAATACTCGGACAGGCTCATTACTTTCACGGCGAATCAATGTCGTAACCCTGTGCGCGCAGCTCATCGAGCAGACCGCCCTTCTCCAGCAGCATGTCCATGTTCACCACGGCGACCGTCACGCCGCCGGAGCGAAGATACTTCTCCAAGCTCTCGAGCCACGTCCGCCTCACGAGAGCGATGAGATCGCTCGCTCCCGCCCCCTCGTCCAACGCCGCACGGCACGCATCCACCTCGGAGGGTTCGCGCAGGCGCTCGATGCGTTCCAGGTCGCCGGTAGCCCACGCACGTGCCCGGTCGACCAGGCGCGGCAGGTCCCTTTCGACCGTCACGAGCGACGCCTCGACGCAGGAATTCTCGGTCGCCGCCGGCATCGTCTTCAGCGCATCCAATACATCGTGAACGCCCGCGATCTTGAGTTCCTCGATGCGCACGCGGTGCTTCTTCGCCAGCACGCGAACCGCCGCTCCAAGATCCAGACGAGTGGATAAACCCACTTGGTGGAACGCAGCTTGCTGCAAAAAGGCTGCGGCGATGATAGGACGATACCGCTCCCACTTGTCGGAATCGGCCGTGTACTTGGTCCGCTGCAGCGCGAAACGCGAATGCAGTTCCGGAGGCATCACATCCTTGAGCCGCTTGCCGCCCCGGACCATCAGAAGCTCGCGCTGCGTGATCAGCAGCCACAACACGCGTGCGATCCCGATTTCGAACGGCTTGGTCACGACGACTTGATTCGTGCCGTCGAGAATCTGCTCCAGTTGCTTCGAACGCCACGTAATCCCTTTGGGCAAGGGCGACATGCTTCCCAGAATCCACAGATTCGCGGCACCGTGACGCACGTGCCACATTCCGGGCCCGGTGCGTTCGCCGGTCACGGTGAGTTCGTCCATCACCGCGGGCGGTTCGTCCGCCCGGCTTGCGGCGACCGGTAATCCGCCGGCCATCAGTCCGGCCGCAATGACCAACGCGACTGCCCGACGCGAACGGCCCGAACTGCGCACTCCCGGGCGAATGCGCTCTTTTATGGGGGAAAGGTCCATGGACCAACAGCTGCTCGATGTTCCACTTGGCGGTCGACGATCAATTGCGCGTCGTCAGCTTCTTCAGAAAATCGTAATAGAACTCGACGCCAGTATCGTACGATTCGACGCTCACGCGCTCGTCCTTGCCGTGCATGCGGACGTCGTTCCGATCGACCGCAACGCCCGAAATGCCATAGCTCGGGATCCCTGCCATCATCGTACGGGCGCTGTCCGAGGCCCACATCATCATGATCGGGACCACGGCCGCATCCGGCCAGTGCTTTCCGGCCACGCTGCGCAGCGCATCCATGACATCGGCACGCAGCGGCGGCGGCGCCATCGCCTTGCGATCCGAGCCATGGTCGGCCGGTTCGCCGCCATCGCCGCGGTTGCGAACGGTGAGCGTCGGATCGTTGAATATCGCCACCAGTTGCAGGCGAATCTCCTCTTGTGAGTGCCCGGGGAGAATCCGGCAGTTGACGTTGGCCTCCGCCCTCTGCGGAAGTGCATTCGGCGCATGCCCGGCGCTCATCGTGGTCGCCACACAGGTGGTGCGCAGGGTGGCGTTATAGCGTGCGTCCTGCGACAGCCGCGCAACCGCCCCTGCGTCGGGGGGCGTCGCCAGCATGGCTCGAATATCCGCGGCTGTCGGACCGCTCACCGTCGCGGCCATCTGGGCGAAGTATTCCCGCGTGACGCTGTTGAGCTCGAACGGGAACGGCGATTTCTCCAGGGCGGCGAGCGCGTCAGCGACGTGGTAGATGGCGTTGTCGGGCTTGGGCAGCGAACTGTGGCCGCCCGCATTGGTGGCCAGGACCTGGTAGTCCCCATACAGCTTCTCGGTCGCCACGACCTCCACGGTCAACGGCTTGCCGTGATCGGTAACGACGCCGCTCGATTCCGGATTCAGGACGTACTCGGCGTCGATGAGGTCGCGGTGATTCTTCAAGAGCCAATCCACCCCGTTCGACGTGCCGCCCTCTTCGTCGGCGGTGAGCGCGAGGATGATGTCGCGATCCGGTATGAACCGCTCATGCTTCAACCGGATGAAATCGGTGACCATGATGGCATCGCTTGCCTTCATATCCTGCGTGCCGCGCCCATAGTAATAGCCGTCCTTCTCGACAAATTGAAACGGATCGGTGGTCCAGTCCTCGGGCCGCGCTTCGACCACGTCCAGATGGCCGATGATGAGAATCGGCCGCAGCGTCCTGCCCCCCTTGCCGCGATAGCGGGCGATCAAATTGCCCTTGCGTTCATTGGGTCCCATGACCGTGATGTCGGCCGCCGGGAATCCGGCATCGAGCAATCGTTGCGCCATCGCCTGCGCCGCTACGGTGGTACTTCCGATAGAATCCGTGGTGTTGATCTCGATCAACTGCTTGAAGATGTCGTGCGCCATCTTGCGCGTGGCTTCCTGGCGCTGCGCGGGCCAAGCCTGCTGCTGGCACACGGAACCGATCAGGAGGGCGATCGAGGTCAAGCGCGCGCGGTATTTCAACAATGATTCCCCGTGAATTCCAAAAAAGATGAGGATGTCGCTAATGCCCACCCGAGTCAATCGAACCGCCCATCTCCGCCGGTCGGCCGCAGTGCTCGCCGGCCTCCTGCTCGGCGGATTTGCCATGCCCGTCGGCGGCGCCGACCGGGCGCAGTTGGTGTTGTTCAATGGCCGGATACTCACCGTCGATCCACGCGACACCGTGGCTCAAGCGCTCGCGATTCGAGATGGAAAGATCATCGCGGTGGGTACCGATCGCGACATACTGCGCCTCGCCGGTTCCGCGACCAAGCGCATCGATTTGCGAGGCCGAACTGCAACACCCGGTCTGGTCGACAGTCATGCGCACATTGCCGACGGGGGCGTTGAAGAGCTCTATCACGTACATCTGAGCGATGTGACGACCGTGGAGGAGGCGGTACGCCGCGTACAAGCCGGACTCGCCGCACTCAAACCGGGTGCGTGGCTGCAAGGCGACGGCTGGGACGAGGGCAAACTCGCCGAGCGGCGTTATCTGTCGGCGTCGGATCTCGATCGGGTCTCGCCCGACAACCCGGTGTGGCTGATGCACACCACCGGACACTATGGCGCCGCCAATTCAGCCGCATTGCGCCTTGCGAAAATCGGTGCAGAGACGTCCAATCCCGCCGCCGGCACCATCGATCGCGACGCCAAGGGGATGCCCACCGGCGTCCTCAAGGAGGCCGCTATGGACGCGGTGCTCGATCTGATTCCGCCGCCGACGCCGGAGGAGCAGCGCAAGGGGATATTGAAGAGCATCGACACTCTGCATCGCGAAGGCATCACGGCCGTCAAGGATCCCTCCATCGCGCAGCCGGTGTGGGATGCTTACGCGAGCCTGTTGAACGAAGGAAAGTTGACTGAGCACATTTGCGTGTTGTGGTATGCGGGCAGCACGCTGGCATCGGCGCAGGCCGCTCTCAAGGCGATATCCGCGCAGCCCAGACCTCCGCAGTCGCTGGGCGACGGCAGACTCCTGTCCTGCGGAGCGAAGATCTTCATGGACGGCAGCGGCGGTGCACGCACGGCGTGGCTGTTCGAAGATTGGAACAAGAACTCGACCGAGCGGGACACCGGCAATGCCGGCTATCCCAAGATGGCGCCAGAAGTCTACCGCCAGATGGTGCAGCTCTTTCATCGAGCCGGAGTGCACGTCGGCACTCACGCAATCGGCGATCGCGCCATCGATTGGGTGGTGGACACCTATGCACAAGTCCTTGCCGAAACTCCGACGGCCGGGCTCAGGCACAGCATCATTCACGCCAACATTCCCAGCGAGCACGCGATCCAGGTCATGTCGATGCTGGAGGGGAAGTACGATGCGGCATATCCCGAGGCGCAGGCACCTTTCATGTGGTGGCTCGGCGATACCTATGCCGCCAACTTTGGGCCCGCAAGGTCGCAGCGCCTGTTGCCGCTCAACACCTTCCTCAAGCACGGCATTCACTGGGGCGGCGGCTCGGATTATTCGGTGACACCGGTCGCGGCGCGCTATGGACTCTGGGCGTCCGTCGAACGTGAGGCGTTGAAGGGAACCTATGGCGCGCATCCGTTCGGAACCGCGGAAACGGTCGACATCCACGCGGCGCTCCGCTCCTACACGATCTGGGGTGCCCGCCAGCTCTTCCTGGAGCAGCGGATCGGTTCACTCGAGATCGGCAAGGATGCCGATGTGGCCGTGTGGGACCGCGATATGTACGAAGTCCCATCGCCCGAGCTCAAAAATCTGAAATGCGAGCTGACGATCCTGCACGGCGAAGTGGTGTACGACGCCGCAAGGCCGTAACCGCCGGCGCGCCGCCCGCCGCAAATGACCATAAGTGTTATCGTATGCCGTATTGGATCGAGACACTGAGCGGGGGATGGCGAGATGAACGATGAGACCCACAACGGCATTGCGCGAGAGGCGGCAGAAGCCGCGGTGCGAACCCTGCTGAAGTGGTCGGGCGAGGACCCGAATCGGGAAGGACTGCGCGACACGCCCAAGCGCGTGGTCAATGCCTACCGCGACTGGTTCTCCGGCTACACCGGCGATCCGGGCGAATACCTGCGGCGAACCTTCGAAGAAGTCGAAGGCTACGACGAGATGGTGGTCCTTCGCGATATCGCCTTCGAATCTTTCTGCGAGCACCACATGGCGCCGATCATCGGCCGTGCGCACGTGGGGTATCTACCCACGCAGCGCATCGTCGGAATCAGCAAGCTGGCACGTGTGGTCGACGGTTACGCACGGCGCTTTCAAGTCCAGGAGAAACTCACAGCGCAGATTGCCGCCTGCATCGACGAGACCTTGAAACCGCGCGGTGTCGGCGTCGTGATCGATGCGGTCCACCAATGCATGACCACCCGCGGCGTGCACAAGCTGGGCGTTTCCATGGTCACCAGCAAAATGCTTGGAACCTTCCGCGCCGATCCGAGCACGCGCGCGGAGTTCTTGCGCTTCATCGATATCGAGGGCATTCAGCGGCGCTGACTTCAGCTCCGGCGACGGTCCCCCCCGGGAGGGCGCGCCGGAATCAATTCAACCGAAAAACTGTACTTGTGGCGTTCGCCCGGCTGCAGGGCCCCGACCCCGACGACCTGCCGCGCAATCTTCTCGCCGCGCTCGTTGGTTATCGACACGACGACGCAATATTCGCATTGCTCCTCGCGCACCGGGTGGCTGATGGTGCCCTCGACCTTGAGCGCCGAGATACCCTTGGTCTCCGGCTCCGCGTTGCCGGCGTTGAACCGCAAGTGATGATGGCAACCGGGACAGATACTGGCGCTTTGCAGAACGAGCGCCTTGCAGTGCGGACATACTCGCGTAGCGCCCAGCGTACCCGGACGAACGGCGCTCATGGACGGCTAGCTCTTGCCGGCCGCCACGCCTGCGGCTGTAGGCACGCCGGTGGCGGTACCCGTGGCCGTGGTCAAGCCCGTGGTCGCCTTCGCCGGCTTGTCGTCCGCCCAGCCGAATTCAACGTGTCCGCGCATACGCGATCCGGCGGCGACGGTGATCGACCCGGCTTTCACATCGCCGACGATGACTCCGCCCTCCAAGACATCCACTCGCTTGGCGGACTCGATATTGCCCTGCAATTCGCCGCCGACGACGACGATGCCGGCGAGCACTTGCCCGGTCAGATGGGCGCCGGGCTCGATGCTGAAATTGCCGTCGATGCGCACATCGCCTTTGAAGCGGCCCGCAATCTTGACGTTGCCGACTCCCTCGATCTTGCCCTCGATCGACAGATTAGCGGCAATTACCGACTCTCCGCCCTCGACCCGGGGAGCCGGAGCCGGACGGCGCGGCGGGACGGCCGGCGACGGATCACTCGTCGAGGCACGCGGTTCGGTTCGCTCCGTGAAGGTACGCTCCGGCTGCGGCTGAGGGGCCGCAGCGGGTCCCGCGGTAGCGGGTGTGGGTTTCTCATTCCAAAGTGCCATGGCAGTGTCTCCCGCAGAAAGGTTCTAAAGCCTACACGCTAACGCCGCGGAATGTCATCGGGCGAATGTCTTTTATTGGAGACGGGGTCGACCTGTACGCGCCTTATCCAGGGCCGAACACACCTCGCGGACGCCATCCAGAATGCGCGGGGACATTCGGCCCACCAAAGAGGGATTTACCGCAAAAACATGCTGGTCCCGGACGGCCTCGAGGTGCCGGAAGCGTTGCCAATCCGCAGCCTGGCGATCGCCGTCCGGGCCGGTGGCGCCTATCAATATGACGTCCGGATTCCGCGCGAGAACCGCCTCGCGGTCTACGATGGCCGCCAGCGGCGTCACCTCCGCGAAGATATTGTCCCCTCCGCACAGCGATAGCACCTCGCTGACGACGTGCTCGCCCGACAGCGTATACAAGGGCCGGTCCCATACCTGGTAGAAGACCTTGAGCCGCGCCCTGCCTTCATAGCGCGCCCGCAGTTCAGCGAGGTCGGCTCGATACCGGAGTGCTGCGTCGGCGGCAACCGGGGACGTCCCCGCCAAGCGGCCAAGTTCGACGATAGCCCGCCCGATATCGTCGAGCTTGCGCTGCTCCGTGACGAGCACCTGCAAATGCAATCGCTCGAGCTCGGCGCGAACCCGCGGCGGCGTACCGGTCTCCCAAAGGATGACGAGCGATGGCGCCTGGCGCAGCAGCCCCTCCACGTCGAGCGCCGTCACCTCGCCCAGCCGCGGGATTTCCCGGGCGGCGGGCGGATAATCGCTGGCGTCGTCGGCGCCGACGATGCGTGCGCCGGCACCCGCGGCAAACAGCAGCTCGGTGATGTGCGGGCTCAAACTGACGATCCGCGGCGCGCTTTGCGCCGGCGCGGGCGCCTGTCCTGCGCACGCCGCCGCGCACGCGGCGACCCACGTCGCCGTACATGCAGCCATCCGGCCGAATAGACTTTCACGGCTAATCCTCGCCATGGGATGGACTATAATGGCTCCCGAATCGAACCGGGGGATAACACTTGTTCCAACAACTCACCCGTCTCAATCCCGACACCATCCTCGGATTGATGGCGAAGTTTCGCGCCGATCCCTTCGCACAGAAGGTCGACCTTGGGGTCGGCGTATTCCGCGACCTCAGCGGCAACACGCCGATCCTCGACTGCGTGGGGCGTGCCGAGCAGACCATACTCAAGGCGCAGACGACGAAATCATACGTCAGCGCAGCGGGGCGCGAGGAGTTCAACGGCGCCGTCGAAGAGCTCGTCCTGGGAAATGCGCATCCCGCCCGGCGCGAGCGGCGCGTGCGCACTCTGCAAGCGCCGGGCGGTTGCGGCGCCTTGCGTGTGGGTGCCGAGCTCATCCGAGCCGCGGCGCCGACAGCGGCGGTGCATGTCAGCGACCCCACGTGGGGCAACCACGTGCCGCTGCTGGGGAGTTCGGGTCTGCGGCTGCAGCGCTACCCGTACTACGATGCGGCCGCCCACGAATTGCGTTTCGACGGGATGCTGGAGCGCCTGGAGCAGGCCGCGCCCGGCGACGTGGTCTTGGTGCATGCCTGCTGTCACAACCCCACGGGTGCCGACTTGGCGCCCCACCAATGGCAGGCGCTGATCGAATTGTTGCTGCGCCGGCGTCTCATCCCCTTCTTGGATCTTGCCTACCAGGGTTTCGGCGAGACCTTGGCTGCGGATGTCGCCGCCATACGCCAGGTTGCCGAGGCACTGCCCGAAGTACTCATCGCGACGTCCTATTCAAAGAACCTAGGATTGTACCGGGAGCGGGTGGGCGCCTTGATCGTCATCAGCGACGACGTATCGCGCGCCGATGCCGCTTACAGCCACATGCTGCAGATTGCGCGCAGCATCTATTCGATGCCGCCCGACCATGGCGCGGCCATAGCGGCCTGCATCTTCGCGGACCCGCACCTGCGTGACTCCTGGATTTCCGAACTGGCCGCCATGCGGACTCGCATCCAGGACATGCGAGTGTTGTTGTCCGAGAATCTGCGCGCCGTCACGGGCGACGATTCTTTCGACTTCATTCAAGCGCAGCACGGAATGTTTTCGCTGCTGGGAGTGTCGACGGCGGTCGTCGATCGGCTGCGGGAGCAGCATCACATTTACATGACCGGCGACAGCCGCATGAATCTTGCCGGAATCATGCCCCACAACGCCGCGTACGTGGCCGAGTCCATCGTCGCTGCACGCACGGCGGTAATGCAGGCCGCCTGAGCGGCAGTTAGCTAGTCGCCGAGAGCGTTCGTGAGGGCGGTCACTTCGGCCGCGCACTCCCTCATCATCAAGCGCGCGCGTTCCTTGTTCAGGCCGAATCGCTTCGCGGTCGCCAAGCCATCCAGCGCCTCGTCGATGCCGTCGGCGTCCGTGTGGTGCGATGCGAGGACGATGGCCATGGCGATGACGTCGCGCAGATCCGGCGCTCCCGGGCCGTCCCTGGTGTGATCGTTCTGGTCACCGACAGCGGCGGCCATTTCGTCGGAAAATTCCCAGTTCTCGAGAATGGCCTTGCCGATGGAGGCATGCCAGTCCTTCAATATTCCGTCGAGCATGGCGGTGTCGACGAACAATTCGGGATGACTGATTGCCCGTGTCAGAACGTAGAGTTTGCCGATGCCGTGCATGACGCCCGCCAACATCGCCTCGTCCGGATTCACCTTCGAGTAGGTGCGGGCGAGCACCAGCGAATATGCCGCGACCAGCGTGCTGCATTCCCAAATGTCCTTGAGGTATCGCTCCAGTCCCGCCAACTTATTGGCGTTGCGGATCTGTGCCATGGCAAAGGAGATTGCCGCACTGCGCACCATGTTGTACCCGATTCGATTGATCGCGGTGCGCAGATCCCCCACCTGACGACCGCTGCGGTTGAGCGAGGCGGAGTTCGCAATTCGCATGAGCCGCGCCGCCAACGCGGGTTCCGAGCCCACCACCCGGACGACCTGGTCGCTGGTCGATTTGGGATCCGAAAGAATCCGTCGCACCCGAATGGCGATTTCGGGAAAGGACGGTAAATCCACCTTGCCGGCGGTCAGTTCCCCGGCCAGCGACCGGACGAATTCGAATGCGATGTTCGGGGAATTCTGGAGGGGGGTACTCGTCACATTCGCACTCATGTTAGGGCAGCGGCCAACCATTGCTATTTGCGGCGGTCTCCCCGTATAGATCGACGGGACGGCGATAGACTTGAGCCCGGCCGGTCCGATGGGCCCTGCGGCGCCTCGAGGCTGCCCAATGCCCTCGATCGCAGGTGCCGGGCCGTGAATAAGTGCTGGAATCCGTGACCGCGTCGCTGGACCCTGGCTGCTGGCCGCATGGTGAACTCAGCGCCGCGCCGACGGCCTGCTGGAAAAGCGCTGACGCACTTCGCCATTGCGGGAGCGCTCGGTGAATTTCCCCTTCGCGTACGTGGTCAAGACGTGCCGCCAAAAGGCGATCGAGCCCGGGTGGCGCTGGTACTCGACGATTTCCCATTCGCCCGCGAACCGGTCGAAGATCAAGGTTGCCGCGTTCCGGCCTATTCCCTCGCGCCGGTGCGCCTTGCGGACGAAGAATTCCGACATGTGAAAATCGGCGGCCGTCTCGCCCGCGGCCGGGATGCGCGGCCGCGTCACCAGCGCGAACCCAACCGGATCCCTGCCCCTGAGTATCACCAAGGGGTGGGATTGATCGTTCGCAAACCAATTTGCGAATATTTCGTGCTCGTGCGGATTGTCGGCCCCCAACACGGAGAATAAGCCGGTGTTGAGGTCGGAGAGAGCATCAAGGTACTCACCGTAAACGTCCTGGATCCACTGGCGATCCTTCTTGGACTGCTTACAGTCGCGAATGCTGACCAGCAAAGACGCCATTCGGTCAGGCCTCAAAAGACACAGCCCGAGAGGACGTACCGTCGTGGCCGTCCGCCCGGGCATGTGAGATCAGCGTGAAGCGGATTACGGCTTCGGAGCTGCCGCAGCGGAAGCTGCGGATGATGCTGCATCGGCAGCAGCGCTGGCGGCGGCGGCTGAATCTGCAGCGGCGGACGCAGCAGAGTCTGCGGCGGCGGGCGGCGTCGAGTCGGTCGTGGGAGCAGGAGCCTCGGTCTTGCTGCCGCAGGCACTCAACACCAGTGCAGCGACAAAAGCGCTTATTGCTAGTTTGGTCTTCATCTATCGATACCCCAGGAAATATATTGATAAAACTAAAAGGCCGAGCGTGTTTCTGGGCTTCCACCCAGACGTCGCGGCCGATTTTAGAGTGTTTCACCTCAATTTCATATCACTTTCGCCGATCATGTACGGGCTGTAACGTCAAGCAATGGTCGCGAAGGCGATGCCGGCCTCTATAGCCATTGCCGGGTCTGGTGCATACTTCGTCCAACTTAGCAGCGATTCTGCGGGGGCTAAATTGAGCCAAAACGGATTGGATCAGCTCTATCTGGACCATCTAAGGACCCAGGCCGCGCGGGCGGATCGGTCGTTGGCTGCCACCGGTTTCGATGCGTTGGTGGTCCAGGCCGGAGCCCCCCCGACCCAGTTCCTGGACGATCAGGACTATCCGTTCAAGGTCAATCCGCACTTCAAAGCCTGGGTACCCATCGTCGACAATCCGCGATGTCTCCTGGTCTACAGGCCGGGCGCCAAGCCGCAGGTCTTGTTCCATCAGCCGAATGATTACTGGCACAAGCCTGCCGACTTGCCGAGCGAACCGTGGACCGACGCCGTCGATCTGACCGCGATGGCCGACCCGGCAAAGGCCGACGCATTCTGGATCAAGCTCGGCCGGGTGGCGTTCATCGGGCCCGCGGGCAGCTTCGACGCCCCAGCGTCGGCCGTCAATAACGCCGACCTGCTGGCGCGTCTGCACTACGACCGGGCGGTCAAGACGCCGTACGAACTCGAGTGCATGCGGCGAGCGAGCGCCCTCGGCGCGCGGGGCCATCGGGCCGCCTGCGCCGCGTTTCGCGCGGGCGCATCCGAATACGAAGCGCATATGCGCTACCTCGCCGCCTGCTCGCAGCGCGAGGAAGAGATGCCTTACAACAATATCGTGGCGTACAACGAAAACGCCGCGGTACTGCACTACCAACATCTCGAGCGCCAGCCCCCTGAGTCGCTGCGCTCATTCTTGATCGATGCGGGTGCTCAGTTCAGGGGCTACGCGTCCGACATTACACGCACCTATGCGGCCTCGCCGGGGCGATTTGCCGAACTCGTCGACGCCACGAATCGGGCGCAACTGCAGCTGTGCGACGAAATCGTCGCGGGACAGGACTACCGCGAGGTGCACCTGTCCGCACATCGAATCCTCGGAGATGTCCTGCATCAGATGGGCATCATCCGGATACCCGGCGAGGAAGCGCTGGATCGAGGTATTACCGGCGTATTCTTTCCGCACGGCATCGGTCACCTCCTGGGACTGCAAGTCCACGATGTCGGCGGTGTGATGGGCGACGTCAAAGGTCATGAACGCCGACGGCCGGAGGGCCACCCCTATCTGCGTCTCACTCGAATTCTCGAACCGGGAGTGGTGGTCACGGTCGAGCCTGGAATCTACTTCATCGAGTCGCTGCTGGCGGCAGCGCATGGAAGTGAAAAGCGCGCGCTCATCGATTGGAGCGTGGTCGACGAGCTCAAGCCCTACGGGGGCATTCGCATCGAGGACAACGTCGTGGCGACGGCGTCGAAACCGGAAAACATGACCCGCGAAGCATTCGCGAACCTGGCGGCCTGAAGCTTCTTCCAATGAACTAGGCTGCGGCCTTCTTGCGGCGCTTGGGCGCGGCGGCCTCGGCAGCAGCAGCGTCGCCGTCATCGGCCTTCTTCTTGGACTTCCGCGGCGCCTTGGCGCCCTTGGCCGGCTCCTCCGTCTTTTCGGCAGGCACGGCGGCTGACTCGACGAGCTGCATCAGAGCCATATCGGCCGAATCGCCGGGACGCGGTTCCATTTTCAGAATCCGCGTGTAACCGCCGGCACGCGCCTTGAAGCGGGGACCGAGATCGGTGAACAACTTCTCCACGATGGCCACGTCACGCAGCCGCGAGAACGCCAAACGGCGCTTGCCCAGCGAATCGATCTTCGCCAGCGTGATGAGAGGTTCGACCACGCGGCGCAATTCCTTGGCCTTCGGTACCGTGGTGCGGATCGTCTCGTGCCGCAACAGCGAAGTCGCCATGTTGCGCATCAACGCGTGGCGGTGGGAGGCATTGCGCGATAGCTGACGACCGCTGTTTCTGTGACGCATTTTCTAAAACCTTGAGTGCTTAAGCCGCGATTCAGATGCCGTCGCGCTCGTCGTCGCGCTTCAAGCCCGGAGGCGGCCAATTGTCGATACGCATGCCGAGAGTCAAGCCGTGACTCTCCAGCACTTCCTTGATCTCGGTAAGAGACTTCTTGCCGAGGTTCGGTGTCCGGAGCAGTTCCACTTCCGTGCGCTGCACCAGATCGCCGATGTAGTGAATATTCTCGGCCTTGAGGCAGTTGGCACTGCGCACGGTCAGTTCCAGTTCGTCCACTGGACGCAGCAGAATCGGATCGAACTGCGTTTCGGTCGCCTTCGCGGTGGATTCGTCCTGGCCCTGCAGATCGACGAATACCGACAACTGGTCCTTCAGAATTCCCCCGGCGCGGCGGATGGCCTCTTCCGGATCGATGGTGCCGTTGGTTTCGATGTCCAAGATGAGCTTGTCGAGGTCGGTACGCTGCTCGACGCGGGCGCTCTCGACGTTGTAAGTCACCTTGCGCACCGGACTGAAGGAGGCGTCAAGCTGCAGCCGGCCGATGGCGCGGGTCTGCTCCTCGAACGCCATTCGCTGGGCGGCGGGACGATACCCGCGGCCGCGCTCGACTTTCAGCGTCATCGACAATTCGCCGGCCTTGGTCAGGTTGGCGATGATCAGATCGGGGTTGAGGATCTCGATGTCATGATCGCCGGAGATATCGCCCGCGGTGACGGGCCCCGGGCCCTTCTTGTGCAGACGCACTTCAGCCACATCGCGGCTGTGCATGCGAATCGCAACCGCCTTGAGATTCAGCAGGATGTCGACCACGTCCTCCTGGACGCCCTCGATGGCGGTGTACTCGTGGAGCACGCCTTCGATTTCGATTTCCGTGATGGCCGCCCCCGGCAGGGAGGACAGCAGGACCCGGCGCAGGGCGTTCCCCAAGGTGTGACCAAAGCCGCGTTCAAACGGCTCGATCACGATACGCGCATGCCGCGGCGACACGGGTTGCACCTTGACGACCCGGGGCTTCAAAAACTCATTGATCGATCCCTGCATGGATATTACCTACGTTGACTAACCGCGGAAACGCTGCAGCGAAGAGCTGCATCGTTACTTGCCAATTCCCGTGCTCGCTTCCTATTTCCCAATTCTTATTTGGAATACAATTCGACGACCAGACTCTCGTTGATGTCGGGCAGAATTTCCTGCCGATCGGGCACCGACTTCAAGATGCCCGAGAATTTCTTGTCGTCCACCTCGACCCAGTCGGGGAAGCCGACCTGAGCGGCGATCGTGAGCGCTGCCTGTATACGCGTCTGCTTCTTGGCCCTCTCACGCAAGCTCACCACATCGCCCGCCTTGCACTGGTAGGAGGCGATATTGACGAGCTTGTCGTTGACCGAGACCGCTTTGTGGCTCACGAGTTGCCGTGCCTCCGCTCGCGTCGCGGCGAAGCCCATCCGGTAAACCACGTTGTCGAGGCGGCATTCCAGGAATTGCAGCAACGTCTCGCCCGTGGCGCCCGGCCGGCCGGCGGCCTTCTGATAGTAGTTGCGAAACTGGCGCTCGAGGACGCCGTACATGCGGCGCAGCTTCTGCTTCTCGCGCAGCTGCAACCCGTACTCCGAGAGACGCTGCTTTCGCTCGCTCTTGACGCCGCCCGGCGGCACCTCGAGCTTGCACTTCGATTCGAGGGGCTTCACACCGCTCTTCAGGAACAGGTCGGTTCCCTCGCGGCGCGACAGCTTGCATTTCGGACCCGTGTACTTTGCCATTAACAAAAATCCTTGAACGATCGTTCGGAAATAGAGGCGCGAAGCATCGGACAGACTCGCCTAAACGCGGCGCTTCTTCGGGGGACGACATCCGTTATGGGGGATGGGCGTCACGTCTTCAATGTTGGTGATCTTGAGACCACAACCGTTCAAGGCGCGGACGGCGGACTCGCGTCCCGGTCCCGGGCCCATGACGCGCACCTCGACATTCTTCACCCCGTGTTCCTGCGCCGCATTTCCGGCGCGCTCCGCGGCAACCTGCGCCGCAAACGGCGTCGACTTGCGCGAACCGCGGAAACCGCAGCCGCCCGAGGTGGCCCAGGAAAGCGTATTTCCCTGACGGTCCGTGATCGTGATGATCGTGTTGTTGAAAGATGCATGCACGTGCGCGATCGCGTCCAGCACGTTCTTGCGCACCTTTTTTCGCGCCGGTTTGGCCGCTCCGCCGGTACCAGCCGCTTGCTTCTGATCTGCCATTTAACCTTCTTAGGCGCTTCGCGCCTGATCTTTCTAGGCGCTTCGCGCCAACCTTCTCAACTAATCTTTCTGGGCGCTTCGCGCCAACTTTCGCCGGGGTCGAGGCGACCCCGGTCGATATCAAATTAGACCTTGCCCGGGGGCGCGTTCATCTTCACTGCTTGCTTGCGCGGGCCCTTGCGGGTTCGAGCGTTGGTGCGGGTGCGCTGACCCCGCATCGGCAAGCCCTTCCGATGACGGATGCCGCGATAGCAGCCCAAGTCCATCAGACGCTTGATGTTCATCGATACTTCGCGGCGCAGATCGCCCTCGACCGCGAACTTGGCCACCTGAGACCTAAGCGAGGCCACTTCGGCGTCGGTCAGGTCCTTCACCTTGACGCTGTACTTCACCCCGGCGGCATCGCATATGCGTGCTGCCCGGCTGTTGCCGATGCCGAAAATATGGGTTAAACCGATGACGACATGCTTGTTCATCGGTATGTTGATGCCGGCGATACGCGCCATCTATTTCTCCACCCGCGCACCAGAGAAAAAGCGCGGTAGTATATTTGAAAAACGCCTAGAGATCAATGTTGTAAAGGCGCTGCGCGCCACCCTTCAACGGGTCGAGGCGACCCGTCTGCCAGGCTCGCTGCGCGAGTAAGAGGGTCGTTGTCACGATTCAGCCCTGTCTTTGCTTATGCCGGGCATCCGACGAACAGATGATGTAGACAATGCCGCGCCGCCGCACGACTTTGCAGTTCTTACAAATCTTCTTTACCGAAGGACGAACTTTCATTTCTTACTCCCGATGCCACGCAGGCTGGCCTTTTTCATCAGGCCCTCATATTGGTGCGACATCATGTGCGAAGACGCCTGCGCGACGAAGTCCATGACACCGACGACGATAATCAACAACGACGTGCCGCCGAACTGGAACGGAATGCTCGGGTTTACCATGCGAATGATTTCCGGCAGCAAACACACGGCCATGATGTACAGGCCGCCCCACAGCGTCAGCCGGGTCAATACCTTGTCCAGATAGTCGCCGGTCTGTTGACCGGGACGGATGCCGGGGATGAACGCGCCGGCCTTCTTGAGGTTCTCCGCCGTATCGCGGGCGTCGTACACCAAGGCGACGTAGAAGAAGGCAAATCCGATGATGAGCAGGGCGAACAGCAGCACGTGCAGCGGCTGGCCGTAATTGAGAATGGATGCGATCTTCGTCAATGTCCTCTGAATCGCATTTGGATTCGGGCTGTTGCCGAAGAATTGAGCGATCGTGGCCGGAAATACCAGCAGGCTCGAGGCGAAAATCGGCGGGATGACGCCGGCCATGTTCAGCTTGAACGGCAAATGCGTGCTCTGGCCTTGCATCATGCGCCGGCCCACCTGCCGCTTGGCGTAGTTCACCTGGATCTTGCGTTGCGCCCGCTCCACGAATACGCAAAACAGGGTCACCAGAATGACGACGACCAGGATCAACAGCACGATCAGCGGGTTCATTTCGCCCGAACGCACCATCTCCAGCGTATTTCCGATGGCCCGGGGCAGGCCGGCTACGATGCCGGCGACGATGATCATCGTAATGCCGTTGCCGATGCCGCGCTCCGTGATCTGCTCGCCGAGCCACATCACGAACATCGTTCCGGTGGTGATGGACACGGTGGCGATGAACAGGAACTGCGGCCCCGGGTTCGGGACCAGATTGCCGCCCGAATTCTGAATGGCGAGCGCCGCACCGAAGCCTTGGAACCCCGCCAGGAACACCGTGCCGTAGCGCGTGTACTGCATGAGTTTGCGCCGGCCCGACTCGCCGTCCTTGCGGATCTGGTTCCACGGCGGATACACCATCGATGCCATTTGAACGATGATGGAGGCCGTGATGTAGGGCATCACGTTCAAGGCAAAGATGCTGAATCGCTGCAAGGCACCGCCGGAGAACATGTTGAACATGCCGAGCAGGGTCCCATTTTGGGTCGAGAAGAACGCCGCGAAACGCGCCGCATCGATCCCCGGCACCGGAATGAAGGTTCCCACGCGATAGACGACCAAGGCACCCAGCAAGAACCACAACCGCTTGCGCATTTCCGCAAAGCGAGTGATGTCTCCTAGTGCCGCTGCGGCATTGGTGCTGGTGGCCACGGTTTTTCTCAGCTCCTAAGCTAGGCTGCGAAGCTGCCGCCGGCAGCTTCGACGGCGGTCTTGGCGCCCTTGGTTGCGGTGATTACCTTGTCCTTGACGGCGTACGCCTTGGTCACGGTGCCGGACAGGATTATCTTCACGATCTTGGTGTACTCAGGCACCAGATTCGCGTCGATCAAGACTTGCAGCGTGACTTCGGCGCCCGCGACGCGCATCAGATCGTCCAGCGTCAACTCCGCTCGCGACGCCTTCATGGCAGAACGGAAACCGGTCTTCGGCAACCGGCGCTGCAACGGCATCTGGCCGCCTTCGAACCCGGTCTTGTGATAGCCGCCTTTGCGCGCGCGCTGCCCCTTGACGCCGCGTCCGCAGGTCTTGCCCTGGCCGGCCGATGCGCCGCGTCCGACACGCAGATGCGTGCGCTTGGAGCCGGCACCCGGCTTGATGGTATTTAAACGCATGTGATCTACTTCCCGGAGCCCTGTGCGGACTCGACCTTCAGCATATGGCTCGCCGCATTCATCATGCCGCGATTCGACGGTGTATCGGCAACGACCACGGTATGACCGATGCGCCGCAGTCCCAAGCCCTTCACCGAACCGCGGATGCTGGCCAACTGGCCGTAGACGCTCTTGATCAACGTGACTTTCACTGACTTGTCGGTCATGACCTTAGCCCACGAGTTCCGCGACGGTCTTGCCGCGCTTGGCCGCGATGTCGTCCGGCGTGCGGAGCTTGGCGAGCGCATCCATCGTCGCACGAACCACGTTGATCGGATTGCGCGAGCCGTAGCTCTTCGCCAGCACGTTACGCACCCCGGCGCACTCGAACACCGCGCGCATACCGCCGCCGGCGATTACGCCCGTTCCGTCCGCGGCCGGTTGCATGTAGACACGCGTCGTCCCATGGCGCCCTTTGACCGCATAGAACAAGGTGTCTTGCTTCAAGGAAACAGTGACCAGGCTCTTGCGGGCCTGCATCATCGCCTTGGAAATCGCGACCGGCACTTCGCGGGCCTTGCCGTAACCAAACCCGACGCGGCCGGCGCCGTCGCCCACCACGGTGAGCGCGGTGAAACCGAACTGCTTGCCGCCCTTGACCACCTTGGCCACGCGGTTGACCGCGACCAGCTTCTCGAGCAGATCGTCGCCGGACTGTGGTTTTTCTATTCTCGCCATAGTGACCGCCTCTTCAATTTAGAACTCGAGACCCGCTTCTCGTGCGGCCTCGGCCAGCGCTTTGACGCGCCCGTGATACATAAAGCCGGACCGGTCGAATGCGACCTTGGCGATGCCCTTTGCCTTGGCACGCTCTGCAATAGCGCGGCCTACGGCTTTGGCGGCCTCGATGTTGCCGGTCGTCTTCAACTCGCCGCGCACGTCCTTCTGCAAAGTCGACGCGGCGACCAGAACCTTGTCGCCTTCGGGCGCGAATATCTGCGCATAGATGTGCTGAGGCGTGCGATGCACCGACAGGCGCAGCACGGCCAGTTCCTTGATCTTCGCCCGGCTCCGAAGCGCGCGGCGCAGGCGGGTATCTTGCTTGGTCAACTTCATATGCTTACTTCTTCTTCGCCTCTTTCAGCGAAATCTTCTCGTCCGAATACTTCACGCCCTTGCCCTTGTAGGGTTCCGGCGGCCGAAAGCTCCGAATCTCGGCGGCCGTCTGACCGATTCTCTGGCGGTCGATGCCCTTGACCAGAATCTCCGTTTGAGTCGGCGTCTCGATGGTGATGCCGTCGGGGATCGCGTAGTTGATGAGGTGGGAGTAGCCCAGGGTCAACGTGAGGCTCTTGGCCTGGACGGCAGCGCGGTAGCCGACGCCGACGAGTTCGAGCTTCTTCTCGTAGCCCTTGGTCACGCCGGTCACCATGTTCGCGAGATGCGCACGCGTCGAACCCGCAATCGCGTTCAGGCCTTCGCCGTCGCCGCTGGCCTCGACCGCAAGATGCAGCTTGTCCGGCTGGACCACTTTGATGCCGGTCCTGAGCGCGAGCGTCAGCGAACCCTTGGCACCCTTGACCGTGACGGACTCACCGCCAATGGTGACGGTGACGCCCTGCGGGAGATCGACCGGTTTTTTTGCAACTCGAGACATGGTGAATCCTGCCTGAAACCTTGGTGCCTTGGAACTATTGAACGACGAACAGCACTTCGCCGCCGGTACCGGCCGCGCGCGCCTGCTTGTCCGACATGATGCCCTGCGGCGTGGAAACCACCGCCACGCCCAGCCCGCCCAATACTTTCGGCAATTCGTCCTTGCCGCGGTAGATCCGCAGGCCCGGACGGCTGATGCGTTCGATGCGATCAATGACCGGGCGCCCGTCGTGATACTTCAGTTCGATGGACAGCGTGCTCTTCGCACCGGCCGTCTCGACGTTGAAGGAACCGATATAGCCCTCTTCCTTCAATACCTTGAGAATGGCGAGCTTCAGCTTCGATGCCCCCACGCCCACCGTGGGCTTGCCCGCGGATTGCGCGTTGCGGATGCGGGTCAGAAGATCGGCGATGGGATCAGTCATACTCATTGTGCGCGCCTCACCAGCTGGCCTTCGACAGGCCCGGAATTTCCCCACGATTGGCCGCCTCGCGCAGTTTGGTGCGCGCCAATCCAAACTTGCGGTACACGCCGCGCGAACGTCCGGTTATGGAACAGCGATTGCGCTGCCGGCTCGACGCCGCATCGCGCGGCTGCTGCTGCAATTCGACCTGCGCCTTCTCGCGCTCTTCCGCCCCGGTCTTCGGATCGCGGATCAGCTCTTTGAGCTCGGCGCGCCGGGCGGCATATTTTTTCGCCACCTTGAGGCGGCGCTTCTCGCGCATGAGCATGTTGGTTTTGGCCATGGCGTACCCTATTTACGGAACGGAAAGTTGAAAGCTTCGAGCAGCGCGCGTCCATGCTTGTCGTCCGCGGCCGACGTGGAAATGGTGATATCCATCCCGCGAATTTGGTCGATCTGGTCGTATTGAATTTCCGGAAAAATGATCTGCTCCTTGACGCCCAGGCTGTAGTTGCCGCGGCCGTCGAAGGAGCGCGCATTGATGCCCCGGAAATCCCGAATACGGGGGATGGCGATGCTCACGAGGCGGTCCAGGAATTCGTACATGCGGTCGCCGCGCAGCGTCACCTTGCAGCCGATGGCCTGCCCGTCGCGCACCTTGAACGTGGCGACCGATTTCTTGGCCTTCGTCACGGCGGGTTTCTGACCGGTGATCTTCGCCATGTCGGCGGTTGCGGCATCCATGACCTTCTTGTCGGCCACGGCCTCGCCCACGCCCATGTTGACGGTGATCTTGAGGATGCGAGGGACTTGCATCGTATTCTTGAGCTCGAGCTTGGCCTTGAGCTGCGGCACGATCTTCTCGTTGTAAATCTTCTTCAGTCTAGCGGCCATGTTATTTACCCTGGTGCGTCACTTGGCGTCGACCATTTCTTTGTTCGACTTGAACACGCGGACTTTGCGGCCGTCCTCGAGAGCCTTGAACCCCACCCGGTCGCCCTTTTGAGTCGCAGGATTGAAGACCAGGACGTTCGAGACGTGCAGCGGCGCTTCGCGCTCGATGATTCCGCCCTGGACGCCCATCTGCGGATTCGGCCGCTGGTGCTTCTTGGACATGTTGAGCCCTTCGACGCGCACGCGGTCATCCGCCAGAACCTCGATGACGGTGCCGCGGCGTCCCTTGTCACGACCGGTGATCAGAACCACCGTGTCGCCCTTGCGAATCTTTTTCATCACAGCACCTCGGGTGCGAGCGAAATGATCTTCATGAACTGCACATTGCGCAGCTCGCGCGTCACCGGCCCGAAGATGCGCGTGCCGATGGGCTCGAGCTTGTTGGTCAGCAGGACGGCCGCATTGGTGTCGAAGCGGATCAGCGACCCGTCGGCGCGGCGCACGCCGCTCTTGGTCCGCACCACGACGGCGTCATACACCTCGCCCTTCTTGACCTTGCCGCGCGGGATCGCGTCCTTGACGCTGACCTTGATGACATCGCCGACGGCGGCATAACGGCGCTTGGAGCCGCCCAACACCTTGATGCACATGCAGCGCTTGGCACCGCTGTTATCCGCGACCGTCAACATCGTTCGAAGCTGGATCATTGGATTATCTCTCAGTCTGCCCGCGCACGTTCGACGACGCGCACCAGCATCCACGATTTGCGGCGCGACATCGGCCGGCACGGCTTGATCGAGACGGTGTCGCCTTCCTTGCACTCGTTGCTCTCGTCATGCGCGAGCAGTTTCGTGGTGCGGCGGACGTACTTCCCGTACATGGGATGCTTGACCAGCCGCTCGACCGAGACGGCGATGGTCTTGTCCATCTTGTTGCTGACCACTTTGCCGGTGAGCAGGCGCTGCCCGGGGACGGGAGCAACGCCCGGCGTGGAGGCCGCGCTCGCATCAAGCACGGTAGTTTCTGTTTCGGACGACATCAATATCTCCATGCGCTACGCGCAGAATCTACGGGTGCGACGCATGCGTCGCACGGTTGGCCATGGATGGCCACCCAGGGCTTGCGGGGAGCAGGGACTGCGCACCGCAATGCGATGCGACCCCGATTGCTAGTGCTCGCTGCGCGAGCAATAAGATAAGTCATCGGCTCGCCTTCGCCTGCGCAAGCACCGTCTTCACGCGCGCAATGTTCTTGCGCACTTTCGCAAACTGATCCGGCTTGGCCGGTTGACCCGTCGCTCGCGCCATGCGCAAGTTGAACTGCTCCCGGCGCAGCTTGAGAAGATCCTCGCCGAGATCGTTCGGCGCTTTCGCGCGCAAATCTTTCGCCTTCATGGTCGTACCTTCACGTTCGAACTTGGCGTTTGACGAATGCCGTGGAGACGGAAAGCTTCGCCGACGCAAGCCGGAATGCCTCGCGGGCAATCGCTTCGCTCATGCCTTCGATCTCGAACAGCACTTTGCCCGGCAGCACCCTGGCGACCCAATATTCGACGTTGCCCTTGCCGGATCCCATGCGTACTTCGAGCGGCTTCTGCGTGATCGGCACATCCGGGAACACGCGTATCCAGATTCGCCCGCCGCGCTTCACGTAACGCGAGATGGCGCGCCGCGCCGCCTCGATTTCGCGGGCGGTCATGCGGCAGCGATCGGTGGCCTTGAGGCCGTATTCGCCGAACGCGACAAAATTGCCGCGCTGCGCGCTGCCTGAAATCTTTCCCTTGAACTGCTTGCGGAATTTGGTCCGCTTCGGCTGCATCATGTGTCTTTACCTTGCATTCAACCGGCGGCCGGCGCAGCGGCTGTCGTCGGGGGCGTGGCGGCGGCCTCACTCTCCGCCTCGGGCGCCTCGGCCTCCGGCTGATCGAAGACTTCGCCCTTGAAGATCCATACCTTGATGCCGATCACGCCGTAGGTGGTCTGCGCCTCGGCGAGACCATAATCGATGTCGGCACGGAACGTGTGCAGCGGCACGCGGCCCTCGCGATTGGTCTCGGTCCGCGCGATTTCCGACCCGTTCAGGCGGCCCGAAATACGCACCTTGATGCCCAATGCACCGGAACGCATGGTGTTGGTCACGGCGCGCTTCATGGCGCGGCGGAACATCACCCGCTTCTCGAGCTGCTGCGAGATGCCTTCGGCCACCAGCTTCGCGTCGAGCTCGGGCTTGCGAATCTCGGCGATATTGAGTCGCACGTCCTGCATGGTCATGCCCAAGATCTTGGCGACGGCCGTGCGGAGTTTCTCGATGTCCTCGCCCTTCTTGCCGATCACTATTCCCGGCCGTGCCGTATGAATCGTGATGTTGGCGCGGCGCGCGGCGCGCTCGATGTGAATGCGGCTGACCGACGCGTCGGAGAGCTTCTTCATCAGGTACTGGCGCACCAGGAAGTCGGTGTGGATGTTCGAGGCGAAGTTCTTCGTATGGGCGTACCACTTCGAGGACCAGTCGCGCGTGATGCCGAGCCGGATTCCAATCGGATTTACTTTCTGACCCATTAGGCGTCTCGCTTTCCGTCAGACACTTGAACCAGGATGTGACTGCTGCGCTTCGCGATGCGCACGCCGCGCCCCTTGGCACGTGCGTGGAACCGCTTGAGCATCGGCGCCGGATCGACTTCGATCCGCGTCACCTTCAGATCGTCGACATCGGCGTTGAAATTGTTGTAGGCATTGGCGATGGCCGAATCCAACACCTTGAGGACGATCTTGGCGCCCTTCTTCGGCATGAACTTCAGCGTGTTCACCGCGAGGGTCGCCGACTTGCCGCGGATGGTGTCGACCACCAATCGGCATTTCTGGGGAGAAATGCGCGCGTACCTCAATATTGCTTTGGTCTGCATGCCTTACTCCGCCGCCGAGACTTTTTTGTCGCCGGAATGCGCTTTGAACGTGCGGGTCGGGGCGAACTCGCCCAGCTTGTGACCGACCATGTTTTCCGACACCAACACCGGTACGTGGAGGCGCCCGTTGTGCACGGCGATGGTCAACCCCACCATGTCGGGAATCACCATGGAACGACGCGACCACGTCTTGATGGGACGGCGATCGTTTTTCTGACTGGCCGTTTGCACCTTCTTGGCCAGGTGCAAATCCACGAAGGGGCCTTTCTTTAGCGAACGAGGCACTGATGGTTCTCCAATTTCTTTGGCCGGTCTCTTAGAGTCGTTTGTTCTTGCGACGCTGAACGATCATTCCGTCAGTGCGCTTGTTGCGACGCGTCTTCTTGCCCTTGGTCTGCAAACCCCACGGGCTCACCGGATGCGGGTTGCCCTGGCCGGACTTGCCTTCGCCGCCGCCGTGCGGATGGTCGACCGGGTTCATCACGACACCGCGGACGGTGGGGCGCACGCCGAGCCATCGCACCGCTCCGGCTTTGCCGAACACCCGCAGATTGTGCTCGTCGTTCCCGACCTCGCCGATGGTGGCGCGGCAGTCGACGTGGATCTTGCGCATCTCGCCGGATTTCAATCGCACGCTGGCATACATGCCCTCGCGCGCCGCGAATTGCGCGGAGCCGCCGGCACTACGCGCCAACTGGCCGCCCTTGCCGACTTTGAGTTCGATGTTGTGTACGGTGCTGCCGACCGGGATGTGCCGGAAGGGAAGCGCATTGCCCGGCTTGATCGGCGCATCGGCGCCCGAACGGATTTCGTCGCCGGCCTTGACGCCCTTCGGCGCCAGAATGTAGCGGCGCTCGCCGTCCTTGTACAGCACCAGCGCGAGGTGCGACGTGCGGTTCGGATCGTATTCCAGGCGTTCGACGACACCGGGAATCCCGTCCTTGTCACGCTTGAAATCCACCAGCCGGTAGCGCTGCTTGTGACCGCCGCCGATGTGCCGCGTCGTCTGCCGGCCTGAGTGGTTGCGGGCGCCGGTGCGATTCTTCTTCGTGGTCAGGGACTCGAGCGGCCCGCCCTTGTGCAGGTGCGAGCGATCGACCTTGACCACGAAGCGCGTGCCCGGCGAGGTCGGCTTCATTTTGATGAGTGCCATGGCCTGATCCTTACTTCGCGGCGCCGGTGAAGTCGATCGACTGCCCGGTCTGCAAACTGACGTATGCTTTTTTGTAACCGTTGCGTTTACCGGCCACATTCTTGAAACGGCGCGTCTTGCCCGGCTTGTTGAGCAGGTTGACGCCTTCGACCTTGACCTCGAACATCAATTCCACCGCCGATTTGATTTCGGCCTTGGACGCATCGTCGCGCACGCGGAACACGTACTGATTCGCCTTTTCCGTGACGTTCGCAGCCTTCTCGGACACGTGCGGCTGGATCAGCACGGTCATCAATCGTTCTTTATTCATTCGCGCCTCCGAGACGCTGCTCGAGCAACTTCAAAGCGCCGACCGTGGCCAATACCTTGTCGTGCTTGATCAAGCTCAAGGGATCGAGCGAGGACACCGCCATCACGTCCACATACGGAACGTTTCCGGCCGCAAGGAACAGCTTCTCTTCGTAGGCCTCGACCAAAATCAAAGCCCGCTTCAAGCCGAATTCCGCCAGCTTGCTGATGAGCAGCTTCGTCTTCGGGGCCGACAACTCCAGAGACTCGATGACCAACAGGCGATCCTGACGGACCAGCTCGGACACCATGCACTGCATGGCGGCGCGGTACATCTTGCGGTTGACCTTCTGCGAGAAGTCACGCGGCCGCGCGGCGAACGCCCGTCCGCCGCCCACCCAGATGGGGCTGCGAATCGAGCCGGCACGGGCCTGGCCGGTGCCCTTCTGGCTCCAGGGCTTTTTTCCGCCGCCACGAACTTCGGCGCGGGACTTCTGCCGCTTGGTGCCGGCGCGCCCGGCCGCCATATAGGCGGTGACGACCTGGTGAACCAGGGCCTCGTTGTACTTGCGGCCGAAGGCCTCGTCCGACAACTGGATTTCGCTGACGGGACTGACGTTCTTGAGCTGAAGCTTCATGGCGTTTACTTCTTGTCCGATTTGGAGGCGCCCTTACCGGCTCCGCCCTTGGCGGCAACAGGGGCCTTGTTCGGCGCCAGGCGCTTGCGGCGCGCCTGGGAGGCAGCCTTCAGCGACGGCCGGACGATGACACGGCCGCCTTCCGAGCCCGGTATCGCTCCGCTGATGAGCAGCAGATTCCGGTTCACATCGACCTCGACGATCTTCAGATTGTCGATGGTGCGATTCTTGACACCCATATGGCCCGACATGCGCTTGCCCTTGAACACGCGGCCCGGCGTCTGGCGCTGGCCGATGGACCCGGGGGCACGATGCGAGACCGAGTTTCCGTGGGTTTTCATGCCGCCGGCAAAATTGTGGCGCTTCATGGTGCCGGCGAAGCCCTTGCCGACCGTGGTGCCGGTGACGGCGACCACCTGTCCGACGGTGAACATATCGACTTTCAGCTCGCCGCCGGCGGCCAATGACTCGCCTTCGCCCTGATTCAAGCGAAATTCCTGGGAGGTGTAGCCGGCGGCGACGTTCGCCTTGGCGAAATGACCGGCGAGGGCCTTGGGCACCCGGGACGGACGCCGGGCTCCGAGAGTCACTTGAACGGCGCGGTAACCGTCCGTTTTGTCGGTTTTGACTTGCGAAATGCGATTCGGCAACGCCTCGACGACCGTCACGGGGACAGTCACGCCGGCGTCAGTGAAAACGCGGGTCATGCCGCATTTGCGGCCAACCAGACCTATGGTCATTGTCGAATCCTCATTCGGCGGGAGCTACGATTGGCCCCCGCTTTCGTTGCAACAGATCGGCGGTTTGGACACTCGAGACCCCAGGCCCCTCGAGCTGCACGGCTCTCGGAAAACTGGCGTCGGCACCCACGCGCTCCGACCTCTAAAATTGGACCGCGAATTCTACAGGTTTATGCGCGGTTTTCAAGCGCTTCGCGCTACAGCTACGGGGTCCGATGCGGACCCCGACAGACAGGCCGCCCGCCTTGCGGGCGGGAAAACCTGCCTTTCGGCTTCTCAGTTCAACTTGATTTGGACGTCCACGCCGGCCGGAAGCTCGAGCTTCATGAGGGCATCGACGGTCTTGTCCGTCGGATTCAGGATGTCCATCAGGCGCTTGTGGGTGCGGATCTCGAACTGATCGCGCGCGTCCTTATCGCCGTGCGGCGACACCAACACCGTGAAGCGCTCCATCTTGATGGGCAGAGGGACGGGACCCTTGACGGTCGCCCCCGTCCGCTTCGCGGTATCGACGATTTCGCGCGCCGACTTGTCGATCAAGCGATGATCAAAAGCCTTCAAGCGGATCCGAATGTTCTGGTTCGCCATAAAAAAATATCCTTGTCATGCGCTTCGCGCAGAATCTACGGGGCCGAAACGGCCCCGTCCTTTAAAAAAACCTTACGCAATCACCTTGGACACGACCCCGGCGCCGACGGTTTTGCCGCCTTCGCGGATCGCGAATCGCAACCCCTGTTCCATCGCGATCGGGGCGATCAACTCCACCACAATCTTGATGTTGTCCCCGGGCATCACCATCTCGGTCCCCTCCGGCAACTCCACCGCCCCGGTCACATCCGTGGTGCGAAAATAGAACTGCGGCCGATACCCCTTGAAGAACGGCGTATGCCGCCCCCCTTCCTCCTTCGTCAGCACGTACACCTCGGCCTCAAACTTGGTGTGCGGATTGATGCTCCCGGGCTTGCACAACACTTGCCCGCGCTCCACTTCCTCGCGCTTCGTGCCGCGCAGCAGCACCCCCACGTTGTCCCCCGCCTGACCCTCGTCCAACAGCTTGCGGAACATCTCCACCCCGGTGCACGTGGTCTTCATCGTCGGCCGAATCCCCACGATCTCCACTTCGTCGTTGATCTTCACGATCCCACGCTCAATGCG
>Ga0307516_10001317_pt1 | contig 34437 bp, 48 predicted proteins | sample 19_EM_MG_FD_203310 | JGI IMG/M metagenome (GOLD analysis project Ga0307516, IMG submission 203310) | Populus trichocarpa ectomycorrhiza microbial communities from riparian zone in the Pacific Northwest, United States - 19_EM | ecosystem: Host-associated > Plants > Roots > Unclassified | place...
TCAGTGTTCTTTCAGCATTCGAGGAGTCGAGTGCCGCTTGTATCTCGGACATGCTACGACACGTCAGTAATGGTCAATACTTAGACGCGATTCGCATGGCGGAGAGGTTTATCCTTCATGTTGAAGTCCTTTTCGCGACAATAGATGACCTCGAATACCACTTCGCGCGCCTCAACATAAAAGGTAAGTTTTTCGCTCTATTGGATGCTTCTGACTTGACCCATTCCCGCAGGTATGTCGCATGTCCGAGAAGCGCGAATGCTCTGCCGGAAAACTGTGGAGTTATTTACGCTACTCTCCCATACTCAAGAAACCGGCTCTCGGAGGATGGGCATGACGCAAGAACTCCTCGCCCTTGTCACCGGTCTCGCACATTATCTGAAAATCCTCATCCGAATAGCGCTGACGGGGGCGCTCAAGCTGGAAAAAGAGCAAAATGTGCGGGAAGCCATGGCCTCGTTCTTGGATAAGCTTCATTTGCTTGCAGTCCAGGGGGCAAACCCAGCCGCGAGGAGGATGATTAAGGGCCCAAGCGGCGAGGTGATGACGCCGAGTCTAACTGGTGGCAACTTTGGTACCCAAGCCGTGACCTATGGATTCCGAAGCTTGGCCCCGGAGAATGCCGGGGACCCACCATTCAGAGAAGGGCCCTCTAAGCCGTCTCTGACCAGTCCCCCGTCGGACCTCTGTATCAAGTGCAATAACACAGTTGAGGAGGATTGTGTACGGTTGGGCACCTATCAGAGGTGGCATTCGCATTGCATCGAGTGTGCCCAGTGCGGAAAAGTTGCCGCTGTGCCTGCCGTGAAAGAGCCAACATCGAAGACTGGAGAGGATAAAGAGGGTAAAGAGGTCACGACGAAAGATCAGCTCCCAAAACCCGCGACAGCACGGAGACCACCCGCTAATGTGGGAGCCTTTGTGTATGAGGTCGACTCAAGGAGAGAGATGCCGTCTTTTGGTGACGTCCCCACCATCATCCTATGTACTGATCATGCACATGGAGGCTGTCGCGGTGGATTTCAGCCTGTGCAACGATTGGAGCAGTACGCTTTTCTACTAAACGTGGCATTACGGCGACTATACCTACTCCTCAAAAAGCAAGGAGTTGTACCGTCTTCACCAGGTATTTTCCATGCTGCAAGTTAGCTGCCGCTACACACCTACTGACATTTTGTTAGCTCCAAGCACGCACGAGGCACACCCACCTACGACTTCCGATCCGTACCGCAACTCTGCCGACATCATGCGCCTAAAATCGGTCCATCTTGACCGCAAGATTTCCGCAACGGCCCGACTACCGAAGCGTTCGACTGTCGTTGAAAGCCCAGCTGGAAGAAGTGTCCACCCTTCTGAGCTATCGCTGCCTCAGAGGCAGCAGGAAACCCACCATGCCTCACAAGTTACCTATATCCAGGGCCCACAGGCTCAAGCACAGTATAATGGCTCACAATATGCATCCCAGCAGCCTTATCTACTTCATTCCTCCTCCGCTTATCTGCCCCAGCTGGGAAAGCTCCCCTTGAATTTCAACAATAACCGCCCGCCGTTATCCCGTAACCAGACTGAAGTCACGATCGTAGAGGAGAGTGGACCGAACTCCCCGACCGAAGGGAATCCTTCTTTCTCAACCTTGGAAGATGGTATCACACTGGCTGATCTTCCACAGATCATGGAAGTTGCGCAGGCGCGGGAACAGCGGCGATCATTGCCAAGGGAGAACTCGATTCCTTACATTGCTGAACTGAGCCCCGTGGAGCTGGCGATCGTTAAACATTGTGCCGTTCTTGCTTTGACACGGTCGCCTTTGAAAGATCAGCTAGATCTAGACGAAGTCCTGGAGATGGTTGAAACAAAGAAAGCGGGCTTCTGGAAAACGCTGTTCAACAAAAGCGACAAGAAGAACATCAAGAAAAAGGGTTTGTCTTTATCCTAGTAAATTGACTTTGCAGCGTCTGAAAACTTTCTCGTAGGAGTATTTGGTGTACCCCTTGATCTCTTGGTGGAGAGAGAAGGAGCCGACTCTGTTCTCGGTGCAACACGAGAGACATTGCGGGTGCCTAGTTTCATCGACGATGTCATCTCAGCAATGAAGCAGATGGGTTCGTATATCATTCGTAATGCTATACCAAGGTTATTTGACTTTACCCTAGACATGTCAATCGAGGGAATCTTCAGGAAGAATGGAAACATCCGACGGTTGAAGGACCTGACCGAAGCTATTGACCGTGATCCGTCATCCGTGGACCTAACACAAGATAATCCGGTACAGCTCGCAGCCTTGCTCAAGAAATTTTTACGCGATTTACCAGATCCATTGATGACCTATAAGCTACACCGACTATTCATCGCCTCACAGGGTATTTGGGCCGTAACCTAGTTCCGTGTCTTTCTCATTGACTTTGGAAAATGTAGGCCTTCCCTCTGATGTGGACCGGAAGAGATATCTTCACATGATATCGTTGATCTTACCCAAGAGTCATCGAGACACAATGGAGGTGCTTTTTGTTTTCCTCAAATGGGTTGCATCCTTCGCACATATGGATGCTGAGACGGGAAGTAAGATGGATTTGGGTAATCTCGCGACTGTAATATGTCCCAGCATTCTCTATGCTCGAGGCCGTGATGCAATGCGGGACGAGACCTTCGGAGCTCTTCGCGTGGTTACAGCTCTACTCGAAGATCAGGACGAATTCTTCACTGTCCCCCAGGAGTTCCTTGGTATTCTTCACGACCAGGAATACTTCACCAACTGTTTGGAGCTGCCAGGAAAAGAGTTCCTCAAGAAATGCGACACTTACATGAGGTTGAAAGGGATGAATGGGCGGCCTCCACCAACTCCGCTGTACAATGGTCAGAGCAATGGTGCGATATTTTGCTCGTAACCTATTCCGATTCCATCTAATGTGGAACGACCAGGATTGCCCGGACCTTCCCATTCAGAACGAAATATGAGACCCGCACAAACGACCCCATTTCACGGTAACTCGCAACCTCCTCCAGGTTCGCCCTCGATACCTCCACCCTCGAGTGCACAGATATTTCAAAGGGCACATCAGTCAGATGGGAGGCCTGGAACTCCGCAAGCACGCCCGTCCTCGTCACATCTCGTCCCAGAGAGACCTAATCCTGAAACATCAAGCCAGTTCCGCCCCGAACACTAACTGCCGTCGTCGGTTGTCCGGCCACCCGCGCAATATACTCTGCATATCCCACAGTACAGTTATATATCCTCGTATTTCCTTGCACTCTCATTTCTTACCTTCATTGACTGTCCTCTGGTTATCTGTATTTTCTACTGTTCGGCATCCAAGTTTATATTGGGTGGACATGGACTGAGGTGTTCTCGCAGTACTCATGATACCCTTCAATCCTTCATGGAACGGAATTCTTAAATACACAAGTGCTTATGTCATCAAGGAGTGGTAAGATGCATACCACGCAATCATCAGGAGAGGTACCGAATCCTCTTTCAATCCCCCACAATGCGCCAGAGCACTGTCCAGTATGTCTTTATATTTTCGCATACCGTTAAGGGTCAATCATAATCAAAGCCCAGGGCACAGAATCTGAACTGGCTGGAAAGACGGATGCATGTGACGGTTGTGCCAACCAAGAGATCTGTGCTTCCAATACATCGAAAGGACCAGACCTGTCCTTACCATTCATCACCAATCGAATGTCGAGCGTGAAACGGAAGATCTTAGTACTATCAGGAAAGGGGGGAGTTGGTAAGTCCACATTTACCGCCCAACTGGGTTGGGCATTCGCTTCGGATGATCGTACCCAGGTGAGTAACACAACGACGGCATATCTTCATCCCCCAACTTGTATAACGTAGGTCGGCATAATGGATGTCGATATCTGTGGTCCGTCTATCCCCACCATTCTCGGCATAGCCGGCGAGCAAGTTCATTCCTCATCCTCTGGTTGGTCCCCCGTATTCGTCCAAGACAATCTTGCGGTGATATCTGTGGGCTTCATGCTACCATCTTCGCAAGATGCTGTTATGTGGCGCGGCCCAAAAAAGAATGGTCTTATTTCACAGTTTCTCAAAGATGTGGACTGGGGAGATCTGGATTACATGATTGTCGACACTCCACCTGGCACCTCTGATGAGCATTTGAGCATCGTTAAATACCTCCAAGAAAGCGGGATTGACGGTGCCGTCGTAATAACGACTCCTCAAGAGGTCGCTTTGCAAGATGTCAGACGAGAGATCGATTTTTGTCGGAAAGTCGGAATCAAGGTACTCGGTCTTGTGGAGAACATGTCTGGGTTTGTGTGCCCCAATTGCAAGACAGAATCCCAAATATTCAAAGCTACGACGGGCGGGGCGAAGAAGTTGGCCGCAGACATGGGAGTCGAGCTTTTAGGTGCTGTGCCCCTGGACCCTCGAATCGGGAAAAGCGCAGATTATGGGGTGAGCTTTCTGGACGAATATCCAGACAGTCCGGCCAGTACGGCATTCTTGAACATCATTGAGCGTAGGTTCTCGTCAACCTTGATTCAGGTGTCTTCCTCATTGTCATTCCTAGGAATCAAGGAGATACTGGACAACTGAGGTAGACCTCATGGCGATCAGCCACCAGAGTTCTGCGTCTATAATATGTCCTTCGGTTACAAGTACGACATGTTTGCGTTAGCAAGGTCTAACCACCCCTAAATCCACCATATGGGTCTTTACTGGTGTCACGCAATTCTGTCGGATCTAGAGTTCTTTCCACCAAACTGACAGCTGCGTCTCTTTGCACGCCTCGTTGTCCTTTACTTCCATTGCAATGGTTGAACGGAGACTGCAAATTGTGCTAATTTCACCTCTGTTAGAAATATATATGATCTCTTACTGCTTCGGAAACTTATAGTTATGTAAATCACCCTGCTCATTTTTATCACTCTACAGAGCTCACGAGGGTGTCGTTTTGAAAGCTCTGTTATCTTCCGCCTTCGTCAAAGTCTTCGTAGAGTTTATCGACTTCTCACCAGCGTTCAGAGGATATCAATAATGCATCTTATGATTATGTTCGGGATCAATTTGACTCGACGACGAGGGGTCTCCAGGATTTTTTAAATTGATTTTCAGCATTTGTCAATATTCCTGACTCGATCAGACACACATGGACATGGTTTTCCGCCGTAATGCTGACGGCAGTTGAAGAAGGAACATAGAGTAGTTCAGCAGGACATTAAATCTACCGTTGAAGGGCTGGGAAGCCTGGGATACCCCTGCCAAAAAAAAAAAAGGCACAAAATTTCGCAACGAAGACGACGCCGCGAGAGCCATTTCTCTCCAATATCAGACGTGCTTTGGAGACATGTGTGAAAGTAATACGTACATGGATCTGCGCATTGTCTGTGACACTAGCTGCGAGCCTGTGAAGACGCTAAAAATTAGGATGAGAGGATGTCAAGCTGCGGTTTGTTAATAAGGGGGAGCTTATCCGAAGAGAGCTTCGAGCGTCGAAGACTCGGATCGTGCGGTGCCTGCGAGGAAGCCGAGGCCGGGAGACGATGGTGTCGTCGTAAAGATCCTAGGCCTAGGGCTTTGCTCCTGGTCAAACCCTCAAGAGGTTGTGGACTTGACAGGGTCAGGCCAACTGAAGGAGTTCCAGATCACTATGGAGTGGCTTTGTTGGTTGTCCCACAAGGTCAAGATGTGAAGCTTCCCTGTTTTTTCACATCTTGTCCTCGCAAGTTCATGCCTCTTTCCAGAATCATCGCAGGGAACCACGATTTTTCACTGTACGATGAATGGTATGATGTGCACGCCAGGTGGCACGAGAATACCAGCAAACAGGTGTACTTTAAAGTACACTGCTTGATTCTCTGAACAGCAATAACGGTCCTCAACTGACACCCAGTCGTCATCGAAAATCCGAGATTCGCCCAAGGGCGAAGCAGCACTGGTTGCTCAGATAGTTTATCTCCAGGATGAACAGCACACTTTTCACGTGAAGGAATGGGAGGACATGGACTGTCTATGGATCACCTGTGAGCTTTATAAAAGTAATACAATCTCCATGGCTCTTGAAACCAATGGATGTCAAGTGGTCTCCTGCAACTGGCCGCCATCATTGGGCATTCCAATACCGAGAATCAGATGCACTCAGTAGGCCGTACCGTTCGTTACAGTTCCCCGATTGAACCCTCAGCTCTCGTTTCAACCTTCCTAAACCGTGCGTTCTGCTGCCACTTATCTTTCATTCTTCCAGAATTGTTTGGGTGCTCGATATCTCTTCGCAAACTTACGCATACTCCACCTCTCGACATTTTCGATCGGATGACCGAAGGCACGTTCGCTGGCTGTGCCCTCCTCGACCGTCTCCCCGACTTGGGCCCGGGTCCATGTCATGGACGACATCCATGAATCCCACGGGCACACTTGGAGGTGCAATTAAGCTGGGAAATTCGTGCGGCCTACTGTAAGGGACAACGATACGGCCAAAGACGAGGCTGAACAAAGTCATCTCATCTTTTCAACCGAAGAAGAGAGTGAGTAGGTTGGCGTATCCGATGTTGATGACGGTGATTGGGCACTCCCCACTTCCGAGAGTACGGTATTTGTAAACGCAGCAAACGCCCTTGTTGGGCGGGCTAACCGGAGAGATGGTACAGGGGGCGATTTTTGGAGGTCCAGGTCACCAACCTGTCGCCATCCCCGATGACATGGGCTCTGGAAGCCGATGCTTCAGCACTTGGGACTCGCGCGTACCACGTTGGGCGCCCGACTCCGTTCGTCGTCTCGATGTTGGCATCGTCTACAGCCACACGGCTGGGTGCATTACGGCCAGTAGTGGAGTGGAAATGGATAAGGAAAACGACGACGGAATGTAAGTACCTGAACATATCAAGAATATAGGTTACGTGACACATTTCCTGCTCATGCACGAACTTAAGCTCTTCATCTGTCGCAGACATGAAGATCCGCCCGCAAGGAATGTTAGTGACATGATAATTCATGTCGTATCGCTCTTACCTCGCGGATACAAACAACTGCCATTAATGGTGAGATTATTGGGCTTCGAAAACAGAGAGATTGACCCATGATGACGAAAGGCGGAAGATAGCAGAATGCCCTGGCAGCGACGGCTGTTCCTGAATCTGACGAGGGAAAATACGACGGTCGAAAACGTGGACTCGGAACCGAGGCATCGGCGAGCGTGTGGTCACTTCTACTGTCATCCTCGGGCCCTACGGGGGCGGTATCGGCGGAAGGAGAAGAGCGTGCGCAGGAGCGGCTGCGGGAGGTGTCGTCGTCGTCGGGTGGGGCTTGGGAGGCGGACTTGACGCGGGAGACCTTGTCCATGGAGCGGCCGCGGGGTTCTTTCTCGTCGGGAGCGGTGTGGCTCTCTGTGTTGGTGCGGGAAAGGGAGAGGGAGGATAGGCCGCCCATGGAGCTGAATGACATTGTGAACGAGCTGGAGGAGGTGCGGCCGGTGATATCGGGGGCCTTGAGGGAGGGAGTCTGGGGGGAGGTTACGGCATTCCAGGCGGGATCTGGGTCGGGGCTCTGGAAGTTAGAAATCAGTAAGGAACGACGCAGTGAAGGAGGAAGAGGAGTCGCTGGTGGATGGCCGAGACGGTCGTGGGGTGCGACTGGTCGGGGAGGTGGTGGACTGGGCTGGGGACGAGCTCGGGGCGACTAGAGTAAATCCTCGCTGATGGACGGAGCGACGGCCGGACGGCCGGTGCTCGATGCTGGCCTGGGGATGTACGTCGCCCAGCTGCGTCTCTTGGAAGGGGTGTCGGTGCCATTGGAGGCCATCGGGGGAAAAAGCAAGAAAGGGGTTGTGCCGTACTTGCCAGGTAATCTGCAACTGGGACCCTGCATCTCGTCGATGACGGCGGCCTTAGCAGGCAACTCACAAGGGGGTTGCTCATCGTGGGCGACGACAGAGAGAGGGTATTAAATACAACTGTCCATATTTAAACTAATCATCGGTTGCCCAACCCACTCACGTTCCACACAAGTCTGTTCTTTATCATCGGGATCTTCGCCAGCAACCGCACTATCCAAAAGCCCAAAGTGTACAGATGACGACTCGACCCAGCAATGCTCGCCAGACCCATTATCCTCTTGGTTAATTTGATCGTCGAGAGCGCCCGCTCTCGGCGATCCCCCACGTATTCATCCAAGCGTTTGTCATTCTCCACCAATGACTCAGGGGTCGAGGCGACGTGTGCAGCAAGGACAGGACCAAGAAAAATGGCATCTCGGATACCGAGGTTCATGCCCATCCCTCCGGCCGGTGCGTGGATATGGGCTGCGTCCCCGACCAAAATGACAACCCCACCCTCGTCGCCCTCGTTGCCCATGCGGATCAAAAACCGATCGGCGATAGCGGCGTGAGTTCGAAAGCGCGTCGCCCAGATTGTCTTTGCGATGTGAATGGGCTGTGGGTTAACAGAAGGATCGGAAGACAGAGCAAAAGGACCCTGCCCATCCAGATACTGTTGGAGGTACGATGTAGAAATATTTGAAGGTGGTGACCCCGCAGATAACGGGACATTGAATCCGATCCTGTATATATCTTCCGACGAGTCAGGATCATCCTTCGGGAGGGGAATGACACCAAAGTTCTTGTTCCCTTCCGCAAAGCCTAAAACCTCGTTTGTCGGCAGATGTGGACTCTCTGCAGAAAATGTGACATCGGCAAAGACCATCTGGGCCAAGCGTTCATCGGGTGGGGAACCATCAGGATCAGCAAATCCAACACCGGCCGTTTGCCGAATCTCAAAATGAATTTATTTAAAACGAAACAGGAGAACTGTTCCAAAGTCGAAGCTCACCACAGATCCTGCCCCATCCGCACCCACCACATACCGAGCTGTGATGAGATTCCCAGATTCAAATGCGACCTCCAGTTGGCCACCTTCGCCACTCTTGAGCCCGACCGCTTTCTGGCCACGCACCACCGCAATACCCAGCTCTTTCAGGCGGGCTTCGAGGATCTTCTCGGTCATAGTCTGAGATATCAACAGAACATAGGGGTACCGTGTATAAGGCGCAAGAGTAAAAAAGTCCGTTCCCATAAAAGTAGTGGTACGATTGGAGAGGCGTATTCCTTTCCCCTTGATCCCAAGATTGACCAGACGGTCTGCGCAGTCGATCGAATCGAGCGCCTGGGCGAGGTTCAACACACATATAAGAGACTCCTGAGAGTCTCACCTCGAGAGTAGCAGCGTGAATAGTCATGGCACGGGAAGCAGGCGGTCTGACCGCGACCTCGTCCACAATGATGAAGTCCTGAAAACCATGTTTAACAAGCGACAGAGCAGCAGCGAGACCCGTAGGCCCTGCGCCAACGATGAGTAGAGTGGTGTGTTGCCTGGACATGGCGGTACAAGCGACACCGCAGACTTCCTGCTTTGGTCAGTCAGGAGGATGTAGCCACTCCAACGCTCCACCAGGACTACCACCAACGCACCTACCACTACGACGTTTCAGGAGACGTTGGCCTCTTTCCAAGTCACTGGGACGACGCTCGCCGCAACCACTGTGGACATACCCATCAGATGCATTTACTCGGATATGTTATCAAACACACGCTCTTGGATCTTCTCCAAGCGCCTGTGGAGAATCTCCACCGCTCTCACCAATGTCAGCCGGCGACGAATCCTCCTTCCAAATCTCCGTCCCCGACCCCCCGTTTTTGGCCTCATAAATATTTCTTCAAGTTTCCGATGACTTGGAGTACATGTTTTGTTCATCCTTGTTCCACTACTTTCTTTGTGGCTTCCCCCACCCAATCCTCACCTTTCTCCTTGCTCAACCATTTGAATTTGGACCAGCTGTGCGATGCAGCAGCCCACCCCTCCAGTGAGATTTCACAGCTGCAAAATATCGTGTGCAGTGCGAACGGGCTCTACTTGTATTGGTTCACAATGTTTTCTCATGGAACATCGGGCCGGTTCCCCTGCTCCCCGAATCAATCAATCGACTAATTAATTAATTAGATTTTTTTATTTCTCGCGTGCCTTAGCCCTACACCTAAGTTATCGATAGAGTGGCCTGGACTCCTATTACCCGACCCTATGTCCGGGATTCCCGTCCCGCCACCCCCTTGAGTGGGGGAAGAGAGAGTGCAGCAGGTGTGAGTTGTGTATTGCGAGGTTACGAGGCAGCGGCGGGAAATAAATTTCAGAGGACGATGCGGGTGGGGAAGGAGAGAGGGCGAGGCTCAGCTCGGTGGCAAAAACCGTAGCGCAGAGAAAAGGAAAGGGAAATCGACGGGTCCACGGGAGAGGAAGAAAATGACGATCCGACGAGAGAGGGGGTGAAGGTGGTACGCGGAAGAATGGAGGAGGCCTCGGCGGATGTACTCGCGGGTCGTGGTGTACGTCACGGACCACCACTGGAGCACTGATCTGGTTCGAACCTGTCATACACGCGCATTGGTTTAAGCGCTTCGAAAACTTTCCCGTACCATGAAGAGCGGCACCCCCTCCCTACCACTTAGCGAACTGGCGGAATTGCGGAGGACCGTAGGTGGTAGGCAAGAGGATGGAAGAGCAGTGGAGGCAGGTCATAAAGGCTAGAAGCCACCCGATGCGAGGTGTCCCGAACTTACAGCTCAGTTGCGCTCGGGACTATAGGATCTGATTCAAGTGTGCTCTCAGAGATGTATTGCTTAAAAGTCCATATTGTACAATGCGAGCCATCTGAACGCTCGAGGTCTTGCTAACCTCTTTCCTACTCTGCCCTGAGGCGTTTCGCTGGCACCTCCTCGGGCTCTGGGTCATCCCCCAAAAATTTCGACTGGTATAAGGAACGTCACCTATCATCTATCTTCAGTTAGAACGATAAAACTCACCAATACGACGTTAATAGACTCTTTAGTGGTCTTTACGGTCATCCAGCCAATATCCACATTTACGCTGTCCCCGTCGACTTGAAGCCACTTGAGCGAAGCGGCACGGGTCTTCGCGATCACCTCTGCGCGTTCATCTGGGCCTAGAATAGTAAAGACCACTTGATGGAACTTCTCTGATCTTTAGGAAATAACTTGATAATTTGGTTGACTCCGCTAGGTTTAAGATCATGGGAACGCACCACCATCATCTGTAGAAGCGTGACGCGTTGCTGATTTTCTGTGATCACAAAAGCGTCAAGAGACGGAAACAGTTGGGGAACAACATAGATATGGTTGTCTTGAGGATGGAATGGGACGTCAACGTTGACCACATGGGGAGCACATTGCAAATTCGGACCAACTTGGAAGGCCGCCCCCCCCATCGCAGGTATAGCACTGGTAGGCCGTCTCCGATGACTCGAGGATATCGAGCACTATCGTCTCGAAATAAAGACAGGCTACTTGCGGGATTGGAGCGAACAGTTCGGCCAGTCCTAGCTGTTCTTCGCGTTTGAGATCAAGGAAATGTTGGGCAAGCCGACGACGGAGAAAAAGCGTAGGGACTTTATACGAGAGCAAGAGGAAGGAGGTGGTAACGAGATTCGGAGACCGAGAATTTGAGGCGAAAAAGAAGTAATGGAACGTCGGGCTTTCCTGCAGGGCCACGCCATCGCCCGTCATTGCACGGATAAAGCTCTGGGGTCACGGAGTAGCAGCTCCGCACCAAAGTCCTGGAAATCAACTTCAAAACCCTCGCCCGACTTGATCCGTAGGAGCATTTCGTTAAAGCATGTTCTCACTGAAGAACCAAGTATATAGTGGGGTGTACCTCACTGACTGTAGCTGATTAACCTCATCCCTTGTCCAAAGTGGCATGATCCAGGCAGGGGCTTTTCTCTCCTTGGTCCACTGAGATCAGCGGTCCCTGTCCGGAGACGCTGCTTGTACCACATATCCCTTGAAGTCGGCAGTCGAGAAGGGTTCAGGGAGAGATTTCATGCCAGGAGTTGAATCAGCTAAGACAAGGGGGCGCCGCGAGGCCATGGAAGGGACCTCCCAAAGGGAGGTAAAACGGCACCCATCCTTGTCACAAATATAACATTTCTGGCTGGAGTTGCAGAAAACGACCGGGATCTTCTTGGATAGAGCCACCACGAGAGCGTATTTCAAAAATTGAGATTTACCTGGATGAGATTGCGAGATTAGTTTAGAAGCCAGGCTGCATTGGAGCTGCGCTCACCGATTTCTGGTTGACCTAAGATCGCTAACCCGCCGTAATACGGAGAATTCCTAGCTGCGTCCACGAACTTCCATAACACCAGATGTTCATCTCGAATGAAGATTATTTGCTCCACGAGGTTGCGAGCTACGTTAGAGACGCCATGGTGCACTTCAACGACATTTCCCAGTTCTTTCGTCCAAAGGCGATCGTATGCAACTCGATCCAATCATTCTCGTTAACTGGCATTCTGTATGAACACCAACATGACTTGTACAATAGTGAGGGGTGAAGGCACACCTTAGTTGACGGTTCTGGGAAGAGTGATTTAACTTTTGGTTCTAGCGAGGCGTGGCGGACTTCGAAACCTAAGTCACGGGTTGCCGCCGTGACACGCTAGCTCCAAGGGAGAGAGCGTCCTGACTCCTAATACTATACTATAGCCTAGGAGAGAGGTGAAGCTGCACAGCAACAGGTCTCAGAATTGACATTTCATGCAACCGTTAAGTATTATAGCTCAACGGAGACGGGAAAAGGATGCAAAAAGTGTGCAAAGAGACGCCAAAAGTGAGCTCTATCTCCCTCGAAAGAGGAGGGGAAGAAGGAGGAAGGAGAGCGGAGCCACACACGTCAACACAGCCACGCGAGGTGGACGCGGTGGAGGAGCACTTTTCTTTATATTATCAGGAATACCTCGAAGAATATAATATGCAAGAATGTCACGCTTGAAAGGGGCCATCCTTCTTTCGCCCGTCGTCCAGTCCGAGGCCATCTTCGACCTCGAGTGTCTCGTTGATCCCAAATTCCCTCGGCATCTCAGATGGAGGTGCATCAGCTTCCTCCGTCTTGTTGTCCACGATGAATTTTCCGATCGGGGCGATCCCAGCCAACCCTCCCGCTAGTCTTTCAACGCTCTCGTGAATAGACACCGTCGATAGTGTTCGCAGCAATTTCCGCGCATATTCTCCCCCCCCTGCCATCGATCCTGTTCGAGAGCGAGCTGGAACAATATACCCTTGACCCGGGAAAACAATAGTTCCTGGACCAAGATTTCCAGGTTCAGGATGTTTCGACCCTTCTGCATGTGCTGGAAGATGCTGCGTTGAAGGGAGGGGAGAGTTATAGGTGGACCCTTGTCGCGATGGTTGCATGATACTTGAGCGTCGAGCATACGTCACAACAGGATCATTTACTGTTGGATTTGACGACTGATTGATGAAGCGCTCCGGGCTTGCAGAGTATTGGACGCATGGATTCTCCCTCTCTTCCTCATCAACAGCCTCATCGACGGCCAGAGCGGTCTCTCTATCGGCTTCTCCGCCAGCTTGACGTGCATCCCGAGGCTCGTCCTGGCTTCCAATCTCGGGAGAGAGTTCAGTCTGACTCTGGATCTGCACAGTAGATGTCTCAAGTCTAACACCTCGAACCTCTCTGCGGTAGTCCGCAATTTCATTCCACAGGGCTTCTCGGAAGTCTTCCAAGGTTCCAAGCTCTTCTATCGCCTGCCATTTTCGGAAGGGCTCAGGACAAATTGGCTCGTCGGATTCGTCATGATATGCAGCCAGCCAAGGGTGTTCAAGAGCCTCTGGGACCGTTATGCGGTCATTTGGGTCGAAAGCCAGCATCTTTCCAAGGAGATCAAGAGCTGACCAGGAATGTTTCATTTTTGTAAACCATTGAAAGATTATAACAATTACCTGTTGGGTCGGCTGCTGGCAGCAACTTACGAAGAGGGATGGTCTTCTTCAACGGCAGAGATCGGACGTATGCTTGAGCCTGTTCTCGGATTTCTTACAACGATCTGTTTTTATGTCCGAAACTTACTTTTTCGCTTCCTATTTTTTTGATAACGCTCTCATCGGGGGTCCCTTTACTCGGGTTAACGGAATCGCATCTGGTTCATGTGAGATGTGAATCTCACCCAGTACCCCAAGTACCTTGTTCAGCTGGTCGACTATACGGGGCAAAAATGTCAGACATCGAAATGAGAAACTTCTTCACCCTAACCGTAACTGAAAGCAAATGTAAGGGCGACAGATGTGGGGATACAATGTAGCTCACTCTTTGCCTTTGAACAAGGGTCTTCCGAGTAGTAGTTCAGCTAGAATACAACCTATGGACCAAACATCGACTAAAGAAGGATCAAGGAAACTTAATCCCACCAGTAATAAGATGTACATACTGGCGGTGCTATATCCTCTAGAAACATCCATCGGATTTATCCAAAAGGATCATGCCAAGAGAAAACGGCGTACCGAAATGCCAGCATGATTTCAGGAGCTCTGTACCATCTGGTAGCGACGTATTCTGTAAGGTGTGTTGCGTGATCGTCGTTCTCCGACAGAAACCCCCTACTCAATCCGAAGTCGCAGATTTTGAGTTCGCAATCGGCATTCACAAGTAGATTACCAGGTTTCAGGTCTCGATGTATTACGGAGGCCGAATGGACATATTTCATTCCTATAGTCGCTTGTAAGCTTGACTCTGGCAAAATCATTCGACCGACCTCGAAGTATTTGATAAAGGAAATACTGGACATGTTCGTTTGTCAAACTCTGGCCAGATTTGATAATTTGGTGTAAATCCGCTAAGTGGGATCTTGTCATTACATTTGCGTCCGCCTCAAATTTCCCTACCTTCCATAGGCTGTTACCGGGAAGTTCAACCGAATGAAACACCTGTACACCGGCTGGAGTGACTCACTTCCATGAAGATGTATCTACGAGCTTCAAATAAGTGCATGTAAACAATTGACTCAGAAATCTGGACAAACATTTCATTGAAATCCGGGGATATCGCATCTACGTCGATTAATCCGGTGATGTTTTCGTGGTTGGCAAAATGCCGAAGAAGGGTAATCTCCCGGAGGGCACGCTTTGCCAGTTGAATTTTATCGAATACCCGAGTGACTAGTTTAATAGCGACGGTCTCTCCCGATATCTCGTCTGCAGCTGATCTGTGTCGGTCATAAGAAGCAAGGCCCGAGATGAGAAAGTACTGGACGGACATGACGACACCATAGGCTCCGGAGCCCATTTCACGAATTAACTTCCATCGCTTTTCTACGTGGAAGACTTTTCCGAAGGAGGATAGAAGAGAATGATAACCTCTAATGTATGGTGAGTTTCTCATCTCACTTGATGACTGGTGACCCACCGTCCCCGTAAATTATCCTCAGAGAACGGATTTGAAGACCTTTTCACTCTGGACCTTCCTCTATCCATGTTCCATGGCCCCGGAGAAGGATTGGGTGAAGTCGGTTCACGCATGCCAGGCGAGCTCGATCGACTGGCTGGGTACAGGCTTTTAGAGAGGCTGGGAGGCCCAAGAGGCTCCATGCCAAAGGTTTCTGACTTCAAACCAGGTCAGGGAATGTGGATGATCACAGTCGTTTGGCGAGAAGGGAGAACTGAAGCATGACCCGCAGAGCGAATCCAATTGACAGACACAAGTTGCCGGACAAGACTTTCCGACGCATTTCCGATCAATACAATCGCCATTATTCGCACATATAACGCGCACAATTTAACTAATAACAAATGTCATAAATACCTACATACTCGCACCCCAGCCACATCGTACTATGGGAGGCCAATAGGTGCTGCTTCAGGAGCGGAGAGCTGACCAAAATCATCGGAAGGCGTAGAAGCCGGTAGGGGAGTGGTGGCATCCTCCTGTTCACCAAAGATATCCAGAAAGCCCGTAACACGAGTCTTGTTTGTGCCCTTCTTGGTCACGTAGTCGCGAAGACCCGACTTCAGGCTTGGCTGTTTGTCGACGAGTTCGCGGAGTTGGTCCTTGGGTAACTGCAGAAGTGCTCCAAAGCTGGCTGGAGCGATGACCTTTGCACATCGGATAAATCCTTCCCACAATGGTGGATTAGTCCATATCTTCTTCGTGATCAGTCGCGAGAGCAGAGTGGTTGATACAAAGCCGACAAGGGACTTGTATGTTGTTACCGCCTGGATAACCTGTGTCACCCGAAGAGAGTGAAAGATCTGTATCGAAAAGTAAAGGGCCACTTACTGTCCGGAGGAAGAGGACGGGAAGGACTGGCTCATCCATGATCTGCTGCATTACGACTGCGAGAATTTCAGAGCGGAAGACATCGGTCATCGAAAAACAAATTCCAATAGCTATAGCGGGATCTCTGGAATGAGCAAAGTATCAGTTCGATCGAAGAAAGCCGCACCTTCGATAGCGCTCTTGAGGCCAATCTCCTTCTCGGAATCGTGGAGAAGCACCATGAGTTCCGCAGGTGTTAGGAGCTCACTCTGCCTCACGCGAGGTAGATTCGAGGTGACACTACCAAAGGTTTGGGGTGGCGTTGTAACGACGGAACTGAAAACCGATCGAACTAAATTCTTTGGTTCGGCTTGACCGTTGAGAATAGAAACAATGCGTGGTAGATGCCGTAGAATATCCGACTAAGAGTGGGAGCGATAACATGAAATTAATGACGTAGGAACCATAAATAAAGAACATGCCTTGTCCATCTCGGCAATTATCGGGATAAGGAACCGTGCATCGAGGTTCCGTTCATTGATTAATGCCTTGACAAGGGCTACCAGTTGAGTGCTTGGTCTACCATTTTCCGTAAATATAGTCAAGACACGGAGAGCCAGAGACTCGGCTCCCGGCGGGCAGGTACGCATTAACGTCAGAAGTTTTCCGTGGGTTGAACCCAACGATCGAATGAGAGCTGTAATCAGGTCCTGGATGGCTTCCTGCACCGATGCATCCATCTGGCCGTACGCCAAGAACATTCTATCCATATGTTTTTAGAAAGTAGAGGGAATGGATGAATGAGCACATACTCATCCAAGAATTCTGGCACCTTGACCGACAAGGCAAAGACAAGTTCCACGTGTTGTAAAACTTGAGCCTTTTTTGCAGGAAGCTCTATGCGTTCGGGGAGGTAAGGAGTATGGACCAAGGCTTCGGGCGGTATTTGTCCATCTTCCATGTTGTCGTCCTGCCTAAGCTCCAGCCGGCCAATCTCCTCAGAACTGGCAACCGAGCCGGGCACAATCCCATCCATTTCCACATCTGGGGGGTTCGACTGTGACTGTACGGGTTGTGACTGAAGTTTCCTGAGCATCTGGAGTGCAAATTCGCGGACCATGCCATCCATCGGTTGTGTGTTAGGCACCCACATCTTCACCGAATTGATAGCCGCAGCTCGGGTTTTCTTTCCTGAATTCAAAACCATCAGATAATTATAGGTATTACTAGATGCCGACCAACCAGGGTGTGTCGTGAGTTCCAAAAGAACAGTCAGTGCTTCTGTCCTCATCGAGGGTCTTTGTATCACAAGACCGCGAAGCGTAGTGAACCCAACCTGCATCCTTTCAGGGCTAGAAGATATGAGCTGAATGCCCCACCTAAATAACATATTTACCTGTTGGCATCCAGGCAAAGATCACGTAATAGATTGAGAACTTCTCCCGGGACATGAGGTAGATCAAGGAGAAAACGACCAAATGTTTTATCTTTCCCATCCAGTAAGGTTTGGTAAGATGATACAATCTGGTTCAACCATGTTTCGTAATTGGGACGCTGCATATGACAGTGAGTCGTGTTGCACAAATTCGTGAGATGCGGGCCTTACCCAGGCTACGTCCTTTGCGTACCTCACTTGGTCGTTATACCATTCTTCATTCATCCATATGGTAGCGAGACCTAATCTGAGGTAGAAATGACTATTGGATCACATCGGAGGACTGGACGACGCACCTCGCGGGAAAATCTGACATGATAAAATCGCAAAGGATCTGACGCTTCTGATCTTGCCTTACATAGAAGTCATGCACGACCAACCCCGCATCCCCCGGCTCATCGGTTTGCTCCGTCATTGATGAGGGATATGCCACTCGCGTCACCATTCTTACCAAAAGTAGCATCCACAACTCGAGTGCCGCATGTCCACTAGCTTGAGCCGAATTTACGTCACCACTGACCGTAAGGTCATCGGCGTCTTCCCATATCCGTTTTAAAAGTTCCCGAACATGACGTGTTTGTTCCTCTTCAGACAGATCCCTTGGTGGGGGCAATTTGAAATTCACAGGGTGGGCATCTCGGGTGACTGCCAATTCAGTGTCCGTCGTGAACGTTGCAATCGGAAGATCTTTGGAAAGCTGAAAACAACAAATAAGAAAATAGGTTCCTCTCGTACAGAAGGACGACCATCATACCTCTTCGTTAAGTCTATCCGGCTCGTATTCAATTTCATCCTGATCGATGTCCATCTGAAGTGGGTCCACTGGTTCGTCTTTGATTGCTGGGCCGGCAGCAGTTTCAGGGGTAGGTAGCGAGTCCGGTTGTCTGAGTTGGGGAGTGCCCATACGACTATCTTCTTGCCGAACCCTTGGGGCAGGTAAAAGGGAAGTATCCCTTTCGAGAGTAGGGAGGGCTTGACCTAGAGTAGGAGCTGATGGAGAGACGGGCGCCCCTAAACCGCGGCTTTCTCGAAACGCTTGTACAAGACCAATGAGAGTGGGTTCGGTAAATGCTTCCAGGTTGGCAACGATGAGTTCAGTTATCAATCCTGCGGGGAGGGATGTGAAGTCGAAAGCAGAAAGGAAAGAGGCATTTGCAGCATTGTCTAATTCTAGTTTCGGCCTCTTCGGCTCCGTGGGGTCAACGGGTGTGGATGATGGTCGTTTGCGGTTGTCTGAGGCCGAAGCAAGGGCTGTTGCCTTTCGTTTTCTTTCTTCCGAAGCAGCTTTATCCATACGGAGCCCCTGTTGGGCCAGAATCTCGTTTATTTGCGGAAGAAATTGAGTATGAACCGGCATCCTGTTGCGAAAAAGTGAGCGACTAATGGGCCGGGATTTCTGAGATGGCAGATACCGAGATATGTGCATTAGAAGTATCCGAATAGTTTTTTCAACACTCTTGATATTTGATGCAGGAAGGCCGTTTAGAGCAGCAGGGGTCCACTGCTTCAGTGCGCCGACGACGAGGGGAAGAATTGCCGGTCTAAGCTTTACCAACATTGACCAACTGTTGAGCATAGCGCATAACAAATCGACATTTCTGCAAAACGCCTTCAACGTAAAGCCGTAGAGAAACGTAATTTTTACTTACTGACTCGAATAGAGCAGGGAAAAGACACCTTCCAGGAGCTTTTGCCCTTCACTTTCTAGTTTTGCCACCGGGATGAACGGATGGTCCCCTGGACAAAACGAGAGGTTCGGATCATTCTTGTTCTGAAGCTATAAAGGTCCGACAAATCAAGATTCAGGATAACGCGTCCATTGGTATAAAGATAAACAGTAGGTAACTACCCTAGGATCGGAAATACCGCGAGTTTGAACGAGTATAACCCGGTGAACGAACTTCATTGCAGACAATTTCACACCAACGCTAACAGTCGGCGACCAGACAAATTCGATGATGCGGGTCTTGCATGCTGATAAAGTATTCCAGACGGCATGGTTGCTGTTGCGGTTTGTACATCTGAAGACTGAAGTCAATGGGAGGTGTAGGTCATCCGGTAGGGCTCACGTACAACAGCCGAAAGAGAAGCGGGTAGACAGTCGTAAGACACTGAACGGCCAATTTGACTATGGCGGGATTTGGATCATCGACAAGCTGCACAAGGGTTTCAAGCGCTTGGGAGGACACTGATAATACAGTATGATTAAAAGGTCTGCAGACGTTTCAATGAAGGGCTCGACAAACTCTGGGTTCTCTGGTCTAGCGACAAAGTCGACCGGCAGATGGCAAAGTGAAGTAGGTCGATGACCCATCTTTTGAGCAGAGAATCTCCAGCGTTGACGATGATCCCTATGAGGGTTTTGACAAGGATGGGAATCGGCGCGGGATGCTTTTCAAGCGATTCACGCAGAGTGGTAAGAAGATCTGCCTGTTCCTTCGAGTTTGCTGGGACGGTCAAAGCTGCTTGGAGTGTCTGCAAAGGGTCGACATAATTGCTTGCCATCTGGACAGCCGTTAACGATGAGTGAAGGCACTGGCATAACCATCACGTGACGACTCAGGTGATTTCACTCGTCTCAGGTGAAGTTTCACCCATTCTTACTTTCGTATCTTCGACAAGATTACTTCCTGCGCACACCGTGGTTTTATTTTATTCGAGGATGTAAGGACATACGACATGGGAAAAATCTCTAGACATAAGACGGAAAGTGCACAATCCTCTGTCCAACGTTTTACTTGAGAGGGATGCTGTGACATGTCAGCGACCACATGAGCTTGCTTGGACCAAAAAACTCACAATCGCGATGCTAGAGATTGAAGGGAAAAAGACACATATGAGGATACCGGGCGACGGATCGACGAAATTGTTCGCAGTGTACTTACAGTGGGTTGCACCAATCTGTCAGAGGGTGTTCAAAAGAGAGCAAAAGCAAGAGATAGATGGAAAATACGCACACCGGGCCGACCATGCTTTACAGGCTTGTAGGAGCAAGAGAACTCGGCGAGGTAATGGCCTGTCATCTCAGGTTTTATCTCAACCGTGTTGAACACCTATGAGAACGAATGTCAATTTTGCTCCTTATCATATACCCTTCCAACACACCTTTCCATTGTAAATTCCGACCACACTCCCAATCATCTCAGGCACGATGATCATGTCACGGAGATGAGTCTTCACGACCGCAGGTTTCTCATTCGGGGGAGCCTCCTTCTTGGCTTTGCGCAGTTTCTTGATGAGGCCCATGGGACGACGTTTCAGACCGCGCTGGAAGCGACGGCGAGCACGGGCATGCACAAGCTATAGAAAATCTTTGATTAGGCTGGGCCTCATCAACCTTGCACTTTCAAGACCCAGTATGTACCTCAACAAACTGCATTTTTGGCTCGTTAGAGATTGAGAAAGACTCCGTATGCAAGAGACGTACATCATTGTTACTCATGTCCAAAAGTTTCTCCAATTCTATTCCTCGATATGAAAAGGTACGGAAGGTACGCTTCTTCTTGAGCTCGGCAGCCAATGCGGGGTCGGTTACACTTGAATCAGCCTATCCGACATCGAGAATCAACAGTCTCTCCACCGTGCATTTCTTCGATAGTGCGTACCATGATTGGTCGATCGGGCGGTTGTTCGGTCTTGGGCAATCGGCGGAGTGTGAAGAATCCCTGGGTGTGGCTGAGCCATGGGAATTCAAGCACGTGGTACTGTACAGTACCTCAAACACGATCGGATTGACAAAGGCTGATAAAACACTCTCGGATAGAATCCACCAGTCTTCCCTTTGCGGATTAAATGTTAGGCTTCCAATCCACGAATCGTTTGGAAAGTCCCACTGACTACATTTACAGTGATTTGTGGCTATCGAACCCATTTAAACCTACGAAAAAGTAGGTTTTATACTCAAGTTGAATGGACTTCTCAAACATCGACGCCAGATGCGCCATCTTGCTGCCTACTTGCTCCTCCAGGTCGGCGGAAACGCTGATCCTTCAGCAGCCGACGTCAAGAAACTTTTGGCGACTGTTGGGATTGAAGCAGATGAGAGCCGACTTAAGGCACTCATTTCAGAGCTCAAGGGCAAATCCATTAATGATGTGCGCCTGAACGACTTCTTTAGCTCGTTCTAGCCTGTACTGAAACTGGTATCAGTTGATCTCGGAAGGCTCTTCAAAGCTTGCGTCCGTGCCTTCTGGAGGTGGAGGAGGGGCAGCGGCTGCCGTTTCTGGTGGAGCACCTGCTGCTGCTGCTGCTGCTGCCGAGGAGAAGAAGGAAGAAAAGGTCGAGGAAAAGGTCTGTTGGTTCACTGTGGCGGGATTTTCGGCGTTGCTGAAAAAGGGATATCATACTAGGAAGAGTCGGACGACGACATGGGCTTTGGTCTGTTTGATTAAGGGTAGTGTTGCACGGAATACAAGGGATTACTGTGAACTTAAGAGATTGAATCGAAAGAAGGACGAATAAAAATAAAGAGAACACAGAATGGAAAGGTGCCGGGTAGACTGCTGACCGTTTCCTACTTGCCTCATGGCGGAGTGCCGGCGGCGAAATATTGATTCGGAACGTGGGAGATTGCCGGCGGGGTGGTGTTGCAACCCGGCGGCATCCTATTGTCCATGATGGATTCACATCCGACCGCTGAACCGTCCCCGACCTCCCTCATGAAAGCCCCCAAACGCAAGCGTCTCGCAAAGGTGCGGCCATTCATCCCCTTGCTAATCACGCTCTTATCCCACTCCCAACCAGGCCTGTGATGCATGCCACAAAAGCAAGCGTCGTTGTGATGGAACCGGTCGGTCTTTGCTGCTCGCTCCTACCATTTCATCCCTGCTCATCATTCTACCCAGCACCCTGCAGCAACTGGTTCGTTCTGGAGATCTGCCTCTGTTCGTCGCTCACATCGCAGTAGCTACTACGCCTCCAAAACATGCACCTATACCGACGCCTCTGGACACCCCGTGCCCGCTCCCCGCCCGTTTAGGCCAGTTCGAGTCGAACGACCTGAGCCCGATTATCGCAATCTTCAACCGTCCACTTCCGCGGCTGGACATCCATCATCACTCGAAAACCAAGATTACGTTCCCGATAATGATCTCCAGCACCAGAACAATCAAACCCCACGAAACGTCACTCGCAAGCGTTTCAGGGATGCGCGTGGAAGAACTCTTCTCACCGACAGCACCTCTACCCACAATCCATTGATGAAAGGGCCCTCGTCAATCGGTCTCGACAGATCTGCGCCCTTGGAACTTGACCATTCACTCACTCGCGAATTAACCAATCGTATGCCAAAGTAAACACACTGCGAAATCCATGTGCTCATTTCCATTATAACAGTTTTTTTTACTCACTGCCACCCAGCCCGAGCTATCATCCACAAACCCACCTTCGCAGCCTCACTCGCTCATAATCGTGTCCCCGCATACCTGCTTAATGCCATTTGTGCTCTCGCTGCCCCACTGTCGAAACAACCTCGTCTTCGTACCAACCCCTCCCGTTTTGCTGGAAAGCCCTTTGCCCAGGAGGCACTGTCTTTAATGTCCGACAGTGCTGGAAGACTCGTCTGCGAGCATTCCTTAGCCACAGCCCAGGCTCTTTGCCTTCTTCAATTCCATCACGTTTTAGTAAAGGATGACAATATTTCCTGGGATTCGAGGTACCAAGGTTAATCTAACCTTTTGGATGTACCAGACGCCAGCTCACCTCATCAAACAGATTTGGCTCTCGAAATTGTGGAATCTCTGAACGTATATCAACTGGATTATCCAACCCTGACGCCTGTACCCTCGCCCGAATTTATTCAAGCATCCATTGAACGTGAAGCCCTGCGGCGGGTCTTTTGGCTTATCCACCTCATGGATGTTCTGGCCCATATTTTTTTCAAAAAACCCATGTTAAAATTGCGGGAGCAAGGCGTGCGACTTCGTTTACCGGCCGACGAAACCAGTTTTGAGCTGGGGTTTTCAACGCTCCCAGGTAAGTCACCTTCCTTTGGCGATTCTGTCGGTCTGAATTATTATATCTGCCCCGGGATAGAATATCTATACCTCCCGGCTGTAAGGACACAGTACTCATCCGAATTTGGCCACCTTATCCGAGTGCTTACCATATATGCCAAGATAGAGCTTGCCTTGAATGAGCAAAGTGGTGAGTCTTGGCCCTCTTGCCTCACGATGCAGAGACAGCGAGCTACTTAGATCTCGGGACCAACATGAATCCAATAGCAGCTCTCAGGGAAGCTGAACAGTTACTTGAGGTTCAAGATATTTGTTTCGCTCTCAACACAACACTCTAATTGCCTTCATCATAGTCTTGGGCGGGGTCACTTCCCGACCATCTTCGCTTTTCTGAGTCGACTCTACAAGTCCAACAGTCCATGTTTGAAACGTCCTCGAATACAGGGGCCTGGTGTTGGTGCCTCATGCATGTAATCCATGTTACCTCTGCGCTGGCTCTAAATGCTGTATGTATCTGTTCGTTTTGGTTGCAGGAGCCTCAGCAACATCTATCTATTATCCTCAATCATTAGGCTAGGCAACTCTACCAGCGAAACACACACAACGATTTGCAGCGGGCTGTGGACACCCTTTATTCTCTCATGGAGATGCTTGGCGAACGGGCAAAGAATAGCTTCCTCAGTACGCCTTTTTCAAACGCAAATCACGGAAGTTTTCTCCTTCTCACTTTGTTTACCGAATTAGTGGGTGCTATTCTATGGGTGCGCATCCATTTCTTTCCGATGATTAAAACACACTGTCTTATAAGTCAAACAGAGTCTGATCAAGTACTGTAATCGAGACGACAGTCAAGTTCGGGCGTGGTGTGCTGAATATGAGGAAGCATGGGGTACCCGGATGCGAGATCTTGCTATGGATTGCCCGTCAAGCTCGTCTTCTGCCTCGCAGCAGAACTACTTGTACGGCCCTCAGCAGCAACAACCACAAGAAAAAAATGGGACCGAAAGGCGCAACCCACCTGCGATCCTTGGCCGACCTTCAGGCCATCAGCACGACTCCTCTTACAACCGTAATTCACCCAGCGGCGATCTGTTATCACCACCTCTCTTGGTTAACCCCCACCTCCATGAAGAGGCCCCACGGCCCAATGGCAGCAATAGGACCGTTCTTTCGCAGTCCGAGTGGGTTATCGGCGACCGAGCTTATTCAGTGACCAACAATGTGGGATCACTAGGGCAACGTGAAACCACTCTCGGCAATTCAAATGAGAAGGAAATGGAGGTAAGTGAAGGAATGTCACTCTAAAAACCCGTTTTGATCTGTGCAGAATGGTATCAGCGTGGCTAAACCTGGGAATCATGCCGATGCTGGACGTGGTTCAGGCGACGGCCCGCAATCACTGCCTTCACTCAAGTCGAGCGGACTATTGGATTCCTGGAATTCAACCGCGAGCTTGAAACAAGTCGACGCGCTTCAACGGCAATCCCCGCCACAAAGGCCCACACCCTTACCCCACGAGACAGATGGTCGGGCGACATCTCTCGTAAGCATGCCCGTGGGTCTACCATGGCTTGCAAATGAGTCAAGGTAGCTCAGGTCAGGCTTACTCCTCGCAGCTGTGATTGCAGGAGTTCATATCTTGTATTCGTCCAGCTCCCTGGTCCTTAAGCTTCAAGTTTCACCATCAACTCAAGATTCATAAGTCACAGCAACTCCTGTAAAAAATTTGTATATCATACATCTGTTCTCTGCCCATCACCGAAAAATATAATTTACATTGTAATGGTTGCGCCTAGAAGACTACACAATCGGCTTCAAGTTCCGATGAATTTGGGGATTCACGAGGACAACTCGGTCGAGCAATTTGTTGACTACCGCGTCCCTCGCCTGTTCGAAAGATTCCGTTATAATATTGAGTTTCTGATCAGTCTCGCGATCTACAGTGTTCTGTGTAACAGATATCGTTCCGACATGCTGACGGGAGGGGAAGAGTCAGCGCTGGTGCCCGGTTGAGCGATGGCATGAAGCGTACAACAGATTCAAAAGCCCTGAATTCCTGCTCCTTGACTTGCTTATATCGTTCTATCTCTTTACTTGCATCGGCTCGGGCATCCTTGAGCTTCTGTATGCGGTCTATGTAAAAAGACTTGTGACAAAAGCAGTCCACAGTTGAATGAGTACCTACATTGGCGAGCTTGCTCCACGATCTTGGCGGCCTCCTTTTCGGCCTCGAGCAACGTCTGTATTCCTTGTGATTGTTGGGCGGCCTAGTTTCGTCTGAGGCTAGGAAGTGGAATGGGATGAATAGCATACCATGCGAGTTGCTGATTCGTCGTGAAGAGGCAGTCGTGAGAAGAATGTGCTCAGCTCTGCCCCATCGCACTTTGACCAGGATGCCGCGAGGAATTCCCAACGTCAAGCGCGATGAAACTGGTCTGCGTTACACGTCATTCAACGTACCCTTGGTGTTGGTTTCTCCGATCTGCCCTTTTGTGCACCCTCTGCTAACAACACGATCTTGACTGTAGAGCAAATCCCAAACATATGAGTACTACGTACTTGAAGTCGGAGACGCAGACTCTCTGGGCCAGAAACACCAAAAATAAACCATCGGAAGAGAACATGACCTCTGAAGTACATGATCAAAGGTCAGCACTTCGTTTCTGAGGTTTGCGCCACAACTACAATGTAGAACAGACGCGGAGCCCAAGTACTTGTCCTGCATCCCGGCTCACGACTCTTCCGGCTTGGGAAAGCCACAGATGTCACCCCGGTCGCCGTCCCCTGCGTTGTTGCTCGAAAGTGTAAACCACCTGTGCCTGCGGCCACCCGGGTTGAAGGAATCGTGCGTCCGAGGACTGATGCTGAGGTTCCTGTATGTGCCCTTTCCTTACTTTACGGTCTTCACCCTATCAAAACATTCATTCTCTAGTTTGAGGAAAAGCTTTCTGCAATCATTACGTCTCTCCGGGATCGAATGCGATTTTACAAGCTTCGGGTAACTCCCAATGCCAATGACATTGCTTCGACCTTTAATAAACAATTTCAACCTGAAATAATTGCCGAATACAATGATCCGTACCGAGTGGAATGGACTGAAAATGTATCATCAGAGGATGCCTACACAGGAGACGACGTGTGTCTTATTACTTCTTTCACACTTTGCGAGTTTAGTGGCCTGTGCCGCAGGCTCTTCGGATTGCTGATCCCCAACGGGCAGGCTATACCGTAAGGTGGCCCATTTGTGGACCAAATTTCAATTTGAGAGACTATCCATCCCTTCAAGTGGTTCTTAGCGATATCGAATTCCTCATACGGAAAACTCTCAAAGACAAGTTCCGCCTTGACCCCAAGGATTTCAAAGTAGGGTTTGGATTTCCTATGTTATACACATCCAATTCCATGTTTTCCTCCGGTGCAGGACTATTCTGTAATCCTGGTTATACCCGACTTCTATGACCGAGCATATGTGCGCGACCTTGTGAATCTGCTCCTCGTAACTATGGGGTTCAAACAGATCTGTATTCAACAAGTTTGTGACCTCATTTCTTAGCCCATCTACTTTTTGAAATCAGCTCCAGGAATCGTTAGCGGCGACATATGGAGCAGGGATATCGAATGCGTGTGTTGTAAACCTTGGGGCAACGACAACGAACATTGCATGCGTTGATGAGGGCGTCGTAATAGGTGACACAAGGTAATCTTTTGCAATGATATCACGCAACGCGAACAGCAAATCTTCATACAGGATGTCGTTGAATATGGGCGGGGACGACATCACCGAATTCCTATACGTTCTCTTGCGTAGGATCCACTTCCCGTACCGCGACTTGGATTTGACACGTTCCTACGATTGGAATGTTATGGAAGATCTCAAGAACAGACTTTGTACTTTAGCAGAGGTAAGATTACTCTTTTGGCTCACTCTGCATCTCATCCATGTGCAGGGAGACGTCGCTCTGAATCTCTATGATTTTATTGTCAGAAGGCCAGATCGCCCGACCGAGAAATATGGTTTAAGAGCCTACGACGAGATCATTTTAGCTCCTATGGTAATTCTACCTTCAGATTTTTGTTATTTAGTCTCTCGTTGACTTTCACGTTTAGTGCCTCTTCGAACCACGTATCATTGAGTTCGAGAAGAAACAAGTCGCAAGGTCTCTTTTCAATGTCACTGAAGAAATCATTGACCATCAAGCAGATCGTGTCGTATGTTGCACGACTCGCATCATTTCTGTTCGCATGCTACTACCCGTGTAGACGAACGCGATGATAATTTCTACGCAACATTTAATGCCTGCTGTGGCGTCAGGTGAATCGCCAAAGAAAGATCCTGATACAGAGGCTAGCATCCAGCAGAAGGGTCAGTTTTTCCCAGAGAAGCTGGCGCATTATTCCCAATCTTTGCGTTTTAGGCACTTCATCAGTGACAGGGCAACAAGAAGCTCAAACTATGGATTTTGATAGGTCGACGCCCCCCGCGAACCTCTTTGCGGAGAATGCCGAAATCACTGATGGACAAGACGAGAGCAAAGCCCCTGCTCTTTTGCAAGCAAGTGTAGCACCGAACGCCCCATTGGGTCCTGCCCATCCCGAGTATCCGGGGGGGTTCGCGATCGACGTTTGTTTTGAAGCCAGCAAGTTACCCTTGGACGTCGCAATCTTCAACAGCGTACGTGCCGCTGGTGGTGATGACAAGATCAGGAAGTACCTACAAGCTGTTCTCGTGGTAGGGGGGACCGCACGAATGGCGGGCATGCCGCATGCCCTGGAGAGCAGGTCAGATAAGCCGGTTGTCGGTGACGCATATACTCATGTTGTATATCAGATTGCAAGCCATTGCGACGCCTCTGGTTCCTAATATGGAGAAAGTACAGATTTTACCTCCCCCAAAGGAAGTTGATCCTAGTGTCTTGGTGTGGAAAGGGTCCGCTGTCCTCGGGAAGATGGAGGGTGTATCAGAGCTCTGGGTAACCAAGGCAGACTGGGTATGTCCATTTATCTGGCAATCTTCTTTTCCTCATATGCACTGTCTCAAAGGACATCCTGGGGATGCGTGGCCTGAAGGAACGCTGTTTCTATCTATAAGCCGACACTGATGTGGAAAATCGGGGACTCGATGTTCCGATTAAACAACAATATGTACGCTCCATCGGAGTAACGTTGAATGGTGCACAAAGTCAATGTATGCGGAGTCACTTGGTTTTGTTCGTTGGGACTTGACATGACTTGGATATCTCATGCATCTCTGCCTTCTCCCCGACACGAATAAGAAGTAGCTGAGGACTACAGTACCACCGGCAAATGCCCACCCATCGCTTTTCGGTCCTTCTCTTCTCCTAACCCTCCTGGGACGAATTCTTCCGTGCGCACGCTGCGCTTCATACGCGTTGCCAACATTGTATCAATGAGAAGGCCGCACGGTCGAAGATAGGGTGAGACATCACAACTCGCCATTGGGCAACTTCACTGGCATTCATCTTGAATTATATTATGGATGGCCCAGGTGATTTACAATCAAAAAATCGCAGGTCAGGAGTGAGGACGAGCAGATAATATCCTACGGATCCAAGCCAGCCCGACGGTCCTTGACGGCGCAAAAGAGCCATTTGCAAAGGTATAACTGTGAATCAGAATGTGTGGTCATGCAGCACTGACTCGTGCTGACTGGGATTTAGGAAGTACGGAGATGGGACGATCTGGTAGCATCTTCCACGGGCTTCGATGAGCTGACACTGGACAGTACAAAGATGACTAGGCGAGACACTCTCAAAGGACACCTTGTAGATGGAAATGGACGATTAGCTTGCGTCGCCTCGATTTGGGACGCGCTTGGGCATGAACAACAGTGGCATCAATATGTTTTAGAAGAGAAAGAACGCCTCGATACCTAGGGTGCTTCGATTTGGAGGAGGAGATCCAGGAGAAAGCCTACGTCAATTGGACTCAGGTACAAGGGCCCTCCGCTCCCCACTAGGGACCCTCCGTCCTGCCGGACCCCGTACGCTCGAATTGAACCCCCATATGTGATTGTCTCTTGAGTCTAGACCTGGCTTTTGGGGTAGTAACCCCCACACGTGCATTATTATTCAAACAGATCTGCGTGTTTCTCGGACTGTGGGCCACGACAGGCCACGACTCGGCTTTTGCTGCGTTAGCAATCAACCCCTGTCCCTGGATATATAGCGAGGCATTGATGCGGTACGATATATTCTGGCTCCAACAACCAAGCGCCCTCATCATCACCGCATCACCATCTCTCACCATGCTCATTGCTGGTACCCAACTCACTCACAATAATTCCAGAAACTGCGCCTTCCAAGAACCTTTCCCCATGTGTGCCCGGGTTGAGGCTGGCTCGCAGTTCATCCCCCGCTTGCATAGCGGACTGTAAACCCTTCGAATTGGCCATCAATCACGGTCTTCAATCATAGCCAGCCGCCCTGGCGAGATTATCTCGGGAGATGGAAAATTGAAGGGTATTTGTCAAACGATATATTCGAACCAAGGACAAGAGTAACCACGTTTTTTTTTGACCCCTCACTCCACGGCGCCTCACAGGGTGCTCCAGCGGCTGCATAGGCGGTGGACACATATATATGTACCAGACATAGCCCACAAGTCGGGGTTCCTGGTGTCCTGTGAGCTGGGCCGATGGGGGCCGATCGCGTCCCTTTTTTGCTCTGCCGTCTCAATCTTGAATTACAGGTCAATCACTGAGACCCTCCTGGTTCTGGACCAGCTTGTGTTAACCCTTCCGTGTGCATTGTGTACTCGATTACTGTAGCATCGCTGCAAAAAGCTTTACCCCGATGATCTTTGTCAGGCTTCTCTCGATGGAGGCGCGTACAATGATATGTCCTGCTACTGTATTTCTTCGGTTCGGCGCAAGTGTTTCAACGGGGATATCAATATTGGCTGTCTGGAACGTTGCTGGAACGTGCAGGTGATGCTGTTCAAAACGGGTATCACGCAACAGCAGCTTGAATGGCGCAGACAGATCGGCAAACTACATCCGTGGGGATGGATGAATGTCAAAAGGATCAAACGGACCGGGGAAACCGTCGAGGATTCTCTATACCTATCCGCCCGGGTCATAATCAACCCTTCATAACAGGCTGGGGCTGTTTCGCCTCACACCGATATAGATGTCATCGTGGTCGCGGAATGATTAGGTGACGCGGGACGGGGTCATTTGCGAATCTGTCATTGACGTAAGGCCGTGGTCGATCAATTTAAAATGAAAACCACCGACAGAGCACCGCAGTTTGAGTGGTTGGTGGCGAAACCGACCCCAAGTGGTTTCGGGAGCGCGCCGAGAGTGGACAGGGAAGATTGACAAGTGGGTGGATTTGTTTAAATTTGTTGCTCAGGTTTTTGTTTGCCCTGACGACGACTTCATGCTTATCCGGCTCCGCAAAAGGCATGATTGCGTTCCATTCGGGGAGAAGGGAATGGATATGGTAACATCGGTGAGTTGGAACTTGGTGCGAGCCCAGATGGAGTGTATCCGGTCGGTGTGTCTGGCGGAAGAGGGCGGAAAGAATGTGCTGCTGTGGTCGGAGCGGGTTGAGTTGCCGCTGCAATCGCAGAAGAGGGAGGACGACCACGCCACAGGCAGTGATCCGAAGAGGGAGGTGCTTCTGGAAGATCCAGAAGGGGATGAGTCGATGACACGCTGATCCAATATTGATCCAGTGATAGGGCCTATGTCACGCGGTATACCAGATTCGACCGAAATCTCTGCCAACTCACTTTCTTTCAAGAACCGCTGACGGAACCAAATACCCATCCTTAATGTTCCCTCTCCACCTCGAAATCCCAAAATACGTTCCTCCCTATTTCACATCTTACTTTCCAGACCGTCCCCACATAGTTTCAGCGCGTCATTCTCCGGTCCCCGTCGACCTAGACGTCCTCCCTTCCCCTCTCTTGACCTACCACTATGCTAATAGTTGTCTGGTCTCTCCAATTTCCCCGACAGAAATGTACGACGACAACTCTGCCCCCCCTTGCCCTCCTTACCAGAACTCCTACGATTCTTTCCCTACATCTCGCGAAACCGCGTCGTACCCTTCCAATTCCCCCTCGCCTGTCGATCTACATCCTCCCTCATTTCTCCAAACAGACACCATGGTCTCTTCTGACGACAGACATCCTGTCCTGCCGTCAACACACCCACCAGGTCACTTCCAGGCGCATAGCGGCGGCCAGGCATCGTCCACCTCCGCTTCTCGCAACCTTGCTGTAGACGAACCGAGTACCACGCACCCTCTCTTGGATCATCGACGCATGTCGGAGCCTGCCATACGCCATTCTATCAATCCGTATGCCACACAATCTTTTGAAATGCAACCGCCTCACCGCCTCCAACCATCCCACTTTAATGACCCTTCTGCCATTGAGATACCTCGCATTTCGGGTTCCGCCTATATACCTTCTCTCCAGCGAGGGACCAGCATTAGTTCCCTACGAGATCTGCGTCAAACGCATTTCACTTACTCTCCACCTTCTCCGCGCCATTATTCCGGCTCACAGCTGTACGAGAGTTACCCAGCGCAAGGTGGTCTGGATGGTCCGATTTCCCCATCGCAGCCTAGTTTTAGTTTCGGGATCGACTCGCCCACCATTGCGTCACGATATCTGCAGACCCACGAAAGCTCCTATGGGTCTTCTCCTCCTGGGACAGGGACGTCCACCTCTTCGGCTCCTCTTATCAGCCCAACGACACCGTCGTTCCCCAATAGCGCGACCCTTTCCGGGAGAGATTCTAGAGGCAGAACCTACTCATTCGTCCCCTTACCTGGCAACAATGTGAAGAAGAGACCTCGCCGTCGCTACGACGAGATCGAAAGGTTGTATCAGTGCTCTTGGGCCGATTGCACCAAAGCATATGGCACTCTGAACCACCTCAATGCTCACGTCACAATGCAGAGACATGGCCCAAAGCGCAATCCAAATGGTGCGTTCCCGATTAATTCAACGATTTATTCACCGCCTGACCAGGTTATTTAGAATTTAAAGAACTACGGAAGCACTGGCGAAAAGCAAGAAAAGGCGCAGAAATGTCGTCTTCGGAGGTCATGCAACAGGGCCTCAATGTCGACAAGCATGACCACCAGAGACCGCGCAGATACGAGACGACTGATTACCCGACGTCTCTCTATGCTCGACAACCAAGCGCTGGCCTATCTTCTTCCATTCCGATTTTAGGCTCTTGTTCGGGTCAGAGATCTCCCATGCTTAACAGCGCCGGTGGACGTACCGTTGACGAGCCAGACCATTACCGCTCTCTACGCGCCATGTCTGAAAGGCAACGCGGGAGTACCCCGGCTTCCTGGCATGGTTCGTCTCGGTCGGGGCTGCACGAGCATCTATCATCTTCTCTTCCATCACAGTCGGTCGCTCATGGGCATAATATCAGCCTCGCTCATCTTCACACTGTCACGTCGAGCCATCCGTCCACATCATACCATCATTCCCGCCCCGAGACAGCTCCCATGGTTCCAGGTCGGCTCCCACTGGATAGCACGCTTTTCACGCCCCTTCCTGGATTCCACCCATCCGCTCTGTCAATTCGCTATGGAAATGAGGTATTTGATGCGTACCAACAGAGTCTTGGCCAGCCTGTCTCTGGCCATAATACCACCGATCCCGACAGTGGTGACGAACGTTGAAATCTGGACCTTTTGGATGTTCCTCCTCTATCAGTCATCGTTCTTCCCAGCCTAGATTGCTATCGCTCCCTTGGAAACTCATTTTTTTAAGTGTGCTATCTTCATCACTTCAACTAGTACTTTTTCAAGCGTCCGATCATACACTTTCGACTCTGTATAATATTAATCCTACTCTCGATATCGCTCATCTATCTTTATTATATCACTTTTTTTTTTTGACAACACCGCCTTTCACTGCACATATTCTTCCTTGAGATATAGTCTTATATGCATTACATTCCCATTATATCCTGTGATACAATATTACTTGCTATTCTTGTTACATACGCCCTAATTCGTTTACTCTTTTCTTAATTGTCTGCTTCCCTTTTGCGATAGTAGCATTGTATAGCCTTCACAATCCAACCTGTCGCACTTATGCTTGATTACGTATTTTTGAGTGTGTCGCAACCTGTGTCGTCGTCTTATTAATCTCACTTGACGGAGTCAATCTACAATCGATCCATGTCCTCCCTAGCTGAATTGCCTGTCGAACTTTTCTTGGACAACGTCTTGCCATTCACCCAAGTGTCTGATATATTGCGCCTGGGTTGTACAAGCAAAGTACTTATCTTTCCTCCCCAATCGTATCGGAAAGCTAGCCCTGATCGCACTGCAAGTTTTTTGCACTCCTTTGTTCCGACGAAACCCTTTGGAGGCGAAAGCTTGCGTCCGATTTCAACTTTTCGGGTGATGGGACAGCTCGCGCCTCAGGATGGCAATTCATCTATCGTGGCCTCTTCAGACCCAGCGGTAAATTTCGAGTCCTCTACTAACTCAACTGAATATTCAATCTCTGCCACTGTCTGATAGTATATGTTTGGGGGTAAGTCTATCCTGATTCCCAAACAATTCAGGGTCTTACGCCTATCCAAAGCGAGAGATCCAACGGTAGGTTAGGATTATCAAGGTTCCCAGAAGTAACTATTCGAGGCGGCATTCCGTTTCCTACTCGTCTTCGGTTCCCGGGTGTGCGTATTGTGAGCCTTGTGGCCGGGGGGATGTAGGTGGTGTTACATGGAGCTCTCCAGTGTGGTCTCTCAGATATTTCTTCTTCCTCCAGGTCATTTCATGCCCTTGACTCCCAGGGCAACATCTACGTTTGGGGTCAATTATTATCAGCTCGTCTTTGTGAACATAACTCAACTCTTGTCATATACAGGAGCATTGAACGGCACTGGTTTTTTGAGGAGTGATGGTTTTTCGGAATCAGGAAAATCAGCAAGCACCCCCCTATGGTTGCAAATGCCGGTTG
>Ga0307516_10001318_pt1 | contig 34434 bp, 43 predicted proteins | sample 19_EM_MG_FD_203310 | JGI IMG/M metagenome (GOLD analysis project Ga0307516, IMG submission 203310) | Populus trichocarpa ectomycorrhiza microbial communities from riparian zone in the Pacific Northwest, United States - 19_EM | ecosystem: Host-associated > Plants > Roots > Unclassified | place...
CAAACATGCGGTCTGCAAAATTTTGTGTCTCTCCGATCTATGGTTGTTGAGTATCGTCGTTTTTTCTCATTTCTAATAGTGTCCGACTAATGGGTAGTAGCCGGGTAACCCCTACAGTACGTTATATATAGAAAGCGGTCCTCCAGTCTTGGTGAAAAGATTAAGCAACGGAATTCCTACCTATCGATAGACGAATATATTTGACAGGTTACGAGCCCGGATCCTCAACACCGAATCGATCACAATACTCTTCACACCTGAAAATCCCCACCTCACTTAAGCATCTTATCCCCGTCGATTGTCGATCTGTTGATCCTCGATCCTGATTCAGTACTATCCCCGATGATCCGTCGATCCGCCGATCCGCCGATCACCCAACGTCATCATGAGTTCTACATACACCTGCAAGCCTGGCTCTACCGAAATGCTCACCCCTCGCAATTATCACACATGAAAGGCTGACATTATGGTCTTTCTTACGTGTGAAAATGCTCTCGAGATAGTGCTCGGCAATGAAGATCCACCACCTGCCAATGCATCTTTTGCCATGAGGGAAAGCTACAAAAAGCGACTTGGACTTGCTACCGGAATGGTTTACTCATCTGTTGAACCCAGGATTCGTGCAATTATCAACAAACTTCCTGATTGTAATCCTGCCCAAATCTGGATTGCACTTGGAGAGAAGTTGAACACAGCCACATCCCGCTCTGGTCGTATGGCAATCCGCAAAAGATTCCAATTCACAGCGATGAAGGAGGGCACCTCAGTTCAAGCATATATCGCGAGACTCACCACCATGCAGCAAGAGTTGTTGGGAACCCCAGACGAAATTGCCGATGAGAGCCTGATTTCCCACCTTCTCCAGAATCTTTCCAAAAACTACAAGACCTTGGTTGACATCATTACGCATAGACCAACAGAAGGCAAAACGGTTGACTCCATCACTACTGAGCTGATCGAGTACGAGACCTCGAAGGCCCTATTCATCGCACAAGTTGGGTCAAACACAAATACCGCTGGTACCATTGTCGACGGACATGCCTTAGTTGCTGAAACTCAAGGCAATCCCAACCACTCCTCCCGTGGTCGTGGACGAGGACATGGCCACACACGAGGACGAGGAACTGGAAGAGGACATGGCAACGGATGCAAGCTCTATGAGCAGTCAGTCCGAAAATGCTTTTACCGCACAAAAGAAGGCCATCGGGCAAGTGATTGCTCTCTAAAGCAAAAAGCCGACAAACTCAAAAAGGAGACCTATGATGGGTGGAAGGGTCAGAAGACCATCTCCGGAAAGTACGCCTCAAACGAAGATGCCGAAAACTCAACAGAAAGGCATGCCTATGCAGTGACATCTGGAAACGGCTCGCAGGATTTGCTTATCGACTTAGCAGCATCCCACCATTTGACCGGGAATAATCATAGCATTCAAAATTTGCAATGCCTATCAAATTCCATTCCAGTGAAGATCGCAAATGGAGCTACTTCTCAAGCAACTGGAATCGAATCAATTCAGTTCCATCTGGATTGCGGGTTGCTATTGACAGTCAAGGCACTCTATGTACCTAACTTCGGCAAACTGTCATTGCTCTCAGTTGACGCTTTGAATGAGTCTGGATATGAGGTGATATTACGTCTCGGCAGCTGCCTAGTCAAATCCAACACCATTACGGAACCCCAGCTCATAGGAAAACGACGAGTCGTATCCCGAACTTGCACCTTACTCGGCACTGTGTTGGAGAAAGCTCAGGCACACAGTGCAAGCACGACAAATCCGATAAAATCAGAAGATCTCAATATCTGGCACCTACGCTTTGGGCATATGAATCTAGCCAACTTACGTTTACTGCTCCCAAAAGAACTCTACACAGAGAAAGAGAGCACCCGATCAGCATGCTCGATATGCGCCCAGGCAAAGGCCAAGCAGCTGTTTCAATGCAAAATTCCAAGCACACGAGTGGAGAAGCACTTAGCACTCATTCATTCGGATCTCTGCAGACCGATGACCGATTGAAGACTTTTTGCGTGACCTTACATCAGAATAAAGAAATGTGCTAGGCTACAAATACCCATCTGAGAGAGCGACAAAAATAGTACAAAGGAGACAGTTGGTGTAATTATTCCTCCGATATCCATCCCAGGTTGCGCCAGTGCGACACTGTTGTGGGTTGCACTGGCAGCACTGCTCTGGGTTCCGCAGCGCCCCCGCTGTGAATTCCTCCGCACCACCACATATCCAATCTATCCCACTGAACATAGGAAATAGGTGTGTCAGTGCTACTTTTAACAAAGGTAAGCCCAAGATGTTGGCCATGGTTGAGGTGTTGTTCGGTTCTTTCTTCCAGTAAAGTGTTGGCTTCTACTATGCTTTGTGATATTTTGTGACACTGGAACATCCGGTCAACGTCGGAGTGACGGTAATGTTGAACTAGTCAGGTTTCTCGATAGTCACGAAGGAGATGGGGTGCGCGCGCTCTTCACCGGCGTTCGGTTATTATACAGGATTAACACCCCCCATGACAATCCTTCCAAGTTGGCCCACCGTTAAGGGATTCACAGCGAATAATCTAAGGGGTTCGGTTCGATATCTGCAGCGCCAGCTGGCTGCGACTTGAGCGCCGGATTGCACGCGGCTCCGCAGCAACGGCTTGCTCAACGGATCGCTCGGTGGACAGCGCGGTGTGCAATGCGGCTCGCCCGGTAGCGCATGATTTGAGACGGGCCTTGCGGCTTGCCAGACGGCTCGCTTGTGTATCGCTTCGGCGGATAGTTCGGATCGAGACGGGCCCGGAGTCTCGCCCTATGGCTCGCTCGCGGCGCTTCGGCGGATGGTTCAACGGATGCGCGGCGGCGTGCCCGATGGCTTGCGTATATCGTTTCGATTCGATACAGGCCTGGCGGCTTGCCCAACGGCTCGCTCGTGTCGCTTCGGTGGGTCTCCGCTTCGGCGGATGATTCAATTCGAGACGGGCCCGGCGTCATGCCCGATCGTTCACTCGCGGCGCTTCGGCGGATCGTTCGACGCATGCCCGGCGGCGTGCCCGGTGGCTTGCATATATCTTTTCGATTTGAGATGGGCCCAGCGGCTTGCCCGACGGCTCGCTCATGTCGCTTCGGCGGATCTGCGCTTCGGTGGATCTGCGCTTCGGCGGATGGTTCCATTCTAGAGGGCTCAGCGGCTGGCCTGGCGGCCCAGGTTGGGGTGATGGCTCACTCGACGACTGCTTCACAGGTAAGATCAGGTAAGGAATACGCTCACACACGTACCAGCCAACGTGGGCGTGGGTCAAAGCCCGGAGCTACTCGTCCTGGTCAGTCTAATGATATGCGGAACGTATCCCCATACCGCATAATCCTCTCAGACCCTGTGGGTGAGCGGTTTTACGGGCCTATCAGAGAAAGAGAAGATATTGGTTCTATGATCTCACTCCTCGTATCCTGTATTTAGTTGCGTTTGACGCTTCGTACGGAGATTAGCCCCTTAGGTCCATGACAGCCGTAAGGTCTAATCCCGAGGCTATCTCCCACCTAGACTCTCGAACTCCTCATGTATCCTTCCGTCACCTTCCCCGATCAGCTGCCATCTCGCTCGTTATTTCTCAAGGTGTAGGCCATGTAGGCCGATCGTTTGGATTGAGACGGGCCCGGCGTACTGCCCGACACCTCGCTCGCGGCGCTTCGGTGGGTGGGAAGAGACGGTGCATCGTTCAGCATATCGGATTGTTGACGCATTCCCGCCGGCTGGCCTGGCGTCACGGTTCGCGGCGACGGCTCACTCGACGACTGCTTCACAGGTAAGATCAGGAAAGGAATACGCTCGCACATGCACCAGCCAAGGTGGGCGTGGGCCCAAGTCCAGAGGTACTCATCCTGGTCAGTACTGACGATAAGCCGACTGATGCCCGCACCGCGTATATCCCTCAATGAGGTGATTATTGGCCCATCAGAAGTAGAGGATTTAACTGGCTCGACGGCCAGGTTCTATCTCTCTGCATAGTTGCGTTTCCAGCCCGACTGGAGAAAAATCCCTTAGGACCGCCACGGCCCTAAGGTTCTAACTCCAGGCTATCTCCCGCCTAGACTCTCGAGCTCCTCACGTATCCTTCCGTCTCCTTCCGATCAACTGTCGTCCTGCTTGCGGCTTGAGCGCCAACTCATAGGCGGCTCCATGGAAACGGCTCGCTAGACGGATCGCTCAGTGGATGGCGCTTGCCCGGCGGCTGCCCGACAGCTTGCACGACGGTTGGTCCGTGGTTCCATGATGACGGCTCGCTCGAGCGATCGCTCGTAGGATAGCTCCGTTGCGCGGCAACACCTCGCTCGACATATCGCTCATAGGATGGTCCTTGAGTTGATTTCTTGGTGACTGTTAGGTTGTCCGTTGATGATTGATTGATGATTCTGATTGATCATGTTTTTCCTCCTTCGCGCGTGGCAAGGAGTCATATAAGTATTTGGCTCGGCGAGGTCACGTGCTGTGGGGAAATTACCCCACCCCGCGACGTGAAAACTCTTCGCCATGACACTAGATTTCATCAGCGTAAAGAGGATAACTCTCAATTGGGTCCGACAGTAGTGCTTTTGCTGTATCTTCCCTAGAGTGGCCAGAGCAGGTGCCTCTCCATAAGTCCTCTCGTCGTGATTGGGTGATGCGATTGGGTTGCGTGCGGGGTTGATTTCGTTACTCGACCGGAGCAGGCAGCAACAAGCCCTCAACTGTACCAGATAATCCTTCTCGGCCGCAACGGGCACCAAGGTATAGCTCCACCCCATATCGCTCCCAACGGACTCTCGAACTGTTCCTGAGGTGCGGTCCAGTAGCGGCGTTTGCACTTTCCCGAATCACGAGCCGGTACTTGGTCCTGAGGCTGCCCAGCGCTATAGATTCGGCTTGCGGACCCGCCTTCCGCTCCAGTATTCGTTCAACTCGACGTCCTCACCCTGGTGCGGCGTTTGCCCTGCCTCATAATTGTTGTAAGCCTCTCCGATAAGGGGGGATACGCTCACGCTATCGAGTGCTGGCAGAGCCCAGAGTTCATTGCCATAATCGGGTGTCAGTGACAATGATGCGAGTGGTAGCATGATCCCTCGTATCTCCCGACCACGGGGTGCAGCTGTATCGCCTTGAGCCTCCAAGCCGTCGGCAACGATACAGCGATTCCCGACTCGTTGTGTTGTTTTTCCTCGGGGCCGTGCCTGTGGAAACAACCCCGCTCCTATTCCGCGATCTAGACTCGCAACTCCTTGCGTTCCCGTTTCCTTCCGATTTCGTGTCCTTCTTATGATGACCACCAAGGTTGTCTTCCTAAGCGGCAGCGCTTGCGCTTTCCCGGTCTGCACCGGTACTTGGCCCAGGGACCTCCTGGTGCTGCAGAGTCGGTTGACCCGAGCCGCGCCCCAACAGTGTCGGTTGCCCGGTCTTGGGATGCCATCCTAAGACCGTGTGACGAGTTTCCGATACCTTCCTGCCTGGTCCGTATCCAAATTCCGACCCTGTAGTATTTAGGGTGTAACACAATTGAACCATGTAGACATCATCAACATAGGATGTGTCGATAGCATCCACAGAGTAGTCCTTTTTCTACAGCAAACCATTACTGATTGAGAAAGAGGTTTGGTGAGACCGGAGAGCCTTGCGGGAGGCCACATCTGTAGCTTTGTGGTTTTTCAGACTGCTGATCGAAGTAAAAGGCGATTTCGCTGTCTGTATTTAATGCTGTAACCCAGTCTGTCAGATAGATCGGAAGGCGTCTCAGGTGCATAACTTCTCGCAGTGTCACGGGGTGGCCCTGGTTGAAAGCTCCTTCGATATCATATGTAAGTACCACTACAGGTGGGACTGGTTTCGTTTTCGATGTCTTCTTCATACTAATTGCCTTCGAGATCAGGGTAATCGTATGTAGGAGGGCATCCGCAGCAGAGTTTTCAAGCTGGGCACCCATCTGTGAGGGGTGGGTGGCACCACACCTGAGTGCAGCATGTGTGAGACGTTTGGCCACAATTGATTCCAGGAGTTTTCCGAAGCAAAACTAAAGAGAAATTGGGCGCTATGATTTTGGAAGTGTGTAAGTTGATTTTCCAGGTTTTGGAATAACAACACAGTTAGCAACTTTACATTCTAGTGGATGGACAGAATAAAGAAGGCAGGAGTGGAAGAGAAGAGGGAGTGTCCGTGGGGTAGCCTCATGTAGATAACGGAGTGTCGTATAGCTGATTATGTCTGGTCCCACAGAGGTGCCACATTTCAGGTGTGCAATGGCATGCTGCACTTCCCGGATGGTAACTGGTTGGGTTTGTTTGTACAAATCGAGTTTTGAGGAGGCAGACACACACAACAGTAGGGAAGCAACAAGGTAAGCAATAAACATAACACAGAGTAGAACGAGGCAGACTCGCAAACAGTAAGGAAACAAGCGGGGATGCCCTGGGCGGCCCACGACCAGGTTCTGAGGAATATCGCTACCGGCACGATATAGGCAGGGGCGGGGATGTTGCGCCTAGGTGCGTAGGATGACGGTGGCCGTGGCGGCGGAGACAAGGATTAGCCATAGTGTGGCAAGGGTGAGCGCGATGCCCGTGGCGGCGCCTAGGAGCCTGTCGTGCCAGGTTCGTGACACTGGCTTGTCCTCGTTTCTGCTGCCACAGCGGCGGTCATTCTCCATGCTTAGGATCCTCAACCGATCTCCGCCATATGGCTCCGGTAGCGATATTTCCAACTGCTGGCTGGTCTAGACCTCTTTCCTTCGTCTCCGTTATGTTACTTGCGCGTCCTTCTCCTGTCATGGTTACGTATGTCGTTTCCTGTTGATTATGCTGGCGCATCCTTTCTCCTTTCCGCTACGTTTGTTGTCTCCCTTTGATTAACCTTGCACGTCCTGTTCCCTGTTCCTTACCTTTACTGCTTAGGCATCCTTTCTCCTGTTGCGGCGAGTAGAGTGTTGGCCGCGCAGCGGCCTACTGCGATCATGTGTTTTCCTTGGGCACGGCAATCGAGTCATGATGTTAGATGGAGGAACTGTGTCAGTCTTGCAGGCAAGCTGTGATTCCAAAGAGGGAAGGAAATGTATAAAAGAAGGGCACAGTAGCTAGTCTGGAGATTCTTCTCCACGCAAACTATTATCCACTCCAACACCCCCAACCTTCCACGCGCGCAACAAAAACTTCTTCCCACGGCCATCATAGTCTACCTCTGATGGCCGAGGGCATCTACAACACTTCCTCTGTTGTGCCATCACGACAGATCCAACTCATTTATTTTCTGTCGCGCTCGCGCGACAGAAAACAACAACTCCTCGCTGGTCGCATCTTTTGCGTCAGCACGACCAGACCCCTCCTCAAAAACCCCAGGGGCATGGCTTTGACCCTGAAAAGTCAGCCAAGACCACACCCACCCACACCTCGGCTACAGCGGGACCCCTATCCTCGCTGCCAGCCACCAACCACAACCCCTCCTGGTGGCCACGCATACCCAGACACGCAACCACCGGCCCACCACCACCCAGCTGCCGTGAGTTTTGGCTTGCATAAACCGCCACCACTATGCCCAGTGGTCGTGGGCTTTGGCTCGCGCATCCACCAGGCCCCTCGGCGGTCATATACCTGGCACTTACAGCCAACGACCCGAACCAATTCCTTCCCTAACGGCTACATTTACCCGTGTATGCTCCCGACGGTCCACCACCACCCTGCAGCTGTTGGCCACCGCCCAGACTGCCCCAAGCACCACCAGCAATCGAGTGCCCCGGCATATCCGAACGCCAAAACATCACCACCCGGTGACCGATGGTCCCGGACTCGTCACCACCAAACCACATGGTTGCGGGCTTCAGTACGTACGGCCAACCCACCACACGGACGCAGGCTCCGGCATGCGCTACCGCACACCTTTTCCTTTTTCCTTGGTTATTGTTTTTCCTTGGTTCCTCTTCTATGCTTTTGAGATGACTAGAAGGTGAGCCCGGGCCTATATACTTTGTGCTTCGCGCCATAGCTAGATGGGTACTGACACTGTGGTCCGATCCCAGAGGGACTGTTCGTAGGCTAGCAGGAGGAGGGGAACGTTTATCAGAAAGATGGGAGCCCCATGGGGGTGGTACGGCGAGAAGGAGCATATATTACCTGTAGTGTGAAGCGCAATAGATCGAAGTTGCATATTTTGTCTCTCCACAGACCTACCTGTCTCTACCCGTGAACTGGTGCTGTGACCACCACCCATAATAAGAACAACAAGACCATTCAAGGCGTGTGAGAAGACCGCAATGAGACCACCCCAGACGTGACGGATACCGCGAGAACAACGAGCCCACGCAAGGCGTGTGAGAAGACCGCAATGAGACCACGTCAGGCTTGACGGATACCACGAGAACAACAAGCCCACGCAAGGCGTGTGAAAAGACCGCGACGAGATAACGTCGGGCATGACGGATACTGCGAGACTATGAGCGGCGGGTTAGTACACCTGAAATGTGACTACGAACGGCAGCTGAGTACGCCAGAAGTGTGACTATGGGCTTGCACTGAAGAACCGAACCTATGTTACATGTCGAGCAGCACAGAGGAGTCTAGGCAGGATCTTGACGGTACAGAGGTCTCAAATGCAGTGCCGAGATATCAACTGTGGTGCCGAGGTATGAACTGCAGCGTGGAGGAATGAACTGCAATGCTCAGTTATCAATGGTGGCGCCGAGGTATCAAATATGGCGCCAAGGTATAAACGGTGGTGCTAACGTATCAACTACAGCGCCAATGTACTACCAAATAGGGAGCCGAGGTATGAACTGCGGCGCCGAGGTATCAACTGCAGTGCCGAGGTAGGAACTGCGATGCCGAGTTATCAAGTATGGCGCCGAGGGATCAAATACCGTGCCGAGGTATGAACTACGGCGCCGAGGTATAAACTGGGACGCCGAGTTATCAACTGCAACGCCGAGCTATCAAATACCACGCCAAGGTATGAACTGCGGTGCCGAGATATGAACTGCGACGCCAAGTTATCAACTGCGGCGCCGAGGTATCAAATACCACGCGGAGGTATGAACTGCAACGCCGAGTTATCAGCTGCGGTGCCAAGTTATCAACTGCGGTGCCGACTTATGAACTGCAACACTGAGGTATCAACTGCTACGCCAAGGTAGGGACTGTGACAGCGAGTTATCAACTGTGGCGCCGAGGTATCAAATACCGCGCCGAGGTCTGAACTGCGGCGCCGAGGTATGAACTGGGATGCCGAGTTATCAACTGCAGTGCCAAGCTATCAAATACGGCGCCGGGGTATGAACTGCGGTGCCTAGGTATAAACTGCGAAGCCAAGTTATCAACTGCGGTGCCAAGGGATCAAATATGACACGGAGGTATGAGCTGCGACCCCAAGTTATCAACTGCGGCGCTGAGGTATCAACTGCGGTGCCAAGTAATGAACTGCGATGCCGAGTTATCAACTACAGCGCCGAGCTATGAACTGCGGTGCCAAAGCATCAACTGCGGCGCCAAGGTTTGAACTGCGGTGCCGAGGTATGAACTGGGACGCCGAGTTATCAACTGCGGCGCCGAGGTATCAAACACGGCACCAAGGTATGAACTGTGGCGCTGAGGTATGAACTGCGACGCCAAGTTATCAACTGCAGCGCTGAGATATGAACTGCAGCACCGAGTTATGAACTGCAATGCCGAGTTATCAACTACAGCGCCGAGCTATGAACTGCGGTGCCGAGGCATCAACTGCGGTGCCAAGGTTTGAACTGCGGTGCCGAGGTATGAACTGTGGCGCCGAGGTATGAACTGCGACGCCGAGTTATCAACTGCTGCGCTGAGGTATCAAATACGGCGCTGAGGCATGAACTGCGGCACCGAGATATGAACTTGGACGCCGAGTTATCAACTGCGGTGCCGAGATGTCAAATACGGAGGCGAGGTATGAACTGCGGTGCCCAGATATGAACTGCAACGCCGAGTTATCAACTGCGGCACCAAGGTATCAAATACCACGCCGTGGTACAAACTGCGATGCTGAGTTATGAACTACGGCACCGAGCTATGAACTGCGGTGCCGAGGCATCAACTGCAGCGCCAAGGTATCAACTGTGGCACCGATGTGTGAACGGCAACGCCGAGGTATCAACTGCGGCGCCGAGGTATCAACTGCAGTGCCGAGGTATCAACTGCGATACCGACGTCTCAACTGCGGCGTCACGGTCTCATCTCCAATGCCGAAGTTTTAAGTGTGGCCCCAAGGTGTCAACTACGACACCGAGGTATTAACTGCGGTGCCGAGGCATCAACTACAATGCCGAGGTATCAACTGCGGCGCCAAGGTATCAACTGTGGTGCTGAGGTCTCAACTACAGCATCATGGTCTCATCTGCAGTGCCAAAGCTTTAAGTGCAGCCCTGAGGTGTCAACTGCGGTGCCGAGGTATCAACTGCGATGCCGAGAGATGATGGCCAGGACATCAGAAGAACGTCCACAGATATGTCGACCATTGTGACACCTGCCATCGCACCAAACCAAACCGTCACGCCCAGTTCGGACTGCTGAAACTACTGCAACTGCCGCACACACCATGGGACACGATATCAATGGACTTCATGACAGCACTGCCAACAAGCATTGGGAAAGATGTGCTGTGGGTGATAATAGACCGGCTGGCCAAAATGGGTGTCAAGATCCTGCCTTGACTACTCCGTGCTGCGCGACAGGTAACGTAGGCTCGGTTCTTCGGGGTAAGCTTGTGATCACAGTTCTGGCGTACTCACCCGCCGCTTGTAGTCACACTTCCGCCGTACTCATGCGCCGCTCGTAGTCACACTTGCGGTGTACACACACGCCACTCGTAGTCACACTTCCGGCCTACTTACGCGCCGCTCGTAGTCACACTTCCGGTATACTCACGCGCTGCTCGTAGTCACACTTTCGGTGTACTCACGCGCCACTCGTAGTCACACTTCCGGAGTACTCATGCACCGCTCGTAGTCGCACTTCCGGCGTACTCGCGCGCCGCTCGTCGTCTTGCGGCATGCGTCACACCCGGCGTGGTCTCGTCGCGGTACTCTTACACGCCTTGCCTGGGCTCGTTGTTCTCGCGGTATCCGTCACACCTGGCGTGGTCTCGTTGCAATCTTCTCACACATCTTTGTGTGGGCTCGTTGTTCTTCGCGGTATTCATCACGCCTGGCGTGGTCTCGTTGCGGTCTTCTCACATCCTTGAGTGGGCTCGTTGTTCTCGCAGTATCCGTCATGCCTGGTGTGGTCTCGTTGTTCTTATCGGGGTGGCGCCGGTTCACATGTAGAGCGAGGTAGGTCTGTGGAGAGAGATAATAGATTGCGTGGAGAAGAATCTCCAGACTCGCTACTGCGCCCTTCCTTTATACCTTTCCTTTCCTCTGTGGAATCACAGCTTGCCCGCAAGACTGACACAGTTCCTCCCTAGCTCATCATGACTCAATCGCCGCGCCCAAGAAAAACACATGATCGTACTAGGTCGCCGCGCGGCCAACACTCTACTCGCGGTAACAGGAGAAAGGACGCGCAAGCAGTAACAGTAAAGGAAAGGAAGACTGACGTACAACTTAATCAAGGGAAAACAATACTCGTAATGAACATGGGAGAAGGACATGCAAGCTCAATCAATGGGAGACAACAAACGTAGCGGACCGGAGAAAGGACGCGCAAGTAACATAACGGAGACGAAGGAGAGAGGTCTAGACCGGCCAGCAGTCGGGGATATCACTACCAGAGCGATATGGCGGAGATCGGTTGAGGCGCCTAAGCGCGGAGCCTGACCGTGGCTGCGGCAGCGGAAATGAGGACAAGCCACACGGCGACAAGGGTGAGAGTGGCACTGGCGCCAGCGCCAAGGAGCCTGTCGCGTCAGGTTCATGACAATGGGACACTTTGTCGCATGCTATGGCACCATGAACCCTGAAGACCTTGCAGATCACTTCCTCCGGCAAGTAATCAGACCCCATGGAGTACTCAGCTGCATAGTATCAGACAGAGGATCCCTATTGACCTCCAACTTCTGGAAAAGAGTAACGGAAGTACTCAGGATATCACGCAACCTCAGTACAGCCTTCCAACCACAAATGGACGGACAAACGGAAAGGGCCATTGCCACCCTGGAGTAGTATCTCCGGCATACTGCAACTACCAGCAGGACGACTGGGAAAGACTACTACCAATTGCGGAATTCTGCTACAACAACACAGAAACCGGAATCACAAGAACAACCCCCTTCTTCGCCAACTATGGATATCACCCTCATTTTCTACCAGACCTCAGCACCCAGAACGGCGAGACACCGGAAGTATCAGAATATGTTGAGACATTAAGGAAGCTGCATGAGGACCTCTGAGCAGAAATCGAAGAAGCGCAAATGGCTCAAGCAGAGCAAGCCAACATAGAACGACACCCGGACCAGGTGTTGAACCCAGGCGACAAAGTCTGGCTATGACAAAAACACATCCGATCAACCCGACCATCGAACAAGTTGGGCGACAAGCAGCAAGGTCCGTACACCATCATCGAGAAAGTAGGCTCACGTGCCTATAAGTTGGACCTGCCAGCCAATGTCAAAATTCACCCAGTTTTCCACATCAGCCTACTCAAACCCACAGCCAACACCATACCTATCCCAGGACACTTACAACAACCTCCACCCCCAGTCATCTTCCAAGAACAGCAAGAGTGAGAAGTAGAGATAATCCTCGACACCCAACACCTCAGAAACCAGATTCAGTATCGAGTCAAGTGGACTGGTTTCCACAACCCTGAACGCACCTGGTATCCCGCCCATAACTGTGAAAACTCACCCGATCGTATCCCTCAATTCGATGAGGAATACCCAGAGAAACCTGCCCCCCATTTTTTGCAGAGTGTCTACCACCGCCACAGTTGACACCAATAAAGGCTGGACCTTCGCTGACATCAACCCTGTGTCCGAGTTCCCCAGCAAGACCGAGCCCAACAGCAACTGGGACATGCCCCCGAATGCCCCATCTCCACCACTGTCCGCTATAGGACAACCCCACACCGACGATCACGTCTCACTCCACTGGACTGCCTGCTATGATGACTACTGTGGTATGCACCGCCAAATGAGAGACAACGACTACTACCCTTGACGAGGTAACAACCGCTGCTGCCGCAACCACCAGCAACGCGACTGCTCGCACGTCCACCTGTACGAACTAGCGGAGGTAATCCACATCAGACACCTTAACCCACGCAAAGCCTGGGCAGACTGGCAGAAGGAGAAGCGGGTCTGTCCCAACTGCTGATTCCTGGTAAACCTAAACGACTATCACCAACGCTGCCAGACCACCGCCCAGCGAGCACTGCTGGCCGACATCACTCCAACCCCACAAGAAGACCAACGACAAGAAGACAGTGCCCCAGCCCCTGCGGTGAACGCGCCGCTAGCCGAAGCATTACAAGACGAACGACTCACCCTCTTGGGGGAAATTGTCACCATGATACATCAAACCACCACCCGGGATTCTAACCACAATCAGGTGGTACATGGAACGCTTGCCCAGCGCATGAACGAGTTTCATGACGCTGACCAACAACAACTCCAGCGGATGGCCGGCACACTGAAAGCAATCATTAACGAGCAGGAATGAATGAAGGGACAACTCCAAAACCGACAACCGGCCACCTAGCCCGTTCGCATTCACCGCAACAAGGCTGTTTTAAGATAATACTAGTAAATTCATGAAATGAATGTAATCATTAAGTGTACGTAACCAGAAACATAACCAATCCTAGTCAATCCGCCGCCGGGCCGCGACGACCCGATGTGACCTTGCCGGAGCTCCGGTCTGGATGGGGGGCGTACTGTCATCAACCTGGCACGACAGGCTACTGGGTGCCGGCGTAGGAGCCGCCGCCACCCTAGCCACACTGTGGTTGATCCTTGTGTCCGCCGCCATGACCACGATTATCTTACTCGCCTAGGCAAAGTACCCTCGTCCTTGCAGATATTGCGCCAGTAGCAATATTCTGCAGAACCTCAACCTGGTCACTGGCCAGCTATGGTCCACCTGCTTGTTTCCTTACTGTTGTGTGTCTGCCTCAATTTCCACTGCGTTATGTTTATTGCTTACGTGTTGTTTCCTTGGTTGTTCCTTACCGTTACGTGTCTGCCTCGCTCTCCTTTTGTGTTATGTTTATTTGCGAACCATGTGTGCTTCTCTTTTCCTACTTTTTGCGAGTCTGACTTGCTTTATCTATTGCAGAGGAAAGAAGGGGCCGAGTAGGATCGTGTGTTTTTTGGTAGCAGCGATGGTGTCATGATGGGAAATTCTGTGTCAGTCTTGTTGGTGAGGCTGTGATTCCACAGTGAAGGGAAAGGGAATAAAGAAAGGGTGTGGTAGCTAGTTTGGAGATTCTTTCTCCTCGCAATCGATTCTCTCTGATCCCAACCCAGGTTTTTCGACCACCAACATCGATCCTCACCTTCGAATAAGCCCTCTACATTTCGAAAAGATTCATCAAAAGACAGCCTACAGTCTCATTAGCTGAAAAGCAGGTTCTCTTGAGTTTCTCACTTAACTTCCCCTTCGACCCCACCGCGGTGATCCCAGCTTTTTGCACGGCCAACCATCACCACCTCACCAAACTGCATCATGTCTTCTGCTGCCAACAGCAAGGAATCTCTGGATTCCTTTGCCCAATCTGGTAGAATTACAACTGCTGAGATCCCCTCCAAGCTCCCCCTCAAGATCCTTCAACGCTCAACCATCAAGCGTGCTCGTAAAGACATTGACCCTGAGTCTGATTATGATGACAATGATGACATGGATAGAATAAACTTCCTAGAGGCCGAAAACGTCACTGCAACACAGGCAATTGGTGATGATACTACCCACCATGAGCATGATATTCCACAATTGCCTGCCCCGCTTAGCCCTGAGCATGCTGCCCTACATTCACATTTCGAAATCATCATGCTCACAGTTATGAAGCAGCTCTATAGCCGTATTACTGCGGATATTGAGAAGTCTGCAGCTGATACAACTACGGCTCTGTAGAAAGCCAACGACCGACTGTGCAACCTGGTCACTTCACTGAGCGCTCGGATTACCCAACTACAGCAGCAGGTCCTCACGTACCAAGGAGCTGTTCAGCATTCTCAGATGACACCCATAACAGCATTGACGAAAAAAGATACCAGGAAGATGAAGGGGAAGATGGATACCAGTTCTGCAACTACAGCACCCGCCACAGGCAGAGACAATTCCAGCTATGCAGCTGTTGCGGTCGCTGCCGTGGCTGACCCCACTCCGACTTTGATGATTACCAACAACAAAGGATGGACGACTCTGAAGGTTAGAGGCAAGAACAAGAAGACCACCACGCCAAAGCTTATTCCTACGATATACCCGCAGACTGAACGTGAAATTACCTGCTACTTCAGTGCAGAAAATAAATGCGATACGATACCAACCGAACACGACCATACCGTATGATAAGCTGCTGCAGACGTTACACTCCGTCGAGTTAATTCTGCACTGGTAAATACCAAGGATATCACCGCCCCTACGTTTATCCAGTCCCGAGTTACTATGTGTGGATTGGTTGTCTTCACCACAAGCAACACTCAGCATAATATCATCTATGAGGATTATAGTACGATTATTGAAGACGCTCTCTCCTACTATGGCAAGTGCGAGAGGGTGGAGATTGGAAAGCGCTTCAGCCAATTCCCACTTCATGGGGTCCCAACCCACTTCTCTCTACCAGAAATTTTGATAGCATTGCAACAAACTATCCCCAACTGGTAGAAGGACAGACACCAAGATGGCTCACAACAGCGGACCGACATGAATATAAAGCAAACTCAACGATTGTCATGACACTTACCGGCTATGTCAAGAAGGAGAGTATCGGTCGCCAATAACTCATTGTCTGCAACCGGCAATGCCAACTTGACGAATACATTTCATACAGCCAAACGACACAGTGTTGGAACTGCCAATAATACGGCCATCCAGCTGCTCTGTGCTGTGAATCACCATGATGTGATGTTTGTGCAGACCCCCACTCAACAAAAGACCACCCCTGTAACCTTTCAGCATGCAAGAAAGGCCCAGACTGCACACACGCTCCAATTCGTTGTGCGAATTGCAACTCACCACACAAGGCTAGTGATCCAAACTGTCCTGAACGAGTCAAGCTCCATACCTTCAATCATGCTCGAATTGCAGTTAATATGGGAGACGCCACCATGGCGGGAGTGGCCAATTAAATGACCCTCGCTGCAGCCATTGGGTCCGTGCAGCTGCTGAACTGCGCACAAGGCCAAGCAAGGACAATTTCAGCCTTTCAGGATTATGCCTGGAAGCCTGAAAACCTCATCTTTCTACTTCAAGAACCGTCGTGTGATAGACACAGAAACCCACCCTCACTATCCGGATTCGACACCTTTTCCCCCTCTACAACTTCTACTCTCCAGCACAGCCAGAGCCACTGGCAGCAATCCTGCCATCTCTCAAACTACCAACCGACTGTCTGCTTATGGGAGACTTGAATACTCATCACGCATGGTGGCAGGGCCCACTTACTTCTACAGTCCACATCTCCGCAGCAAGTCACAAAATCGCAAACTGGCTTGAAGACAACAAATTCTTCCTCCACAACAAAACCACAATCCCCACCCACCACCCAAGAAATGTTGGACGCCCTTCCACTATTGATTTGTGCTTCTCTCGGGAATCAACAACACAGTCAATTTTCGTCCTTGCAGTTAACCATGCCACTACCTCAGACCACAGCTCCATTACTGCCACGCTGGCCCTCCAATCCATCATCCAAGTGTCTCCTGCTCAACGAAATTGGCATAAAGCAGACTGGGGAACCTTCAACTGCTACATCCAGTCAACTGGTCTTGACCTTACGAACCTACAGGGGGAAGCGGATACCCTGCGAGCGGTCTGCAATATCACAACAATAATCCACAAAGCTACCGATATCGCTGTCCCGCTCAGTACATGAAAGATGTCCTGAGGCACCTTAGTGGAACCACAGCCTGACTCGCACCAAACGAACTGTTAAAAGAGCAGACAAAGTTGCACGACTACAACCTTTCACCGCAAGAGGGGCTGACAGTCAGACTAAACACCACCACGGGACAAAGATGGTATGGGCAGCCAAAGCAGCATACCGTATCAGGCAGCTCCAGTCAGCCACTACGTGATCAATCTAGAAAACCCTGCACCACCACAACACCCACCATCGCCCCATCCCACCACTGGAAGGACAAACTGACTTTCAAGCAAAATGTGATGTCCTACACAAGCACTCTTTCTGGCGGTCAATCACTCACCACCGCAGACTCTCCACAACAACTTCGTCGTGCTGGTTGCGGAAGGACGAAGGACCAAGTAGGATCGTGTGTTTCCTTGGGTGTGGTCATGACGGGAAAACTCTGTGTCAGTCTTGTGGGCGAGGCTGTGATTCCACAGTGGAGGAAACAGTATAAAGGAAGGGCACAGTAGCTAGTCTGGAGATTCTTTCTCCACGCAATCTATTATCTCTCTCCTCAGACCTACCTCTCTATCCCCGTGACCGGCGCTGCGACCACCACTCCCCGAGAACAACGAGTCCACGCAAGGCATGTGAGAAGAGCCGCGAAGAGACCACGCCGGGCATGACGGATACCGCGAGAACAACGAGCCCACGCAAGGCGTGTGAGAACAACAAACCCACGCAAGGCATGTGAGAAGAGCCGCGAAGAGAACACGCCGGGCGTGACGGATACCGCGAGAACAACGAGCCCACACAAGGCATGTGAGAAGAGCCGCGAAGAGACCACGCCGGGCGTCACGGATACCACGAGAACAACGAGCCCACGCAAGGCGTGTGAGAACAACGAGTCCACAAAGAGCGTGTAAGTACGCCGGAAGTGTGATTAGGCCGGAAGCGTGAGTAGGACCGCTGGCGCCACAAACCCCAGCCTACGTTGCCTGTTGAGCCCCACGGAGAAGTCGAGGTAGGATCTTGACACTAGATTGTGTTTCCCCCATCAACACCTGACGTAGCAACGTGGCATCCGCGGACGAAAACACCGAGGATCCCCTCGCCCTCAGAGAATTTACGAGGGTCCCCGACGACCACCGATCTCCAAGCCCGGTAACCCTGGACCCCCGATCAAAACCACAGACACCAGATTCCCCAGAGCAGACCCAAAGAATGAGCGACGAAACAAGGATAGGTGGGGCTGGACCCCACCTGCTGACCACGGAAATGTTACGAGAACTTCTTCCAGCCAGGGACCCACCCCGAAGTAGTTACCCAAAGCCACGGGACCCCAAACCATTCGAAGGAGACAAAGCAAAATTCAAAACATTCCTGGCCCAATGCAAGTTAAAATTCAGAACGGAAGGAAACCGGTTCAACGACGATGAAAAGAAAACAGGATTTGCATCCTCCCTGCTACGAGGAGTAGCATGGAATTGGGTGGAAACCTTCCTAAACCAGGAAGGGGGAATCAACTTGACATGGGCCAAACTCAAAGACAACATGAAGCATGCCTTAGGCCAGGTAGATGCCGAGGAAATAGCGTTCGAAAAGTTCCAGAAAATCCAGCAGGGAAACCGACCAGCAGCCACCAACTGGGCCGAATTCCAGCGAATCAAAGCAGATCTCCCGTACGCTGACAACGTATACATTGCACGATTCGGAGACGGATTACACCCCGAGGTAAAAAGGCACCTAGTCATGAGTGAAACCCCCGCTACAGTCTTGGTGGACTACGCCACCGCCGCCATCAAAACGGATAGTCGCCTATGCAACCTCGGAGTCATTAATCGCCGACCTACCACCAACCCATAAGCGCGCTTCCACGTCCACACAAAAGAGCCTCCATCGACGCCCCCGGGAGATCCGATGGACCTCGATGCCACCCGATGATTCAAATTCGCATCGTGAATGCCGAACTGATTCCCACGACGAGTAACCACAGGAGAATGTTACAACTGCGGAAAGAAAGGACATTTTGCAAAAGAATGCCCCCAGCCCAGGAAAGAACGAATTCCATGGAGACGACCATACAGGGCCGCCGAAGCCAACTATGAAGAACTAGAAGAAGACCCCAGCGCGCAAGGCTCCGAACCGGCGGGAAACGACGACCCCCGAAATAGGTGCCGACGACCACTACCCGAGGGAAACACCTGTTGTCAAAACGGAAGACGACCTCCCATACTTAGTACGAACCGCCCGATACGACCGGGAAGAGAAAATTATGATCAAAGTCCGAATCCAAGGAACGAACGGAAAATAATGCGCCACTACAGCCTTGGTAGACAGTGGGGCATCAGAAAACTTCATCGATAAAGCCTATGCAGAGGCCAGCGGAATACCCATGCAGCAGAAAACGACGCCACGCCGAGTACTAACAGTCAACGGGAGCAAGGTCATCGGCGGGCCGGTAACCCACGACACTCAAATCCACCCAACCATCGACCACCACGAGGAGGATATCTGGCTACACTGTATTACAATCGGGAACGCCCCGATCATCTTAGGCCTCCCATGGCTCAAGCTCCACGACCCAGTGATAGGATGGAAAAACCATACTGTGAAGTTCCACTCGGACCACTGTGCTGACAGGTGCTTACCCAGCTCACCAAGAGCCAACACCATCCCAGAAGAAAAGGCCACAGAGCAGTACGATAAGAAAACACCGGCCGAAGAAGAGAATTGGGAAATCGGCGAAACAGACCCTTGGGAGGTATGCCAGACAGTAATCGACAAAATCAAAGAAACCTCCAGGACGAATAAGAAACCAATTCCCACTGAATATCACGAATTCCTCGAAGTATTCACCGAAAAGGAACCAGTGGCCCCTCCGCCCCACCGCACTCAGGACCATCATATCCCACTAGAGGAAGGAAAGACGCCCCCGTATGAGCCCCTGCGCCCCCTCAATGAAGACAAAATGAAGGCCCTCAGAAAGTACCTAGAGATCAACGAAAAATGGGGGTGGATCAGCACATCCACATCCCCGGCGGGAGCCCCGATACATTTTGTGACGAAGAAGGATGGAGGACTATGCCTGCGTGTGGATTACCGGCAACTAAACGACATTACGATCAAGGATCGAACACCGCTGCCACTGATCAGCGAGTCCCTCAATCAACTCTCCAGCGCCACAATCTACACCAAACTCGACATCCGAGACGCATACTACAATCTACGCATTGCAAAAGGCGACGAATGGAAAACAGCGTTCCGCACTCGATACGGGCTATACGAGTATTTTGTCATGCCATTCGGACTCACCAACACCCCTGCCTCCTTTCAGCGATGGATGAACGAGATCCTAAGTGGCTACCTAGACATCTTCTGTGTAGCATATCTGGATGACATCCTGGTTTTCTCCCAACGAGGAAACGCACCGGGAACATGTCCGGGCCATACTCACGCGGGTGCGGGACACCGGACTAACACCGAAAGCATCCAAATGCGAATTCCACACAACAGAGACAGAGTACCTAGGATACGTCATATCACCTGAAGGGCTAAGGATGGATGAAGAAAAAATCCGAACGATCAAAGACTGGAAGGAACCAACAAACGTTAAAAGAATACAGAGTTTCCTGGGCTTTGCCCACTTCTACCGACGGTTTATCAAGGACTACAGCAAGATTACAACACCCCTATCCTCCCTAACAAGGAAGGAGAAAGCATGGGATTGGGGTGATAAACAGCAAGAGGTATTCGAGACACTCAAAAAAGCAATGATCACGGAACCAATACTACAGCACTTCGACCTGGAGTTAGCTGTGACCATCGAAATGGATGCATCAGACTATGCCATAGGAGCAATCTGTTCCCAACCCGACGAAAAGGGGGTCTTACATCCTGTAGCATACTACTCAAGGAAACTCAAAGACCCAGAGCGCAAATACGATATCCATGACAAACAGCTACTGGCAATCGTGGACGCACTGCGAAAATGGGACACCTATTGCAAAACCACGGGACCCAAGATCACGATTCTGACGGACCACAAAAACCTCGAATATTGGACAATAAAGAAGGACCTTAACCTACGGCAAGCCCAGTGGGGCGAGCGACTAGCCAACTACGGCTTTACAATCAAATACCGACCCGGGAAATTGGCCGCCAAACCGGACATCCTCTCTAGAGAGTCAGGAGACTCTCCCTGGGAAGGGGATTTGAAGCATCGGCAGAACCAAGGCCGAATCTTGTTACCGGAGGAAGCATTCGAAGCACTACAAGCCAGCACAACCGAAACCATCAATCTTCAGATAGACGAAGAACTCCTGAGGGAAATACGGGCACTAAGCGTCGCAGACAAGGATATCCAAGAAATCTGGAGAAAGAAGGCGAACGGGACCACCCACGACGGAAAGATCATGCTAGGATTATGCGAGGAGAACAGTGGGTTACTAATGCATGATGGCCTCATATGGATCCCTGACAACGATACCCTGCGACTCCGCATATTAAAAGACCACCACGACGCGCAAGCCGTGGGACATCCGGGCCGAGCAAGAACCCTGGAACTCATTAGCCAAAGTTTCTACTGGCCAGGACAATGAAGGTACGTCCACAGATACGTGGACCACTGTGACACCTGCCATCGGATCAAGCCAATCCAACACGCGCCATTCGGACTGCTCAAACTGTTGGAACTACCATACTGCCCTTGGGACGCGATATCGATGGACATCATCACAGCACTACCAACTAGCAACGGGAAGGATGTGCTATGGGTAATAATCGACCGGCTAACAAAGATGTGACACTTCGTCGCATGCCAGGGCACCATGAACCCCAAAGACCTAGCAGACCACTTCATCCAGCAGATAGTCAGGCCCTACGGACTGCCGAGCAGTATTGTGTCAGACAGAGGGTCCTTGTTTACCTCGGCTTCTGGAAGAAGATAACGGAAGCTCTCGCAATATCACGCAACCTCAGCACGGCATTTCACCCACAAACCGATGGACAGACGGAGCGAGCCAACGCCACACTCGAGCAATACCTGAGAGCATATTGCAACTATCAACAGGACGACTGGGAGAAACTCTTGCCAATGGCGGAATTCCGTTACAATAACACCCAAACCGGAACAACAAGAATAACCCCCCTCTGGGCCAACTATGGATATCACGCTCGATTCCTGTCGGATCTCGGGCCACGGAAAGACGAAACACCGGAAGTATCAGAATATGTCTCGGCATTAAGAAAACTCCACGAAGAACTCGGAGCAGAGATTAAGGACGCACAAATGGCTCAAGCTGAGCAAGCCAACAGCACACTACATCCGGACCCGGTCATAGAACCCGGGGATAAGGTGTGGCTCCGACAAAGGAACATCCGAACAACCCGGCCGTTGAATAAGCTGGATCACAAGAAGATCGGCCCATACACCGTCCTGGAGAAAGTGGGCTCACGAGCATATAAACTGGACCTGCCGGCCACTGTCAAAATCCACCCAGTCTTCCACATCAGCCTTCTCGAACCCACAGCCAGTACCAAACCAATCCCCGGCCACCTGCAGCCATCTCCAGCTCCGATCGTCATCCAAGAACAGCAAGAGTGGGAAGTAGAGAAAATCCTTGACTCCCGACGCCATAGGAACCAGATCCAGTATCGAGTCAAGTGGACCGGCTTCCACGACCCCGATCGTACCTGGTATCTAGCCCGCAATTTTGAGTATTCACCCAACCTTATCCAACAGTTCCACGAGGAATATCCGGAGAAACCTGCCCCCAAAATTTAGTAACATGTCCACTACCGCCATGGTCGACACCAACGAAGGCTGGACCTTCCCCGACGACAACAACCCTGCACCCGAACTCCCTACCACAACTGAGCCTGACAACAATTGGGGTATTCCCCCGCCGCACCTTCCCCGCCGATGCCTGCTGTAGGACAGCCCTGTATCGACGACCACGCCTCCCTCCATTGGACCGCCTGCTACAACGACTACTGCGGTACGCACCGCCAGAGCAAGGACAACAACTACTACCCGCGCCAGAGCCGCCGCCAGCGCCGGACGCTCACGTGCGACTTTCCGCTTCCCCACCCCAATGAACTACTCCACGTAACCCGTGAACGGCGTCTCAACCCCATCAAAGCATGTGCGGACTGGCACCGAGGAAAGCGGGTCTGCCCCGAATGCCGGTTCCTTGTAAACATGGAAAACCACCACCTCCGCTGCAGTGCTGCAGCCCACCGCGTTCCCCTGGCCGATATCACCCCACCACAGGAGGCCCCCGCGGAAGAAAACCCTGACGCCGAAGCAGCCGCACCCCCGGACAACCAAATCCGCCTACTGGCGGAAATCATCACCACAGTACAGAACACAGTCGTACAGGAAGCCCGCCATAACTACGGGATCCAGCGCCTGCTGGCCCAGACGATGCGCGACCAACACGACGCCGACCAACGACAATCCAGAGAATGGCCCGGACCCTGGGAGCCAGCATCACTGAGCAGCAGCGAATGAACGAACAACTTCAAGCCCGGCCGCCGGCTAGCCGGCCCACCCGCATCCACCGCACCATCATCCGCCGCCGCATGCCCGCCATCCGACCTGACCTCGCCGGAGCTTCGGTCTGGACAGGGGACCTACTGTCACGAACCTGGCGCGACAGGCTCCTAGGCGCCGCCGCGGGCATCACGCTCACCCTTGCCACACTTTGGCTAATCCTTGCCTCCGCCGCCATGGCCACCGTCATCCTGCACGCCTAGGCGCAACATCCCCGCCCCTGCCTATATCGCGCCGGTAGTGATATTCCTCAGAACCTGGTCGCGGGCCGCCCAGGGCATCCCCGCTTGTTTCCTTACTGTCTGCGTGTCTGCCTCGCTCTACTCGGTGTTATGTTTATTGCTTACCTTGTTGCTTCCCTACTGTTGTGTGTGTCTGCCTTGCTGGTTGCAGAAGGACGAAGGACCGAGTAGGATCGTGTGCTTCCTTGGCTGCGCTCATGACGGGAAAACTCTGTGTCAGTCTTGCGGGCGAGGCTGTGATTACACAGTGGAGGAAACGGTATAAAGGTAGGGCGCGGTAGCTAGTGTGGAGATTCTTTCTCCACGCAATCTATTATCTCTCTCCACAGACCTACCTCTCTATCCCCGTGACCGGCGCTGCGACCACCACTCCCCAAGAACAACGAGCCCACGCAAGGCGTGTGAGAAGAGCCGCGAAGAGACTACGCTGGGCGTGACGGACACCGCGAGAACAACGAGCCCACGCAAGGTGTGTGAGAACAACGAACCCACGCAAGGCGTGTTAGAAGAGCCGCGAAGAGACCACGCCGGGCATGATGGATACTGCGAGAACAACGAGCCCACGCAAGGCGTGTGAGAAGAGCCGTGAAGAGACCACGCCGGGCGTGACGGATACTGCGAGAACAATGAGCCCATGCAAGGCATGTGAGAACAACGAGTCCACAAAGAGCGTGTAAGTACGCCGGAAGTGTGAGTACACCAGAAGCGTGAGTAGGACCGCCCGCGCCACAAACCTCAGCCTACATTGCCTGTCGAGCCCCACGGAGAAGTCGAGGCAGGATCTTGGCAGCCAGAGGGCGTCAAGGGTGAGAGTGGCACCGGCACCGACGCCAAGGAGCCTGTCGCGCCAGGTTCGTAACAGTACGTCCCCTGTCAGACCGGAGCTCTGACGAGGTCATGCTGGGTTGTCAGTGTCCGGCGGCGGATGGGGGTGCGGTTGATGTGGACGGGCTGGCTAGCCTGCTGCCAGGCTTGGAGTTGTTCGTTCATTCACTATTGTTCGGTGATGATGGCTCCCAGGGTGTTGGCCATCTGCTGGAGTTGCTGTTGGTGTTAAAGATTGCGCGATCACCGTTCTCCTTTGAGAGTCTTCACGAGTACACAGAGAGAGAGAAAGAAGAGAGAGATAAGGAATTAGATGATTTGATCGTTGAAGTTTGATGAAACGGCTCAGGTAGATACGTTTTAGTCTTTTTCTATTGCTATGTCCAAGTATGTATCGAGTGTAGAAGGAAGCATGCGAAAGACGCTGCTATGGAAGAGTGCCAAGCTGTCGTTACCAGGACCCCCTTGCCATTGCCGTTGCTATGGCGTTGCCGTTGCTATGGTGTTGCTCCCCAGAGCGTTGCTGCGGTGTCGCATCTGTTGGCGTGCCACCCAGGAGTGGCGAGAAGCAATTCCAACACACCCCCTCTTCTCGTGCTCCATACCAAACAAAAATCCACCAAATCAAGAACAATCCCGAAACAAAAACAATCCCATAAAATCCTCGTCGACCTTATTAAAACCTCTGCAGTGAAAACCTCGTCGGAAAAACACTTGCTAGTAGGAAAAAGAGTGCCGACTCACGCTTGCCAACAGGATTCAACATGCTCAACAAAAGAAATCTTCTTTCCTCTTCCAATTCCTTATCACCCGCACCCCCTTTTCTTTGCCAAAGAACCACACCTCCTTTTCCTTTTTGAGATCGGTGTAATTCATCGTATTCGCGTTCTCCATCGTCGCGGCCAATTGGAGTGAGACCGGTGAGTTGCAATAATCGTTCGTGTCGGGGAACCGCGAGAGGTTTCGTCAGCAGATCAGCAGGATTAGACTCTGAGGTAGCATATTGGAACTTAACTGCGCCTTTCACCTGTTCGTCGTGAACATGATGATAGTTTATGTCAAGGTGTTTTGACTTTTACCTTACGACTCCCAAGGTAATCAATTTGATGGCGCCTTGGTTGTCGCATCTGATCGGTACCGGCCTATCAACAATCTTTAATCCCATTCCTCCTGCAGCCTCCTTCATCATACGACTGAGCCAGAGGCTTTCCTGGGTGGCGTGCTAGCAGGCAATATATTCGGCCTCAAGCGTTCAGAGTGCCACAACGCTCAGAGACTTGGCTTGCCAATGAATCAAGCCAGATGTGGCAAGCTCATTGTTGGCATTGACTTTCCCGAGTCCGAATACGCATCCGCTGACAGATTTCTGAGTTGTGAGATTCCCTGCCCAGTCTGAATCGGTATATCCAACAATGGTAATAGGATTCAGGAGCCGTCGGTAATGAATTCGAAATCCGGCTGTAGTCTTCAGGTATCGGAGTACTCTCTTTGCCGCCGTTGCATGCATTTCGCGAGGTTGGACATTGTACCGGCTCAGGGCGGTTACGCTGAAGGCAATATCCGGTCGACTTCCGAGTGCCGCATACATGAGTGATCCAACCATTGAGCGATATTCTTTGCAGTTTGCTGGTTTGTCCTCACAGTGGGTGTTAGCCAGATCTGTCTGAGGATCTAGTGGAGACTTAGCTGGTTTTGCATCCATCAGTCCGAATCATCGTATGATTGTATTGATGTAACCTCGTTGACAGATACTGAATCCTCGATCTTCGGTCCTCCCGATCTCGATTCCTATTAACCGCTTAGCTGCATCCAAGTCGCACATCTTGTACTTCTTTTGCAGCAACTGCTTGATTTGGGGTCCCCGTCCTTCTGCACCGTTGTGCGCAATGAGCAGATCGTCCACGTATAGTACTAGAAGGGCTCCTTGTTGGAGGTACAGATTTGGATCTTTCGCTGATTGTCGGAATCCTATGGATTGCTAATATCCATCGATATCCTCATACCAAAGTCTGGGGCCCTGTATAAGTCCGTAGAGTGCCTTTCGGAGGATTAAAACGCTTTCGCTCGATGTGGTTCCGTTTGATGCGCTTCCATTTGACGCCAGCCAGTCAATTCCAAGTAGCATTTCCATGTAGATGTTGTCTCGGTCAATCCTTGGATTTAGGAAGGCCTACACCACGTCCATATGATCGACGTCCCAGCGATACTGAGTGGCAAGTGCCAGTATCAATCGGAATGTTGCCATCTTGGACACTGGTGCGTATGTTTCGTCGTAGTCGATGCCTTCTTTCTGTCCGGAGCCCTTGATGACCAGTCGTGCTTTGTACCGAGTGGATCCATCCGGATTAATCTTCTTCTTGTTGATCCACTTGCATCTGATAGGCTCTTCTACTGTCCTGTCAGTCATTGTTGTGTGGACAGTATTACCTTTTGCCACGATATCGAATGTATGATTCTCAATCAATGCCTGTGATTGCTGGCGTATGGCGTCCTGCCATTCTTTTGCTTGAGGGCTTTGCAATGCAGCCTTGTAGGTGAGCGGCTCGCTCTCGTTCTCACACTCAACGGTCGCAGACTCGATGATTGGTTCGATTTCGTCTTCCCATGTCTCGGTAATTCCCAGCAGCAGAAAGGCGTAGGCAAGGTGTTCCAAAGACGTCACATCACCCCCTTCTTCGTGAGCCTTGCTCATAATCGCTCTATTGGTTTCAAGGCGTGCCTTGCTGCGTATCCTTGCAGAAACATATTCATTCTTGTCTGCCGTTTCAATCAGTCTTGTTCTCAATCATATGGAATCCAGGTCACCAGCTCTCGCTTTTCCGCGAGATATTCTCGACTTCTGCCCAGCATTCGCTGAATTCAGTAGGTAATGCTCAGCAGCTTATTGAGCATATTCGCTGAATTCAGCATACAAGTCACCAGTTATTGCTTTCACAAGATATTCTCGACTTCTTCTGCCCAGCATTCGCTGAATTCAGCAGGTAATGCCCAGCATATTCGCTGAATTCAGCACACTGCCCAGCATTCGCTGAATTCAGCAGTCATCTGCCCAGCATTCGGTGAATTCGGCAGCTATAACACATATCGCCCAGCCGCTCATAGAGCGATTTCACTGAATGACGAAAGAAATCGGATATTTGTTACTGGTATTCTCTAGACAATGCGCGTCATTCATTTCATGGGTCTCGTCCTGCACTTCATCGGTGGTGTCTGGAAACTCAACGGCTTCCGTCGTCTTTTCTGTGTGTACATTTTCTTCTTCGTCAAACACTACACTTGAGCATTCCACTGCTGGTCCGGTTTTTCCTGATTTGAAGTCCCAAATTCTCCAGATTTTCGTGGTGTTATGAACATATCCCAGCATAATGCACATACTGGAGCGATTTCCGAATTTCTTCTCCGTTCTCTGAGCAGGTGGAATATGTTTGTATACTCGGCATCCGAATCGCCTTAAGTGTCCAATTTTCGGAATGGTACCATACAATGCTCCGTATGGTGACCAGTTGTCCATCAGACTCGATATAGGTGACCTTCGATGCAGGTAGCATGCCATCCTGATGGCTTCTGGCCAAAATATTATCGGCACATTTGCATCTAACATCATACTTCGTGCCTTCGCATTCAGTGTCCGGATCATCCGCTCGGCCATACTGTTCTTGTGTTGGGTGTACGGTGGGGAGGGTTCAAACGTAATTCCTTTTTCTCCCAGTAAACCTAGGAATATCGAGTTGTTGTATTCTCCGGATCCATTGTCGCTTCGGAAACGTTTGATGTGGAATCCCTGTGTTTCCACCCAGGCTTGATCATGATGAAACTTGGCCGATATTTCTTCCACGGTTTTTGTGATCAGAAAGTACACCTCAGTGTATCTCGTACAGTCATCAATATAGATGATGTAATATTGGGCGCCTCGATACTATACTTCATAGGCCCGCAGAGATCTGAGTGCACAAGTGCAAACGGCGTTGACGACCGGGAAGCCTTTGTATGTATGACATGTTGTCGTTGTTTCGTATTAACACAAGTCGTACACAATCGCGGTGTTTCCGAGCGAGGCTTATTCTTTTCATTCGCAGGACGAACTGTGATCGGTGACTCATCGTCCATAGGATCCGTGACCAGCTCGACATCCAGAGAATCGGTAATGCACTTGACTGAAGACTTCAATGACTCCGCAATGCGTTCTCCTGAGCATTTTAGTAGTCGTCTCAACTCTTGATGATTAAGGTGCGCGTAACGTCGATGCCACATGTTCATTGTGTGTGAATGTGGAGCTGTTCGAAGCATTCTAATTTCGGAGATGTGTGCTGATCTATCCATTGATAGCATGTATAGGCTGTGTTCAAAGTTGGCGCTGAGAACTTTTTGTCCTTTTACATCGGCAATCAAGCATATCCCTGATTGGAATGTTGTAGTGTATCCACGTGAGTCGAGTTGTCCTACTGACAGAAGAGATATTCGGAATTCCGGAACGAAGAACACTTCAATATCCACTCCTCCCAGACGTACAGTTCCTTTCTTTTTTGCTAGTGCTTGATGGTCATCACCCAACTTGATGATCATATTCGTTTCCTTAACTGAGTTCTTCCGGAAATCTCAAAGATTGTTGCCGTAATTGTGAGATGCTCCGGAATCAATTACCCAGATCCTTGTTGCTATTGCCGATCAATATAATGCCACCATTACCTCCGAGCTGAGGGAGGTAGATCCCGCAAGTCATTGCTGGTTACGAGAGGAATTGTGAGTGTGTTCGATTCCTTCGCATCCGTCGCGTCTATCGCATCAGTTTCCTTCGCGTCGGTCACGTCCGTTTCCTTCGCATCTGTCGTGTCCGTTTCCTTCGCGTCCGTCTCGTCCATTTCCTCTGCTGTTTTGTACGGCCTGTCCTTGTCTTCTAGCAGGGCAGTCATTCTTCATATTTCCTTCTTCTGCGCAGTAGTTGAAGTCATTTTGACCTCGAGCTCGTTTGTTGTTCTTCTTGTTCCAGCAGTTGGCAGTAGAGTGGCTGCCGGTTTTACACCAATCACACCACCCCTTCAGAGAGCACTCATTCCCCTGGTATCGTCCCTGGTAGCCACCTCGTCCTCCTCTTCCTCCTTGTTGGGTCTAGAGAGCTTCGGAAGTTGCGTCAGGTTTGGTTGTCATTGATCGATTCGTCTCGCATTCGTTGAACGCATCCATAACCTCTTGAACTGTAACTCTTGCACGAGATTGAAGGATCTCGATCGTGTCTGCATAGGTAGTAGGAAGAGTCCTATAGATGTGATTCTTGAGGACCACATCGGAGACTGCTTCTTCAGAGCCAGCGAGCTCAGTGGTGATATCAAGCAGTTCGGTGAAGTAGGCATTGAGCCGCTGTCCAGGAGTAGGATGAAGAGTGCTGAATTTCCGAACGAGCGACATTCATCCGACAGAGGAGTTGGCCGTGTTTGTGCGTGCCTCGAGTTCTTTCCACGCCTTAACGGATTGTCCATTCCTTTGATATACACCTTGACAGCATTGGTAGAGGAACCGTAGATGATGGCCAAGGCCTGCAGTTTCCATTGATTGTAGTCCTTATATGCCTTCTGTGCGAGGACAAGGTTTCTGGTGAAGTCGTTGGGTCTTCCCGGATCTTCCGGTTCTTCTTCCTTCTCCATCAAGATGTCCCAAGCCATTATTCCTTGTAGGACCTTCATACAGTCTTCCTTCCAGACTGCATAGTTGGTACGATCGAGGAGGCGGATATTGCCCAGCAGGTGTTTGAATGATTCTTCACTCATGATGAGGTTCGTATTGATATAGATCTTCTATCGCTGACACGGTTAGCACTCGATTTCGAGGAGAAAAAATCTCTAAGTGAGACGTAGAGAAAAGGGCCTCGAAATCGCCGGCCGCCGCGTTTACCACTGGCTCCTGAGGAGATATTTTTCGCGCGAGAGTACGGTGGAGGTGAGGTTTGATTGTGTGGTGCGGTTACGGCTCTGGGCTCATAACCTGTTAAAGATTGCGCGATCACTGTTCTCCTTTGAGAGTCTTCACGAGTACACAGAGAGAGAGAAAGAGGAGCGAGAGAAAAGGAATTAGATGATTCGATCGTTGAAGTTTGATGGAACGGCTCAGATAGATGCGTTTTAGTCTTTTTCTATCGCTATGTTCAAGTATGTATTGAGTGTAGAAGGAAGAACGCGAAAGACGCTGCTATGGAAGAGTGCCAAGCCGTCGTTACCAGGATCCCCTTACCATTGCCGTTGCTATGGCGTTGCTCCCCAGAGCATTGCTGCGGTGTCGCTTCTGTTGGCGTGCCACACTGAAGCGGCGAGAAGCAATTCTAACAGTTGGTCCACGTCGTGGAACTCGTTCATCCACTGGGCGAGCGTCCGGTGTACGACGTGTTTGCGGCAACCGTCCCCGGTGGTTGTTTGATGTATCATGGTGATGATTTCTCCCAGGAGGGTGAGTTGTTCATCCTGTAGTGTGGCAGTCATGGTTGCCGCAGCGCTGGGATCGGTGGTAGGGTCGCAAGTGTGCCTGGCCGGAGCGGCCTCCTGGTCTTCCTGTGGTAGCATGACGTCGGCCAGGGGGACGCGTGGGGCTGTGGCACTACAATGGAGGTGATGGTTTTCTATGTTCACGAGGAACCGGCACTCCAGGCAGACCCGCTTCCCTTGGTGCCAGTCTGCACATGCCTTGTCGGGGTCGAGGTGTCATTCCCAGATTACCTTGACGAGTTTGTGGGGGTGGGGCATCGGGCAGTCACACATCTGGCGGTTGCAGCGGTGGCGGCAGCGGCCGCTGCTCCGTTGGGGGTAGTAGTTGTAGTCTTTCATTTGTTGGTGGGTGCTGCAGTCGTCGTCATAGCAGGCTGTTCAATGTAGGGAGGCATGGTTGTTGGCGCAGGGCTGTCCCACAGTGGACAGTGCGGGTGAGGGCACTGGTGGAGGGGCATTCCATCCATCTGTGGTGGTGGCATTGGCGGGGATGCCACAATCGTTATCCTGTTCAGTTTTGCTGTTGGCTTACTTGGCGTTGGTGAAGGTCCAGCCTTCGTTGGCGTTCACAGTGGCGGTGGTAGACATATTTTTAGTTTGGAGGCGATGGTTTCTCTGGGTATTCCTTGTGGAATTGCTGGATGATGTTGGCCTAGTTTTCGAAGTTGCAGGCAGGATACCAGATACGATCCAGGTCGTGGAAACCAGTCCACTTGACTCGATACTGGATCTGCTTTCTGTGGTGTCGTGAGTCGAGGATTTTCTCCACTTTCCACTCTTGCAGTTCTTGAACGATAATGGGAGGTGGTGGAGGCTGGTGATGTACGGGGATAGGTTCTGTACTGGCTGTGGGTTCGAGGAGGTTGATGTAGAAGACTGGGTGGATTTTGACAGTGGCCGGCAGGTCCAACTTATAGGCGCGTGAGCCTACTTTCTCCAGGATGAGCCTACTTTCTCCAGGATGGTATATGGGCCTATTTGCTTGTGGTCCAGCTTGTTCAATTGTTGGGTTGTTAGGAGGTGTTTTCGCTGCAGCCAGAATTTGTCGCCTGAGTTCAATACCGGGTCCGGATGTTGTGCTTTGTTGGCCTGCTCCATTTGAGCCATTTGCGATTCTTTGATTTCTGCTCCGAGGTCCTCATGCAGCTTCCTTAATGCCTCAACGTATTCTGTTACTTCTGGTCTTTCGTCGTTCCTGGTGCCAAGATCTGGCAGAAATCGTGGGTGGTCTCCATTGTTGGCAAAGAAGGGGGTTACTTTTGTGGTTCCGGTTTGGGTGTTGTTGTAGCAGAATTTGGCAATTGGCAGTAGTCTTTCCCAGTCGTCCTGTGGATAGTTGCAGTATGCTCGGAGATACTGTTCCAGGGTGGCATTGGCACTTTGTGTTTGTCCGTCCGTTTGCGGGTGGAATGCTGTACTGAGGTTGCCTGATATCCCAATTACTTCCGTTACTCACTTCCAAAAGTCTGAGGTAAACAGTGACCCTCTGTCTGATATAATACTGCTTGCCAGTCCGTGGGGTCTGATTATCTGTCAGAGGAAGTGGTCTGCTAGGTCTTCGGGGTTCATGGTACCATGGCAGGCGACTGTTGGAATTGCTTAGTGACCCTCGGGCATGGCGCGCTGCCGGAAGCAACACCGCAGCAACGGAGGCAGCAGCAACGCTATGGGGAGCAACGCCATAGCAACGGCGATGGCAGCAACGCCGTAGCAACCGCAATGGCAGGGGGACCCTGGTAACAACGGCTTGGCATTCTTCCATAGCAGCGTCCTTCGCATTCTTTCTTGTACACTCTTATATACTTCTATATAGCAGTGAATAAGATACTCGTTACGTCTACCTCGAGCGACATCATCACCCGCCAACAATCAAGACATCTCGTTCTGTCTCTATCTTTTTCTCACTCTCTCTCTCTCTGTACTTGTGAAGACTCTCAATAGAAAACGGTGATCGGGCAATCTTTAACAGGTTATGAGCCCGGAGCCGTAACCGCTTCGAATACCTACAAACCTCACGTCAGCTTCTCAATCGTCATACTCTCGCGCGAATAATAGCTCCTCAGGAGCCAGTGATAAACGCGGGGGCCGGCAATTCCGAAGCCCTTTTCTCTACGTCTCACTCAGAAATTTTCTCCTCGAAATCGTGCGCTAACCATCTAATCAACGACGATCAACATCGATACGATCCTCATTATGAGTGAAGAATCATTCAAGCACCCGCTGGGCAACATCCGCCTTCTCGATCGTACCAACTACACAGTCTGGAAGGAAGACTCTATCAAGGTCCTACAAGGAATAATGGCTTGGGACATCGTGATGGAGAGGGAAGAAGAAGCGGAAGATCCTGGAAGACCCAACAACTTCACCAGAAACACTGTCCTGGCGTGGAAGGTGTATAAGGACTACAAGTAACGGAAATTGCAGGCGTTGGCCATCATCTACGGTTCTTGTACCAATGCTGCCAAAGTATACACCAAAGGTGTGGACGATCCAGTTGAGGCATGGAAAGAACTCGAAGCATGCATAAACACTGCCAACTCCTCGGTCAGAAGAATGTCGCTCTTTCGGAAATTAAGCAGTCTTCGCCCCACTCGTGGTCAGCCACTCAATGCCTACTTTGTCGAACTGCTTGACATCACCACTGAGCTCACTGGCTCCGAAGAAGCAGTTCCCAACGTTGTCCTCAAGAATCACATTTATACGACTCTTCCTCCCGCCTATGCAGTTACGATCGAGATTCTTCAATCTTGTGTGAAAGTTACGGTTCAAGAAGTTATGGATGAACTCAACGAATGCGAGACGAATCGATCGGTGACAACCAAATCTGATACAGTCTCCGAGGCACTCTACAGCCAACAAGGAGGAAGAGAAGGACGAGGTGGCTACCAGGGACGATACCAGGGGAATGACCGCTCTCCAAAGGGGTGGTGTGATTGGTGTAAAACTGGCACCCACACTACCGCCAACTGCTGGAGCAAGAAGAACAACAAACGAGCTCGAGATCAGAATGACTGCTACCATTGCGGAGAAGAAGGAAATATGAAGAATGACTGCCATGCTAGAAGAAAGGGACAGGCTGTACGAAACAACAGAGGAAACAGACGTGACCGTGGTGGAAATGGAGGAAACAATCGTGAAGAAAAGGGACGTGACGGACACGACGGAAACGGACGTGATGGAAACGGACGTGTCGGACGTGACGGAAATGAACGCGACGGGAACGGACACTCTGACAATACATCTGGTAACCAGTGTCAGATGTATGGGTCGAGGGCCAGCCTAGGCCCGCCGAGGCCGCGGCGCTCAGTTGCGTCCGGAAGTCATCAGGTGGCGGAGGTGGCAATTCGCCACTGGTGACGCGGCAAGCCGCCACCGG
>Ga0307516_10001319_pt1 | contig 34411 bp, 44 predicted proteins | sample 19_EM_MG_FD_203310 | JGI IMG/M metagenome (GOLD analysis project Ga0307516, IMG submission 203310) | Populus trichocarpa ectomycorrhiza microbial communities from riparian zone in the Pacific Northwest, United States - 19_EM | ecosystem: Host-associated > Plants > Roots > Unclassified | place...
CTCATACGCAAGTTTGTTTGTTTGACAAGAGCCTTGGAAACATACACCGCAAGTTAGACTCCACGCCGTTGACAAAAACATATGTTCGGGACGACATGCCCATCCCCTCCCAGGTCCTTTTCCTCGTTCGCAACGTTCCCATTCGGCTACGCACATCCTCTCGGCGACTTGCATCAACCCTTTCCTTGAATGGCCCTATCATCGACACAGCGCATTCCCAACCTACTGCATCTCATATCTCGTCTACATCCCGACCTTCTTCTCCCAAGGAGTTTCTCAGGCAAAGAAATCTCAACCAGCTCAGACAGGCCCTGATACAAGATGGCAGCCCTTCTCATGTATGGGAATGCTACACGAACCTCGTGAACGTGATGGGGCACGAAAAGCTTCCTCTGGAAATACATCGAGAGGTGTTACGACGTTGTACGCCCTCAAGCTCCGAACTTCGCGTCACCGCTGCCCGACGTCTCACAGAGGGAATCAAACAGGCCAATCCGCACATCCACGAAAGGCGTTTCCAGACTGTTATTCGTAACATTCGCGCGGATGACGCGCTTCCGACTCTGGAAGACTACCATTTCATCCTCGAGCAATTCGCTGCCGTCGGACACCACGTTGGCTCCATGCATGTATATAAGGAATTGAAGCATATGGGCTGGAAGCCTCGGACCAAGACTTTTGGTCTATGTCTGCAGGCCATAGCTCACCGCTTGACCCTGCCTATTGCGGAAATCTCCAAGTCTAGGAGGATTGCCCAGACACGTTTGATGCTCGCGGATCTGATGACTGAGATGCAGACATTTGGCATCCCGTTCACTTCTGTCAATTTGGATCTCACTATTCGAATATTAAAAGAGACATTGGATGTGCCAGCTTTCGAAACGCTGATGAAGTGGGGCTACGGTATCGATTTGGCCAACCCCGATCGTCTTCCCTTGGAGTATTTCGGGACGGGAACTATCAGGTCAGACCTTGGCCTCCCTGAACCGCAAGTATCCGAACTTCCTCAGCCTCAGCCCTTCTCGACAGCCGCCTTGAATACGACCATCGACATCATTGGCCGGTTTGGCGATGTTTCGAAGTTGGTGCAAGCCTTCGAGGTTCTAACGCAGCCATTGCCTAGGGCGAGCCAACATTTGTTTACATCTTTCGATGACGACGACGATTTTGGACTTCCTAGTGCTGAAATTGTCCCGAGTTTTCCTCTCCCTCATGCACGACCCAATATCACCTCCTACAACACCCTTTTGCGGTATCTGTGTCGTGCTGGACATGCAACACTTGCCCGGCATTATCTCAATGAAGTCAAGTGGCTAGACCATCAGCATGACAAAGAACTACGTCGCCAAATGAATTTGCATATACCGTTAGACCAATTACCGGCCCCTCACCTTTCAATCAACCGAGCCACCCTTCTACCAGTATTTGGCGAGAGCAATCGCGACAAGAATATGGGGTTAATGCGGTGGCTCCTGACCAAAATACCCTATATATTGAGACGAAAACGAAGTAACCTTACCTTCTACACCGCAGTCAGAAAATATCGGTCGGCACAACAAACAGCCCTCTCACCTGCTACTGGCGTGCCCGACAAGAACTCGCATCCATCCTCTTCCCATCCCAGTCACCAACCGTTGTCCCCTCAGCATTGTCCTCCACGTAAACCTCATGCCGGGTCGGTCTTCGAGCTGGATTTAGACTCCCCTCCTCCGATCAAACCTTCACCTGTCAAGAATTTTGATATTGATCTCCACATTCGCCTGCTCGAGCGTGACTTGGAGGAACTGGAGGTATTTGCCAAGTATGCGGAAGATGTGTATGGTCGCAACATGCAACGGGTCAAGGAGCGCCTCGGTCGGCGTGTGTGGTCGGGACAAGATGTATATCTGTCCTCGGCTAATTCTCGTGTCTTACTTGGGCGGGATGCGTGGAAAGACATGGCAGGCTTTCAGTCCCGCCGCCCTGTCAATGCACTCCTGCGTGGTCCTCCCCCATCAGAGAGTGCTGCTAGTTCGAGTAATCGGCCGTTCTCCACTTTCTTCAGTAGCAACAATAGCCCATTACGTGCAGGAGCCGAAAATGCTTCACCGAACTCGCAAAGGGTTCTTGCTCAACTGAATGAGAAGTTGCAGAATTGGTGACGTGGACTAAATATTCCCCTGATGTCAGTAAGTTCTTCTGCTTTCGCCGTTCTCAATGCTCAAGGGATTCTTGCCTCTTAACCATTTTATAAGATGACTCAGGACGGACGTCTACTGTCTGCTGGCCGCGTTTGTCAGATCTCAGTTCCCTGAATCCGTGGTTGTATCGGCTTCTATGATAGAAGCAGGGAGCAAGATTGGTCCTGGCGTCTATTTTTCCGGATCACAATGCGCAAACGACTTACTATAGTCGTTGTTCAGAGAAAGGTCCAGAATTCTGTACCAGCCGGGTTTGTCGTTGTAGGAATAGGCCGTTCAATGGTATTCCCTTCGGATCTTCGCCCAATCCACGTGAAAATATGCATGATTCTGATGTAAGGCATCCAAATACAGGGTGTGTAGGATGAAGAATGAGCATAGTCAGGAGAACTTATGTCCATTTGTTAACTAATTCAATCGTTTCAGCTCTTTCGTCTGTTCCATAACGACTTTCTCCATGGCTTCGAGCCATATTTCGATGGTGGCTCCACCCGTAAACTTCTGGGTACCCGAACTCGTGTCGTCCGACGTGGACGAAACGCGTACGTTCCCGATTCCAATGTAACGAGCAAGTGCGAGGACGGGCAGACGACGGAGAGCCCGTCCTGATAAACCTTGCGCCTAGAAAAAAAGATAGTTCGTCGTCCTAGACAATTTTCACAGGATTGAAACGCACCCGACACTGTGCTGCGAGGCCGAGCAACCTGAGGGCGATGTTTGTCATCCTCAAGCGCGGCTCATTCTTTGATGAGAGAGGTTCCATAGCTTTCCTGGTTGCTTCGTACACATGGGCTTGCTTGAGGGTGGGAATGCTCTGTAGGTGGGTTTATCTCGAACGGTCTCCCCGTGGTAGAACAGAAACAACCCACATTTGAAATGACTATGCCCTTTGCAACGATTTCGCACAAGCATGTTCGGAGAATCTCGTATATCGCGTCACGAGAGGGAAGGTCCACATACTGGACTATGTCTGCGCGGTCGACAAATGCACTGTCTTTTTGTGTAAATGAGCTAAAGGGCAGCACTGTCAAGAAAAGCACCTACCGATCGCTTTGACAAGATTGCTGGTGGACATGATCAATACATTCTTACGATGTTTGAGTTTGTCAAGCTGAGTCAAGAGGGCGTTGACAACCTAGGCCAATATTGAGCCAGCCCCCTTTCGAGTAATGGAGATACCAGCGTACTCGCAGACCATCCGAGGGTTCCGTACCTGCCATAGCACCTGCTCTCGCAGCCGTAAGCGACTCTACTTCATCTAATGCATTTATGAGCTAGATGCGTGCTACTGGTTTCCGAAGATGTCTACACACCAATTAATACCACGAGGAATGCTTCTTCTTCATCAACCAGCTCAGTTATGCTGCTGAAAAGGCGTTGCACCAACTTTCCAGATTCTGAGAACCATTTGGAGAAGAGGGAATGAGAATTGATTTCAAGTAATCGAGTTTGTGTGTATCTATAGGTAAGTGTCAGCGACATATTCAACCACCGCGCGAAAATAGGTTTGCCGATGAGACAGACGAATCGATAGCTTCTGAGCTAAAGCGCGGCATAGGGAAGTTTTTCCTGTTCCGGGAGGACCATGAAGCAGAACGACACGATTCCACGATACGAGATTGACTTTTAAAGGTCTTCAGTCCGCATATAGTGACATTACAATGCACTCACAGTCCACTTTCGCATCACTCAGGACGAGAGTGGCGTGAATATAATCAAGAAGTTTCATCTTGATATCGTCCGCATATATCAAAGAGTCCCATAGACCTTCCCAGCTTTTATTCGGTAGTTCAGAAATACTGGCTGCCATGGTATCATCGTCATCGTCCTTTGCACCGGCGCTATTGGAAAACTCTTCGAAGGTACCTCCATCCGATGGCTGATAAACATGTATTTGGATTAAAGTTTCTTGGAGGGGCAAGGTATTCAAAGGACATGCTGATTCAGAGATGCTGATTTTCTCGACGGAAGATGCAAGTTCTGGGATGTATTGCCATCCATCGAGAACCGAGGAGAGCGCAATTCGATCAAACGAGTTGACATATGAGTGTACAAGACCACGGACAGTTTCAAAACGAGAAGACGATTTTTGCCGGAGGCACACTTCGACTGGCGTTGTACAGGGCAGATTAGCATGGATGAAAGGAACAATGGGTTTGGACATACTGTGCACAGTCCATTTTTGTAGATCGGCATTTGTTTCGTCTTCGGTAGAGTCCATCGTCGCGGTTAACGTAGAGTCTGACGCGTGGAGGCAGGCGCGAAGCCAAATAACGCGTCAATAACAAACTGATCACATGTCAAATAACGCACGCTTTCGACTGTAAGGCCTTTTCTCGTGTATACGTAGCTGCAACACCTGCCGAACAAATGGCCTGGAGTTCAAATTCTTATTTCCACGATGAGTGTGTCTGTAGCAGTAGAAATAACAGAATTCTTCCATAGAAGCATTTTCTTGACACAGAGCAAATACACTCGTTGATAACCTCTCTTATTGCAACCGCTAGGGGATAAATGAAAGAATCTTAAGACATGTTCATAGGGCGTATAATACAGCAGTGTAAAAGACAGAAACGTCGGGGAGGCGCAGAGCAGACACTGTTTGCCGGGTTCGACATTATGGTGAAAGATGGTGAAAGACTGGAGCAATCTCACCCGGCAATTGCCGGTAGGCTACAGTACTACGACGCCTTTCGGTGCAAGGTAACTCCAATTTACTCCCGACCATGGACGAATCAGCCAGCCAGTCAGGCGAAACTACGTCCTCTGCAGACAGCCCAACATTCCAGGTTCCGGAACCTCTTCCTACTCCAAGAGTTGTCATCGAGTTTTGCGACAGAGTGAGCAGCCTGGATCCGTCTACTACGATGGGCTATAACGAAAAACGACTGACAGTGCCGTTGGTGAGCGGTTACGCTCTCATTTTACGCGGAATGGATCCGAAACATCCTCATCAGGCTCCATCGAGCGAGCTGGGTACAAACGGAGCTTCTCCTCACATTTCCACCGCCCGTCCTGGAAAGCATAACCTTGATTCCTCGGAACCAGGAAGAGACTGCTGGTCGATTCCGCGTCTGGCTTCAAGTTACCACGGATTCTCCCCCACACTTGCTCTGGGATAGAAAATTGGAAGGAGGATTCCCGGAATTGAAGATTCTGGAATGTCTACTTTCTTGCATAGATTGTAACAAGGCGCTAACATTTCGCACCCGTAGAAACAGCGTCTCCGCGACCAAGTCCAGCCAGGAAAGTCCCTTGGACATTCGGATAAGCCTTGACAGGATTCATATATGGTGACTATTGGGGCAGATTGAAGAATGTGTATGTTGCATCATTTGCATTAGATACCTTTTCCTTGTCATTACGAATTGGAACATGTTTCTGGTGGCTGGAGATCGTCCATTTTACATAGGGTCAAAATGTCGAATCTGCATGGGGCTATTCAGGGCCGCCAAATGAGGCGATCAATAACTTTGACACGGACTGCAACTTGGAATCTGCTCTCAGTGCTCTGGTGACCTCTTTCCACATTGCCCTTCCCATGAGCCAGGACGAGTCAAATTTGGAGAGACTGATAAGTCAATGCAGAAACAACGGTAGCCAACCATTTCGACTTGGCTTCTATGTGGCCTTGTCGCTAATAGTAAACGCCTTCTAGACGTTGACGTCAAGGTGGACGCTCTCGCGAAACTGCAAGCCGAATTTGAATCCGGTGTTGAGGTACACAGCCTTTCCCTTCCCCGTATTTCATCTACTGAATGCCACCTCTCAGGTCAAGGACGTGGATGGCCTTCTGTCTGTCTTGAAGACTTGTTTACGAGCATCAAACCAGCACTTGACGACCGCCACATTATGCGCATTACCGCCTCTGCTTCCGCTACTCATATCACATTCGGCGAGTCATGTTCAAACCTCCAGTAATCAGTCGCGTTCCCCTTCCTCCTCGACATCATCTGTCAATCCAGGGGGTATTGTGGATGCAGTTACGCTTCGCCAGGTCCTCAACACGCTCCTTCCCCCTGGCGGTGTGATTGACCGACTCGGGGACAAGGAGAAGGCGCAATCAAAAGCTCGCGAAGCCTTAATAATACTAGGAGGACTCACGTTTCGAGCGAGTAGCGCGTCATCCTACAAGTCAAGAGACAAGGGGCCAGAGACTCCTTTGATGATATTTGAGCGATTCATGAAAGAAGGGGGACTGGGAAGTAAGGTCTGGAAAGTGCGAGAGCAGGTATGTCCTTGAATATGTTCGTGGCACGTCGCTCACATTACACGCAGTCGATCTTGACCCTTATACATATCCGCCGAACGCAGCACCAGTTTCCTATCAGACCTTATCTTTCCCTTCTGGTCGGCTGTCTCGAAGATATGGATGCCCACGTCCGCGAATGTGCTCGACAAGGTGTCGTAGAACTATTCACGGGGCCGGGCGTCACGGATGGAGCGCGCGCCGACCTCAAGAAAGAAATGGCGAAAAAAGGAGTCCGCAAAGCTATTGTCGACGAAGTGCTTTCGAAACTCTTGAGCAGTTCAGTCGGTAATCCACCAAGTCGTGAAGGCTCAGAAAGCGGAGATGCAATTAACTCAAAACCAAAGGAATACATGCCTCCAAGCCTTATGCTTCAGGGCAGGAGACCGACAGTCAGCAGCCAAAATAGTCAACATAATGGCATGTCGAGGACTGTCAGCATGAATAGCGTCAAAGACATTCCTCGGCCGGAGAGTCGAGCAACTGCGGTTCAGCCGATCGCGCCAACACCTACTGCAGAGGGTTCAGAGATCAATCCAATCTACGTGAGCCGCTTTCTTCCACCCTCCAAAATATTTCATAAGTGTTATAGATTGCGTCTAGTAAGGATTTGGAGAATGAATTCACAGCGATGGCCATATCATTCGAGGTCTGTTTCCGTCTTGGAAACGATTTGCCAAATGATCTAACCATGCCCTTCTAGGGAAAGGAAACGGAGCATAACTGGGCTGGGAGAGAGCAAGCCGTCATTCGAGTCCGCAGTATGCTGAAAGGCGATGTGCACATACGATTCCTCGACACATTTCTATTGTCTTTGAAGGATGTTTTCCTTCAGTGGTCCATTAAAGCGGTGAGAGACTATTTGTAAACCGCATTTCTCCACTCATATCCTTAAAGCTTGTTAGCCTGAGAACGACCGTTGCAATCAATACGGCTTTGCTGTACTCCGAATTGGCTGTCGTCCTCGGGACATATATAGACCCATTCTGCGATATTTTGCTCACGAATCTTCTCAAACTGGCTAGCCTGACGAAGAAGATAGTAGCCCAACAGTCTCAGGCTTCAGTGTCATCAATCATCACTCATACTTCTGCACAACCAAGGATAATTCTGCCGCTACTCTGGAATTATATCCAAGAGAAACCCATTCAAGCTAGAGCGTTCATGGTGGCGCATCTCAAACAATATCTCGAAGTCCACGGCCACCGTTCGAAACACATGTTGGAGACTGGAAACGGTCTCGAAACGATGGAAAAAATCGTGAAGAAGGCCCTGAGTGATGCTAGTCCTCCGGTAAGGGAAACTGCCCGCACGCTGTTCTGGGTCTTCGAAGAGGTATGGCCAGATCGTGGGTCGGTGATCTTGGAAACCCTGGAACTTTCTCTTCGCAAACAAGTAGAGAAAGCTTGTCCTAAACCGGAGATCTTGGCTGTTCTTGCACCCACTACTCCAAAACCTCAAAAGAAGACAAGTGTAGCTGCTGCGATTGCTGCCAGCCGCGCGAAAGCCAAAGCTATCGCCACCGCGCCGCCTTCCCTTCGACATCAGGCTACTTCTGGATCACATATTCCTCCTCTGAAGCGTGCAGCTTCTCCTAACTTGACTTCGAGACCTCCGATGGCGAGAGCAGCTTCCCCTCTTCGACTATCTTCCTCTCCGCCTACACCATCCAGCGTGAAATCGGAGAGTATGACGCGTTCGGTTAGCAGCACAGGAATTATTTCCCATCATCGGGGTCCCTCCGGTGGTTCCAGTAGTCCTCCCTCACCTTCCGAACAGTCTATCTCGCGCCGTCGAACATCGTCTCCTTTGGCTCTGACGAATCGATCCTCCTCCATACGTCAAGCTCTACGAACCGCTCTCCCACCATCTCCTCCTTCGTCTATAGCCCAACTTTCTCCAACCCCTCGAAACATCAACCGTAATACTGCCGCCCCGCTTCCGAAAAGTTCCAGGTTGTCTCTTCAAATAAATGGGGAAGACGATTCCTTGTTATTGGCTCAAACCGTACCATTACCTAGTGACGGCAGCGATACCGATGATGGCCCATCTATAAACCTCATGTCATTCTCTACCCCGTTCGGGAAAGGTCAACTTCCCGTGAGGCCCAAGGCGCGATCTCTGGCTCTATCATCTTCCCCGAAGTCAGACCAATCGAAACCAACGGCTGCGGTGTCGAATGCACTATCCTCGGGTTCGATCGCGGACATGGTAGATGGCCGACTAGTTGTAGAGGATGCTCTCAGGGCACGGGCTGAGCAAGCAGAGAGTGCCGCGGAAAGACTTTTAGAGCTCGTGGAGCCTGACGAGGATAGCGCTCACCATTCCACGATCCCTCCCTCCTTGTTGATGAGTAACGGCAATGGACATCCTGCCACAAAGCCTAAAAACAAACCGTCGCCAATCCCTCTCGATCAACCGAGAATCCCGCCACCAGGGACACCGGTCAATAGGGCCGCTGCAATAATGAGGCAGGCTGCCATGTTTCAAGACAGTCCCGCACAGAACAGTCACTCTCCGTCACTGCTGGACATACTCGAAGACAAGAAACACGAGACAGGTTGGTGGTTGAAGCGGAAGACTTGTAGGTCATAGTCAATGATTATCATGAGGACCGCAATGACTAACGCCGCTTCCGGAAGTGGTCGCGCGGGAGACACCCCTGCGAGCCATGGAAACATCAGATAAGGCGCAAGAGTTGAAGGGATATATTGCAAGCCTTGAAGAAGGTGAAGCAAGTATACATGTCTTGAAGAAACTAGTGCTGTTGTGCTTGGAGAACCCCGCTATCGAGACGTCTTCCCCGCCTCCAAGTCCTGGCTTCGGACTTCCCAGTAGTCCTTCACCCTTTCTCGCCTCAACACACTCGTTGCCGTCGCTGTACCCTGGTATATGGGATGCGGATAAGAACTTTGAGCGGCTTTTGAACGCTCTTCTAGAGTTCCTTCAACCGATCAGGGTAAGTGATGTCTGGATGCTCCAAGGAGGCCTGAGTGCTCAAATGTGTTTTAGAGTGAGGAAGAGATAGAATATGGCCTGATTCTTCTCTGGGAGATGATAGAAAACCAAGGCCGGTATCTAGAGGGCAGAGAATCTGACCTCTTTTCCACGCTGCTCTGTGTCCGCTATTCCAACAAGCTCAATGTAAGAAGGGAGTTGTTGGGAAAGGTTGCATGAAAACTGATCTCGGTTCAAAGGTCTTGGAGGCTACCAACACAATTAGAGATGCACTTACCACAAATATCGAGCCCGTCTATGGGCTGACGACGATGCATGCCAATTTGCGCGCATTCCATGCCGACCCCGTCCCTGCGTCGTCCGATGAAACCGTTAAAGCGGCTACATACGCATTCGGTCTCATCGCTGTCGGAAAGTTCATCTTGCGATTGCCCGCAGAAGTCGCAGAGGAAGAGTTGCCACGCCTGAAAACAACCCTCGTTTCGGTACTCTTCCCTATTTTATTGGTGTGTTCGCAGGCTCATGGACTCATTTTGTGTTTCTTTGGATAGTCCTTGAACGATAAATCATCGCTAATAGTGCGCGAGTCTGCCGCAGCCGCTATCATCGCAGCACAACTCGTCCTCCGTGACGAAACGCATCTTTTTGCACTTCTAGATGGGTTGGCGGATGAGAAGAAAAACCTTCTTGCATATCTGTTTGACAAACACAGTGCCAGGGGATCCATTCCGACCACCGGCTCAACTGGTATCGATAAGTGGCAGAAAGAGATACGGCGTCTCGATACACGGGCCAGCACGCCGTCGAGGCCAGCAAAGGACACTCGCTAAGCCCTCCTTGGACGAGCTGTTGTTTGAAAGCATTTGCAGTATGAGTATCCGCCTGGGATACGAATCCCCACCATGACGAATATGAATACCCGTTCGTAGAATAGTAAAACTCATTGCTATCAAGATAATAACGTTACACATACATCTATGATTTATGTGATTAGTGAATAGATGATACTTAGGCGTCGCTCAAGTGGTGAATAATGCTATTCATTCAGAACAATCTAAATCGACGGCCCAAGAAATAACCAGCGCCTGCCAACAACCCCGCAACATGGCCGGCGGTGTCGGTGCCCTTTTGCTATCAGAAATATTTGAACTGTTCAAGAACAAACAAAGGTAGTTGAATCAAACTCACTTTGTCCTTTATCGCAGAGTAGGTGTCGTATGTGAAAATGCCTGCAACAGCAAGCCAAGCCGGGATAGGTATGATACCATAGAGTTGAAAAGTCAGTCTGGGTGCGACACAAGCAAGGAAAGACACCACTGAGTAGATGGCAGCTGCGAAATAGACTTGAGTATGTATCAAAGTCGAGACCGAGACGACTGACCGCTGGCGCCATGTGAGCCGGTGTCGCGGCCTTTGACAACGTTGTTCCATAGCATACTAGCAATGTTCGCAAACACACCGCCTGCGGAACAATATATAAGTGCAGGCGCTGATGTGAGAGACTGTACGAACCTCCCAAGTAAAGAAAAATGAACTGGCGACTGCCTAGCATAGAGAGAACGGGTCTTGCCATGAAGAAGAATGTGAATCCATTGAAAAGAATATGACCGATGTTTTCATGGGAGAAACATGAGGTGACAAGTGTCCATCTGGAATGTGTGTGAGTTGGCTGTACATTTATTCGGTGAAAAGGAAGACGCACATTCTGCCGGAAGACAAGTTGCGCCAACAGCCTGTAAAATTATCGACCATCCACTTGTAAGCGCCTGGATCTCTTTGAAGTTTCTGTGTCAAAGTGTAGGTCAGGAGATTATATTGGAGGTGATGGTACATTGTTGATTTCACCAAGCGCTGAGTGGACATGTACCACATCACAAAGACAACGCCATTGAGAGTGATGATGCCCCAGAAGACAGCGTCTGGAGAGATTCTGTCGAGGAAGCTGAATAAATGTGGCTTGTCGCGATCATTGGAAGGATATTGACGGTGGGGATACGGTCGAGGGTGCAGGGCCCTGGCGGTCGAGAAGAAGGGTCGAGAAAGTGTCAGCGACTCGGCAAATTTGAGTTTGGATAGCTGGCCGAAGGACGGGGGTCGCTGGGCGAGATGACGGCAGTTGAAGATGGCGTTGGTACGTCCCAAAACACCGCGACGGAGGAGAAACGCCATTCTGTGGCACGTGATTAGCTCTCAAAATGTCGCATCATCTGTTTCTACTGTCGCCGTCGGATTCGCCCCTCTACTCTCTGACGCACTACTCGACCAAGCCTGCACCGAGCATCACATCGCCTTTGTCCGCGAACCTACCGAATTGGTCGACCTCGGCGTTTGCAGGGACACTAACGGCGCTCTCAGGGGCGTCAAGCGCGACCCAGCATACAGCAGGTGGTGCCGTGCGTCTGGGGGGCGGGCAGGACCGCCATGTCATTCAGATGATAGCAAATGCAAGTCTGGATGTTATCGAGGACGTGATGCGGAAGGAAAATACGATGTGCGTGATCTTACGGAACGATCTGAGTTGGATTGGGTTGAGGAGGGGAGCAGGTACCTGAAAGTGGTGGATAAATTTAATGAATGGACGGTTTCGGCCTTCATCACTCCAGGCAGTGAGAAAAGCGATGCATATGATGACTATGGAATGACTCTGACGGACACGCAGACATGAAATTTGTGCTGCTGCATGAAGGGAAGAACGATGACGGGATCCGACAGTTTTTCATGGACGTCTGGGAACTGTACGTGAAGGTGAGGAAGATGGAGCACCCGGGGATGGAGATGCTGACAGGCTGCAGACGATGCTAAACCCGTTCCACACGGCGCACACGGTAATCCGAAGCAACGTGTTTGACGCCAGAGTGAGGGCGAGTGCAAAGAAATATTTGTAATACATATTTTAATTATTTAATTTGTGTGTATTTAGCAATCGGATCGAATCGGTTTCACTCCTTCCTTCCCCCCTCCCCCAACTTGTCGACCTTTTTCATCTCTTTTTCTCTCTTCATATTATCGACCATCTCCCACTTTCTATTCTCATCTCCTTATACTTTCCTTTTATTCCAGAGCCCAATCGCAGTCCTACAAAAGTAAGCCCCTCTTGACCCACCACGAAGCTTGGCTGACGGATGGCGTGCAGTCCATTAATTCACAAGCCATCATCGTCTCTATCGCTGTCAATATCCGAGCCATGACTGTTGTATCTGCCCCCAATCCCCGTGCCTCCCTCCTTGCGGGGCTCAGAACAGGTGGCGTTAGGTCTACCTCCACTTCCATCCCCCATACCGCTGCTCCTGGCGCTTCTTTCCACATCCCTCGTTTTGCTTCTCAGCACCACCCCTTTCCTTTGTACGAAGATGAGGAAGACCAAGGAGCCATTCCTCACCACACTGCCTTTGAGCATCATATGGATCCACGCACTATGCCGATGACTGCCGCCGTCGACGGACCAGATAGCCGCTTCGCCGCCCACCAGGCGAGTCAGCGCGGCTTGAATCCGAACAGCATCCCCTTCAGTCCTGCATTCAACCCCAACTTCGTGCCCCCGACCAACGCCAATCAGTTACAGAACCAGGCCTTGCAGCTGCAGATGCTCCAGCTTGAAATGCTCCGCATTCAGGTACGATTATCCAACTTGTGTTCACAAGGTCGCTCCACTCACCCATAACAGAATCTTCAAGCACAGGCTGACCTGGCGGCTCAAGCTCAACGTCAGCTGCCTCAACCCCAGATGCCCACTCGGTCACGGCTCCCCAGCCTTGGATTCAACCCGCCCTCCACTGCAGGTCCCCTTGCCAACTCGTTCGACCAGCGTCCTACCTCGATCAATCCCCAAATATACCGCCTTAATCAGGCGGAGCAGTTGCGCTCTCAACCCACCGTTGTTGGAAGGGAGGATGAACTCCCAATGACAGCGGCTCTCGGTGGTAGATTTGGTAGCCGAGTCACAAGCTTCAACGGTCCAGGGAGATTCGCTCCCGAGGAATACGAACCCTCTGTTGCACCTTCTTCACACCTCGGCTCCACTACGGTCATCAGCGGAGGGACCGCGCTTGGGAACCCCACTTCGAATAGTCTTATCAGCTCGAAAGTAGCAAGCAACCCTCCTTCCAAATCTGACTCTGCCTCCACCTGGAGACGTGGCGGGAACAACAATTCGGTCCTGAGCGGAAACAACCGCGCTGTCTCCTCTCCCAGCGTAAAGATTACTCCCCCGAGCGAACAATTGACTGCATCCCCATCTCTGCCTCCAGCTCTCGCGTCGGCCAAGTTCCGACCTCAGCCATTGCGCTTCAGTGGGGCTGCAGCTCAGCCTCTACCCGCTGTGGCCATCGACACTTCTGACAGCAATGACAACGATGATACTTCCTCTTCAAGTTCCTCTACATCCAACTCCTCCCCGAACACGCCTAGATCTTCTTCTTCCAATGGGACCTCTCTCTCGCCGCGCGAAGAGGCGTCTAAAAGGTTGTACGAAGGCCTTGGAATTGGACGTCCCGCTTCTGCTACTTCTGATATCCAGCAACCCGACTTCCATTACCCTTTGGTAACATCGGTTGCCACCCACAGGATGGCGAGTCAACCGACCAGGCAGCCCCGTGGGCCGCCTTCGGGTGCTGAGGAACTCGGGTCCAAGAACTTTGCCACTAGGATCAGGCGACATGCAATTGACGGGCTCGGCGCGTTGATGGATGCCCGAGAAAGAAGAGAGCTTGTTGAAGCTTTGTAAAAACAATCCTTCTTATGCTTTACCAGTCCTTGCATCCTTTCCATTCTTTCCTTGATTCATAGTTGCAGCGCTCCTCGAAGCTACTTGCAGTAGCTTACACCATTGATTCAGATGAACGGATCCCTTTGTCGGCATCTGGCTGGACGAATTATCATGAAGACAAAAAAGAACAAAAAAATCATGGAAAACTGCTCTTGTTTCTTTCCCTATTTATCATCCCTGTGTTGACCTGCCACACCCTCTCGGTTCTTCGACCTCTTAATTATGGTTTGCAGTTTTTATATTCTAACGGGATGTTCAACGTTCACATTTGTTGTTGTGTTTTACAATGCTATACACTCTTTTTTCTTGTTCTTTGACGCGGCACATAACTGGAGTCTTGGAATTGGTTACAAGTAGTCGAGGGCTCCATGTTCCGCGGACGTTGTATGTAATGTCATTTTGTAAACATATATATTCTATGTGGCTAGCTAAGCAACAGTGTTGCCAAGTGAGTCCTGCTTAACATCACAGTACAGGGGACGCTGGAATCCCGCAGCAAGATAATCATTTACACCGTTGGCCTACGATAGCTTTTCCGTGTTCCTGCAGAACCGGTCAAAACAGCCCAACAACACAACAGCAACCGGAACAGACCTGCCATTCTTCCTTGCTGATCCAAAGTTGGTGGAAGGTTCCGAGGCTCGCGAGAATGCTTCCCCCAAGCCAACCTCCATATCGACGTTCTATAGGATTTCCAGGAGCGTGAATCTTCGCCTGTCACCTAGACGTCCATACCAGTCCAAAGTAGGGCATGCAAGGGAAACGCACATGTGGAAACGATCTTGTCAACTCTACAGACAATCGATCGACGAAGCCGGTGAATAGAGTACCGCCTCCCGTGAGGACGACATTGCCTGCCAGGACCTGACGCAGATCTGCATCGCATGCACGCAGTGTGTCAGATATCAGTGCTGGGAGGTGTTTTGGTAAACTACGATTTGATTGCTGTAAAGGCCAAATCACGCTTGGAATGAAAGAAGACAACAAAAAGAAAGGACGTACCACCAAGGATGGTGGGTGATAGAAGAACTGTTCGCCCACTGAAAAGCGTTCAGGGCCGAAGTACGTGTTGTAACCTGTTGGGAACTCGTACGGTTTCGGCGGCCGAGCGGAGGCTTGTCTGAAAAAGTCGTTTCAATAGAAGGAATTGTAGTAGGGTGTCTTGAAAAATTTTACTGGTCGTTCCATCCCTGCTCCAGGATCCCGGCGACATTCTGAATCCATTCATCGACCTCTCTATTTTCTGCCCAGGATAGCCAACTTTGAGTGGTCGCCGCCTGACGCTCTTGCCTGATAACATAATTAGGTGGAGCATTTAGATCCACGTGCTTAGTAACAAGATGAGATCGAAAAGAAATGGTTGACGGGAGTATAAGTACCGTTTTGCCAGTTATTAACTGATGGGGCCATAGCTCAATCCCTCGCCGCATTGGTGTGGGATTGATGAGTATGTGACGGGCATGGGCATGGACAAGCTTGGGCAATGCCGAGTATGCGAGTCCTGTAGGGAAAACAAATACGGCTTGAGGTCCTCCAAAAATTTACGCAAAGGCGGCCTCACCTTTTCGCAGGACGAAACCATCAACTACCGGCGTCACACTCGCCATCGATTTTCCAACATCAATGACCAGGGCAGTGCCTTTTCCTGCAGCAAAACTGGAAGATATGAAAAGAGCGATGCCAAGCAAAGGAAAAAAGAACGCGTACGCATTAAGTACCCCCGTGTTGGCTATATAGAAAGCGGGCACCTGGAATTCCTCGAACATGAGTTCGGCCATTTTCTCCCGGCTAGCAGGCGTGTTCCAAGTTGGTTCCGTGACAAGAACGGGGTGTTCAGATGGAGCACAATGCATAACGTCCTTGAGGGCGTATTCGATAAGATGGGGGATGCTATTGAAATCGTGAACTGTTGAACGCGACGTCACCCATAAGCCAGCGGTGTGAGAGAAGTTTTTGAGAACGCACTCAGCCCATCGACAACCGGGTTCCCTACTTCCATGCCAGGCCTCCATAGTGAGGGCCCAGCCTGTCCAATGTACAATTTCGCAGATTTGGGCTTGCTCTCCGCGCCATCCCCTTCGACGTCCATCGCGACTTCTTCCTCTGGCGGTAAAACCTTGTATCCGTATGACGTAGGGATGATTGCTTTGGGCGTATCATCTCCCGCGTATCCGGCGCGCAAGGAGGAGGAGCCGATATCGACGACAAGGGCCGAAACTTCATCTAATGACAGCTTTCATTCCGTCGTTATTAGAGAATCCAGAAAAACTATACCTCCTCCATAATTAACCATCTTTCACGTTCGAACAAGGATATCTGAATTCCGGAGGAGGGAACGTCGAGCGTTGTTGATAGCTGTATGGATTTAAGGCCATTGGCACTCGACTGGGAAATTCCGTTGCCCTGGACTTTGCAGCAATTTCACCGATCTCTTGCAAAACGCGCTGCCCATTCACTTCATGGCTGTCAAGGATCTTGGGAACCATGGAAGAAAAAGAAAACAGCACGTAGAAGAGGATTCACCAGTCGCTTCTGCTCCAGCTTGGACGGTGGGCGACCTAGAGCTATTGAGCGACGGAGAAAATACCGACGATGACTTGTCCGACGACGGACAGATCGACGAATTCCCTGAGATTGATACAGGGAGTGAAAGCGAAGGATCCTCCGGAAATAATAGCGTCGAAGAAGAGGATGAAGATACTGATGCAGACTCGGACACCTCAGAACTTGGCATCTTTCCTCAGGCAAAGACTATTACATCAGTTATTACAGGACAGCCGAAACTTGTTTATCCCGCCATTGAACCGGAATATGATTCTGATTCTTCTACAGAAGACGTGAGCCGTCCTCATTTATGTCGACTCGCGCCTAGGGATCTAACAAGTCGCGTTTTCAGGCTCCCAACCGCGTCGGGAATGTTCCGATGCATTGGTACGACGACCTTCCTCATGTAGGCTATGATGTCGATGGAAAGCGGGTCTTGCGACCCGCCAAGGGAGACGAATTGGACAAATTCTTGGCTACTGTTGAAGATCCTTCATCATGGTAATTATCTTCCCTTGACATCAACTCGCTCGAGCTTGATAGAATGTATTGGAAGGACTTCGGCGTTCGACAAGACTGCTCAAATGGAAAAACCCCTCACAGCAACAGAATTGGATATCATTCGTCGGCTGTATGCTGGGGAGGTCCCAGATGCGAGTTATGATCCTTATGAACCCACGACAGAATGGTTTACCGGCAAAGGAAAAGAGGAGATCATGCCCTTGTCATCCGCTCCTGAACCCAAGCGCCGCTGGGTCCCCAGTAAATGGGAAAAGCAAAAAGTAGGCTCATGTCACCTTGCAGAATAGCTGCCCATCTGACGGATTTGCTTTTACAGGTTATGAAAATTGTCCGCGCCATCCGTCAAGGCCGTATCATTGGTTCGAAGCCTAAAACAACCTCAAAATTCGAGTTTTTCTCAATATGGTCAGAGCCATCGAGTTCACATCCCCCTCCCCTCCCTGCCCCCAAACCACGTCTTCCAACCAACTCGGAGTCGTACAACCCACCTGAAGAATATCTCCCAACCGAAGAAGAACGAAAAGCATGGGAGGCACAGGATGAAGAAGACCGCGAGCGTAACTATCTTCCTCAAAAATATTCGGCTCTGCGACTTGTGCCCGCGTACGATCGCTTCATTAAAGAGCGCTTCAGTCGGCAACTGGACCTTTACCTTGCGCCGCGAATACAAAGGACCAAACTTAACATCGATCCGAGTACCTTGATTCCAAAATTGCCAAGTCCCAGCAGCTTAAAACCATTCCCTACTTACAAGAGCCTCACGTTCAAGCATACAACGGGTCGCGTGCGGTGTGTGACTGTCAGTCCCGACGGTGCATGGGTTGCGAGCGGCGATGAGAGCGGCCGAGTAAACCTTTGGGAGGTAAATGTTGGCCGAGAAATCAAAAGCTGGGATTTTGGCAGGAAAATCGGAGCACTAGAATGGTGTCCAAGAGTGGATGTGAGTTACTTGGTTGTTACAACGTGAGATTCTCTTCTTCGATCGTGACTGGGATATTCATTGACAGTGCCAACAGCGAAGAGACCTTACATTTCATCATCCCTCCCAATCTAGCTCCTTCAATACTGGCGCTAACCCAATCACTCATAGCACCTGCTACGCTGCCCCCGCCACCCGCCACCCCATCATCTGTTAAATGGGCTACCACTTCTCCAGCCACTCGAACTGTCGGCACCCCACTCCTCACCGTCAACCTCCCTCCATCGTCAGGTTTGCCAACACAAGTCACTTGGCATAGGAGAGGTGACTATTTATCGACTGTTTGTAGGTTATGTCTCCAATCCTTCCAGTTGTGCAAATTCTTACCCCTGTAAATAGCGACGGGGGGGACACAAGGAGGTGTCTGGATTCACCAGGTTTCTCGAAGACACTCTCAAGCCCCATTCAAGAAAGTCAAAGGCGCAGTTCAGTTGGTTCAGTTCCATCCAACAAAACCGCATTTCTTTGTTGCTGTACGGATTTTTCCCTTGTTCTGTTCTTATGATCTCACGACTCTTGGCAGACCCAACAATATGTGCGGATTTACAACCTCTCGGAACAAAAACTTCTGAAGACCTTGATACCGGGCATTAAATGGATCTCGTCCATCGATGTACACCCCTCTGGAGACCATGTCATCGTTGGTGGATATGACAGAAAGCTCTGTTGGTTTGACCTGGAACTCAGTGACAAGCCTTACAAGATTATGAGGTACAGCTCGCGATTCTTATTCACGGAGGAAGTTAATATAACCGCCTGTTTAGATACCATACTCGTGCCATACGGTCGCTTCATTTTCACCCCTCTTATCCACTATTCGCTTCATCTTCGGATGACGGCGCAATCCAGATCTTCCATGCTCGAGTGTACAACGACCTCTTGACCGATCCCTTGATCGTCCCTTTAAAAATTCTTCGCGGACATGAAATCCGAGAAGGGCTGGGCGTCCTCCAGGTTAAGTGGTCCAATCGATATCCATGGCTGGTTAGTGCAGGGGCTGATGGCACGATCGTGGTATGGTGTAGCTGAAGATCAATGTCCCTCCCGATTGTTATGAAATATCAAAAGCATCAGTTCCTGCTTACACCCGATGGCAGGCTATTTTGTAGCCAAGTATTCGGTTTAGCGTCAGCCGCCACAATCGTGTACACAAACAAAACGGAGGGAAGTAGTCATCATGCTGGCGCCGATCTCTCCTATAGTTCCCCGGGTTTCTTTTCAAATGGGGCTTTAACGTCTACAGGTCCTATTTTCGTACCTGTGGTCATTAAACTTTCCTTCTGGTGGAAACTGGCTGGAGTCCCAGCAAGACCCTCCGAGGCTTAACATTTAACTTTGAATATTTGTTCAATGACCAGGTTGCGCACCAGGGAGTACATACCCCGAGGAAGTCCTTCGTCGACGTCTCTCCCAGTCGATGAAGGCGACGTAAATCCGGCCATTGGACTTCTAGAAGTCACGACGGATACTCGATCAGAGCCTACTAGTTTATCCGTTTATTTGCAGCTAGTAAGAATCGTTTCTTCGGACACTAGCATGACGCTTGCTCATAGTCCGCTCTCCCCACGGAACTCTCTAAACGCCCATTCAAGTCGGTCCAGCCCTTGTCACCTTGCATCGGGTTCCTGAAAGACCCCGTCAAGCTGTGCGCTCGTTAAGTGCAATGTTCGTCGATTTTCCAAGCAAGGGAGACTTTTCCTCTTCTCTATCCATGCTTAGTCCTCATCCAAAAGTCTCATCATGTAACTAGGTCAACATGCGTGCGTGCGTGCGTAATCAACGACGTATACTTACAGAAACTTAAACTAACCGACAGCGCCCCTGCCCTGTCCACGGTTACCCCCAAGTAGGGATTACGGAAGGAACACCGGATCCAGATTACACGACTTCTGGATTTGGACGAGAAGCAGAAAGACAAAATGCGGGTGATATTGTGATCGGGACGGCGACCAAGTAGACATGGCGCTTTAAAATCCCCGATGCGTTGAGGACGGTTCATCGTGTTTCCTCTCCCCTGACTTATCTTGTTACTCACACCAAAATGGTCAACTGGTCAGACCCGAAGGAAATTGCCAAAGATGCAGGTGAGTGCTGCGGGGACCCATAAAACATATCAATCATCGTCATCACCATCATTATTAGATGTTTTCGAGAGGGTTATCTTCTCGCTCTTTGGTGTCTATGCCTGGGAATTGTGTACGACTTTTGAATTTGAGTGGTCCCTTCTTACTGGACGTAGAAAATTCCGATGGCCTTTGGTATGTTCGATTCAATATCTATAAGGAATCTCGTTCATGGTCAAACGCAGGGTATGGCTCTATTCCTTGTTACGAGAAGTGATGATGCGAAATTTCCATAGTATTCTTCTTCTTCTGCCGATACTGCATGCTTCTCGCGTTTATTGGATTGTAAGCCTTCACACTATAACATTGTATCTGTCTCATCAAGCTCTAGAACCATCTCACTGACAAACGCGACCCGGGTACAATACATCTCTTGAACCCGTATTGACGACTAACGCTTGGCCATTCTCAGATCAACTGCGCGGTATTTCCTCTTCTTGGCCTCTACTCATACTATCTTCATTTTTCATCCTTTTCTCAGGCGCTATACAGGTTCAACTCGGTCAGTGTAAATCTCCAAAATCGTCTTCAAGTTGGTTACTTACGCCGGTCTCAGTGGACAGGAAATATGACTATCCTCTGCGCTTCAACCTCCCTTATGCTCCGGACGTAAGTGCATCGAGGGCAATTTGCACTTCCCCCACGCTGACCTTTTAGGATTGCCTTGTGGGAACGCAACCGTCGAGTCATTGGCACTCTTGGGGTGCTTTGCCTGGCACATTGGGCATTACTTTACCGAACAATGTTCATTGTTACCGCTGCGTGGAGTGATACACTCAAGACATGTGTTGTAACTGGCACCAATCCGTCCCTACTCAACACCACCTTTTTCTTCAGTACGTGGAATTCTTGCGCTGTCTCTTTGTTCAAAGAGGTGATATGTTCTATATAGCCATGGGCTTCGACTTGATTATCCTGCTGTTCACCGGGGTTGCCCTCTTGAAGAAACATTCTGCACGGACTGACCTCTGGAAACTTCTCTTCCAAGATGGCCTCATCTATTTTCTTGTCTCGTTTTCCACGAATTCCATTCCAGCTGTCAGTCAATATTGCCACGGGCGATCACCGTTAAAGCGTTAATGAAAACCTATTCGCTCCACAGGTCCTCAATGTGCTTAATTTAAACAGTGAGCTGATCCAAATCTTCCCCTTGGATAGAATGAGCTGACGACATTCCCATAGCGCCCATGAATGTGTGAGTACGTCAGTAGCTCTGATTTATTGATCTGAATCCGTCGTTCATTTCATTATCAGGGTGGCTACGGCAAGTTCATATCTTGTTATGTACAACTAATTCACGTACTAACGTTTACGAATCAGATTCCTGCTGCCACTGTCACGTAGGTGGATTTGGCGCTTGTCCCTGTGATGAGGCTCACTTTGTTCAGCTCCATCGCGGCCTGTCGTGCTGTAATCAGACTGTTGGATTTCAATTACGGCGAGGTTTACGTCCATTCGATGTCAGGCGTAACAAACAGCCACCCTGTCCGCCAGAGCGCTGCACCATACGGTCTTCCAAAATCACCAAAATATGGGAGACGTCCCGAAGTGCACGTCACCACTGAACACATCACTATGGCAGAGTTCCAGTGAGCTGATAAATATCTGTTTCGGGCGGATAAGGTTATAACGAAATCCATCCCAGCCCATCGACTCCCGACTCAGCCTACTGCAAAAATCAGGATCACAGGAGATCCTCGGTCGACCTTCACTCGGCCAGAGACACGGAGGGACATTCAATCAAAGATGAAAAGGAGCCGTACACATTTCCACAAACAGTTTGATCCTGTCGAGGTCTCAGAATATGTCGAATCATTGAATTTGTTGGAATACCAGTAGTAAATGAAGTCTAAACGGACATAACTAAGGATAGCTCATGATTCGTAGCTTTTTCTTTTGCGAGATGGACCTTCGGAAAGATCTGAAATTCGTAATGATATAGTATAAATTAAGGACGAACAGGGAACCAAGGGTATCAACGCCTCCTTTTTGATCGGCCTGCCTTGCGCCGCCCCGCAACACCTCCTTGTCGGTTCATTGCTTCCCGTTTCTGCCTCGGCACCATTCCCTTGGAAGCTCGCCATTCTTCTCTTCGCGAGTTTCGCGGGCCATGCGTAGATACTCGTCTCATTGACGTTTCTCCTACAACCATGGATTCGGCATCACAATCGTCAACTATAGAAAGATAGAAACGTCAGACATTTCATCTTCTATAAGCTGAAAGTTGATTTAAAAAAGGGATTGGAGCCCTTCGATATTTCTGCTCCGCCGTGCCTTTGTCCTCCGCGTCCCTTCCCCATGTATGCCAATGCTGCCATACTTTCGGTTGTGATGTCGTCTGGATCCAAAACTCCAAGAGTTGCGAACCAACACCAACCTGGCATGTCTTCCTTCCCGATTTGTGGTACTTCTTCCTCAGCATCCTTGGATGTGACTACGGCGAGCTTCGTGGTGAGCCGTTGGAGTCTGGCCGCTTCTGTCGCAGCATAAATTCCGTCTTCACGTTTTTTGGCCCGGAAGGAGCGCTTGGCTTTGGATCGAATGGATTTCGCCATGGTGGTGAAGGTTGCGGAAGAGAGAGAGAGAGAGATGATAGATCTCGAGTCAACTTCATAGCTTATGTACACAAATCAAAGCACATGACACAGTGGCACTGCAGTTCTGTTTTTATTCCGAGAATTGGGGAAGGTGCCATGCAACAAGCGGGAGAGTGGATGGATGGGATAAAGACAGTAGTGTACATGAGGAACATCCATAACTTCCGCCATATAGATAACCCGTCCAAAGTGTGTCCCTTTTTCTTATCAACTGATGGTGATGATGAAGCACGCTACGGTTCTGGAGGAGCCTCCCTGTGTTGGGGTAAATCACTGTCAGCACCGAGCCAGATATATACCGGACGAATCGACTTATGATATAGAGAACGTTGTTACACCTGGAAATCGGGTCAGCAACGGTGTTGATTCTCGTTCATTTCCCCACTTGCCGTATGAAGACCTCTCCCAACGCCCCATTAGATTGCCCGTCCTGAAACTCTTCTGTATTCGCGAGCTATCAAAGGAATGTGTTAAATTTGTGCGAAAAAAAGCCGATACGGAGAAATTACTTGAAGATTCATGTATCCGTCTGTGCTGACCAGGAAGCCTTTATACTCTAATCCCCACTTCAATCGGACGAATACCGGTTTCCCGGTAAGCTCCTGTAAAAATGGCTTCGGGTTGACTGGGTTGACCTGAATAATTCCTTCATCGATGAGTTCTTCCAGAAATCAAGGCCAAGAGATGAAAAAAACGTACGGTGGTCATCGTGGTTCAGAAAACTCACGTGCAGACTGCGGCTGGTGTCAAAGTCGCGCTTACATCTCGGCGCAAACCTCTCCCAAATTCACCGAACTGAACAAGTACTTCGTCCGTCAACAATGTCCGACCGCGAAGGGCATTCCGGTGGCCCACCTCCAACCGATGACGATCTGTCTTTGCCCAAGGCAACCGTCGCGAAAATGATCTCTGGTACCATTCACATCCTCTTGGCCCGTAAGTTTGTTCCTCCTAACGACCCCCTATTATATTCTCTAGAATTGCTTCCTAAGGACGTCGTCTGCGCAAAGGAAACGCGCGATTTGGTGATAGAATGTTGTGTAGGTGAACATAAACTTTCTACGACTCATCACCCATGGTCTGATTGCGTATCCTAGAATTCATACATCTGATATCTTCGGAGGCGAACGAGATCTGTGAACAAGAGTCCAAAAAGACTATAGCACCGGAGCATATCATTGGGGCGTTAAAGGTCCGCTTTCCAAATTCCTTTGTTGAGCTACTATTCATTTTTTGACCAGCGACTTGGTTTTGACTCATTCACTTCGGAGGTAGAAGATGTACTGAAAGATCATAAACAGCAGCAGAAAGTACGTATTGCCGACTGATGCATGGCTCTTGTTCTTTGAACAGAATGTATATTTGTAGGATCGCGAAAAGAAAGTCTCCAAATTCGAACAATCCGGAATGACAGAAGAAGAATTACTCGCTAAGCAAGAGGAGTTATTTGCAGCCAGCCGGGCGAAATTTCAGTCTGCACAACAATAACGATGTCCTGTATTGCATCTACTGTATTATCGTAATTTCTAATTTATGTCAAAGGTTTTTGGCAGTAACAGACGTACTAGAGGAAGTGCCACATTCGTCGGCGGAAACCTTGCTTGCTCAAGTTAAGCGCCCTGCAGTGGGTGGGGGGGAAATGATGGACATTCAACCAAGGTACATATTTCTGCAGCGTATACGTACAAGAACTATGAAACGGGACCACAAGTCAAGCATTGACTATACATATAGGCTGACAACTTGTAAGTAATCTTGAGCTCACTTTGTGACTTGCGTGTGGAATGGCAGGCAAGATTTACATCCTTGAATCGTGATTTACAGACCCCATCTGGACTTTCTACAACATCTTCGGGATAGGATGGTCCAGGATCAACACATCAACATGTTGTGGTCCTTGAGTGTGGGGCGAAATTTGGATGTTACTGTTTGACTTTTCTCGAGCCCTGTGGAGTGAGGCAGGTTTAGTTACACCTCGACAGACAGTCCGGATTCAATGGAACAATGCCGCACTGCGGAAAATGTCAGGCAAACAGTCAGCAAGTTTTCCTTTGCACAGCGGAATACACATACAAGGACAGGCCGCTCTCAATCACTTTGGAAGCGTATTGAGGACACAGCCATCGGAAGAATTGTGGAGGGTCCAAAGATTTACCCTACCCAAGTCGCGCTTTCCATCGAGATGAAGGTTATGGCGACAGAAAACGTTGAGACTGACAAATGTGGCAAGAGGCGAGATGGTTGTGATGAAGAACCATACCAACCAAGAAATGATTGTCAAGCTGAAATATATTCAAGTTGTAGACTACACCAAGTATTTTGAAACGAGAGACGGGTGTACCAAGTGAGTTACTTGCTGATCTTTCGTTTAGCTGGGGAGGATGGGTGAATAGCAAAGATACGATGAAGTTTTCGGGGAGTAATGACACTTGTGCGGCGAGAGAAAGTCGGCAAGTAGTGTGACGAGAATTTGGTCCTGCCACTAGTACACTGGGCGTCCATGCACACTGTCGGCGGGGTGACGTAGCAGCTCGGAGTAGGAGGGATCCGAATAAGGTATTTTCAATTCGGCGAGAGAAAGTGGGCGGATAGTGTGGCGGGAATATGGACCTGGCGCTGGTTCACTGGGGGTCCATGCACACTATCGGCGTTTGGGGTGGGTTCCGTTTCGGGTATTTGGCTCTATGTTACTTGTGGAGCCAGCATCAACGACGTGTCATATAAAGATCGAAGGAAAGAGCGCGACACGCACGATGAAGCGTCGATATGAATTTAATGAGTTTATTGGATTATAAGAGACCTTTGATACGAATACACTGATTTGTATGGATCATGTCGGGCGGAGAGCAAGTTCTTGCATACAGTAAGCGGCACCCAAGGCCAGATGGACAGACAATCTGACAATGGAAGTTCATCTTTTCGCCATACATACACATCGGATTGATGGGCGATTTGTAATTTCGACATCCGAAGCAACTTTACAAGAAGGGACAACAATGGGGCAGGGGTCGTTGCCATCGAAATGGAGTTGTCATGATGTCTCGACGCGGGCCAGGGGTTCGATTGCCCCTTGATCCACTCCTATAGTTGTTTTTTTTTCTGAATCGGATGTCATGTCCGTCATGCCTATTTACAAGGAATCAACTGAATGTCGGTTTTGAATTTAAGGTGAATCTTAACATGCGTAGCTCATCAATATTTCCTATTCAAATCTTATAGTAGTATCGTTGTTGGGTATTTAAAATTAAATTATTGAGTACTGTCCGTGTCGAGCCTGCAAAATATGGAGTCTTTCCAAAGGACTATCATCATTCCATCGCCCAAAACTGTCACTAGAAGGAGAGAGTCGGGGTAGACCTTGTTGTTCGATAGTGAACGAAGCTGAGACTGAGGCATAAAATACCGCTGGAATTAAACACATCACTATTTAGCCAAGACGACTATGCAAGAATTCAACTCATACCCTGGTAGACATCCCCATTGCAAAGCAGAATACCAGCAGCCAGGCCGCCTAGGAAACTGTTACCAGCTCCTACAGAACCTTTTTAGAATAACTACGTTAGGAGCGACTGAACATCCTCACCAGTAACATCCACAATTCGTTGAGCATCCTTCAGATCGTTCGTCCAGAACGCAGAAACCCACTTCCCCTCTCTCCCTCGTGTTTTGATGTATGCTCCCATCTCTCCGCTTCTGATGACAACATAACCATTACCAGCTTGACCGATGCCAATTTCCAGAAAACGGTCCGCGGCTCGTTCTATCGATGATTTGGTTGGTGGCAAAGGAAGCCCTAATAAAAAAAGCGCCTCTTCAGCGTTTGGACTGCACAATTAAAATTTGAACAAGGCCCCAAAATGAAACAACGCCCACCTTAATATCGATATCAAAGGAAGCACTTTAGTCAGAGCTGGTAATTCCTCGGGGAGACAGCGGTCCTCCATAAACATATTAGAAGTCCTTTCCGCAGAAAAGTTGAAAGAACGTACAGGTATTGGTTCATAAATTGTCATTGGAACCCATTCATGAACCTCCTGAACATCTGCCACGATGGCAGATGCTCGAGAGGGAGAACATATGAAGTGTAAAACGGGGGGTCTTGCAAGTTTTGTATCGCATAAGTCTCGAGGTGTGATACGGATTCTCTGAGTCATGTATTCAAAGCTGATAGGCATTAAAAAGAACGCATGAGCCGACGGAACCGCTCTGACATTCAAGACAACTCACTTCCGATGCTCGCCAAGGTAAGAGTTGAGAGCGCGCGTCGTTTGCCTGCCGGGTTGATCTCTGAACAGCCACATATCTGAACCGTATTCCAAGAGCTTCGCTTGGATTGGGGCTGGAAAATCATCCCCTCTGTCGATTATCATGCCGATCCTGGTTGCTGGAAGCCTGTGTAACCCGTGTTAAATGCCTCGTCTCGGCTTATTGCCACTATGATTTGACCATATGCGAGCGCCGATAGCGGCGTACGTTCCTCCGCCACCGATCTGCAACGTCATACCTGGGTTAAGGCAAAGGTCATAAAAGACAAGGAAAACTAGGCCTTTCCTGCGACAGCATCTTCCTTCCTGTTGGCACGCCGTTTTCGTCAGAAAAAGAGAATTCATCGATGATGAACAGTCCCAAAGATACAAAGTGAAGTGGGGATGACATGAGATCTGATAAGGCAATTTGCAAACTTTCCACCATCATTGATGCAAGTTCGCGCCGTCGTTTACGTTCCCAACTTGTTCTCAGACGACGTAGGTCCATGTGAACTGCGTCCCCGTGTGTTCTTCACGAGCCGCGTAGCTTTACCACCGCGCGATTCAACTAGTTGACTCTGACTCTGCTGCTCGTATCAAACGATTTTATCACCGCGAAGATGCCTGTCGTAAGCCTACATCCTATACTACTCACTCGCATATGCAAACGCTTCTTCAGGAACTCTTATTGGCCGACTCCTACCTCGAATCATGCTGAAAGAACGCGGTATACCTCTTCATGCAATGTCATTCAGCACGACCGAAACTGGAAAGCCGTACATCGTGCGCCGCATGCCTACTCCTCTGGAGGACGCTAACTTTTCCAAGTCTACTCTAGATATCGATCCATCGGTTGCCTTCAACATCTCGCACGACAACGCACTCGTGGCGATGGCCTTCGCACCAGGAGTCCACGGGCCACCCGGGTTCAAACTAGGTATCGATGTCATGAAGGTCCATTTACCACGCCGCCAAACACTGTTGCCCTTCCTAGAGACTATGACAGACCAGGTATAGGATTCTTGGAATATTTAGATTTCATCTTGACTACATTCAGGGATATCTAGTTGACGCCTCTGGAATACCGCAGCCTTTCCGGTGTGTCCGAGGAAGAGAGCCTACGGAGGTTCTTCTGGCTGTGGACCATGAAAGAGGCGTACACTAAAGCCCTCGGCTACGGACTAGGCTTCGACTTTCGTCGTGTGGAATACGATATCGAGTCAAGAATCCTACGCGTGGATAACGCAATACCCGATGGTTGGCGGTTTCGCAGGTTCGTGTTGAACGACAGAGAAGACTTCTACGAGGGAGTAGTAGCGGAATTTGTTGGGGGAATCAAGACGGAAATCATACATGAGAATGAATCTTCTGAATGGCTCACGATCGCGGATGCCGCAGGGTTCGTCGAGAAAGCCATCAACGAGCTGCAAGAGCCACAAAAAGAAGGTTCATTGGAAATGTAGCGTACACCTCCTGTCAATACTCTGTATACTCTATATACCTTCCTCTGTGGCAATAGTCCCTGCAGCCAACCAATCGCCATAATACACACATTCACGGGGATTGACTGGGCCGCCACCCTTGCAGAATTCGAAGGAAGGACATTGAGTGCAAGGGGCTTCAGAGAATCCAAACGAAAGACGCTCCTGCTTGATCGCCCGGTACACGTACCCACCACTACTAAAGGTATCCACCTCGTGCCAAGCTCCAGAAGGCGATGGAAACCGCTTGACAACTTTCGAGGTTTTACCGCGGCGACTCTGTACGTCGCTAGAATCATCATCATCGGACGAAGCGTCCTTAGACGTTTTGGACTTTGACTTTTTGGATCTTTTCTTGTGCCTAGAGTCTTCGTCCTCACTGGTATTACTCCCTTCCGAGGTATGCTTTCCCTTCTTCTTGCCCTTCTTCTTCTTCCGACTCGATATGTCGTCATCTGTCTCTGGATCGCTATCCGAGCTGCTTCGATTCCGATTCCGCTTCCGCTTCGATTTTTTCTGGGAAGCATTATCAGAAGACGAATCCTCCTCGTCGCTGCTGTTCGACTTTCTGCTGCGCTTCCGCTTACTCGTGCCGTCGTCTTCACTTGAACGTTTTCGTTTCTTTTTCGAGGACCGTGCGTCCGAATCATCGTCTGAATGGTTGCCGCCCATGTTTGTGTCCCACATGGATGTTCCGAAAGAAGGAAGCTAGAGAGTGTCATGAGCTCGACCCGTCTCCGAACCATGGGTAAGCGCGAGCAAACAAACCCTTTCAATTTCGCCGTCGAGGACAAGAACATTAAGAAGCATTTCGACGTGCTCGACGGACAAATCTGTTTCTGTAAGCCGGGCCTTTCTCAGTGAATTGCGAATTTGCTCCGCGCTCGGGTGTTCCGGCGAGTTTGACAAGCCGTACAAAGCATCGCTGGATCTTCCTGCGCGATGTTTCGGGAAACTCTGGGGTGAATGAGGTTCAGTACGAGAATTATATTAAGAACCAGTGGACATCGACTGACCAAGTCGCGAATGAACTTGAGGCAGGCTCCAGTGAGGTGTTGAATGAATTCCGTATCTAATTCATTGTCGGTGTACCACGGACCACCTGTCAAAGCCACGGATGGATCCAGGCCTTCGAGCATATAGATTTTGCGCGTTGGATGCTGTCATGGTAAAAGTTGTGGATGGGCTTGTTTGACGATGATGCCAACGTACTTGGACTGAAGGGACGCGCTTAATGAGTCGCTTTTGTGTGAGGGTTTTAAGGCATCGGTCGATGACGGTTTGGTGAAGATTGGTTTTCGCCTTGAGATGCTTGGTCCATATACCTGAGAAGACATGAAACGAATGAAGCATGATAGAATAGCATTCAAGGACATGCCTTCGTTCCGAGACGCTTTTATGTGCCCTAAGACTAGATTTTCATCGATGTTGAGATCTTTCGTTCTGGATGGATACGAGTCAGGGCGGAAGAGAATCCGAGATCCAGCGGTATTGCGCACGTCGTGAGCTCGCCCTTTGTCACCACGCGGAACGACACAGCTCCTTTCGCGTCAACTAAGGATTTAAACAGTCCTACACCAAGCAAAAAGTTGAGAGCGCTCTGTCGTGCAGTGGGATCTGGAATGATCGCCTCGGCTTGTTTAGCAGATAATTCCTGGTCATTTAAGAAAAGCCTGGTTTGAAGTTATGAACACACAAACATTTTTGGGAGAAGTGAGGGCCGCTTGATGAAGCTTGGTTTCGAGGTCATTGGGAGGACGCTTGCTCATCGTGGAATCTTGTCGATCAGGCGCGTCACAAAATCGGGTGTGACGTCGCCGAACAACACATCCTCATGGAGAATCAGCCAAGAAGTTATTATGTATTAGCTAGTGTAAACGAGAGTAATATAGTAAATCTATACATCTATATCACGGTGGAAGATGAAATTCTGCAGTCAGTACAAGAAGAGGATATCCTGATCAAACGTGGTATCATGTATTGAGGCATTATCGGCACTAGGAAGGTTGGATTGCGTAAAGGCTTCTTCGTGATTAATAATTTTTCCTGGAGAGCCGAAATGCATTCCAGAAAGTTCGAAAGCACATAGATCAGGCAGTGACTGTAAAGCCCCTGAGATTTGATTATAGAAGGTCTGCAACGGAGCGACAGCGCAATCAGGATGGATGTGTTAGAAGTTTAAAAAAAGTAACTTACAAGATGAAGTGGGTCAGGTAAGTTGCAAGTAGTTAGGATGCGAAGGTAGTTGAGGCGGGGCATAAACTGGGTAAAGGTATCCAGCAGTGGAGTAGGTTGGCAACTGGTCGTCGCATCAAAAATTATAATGGGGGCAGAGGATTTGGCGAGTTGGATAATGTCCGTTTCAGTGATATCACCTTCAAGGAGGTGGATGGTGTGAACTGGGCGCCCCGGGACGATCGCGTTGGCAACCCGTGGGCAACCAATGAACTTGGAGAGCCGGGGAATGCACGTCGAAGGAAGGGGTGGGATCGGGGGGCCAGTGATGTCGACGAAATTATCAATCTCGAATTGCAGGAGAGCGTCCGCCTTGGTTAGGAAGGCAGCGACATGTGCATTGAAGGAGAACGAGCTTGCAAAGTGAGATAGCCGTGGGTAGAAGGGCAATCGTGGGCTGGCAATAACCCAGCTTGCAGATGGGTCAACAAAGAGGGAGAGTGAGGTGAGATCCTTCATGTTGGCGAGGGCGATTGCAAGGAGACGGTAGAAAGAGTCGAAAAGGCTTGAAGGCTCGGACCTAATGGTAAATGTGCGAACATGGAGGGCCAAGGAGGGTTTTTCTGCGAGAGTGTGGACGAGGAAGAGGTTGGGGGTAGAGATGGATATTTCTCTGTAGAGAAGACGCCGGGCGACGGGGAGAATGGGTTTTGCAGAGCGGGCAAAGGCGGCGAGGTGGGTGGGGGAGAGATCTCGACAAACGGCGTCAAGGATCTCTGCGGGAAGTGTGTGGATGGACATCGCGGCAGAGACGGACAGACATGGGGACCGTAATAAAGGCGACACAGATGTCACAATGTGACATAACATGCTCACTCTCCGACGGGGCTTGGGCGCGTCGCGCTGCTGCCGTCGACTCTCGTCTCATTGCGGTCAGCCTTCGTCCCTCCAGACCCGTCCCTCATCTCAGACAATCCCACACCAGCACCCTACCCAGCCAGGACTCACACCTGTGGCTCTCTATCCGCTAGTGACGCCGGGTCCAGAGTCGTCTTGGCAGGCTGGCTCCTACCCGAACGGTGATTATGCCCTTCGCCCTAAACCTAGTCTGTCCTTTTCTGACTTGCCCTTCACAAAAGGAAGGGGAAGTCTGTCTCCTTCTATCCGCTCAAGGACTCTTATGGTACCACTCAACTCATCCTCAACCATCAAGATACCGCAAAACACCTTGCTTCCATACCCGTCGAATCCACCGTTTTGATCGAGGGAACTGTTCTCTTGCGGCCAGAAGGCGCTAGGCGCCCGGTCAGCCCCTTCTCATTCCGCCCAACACGCCATTTTTTACTCGGCCTCTTTCAGGGTACCGCGGGTGATATAGATGTCCAGGTCCACAATGCAATTGTTTTAAATTCTGCAGGTAATCTGCCATTCGTGCCTTCCAACCCCCATAATCTGGTATGCATCCCTCCCTGATTTGCGCTCCACTCATCCACAACATTTGTAAGCCCAACGATGAACTTAGAGCCCGATACCGGTATCTGGACCTTCGTCGCACCCCCTTGGCAGACAACCTCAAGAAACGTAGCCAGGTGGCCCAGATCGTCCGCAGGGTCCTTTCGGAGAACGGTTTGTACATATCCCCATTAGCTCCAACCCCTCAAACTTTGTTTGACAGATTTTATCGAGGTAGAGACACCAGTCCTCCTTAGATCATCTCCCGAAGGAGCTAGAGAATTCCTCGTCCCAGCACGCACCTCCAAGATCACATCCGATTCGGACGAACCCTTATTTTACGCATTACAACAGTCTCCTCAACAACCCAAACAGCTGCTGATCTGCTCAGGTGGCGTCGATAGATACTTCCAACTTGCTAAATGTTTCCGCGACGAAGATGGACGTAAAGATCGACAACCTGAATTTACCCAGGTCGATATGGAAATGGCATTCGTCTCGTGGGGCACTCACGAATCACAGCAAGATCCACAACAAAGCCCTGTTTGGCGCATAGGAGGAAGCGAAATACGTGATGTCGTCGAAAAAATCATACAAACCATCTGGCAAAAAGTGGAAGGTATACCACTTTCCAAAGGGTTCAAAGTTATGACCTACAATGAAGCCATGACACGAGTGAGCCTCCCTTCATCTCCTATGTCCACTCCGACTTCATGCTTTCATCTCAAGTTCGGTTCAGACAAACCCGATACTCGATTTGCCCTAGAAGTGAGCATCGTTGAAGGCTGATTTCTCAAACAAGGCCTGAAATGTCGTAAGATTCAAGACATGACAAATATCTTGCCCCCAAAGCAGCGCGCTATTTTTGAGCACTCGGGCGAGGTCCTTGAATGTATACCGGTCCGCGAAATTGCCGAACAGCAATTTCTACTCGCATCCCGCGCATGCGAGGTTGATGCCGCAGTGGTGAGATTTCTGCATTGAAGCGGTTTTTGAGGATATTCACCAATGTCAGGAGCGGCTGACGGTGAACAACAAGAACTGGTTGCTTCACAGCAAATTGGACAGTTCCTTCCAGAATCTGAGCTCGGATGATACCTCTCGCATCAACCAAGAACTTCAATTAATGCCCGGAGATGACATTTGGCTCTCACGACGTCCTCAGACCCCTAAGGTCCGAACCGGCTCGCTTACTGTTTTCGCTGGATGTGAATTTTTCTTTCAGGGAGGTTCCACCGCCCTGGGGATGGCGAGGCTGCGCATTTGTGAAATGGCACAAAGCCGTGGTAAGTCCTGCCTTTGAATATACTCCATCGATCATTAATTTCCGTTCTGACCCCAAGGGGAGTATTCCGTTTCCAAGGAGCCTCACTTCCTGTGGGTCACCGAATTCCCACTATTTACACGGGCCGATGCCGACAAAGACTTTTTGGCGAAAGGGCGATGGAGCAGCACTCACCATCCGTTTACCGCACCAATGTGGCAGGATATCCAGGCGATGTACGACGGCAGGGTTGACTCTGTATGTGCACATCCCAAGTCGACTCCATCTTATGTTAGTTGTTAATTTCGTCCATATTATAGGTTCGTGGACAGCATTATGACCTTGTTCTCAATGGCGTTGAAATTGGCGGAGGTTCGGTCCGTGTCCACGATGCAGCCATGCAGGACTACATCTTTTGCCAAGTCTTGAAGGTCAGTTGACAGCGTACCTTGCGACCTTGACGCATATGCGATAAAACCTCCGTTTGCGTCAGCTCAATGAAAGCGAAAAAGCCTCATTTCAACATCTTTTACATGCATTGCAGTGCGGTGCACCTCCTCATGGTGGGATTGCCCTAGGTAATTGCATGCGCGCTTTCTACTTCTAAAAAAGGAAAATCGCTGATCTTCATGTAGGCTTCGATCGCATGATGGCAATGCTCTGCAACGCGCAATCCATTCGCGACGTCATCGCCTTTCCAAAAACCAGCACAGGTGCTGACCTCCTGTTCAGAAGCCCAGCGCCTGTCAGTACCGAAACGTTGCATCAATACGGTATCCAACCTCGTCATCACACTACATAGAAAATAGATGGATATAGATGGATACACAGTCCGAATAACATTATATATAATATAATCACTCAGTCGCTATGAG
>Ga0307516_10001320_pt1 | contig 34393 bp, 45 predicted proteins | sample 19_EM_MG_FD_203310 | JGI IMG/M metagenome (GOLD analysis project Ga0307516, IMG submission 203310) | Populus trichocarpa ectomycorrhiza microbial communities from riparian zone in the Pacific Northwest, United States - 19_EM | ecosystem: Host-associated > Plants > Roots > Unclassified | place...
GTAATAGTAGGTAGCGCAATTGGTAGTGCAACTGGTTTCAAACTCAGATCGGATTTATCCGGTAAGACAGGGGGCGTACATTCCCACGATTTTTGGGTGCGACAGAAACCTTGTCAAGCAAGGTGATTTAGACTTGTTTTCGGGGTAAATAAATGTTTATTCAGGGTAAATAATTTTTGTACAAATCGAACTTCATACGGGTAAGCCAGCTCCCTGCCCGTACCCGCCCGGGTGAAAACACCCACCGACCCATCACCCATAGCACCCGACCCATGCTGTGCCCGTGGGTGGTAACCCGGGCGGGTACCCGGGCAACCCCTACCCATGCTAGTCCCTAGGTCCTGGTGACGCACAAGTGAGCTCTCTCTTCCAGGTTCATCTAGTCGGGAACGATTTCTGGAAAGATCGTTTGTTTATCATCGTCCCACCATAGCGTCCGTGTGTATTCTGACAGTTTACCACAGAAGGTCGCATTTGGTTCAAAATTTACTTTGAAGAACATGGGTTGCGGTGGCGGGTTACTCAACTCTCATATCCAGACCTTTCCCGCTGGTTCCGGTCAACAACAAGTGACGTGCTCCCATTACAAAGACGATAATAGCCACTGGCTTGTGCTACCACCGTGGGACGAGCCCGAGTACAATCCCAACGACGAACCAAGTTCCTCAAGAACGGCGACGTGATTCGTCTTCAACGTCCTCCAACTACACGAAACCTCCACTCCCACGTTATCTCTGTGCACCTTACCAAGCTCAACTACGAAGTATCTTGCTACGGAAACTTGACCATCGGAGATATCCCCGATCAATGGGTTGTTGAGGTCGTGGACGATGTACGGCAGGGCAAGGGAGAGAAAGTAAACAGGATCCCAGGCATCAGGTCCTCGGATGCTATCTCTCAGCTGCCAATGCCGTTTTGCCGCAGTGGGGTTTCAAGCAAATAGAGGTTAGCCGTATCAAGGATAACGATCCTTCCGACTCTCATACATATTGGAACTTGGAGAGCCACTGGAACGATCGACGTACCTGGGATAAACTCGCCCATTACTTGTTTTCTTGCACACTGGCACGCATAGAGTTCCCCCTGCTGACGTCAAATACTACAAGTCCCCATTCTTGCGCGACTTTTGGCGCCTCTATGTGGCTATGATGACCTCGAACAATAGACAAACACGACATTGTATTCAACCCGATGGACTGGCCTTGGCTGAGATTAGGCATGTGCATGTACGGCTGGGGTGATCAGCAGCAAAAATATTACCTCGGTACGCTGATCGTTTGGTGGGGTGGTACCTAGGCTCAGCCTGTTCGCGTTTGCCGCGTTGCTCGGCATTTATCTTCTTCGCCAACAGCTACACCGATATGGATTCCAATACGTAGCTCTTTCGTGATTTTGGTCTGCATCGCCTACTTAGCGAGCTAGATGGCTGGGCACATTTCTATATATTGGGAAGATTGCTTTCTACGGGTGGTGCAGCTATCGTGAAGATGTCCTACTATATAGCATCAAGTACTATGGACCTCTTCAAGTGGAATTTCCCGTATCTGCGTTATAAGGTCTGCTGCGTCCACAGCTGAGGCGAACAATGGTAAGCCCAGTAGAATTTCTCCGCACAATAGAACTGTTGTTAGTTAGAGGTATCAACTTAGATGGCGAGTTGTGTAGGTCACTTACCTCGTACTTTCACTTGGACAGCAAATATATGAAGAATTTAGGATGGTAGTTATCCTAAAGTAGCAAATGTGGTGTGCCAATCCTGAGGGACGGCCAGACAGGCAAAGCTGGGCAGGACATGACAGTCCTGAAGGAATTGATCCTGCCGAACGCAGTTTGATAGGAAAATGCGCGTACCAACGGTCGCTGTACCAGGGCACCCGGCGACCCATCATGTATGTCTCACCCAATGCACTCTGTCTGGTTTCCAAGCGACAAACCCATCATTGACAAATGCGATCGTGCTCTGCCATGCTGATGTACCTGATGTAGAGGGCTCGTTATTGACTATGAAATGGGAGAGGTGAATGAGAATTGGAAGGTTCCTGACGTGGTTCAAACGAATCGGTGTGCATATGTAGTGTATTAGTACTGGTTCACTACGTACCAGGTATGTATCCGCGAAGGATAGAGAGGACGGGTGATACACTGCCCGACGGTGTACGTCTTATAATCTTCCCTCTTTTCGCATCCATGGTGCTGTGCACTGGCGTGTATCCCTGTGGAGGTGCACCGGGATTCAGTGAACTGGATTTACCTTTCCTGTATTGGAGTGTCAACAAAAATGGCCCTTCAGCGCCAGCATTAGAAAACAAAGAGAGGATATGCGCTGCGAGACACATTCGGCACCAAGTTGCGGAATAGAAGGCGCAGAAGTTGGGGCTGAGTCTGGTGTAGGAAATGAGCACTTGATACTCCCACTAAGTTAGGTGGGCCAACTTCTACTAGGGAGGCCAACTCCTTTGGTAGTTAGTATTTGCTCATCAGTGAGACAAAACTCACATCTACATAAGCATATACGCCCTAAGTTAATTTCACTCACACCAATCATGCGCTTTCCATTCCAATCTTTTGCTTCTTCACTGCACTCCCTGCTGCTTCCTCTTCTTCCTTTCGTTCCGTATTTACCGATCCCGGTCCGGACGCGTTCCCAGGAGTAATATAACACCCTAAGGACTCGGACCATATATATTCGTGCGACAATATCTTCGTCAGGGTCTGGAATCCAGCTACGGAAGCGAAGGGACGTTTGTGTGCGGGTCTAGGTATCGCGCTGTAAGGCCCGTAATCGGACATGTCCGTATGGGACGCGCTGAGCATACAGACAACTCGTGAGTATTCATTTTATGGCATTTTTGCACTTGAAATATGCAAGAGACGATACGTACAGAGTGGGCGGTATTTGCCCGTGTATACGCGTAATTCCTCCCATGAGACGTGGTCTCCAAACATGGCATACATAGTGTCTTTCCAAAGTGGCTTCTTGGCTGTCTGACTCTGGCCGACTTCATGCACGATGTAGTTTCTACAGACATCTACTGTGGTGTGTTCCGGTGGCGGTAGTGGTATCGATGCTGGAGGCTGCATCGACACCGGAGGTTGAATGATACCGGGGATGGCTGAAAGAGTCGCCGGTGGTGGGGTAAATTTGAAAGTAGGCATCGAGGTCGGGGCTGTGGCGGTCGGTGTAATTGTGGTAGAGCTGGTTGGAGGACACTGGCACCATTTAAAGACTGTCCGTTCCCTGCAAGAGTGTGCGTAGGAAGAGGAATATAACCAGCAAACGGCACGCCTGCAACAGTGACACCAACACTAGTTTGAAATCCCCCAGGTATCCTACCCGCCGTATGCACAAAGGTATACTGTGGCGTATACACTCCATGGGCTGGAGCAGCGGGTGCAGGCTGTACAGGAACGGGAACTTTCACATGTTCCTTCTTGCTAATCCAACGCAGCACAGGGCCCGTGATCGACTGACGCACCACACGAGCGCGGGCACGCTTCTCCTCTTCTAGGTGTAGATAATTACGATGTTCGAGGATATTGCCTTCTTCTGTATCAAGTGCGCGCGCGATAAGTTCGTCTTGAGTAGGCATCTGCATAGCGATTTTGGGTTTCTTCGGTAGAGCTACCTATGTGGCCGTCACCTCGAGGCTGCACCCACTGCGCATGTACGAGAAATACAACCTTCTTTACTTCCGCATCTTTCATGCGGGTGAAAGTGGCCGTAGTGTTCATCATCGTATGCCGCCTTTTACTCTGCCGCTTTCCGGTCACAGCAGTGCTACCTCCCGCATTGATCGTCTCCTCGATGACTTCCCCTGTCTCCGCGTTTACCGCAATCCCGAGCGAGACCCGCCGCTTCGGCTTTTGGACGTGAGGCTTCACAATGGATAACTCTGCCTCTGGATTGAACGTCACGCGTTGTCGTGCGTGGGCGATTGCTGTTGCCTTCTCTACCCTAGCTCGGATCAGCCTTTGATCTCCGTTAAGTAGCATAATATCATTATGAAAAGATCTGCACACACCCTACGAACTCGTTTCTCTTCTTCTTGCAACGCTTGATCTCCGACCCCAGCTTCTTCATGCATGGCCTCCTCATCCGTACTCGCAAAATCGGACTCGAAGACTTCTTCTTCGTCTGTATGTCGTATCCAACCATTAATAAATCTCGCTTCACGAGGCGGGATCAAAGTACACTACACACCCTTGTTATTCACAAAATCAATATCATCTTCCAGTTCTTGAGTCTCCTCGAGGCCTAGTTCGGCCAGTGCGAGCTCCATCCTTGTGTAATATTAATATCAGTCGATTACGGCAGTCTGAAAAGAGTGTCTCACCTATTTCCGGCCGTACTCATCTTTTGCCTGCGCGAAACAAGCGTATCATCCTCCGCCATAGCTGAACAACTGGAATACCAGCAACGATTAGAACAAGGCTGTGTAGAAGTCAGTTCCAGGCAAAGGCTTTAGAATTCAACACGACCAAACAACCACCGTTGCTCGGGAAAATTAGTTGTGTCAGCACTCAATTGCATTGCATTCCAAACATGGATATAAATAGAGGGTCAAGCCTACCATGATAAGCATAACGAAGGTTTGCACCAGTACCAGCTAGCACTTCCCCAAGTGTATAGTACTAGGATTGGCATGAATATATACCCCTCACACTACAAACAAGTTTAGCCTTACACCCACAAAGATAGATGTTCCATGCCTCAATCCATAAACTACATCATCCTATCAAGGTACTCAGCGGTGAAGTTCAGCTACCATTTCACATAGCTCATATGCCCTGTGTCTACACTGTGCACGAAGTAAGCAAACACAGATGCAATTGTGCTTCCGTGAGATTGTGCCAACTCACCACTCTGTCATGAGAATCCAAATCATGGATGACATGTTCTAGTGTAGCCACGACCTTGCCATCGAAGGTAGGGCTTACTCCGCCCACACGACCAGCGTCTTCTTTCAACTGTGAGATCATTTTGATAAGCTGGGCCCACCGCTTGATAAGATCATTCATGTTAGCAGTGGCTCTCTTCACAGCTTCAACAATTTCGTCTGGAAGCCGCGCAACCATCCCCTTAATCAAGTCTATTAACATATCAGCCATGCAATCCGCAGTCATAGAGAGCGACCCTACATTGGCCCATTCTTGACAATAGTTCCACCGGCTTCCAAACAGTCCATACCCCTCGGTCAATTGGCCGTATGGCCTAATAAATCAGTAAGATACATTTTATAGACGGCTTAGACGATCAGAAACTTACATCTTCCATCCCTTCTTGCGCACGCAACAACCTTTCGTGTGTCTTTCTCAAAGCTTGTTCGAGTTCGCCAGAAAACTTGTGCAAATCACGCGCGTTTCTCGAGGTCAGAATTGACTGTGCTTTTGAGCACCCTCTTTGCGCGCGTTCGAGGCCACATACCACGGCCATGGCGAAGTCAGTTGTCCGACAAATTATAGACTCCATTGCACTGTTATCTGTGGATACCGCCTTCGATTGCGCTCTCCTGCATCTATGTTTAGTATATATAAGGATTCTTATACGGAGAAATCATACTTCACGAGAGAAAGAAGCTCTAAACCGTCGAGGATACATTTGACTTCAGGTCTGACGCCCACATTAGTGCGAAGATAATTTCCATTGTAGTGGTTTGCTTGGAATCTAGGGGGCAGAGGTGGGTGGTTACTGAGTTGACCTAATCTCAGGCTACGAATACTTCAGCTGGTTGGATAGACACACCTTCCCCTTGTGTGAGCATCGGCGGAATCGGAGCGGAGAGCGCCTCCCGTCGAAGTCAGCGGGGAGCTACTGCTGGGGCGAATGATCGAGTTTGTTGAAATATTACCGTATTAGCACCAATCAAAGAGTAGACGAAAACTGGCTGCGCACCTAATATACTCCATGGCAGTACCTTTCCTCAACTTTTTAAGTTGTTGGTGTAGCTTGCCAGTGTCTTCTTCTAGTTGTCGCTTCTCTGCAGCTACTTCGACCTTATGCTGTTGTTTGGCCCTCCTAAGCTCATCCTCCAATATTTGTAAGTCTTTCTTGTGTTTCTGCAAAGCGTTGCGAAGTTCGCTTTGAAGCTCCATCCCTGCTTCCGTGTCCACCAGACCCTTTTTTTCTATCACAAGTTCACGGGCGATCTGAACAGTGGTACCCTCCATTTTGAAAAGATGCCTAATGACGTTATACGCAGATTGTTGAGCTCCATCATGACGCATCATGACAGCACCTCCGTCCAGCAGGGGCTTGAATAGGGTGTCACTTGACTTGAATTGTTGTTCCCGAAGTAGTCCTTCCTCTGGCGTGACTTTGTCCCACATAGTGGTGACGATGACAACATTTTTCAGCGAGTCCTGACCACAAAGCCTCTGGAACATCCTGAGGTTACGTTTCGATGTTCCTCCTACTCGAGTGTCGCTGATACGATGCAAATAGATGAGCCCAATAAGCTCGGACGTTCCTTCCCTATACCTATGCACCATTCATTAGATGATATTAGTACCGAAAAATACACCTCACTGTGTCGCTAGGAACGTTGCGATCATTTCGAGGATGTCCGCATCGGTCACTCCTTCGCGTGAATCATCAAAGCCAGGCGTATCGACCAGATTTACCCCTACGCCATGTGCAGCGACCCAACGAATAGGCTGCACTTGACTCGTTTCGGAGCGAATGTGATGCCCAACTTGGATATCAGCTGGTACACCTTCCGGGAGGGCATTGCGTATGAACTAGAGTTCTGATGCTTGCAAAAGACTTCCTCATGATAATATGGGTTCAGTCTTACCGACGATTTCCCAACCCCCGTAGGGCCCATGACGCTAGTTTGTGATTAGTTGGAGAGCAAGGATGACAGCGGTAAACTCACATAATCGTCTTATCTGGCATTGCGGGTCAATGAGATGTGCAAGACAGGCAACGAGTGTTGGCCAGTGTTTAAGAGGCACTGAGACGCACGGTCCAACTTGAAGCAACCTGTGACACATGACGGCACGTGTTGCAAGGGTGTGCATTTGATTGTGCGTGGTGATTCTGAACAAGTTGTCGACACGAGTACGGTGGGTGAGAAGGATCAGCTCCACATTTCATGGTTTGAGGTTTCCAGGCCGCCGATCTGCACACGCAACAAGTGGGACGGCTGTTTGACAGTCTCTTGTACTTGACGGGGCCCTCTCATTCAATCCGAGCGTCGAGGCGAGCGGAAAAGGTGTCTTGTCCTAACGGGCAGTGGTATTACATAACGGTGTACCCGAGGCTGGGCCGAGTGGCTCGATTTCGAGCCCAACAGCTGAGCTTTCTCTCGTTACATTTCTCCCTTGACGCGTTTGAGGATGCCGTCTGCAGTCGCCGCTGCGTTCCCTGTAATGCTTGGCACGTGGAGCTCATACCCACTGGACATGATTGCATGGCTCCGCAGCCATACTCATCGCCAACACGCATCCTCGTGTCTCCAATTCCCATTGCCCATGCCAACATTAGCAGCACCATCGTGGCGATTCAACTCGATCGACCAACGCGACCACAAGTCATCAGCAAAACCGTCCAATTACGCTACACGCTTGCTGAGTTTTTGAATACCCAGGAAGCCCTCTGATTGGATGGGAACGAGGTTTACGACAAAACTTGCCCAAACGGGAACCATTGGATGCACTTTGGATCGGCTACGTCCTGCTGATTTGAAGTGCTTGTAATTCATTCGGGGTGCCGGAAAACTTGACTCCACCGCTCCAGTCGCCGCTCGACTCGATCATCCACCAACTCACCTCACCAACGCATGTACGTCGCGCCTCCCTCGCAGCCGCCCGACTCGATTGGATCCACCTTAATGAGGTTCGAGCCGTCCGCATGCAAAATTGATGCATTCAACGTGTTCTCTTCGCCGTTTGATCTCGCTTTGCCACTAGCACACTCAGCCAGTTTCCCTTCAAGCAGTACTTCGCTTGCACTAGGTACGTTGTCCATCTCATTTTCCTTGTACTGATGTCTTGATGTAGTTTAGTTTACTGGAGCTGTTGTGGGTCTTTGCACACCATTTCATCGCCCTTGTTTACCGTACTTGCAGGTCCTCATTGCTGTTTCATCATCCACCCCGACCGTCTCGTCAGCGTCCACCACCTCAAACATATCAATGGCAGTCTGCTGTTTCACCAGTGCCCCCTGCCTTCATAACCATACTTTCTGCCCCCTGCATGCACTCGTATGGCTCGCCCGCCGTCGGTAGCCCCCTGGACACCTCTTGCAGGGTACACGACCGGGAGCGTGTCTCCCATTGCTTCCATAACTAGCCTGCTGTCTCATCCCGACTTATTCCATCAATGATGACAACTCGGTTTGGCCTCAATCCCTTTCCCGTTTCTAATTAGGCATGATCTTGTTTGTTGCCTGGTCAGTGTCTTCCTCGCCGGCTTGTTCTAACCCTCGTCGAATTGCGAACTTATGGCACGATCAATCAATCCTCCTGGCTGGGAGAATTTGGGGTAACTATAAACACGACTCGCATCCGTCTAATTTGTCTCGCCGTCCCATTCCCGTATCTGATATTCCATATCATCTCCGTTGCTTCTTTGCTTAGCTTTCCCTCTCCGTGGATGAAATATTTACATCTATTTGTACCTGAGCTATTCTAGCGTACACATAGTCAGCCAAATCTATTTCCATTCCATCTCATATTTTGTCAACTATCATCATTTCGCAGAGATGCATGAACAAGCGGCGCAGGACTTACGTAGTACAACGTCCCAACTTCTTGATTTGAAGTCGAAACCACTTGAACATCCAGGGAGGTCTGCCTATATACTGCACATCACTTGTTCAAAGCCTGTGCAGAGGATGCACAGCTAGCCACTAGGTGCTGCAAGATACCTGTAATGACTACAAAGTCAAAGACCAGCATCGTTCTAGTACTGAGTTTATATGCATAGCCACTCGGAATTTTTCAATGACCATGTAGGACTTCCACTCAAGGTATTGGATCTGAGAAGGAGCTGTATTTTGACTGGTATTTATCGGGACAAAAAACACAAATGTACAGACATTATGTAAGTAAATCGGAACGTGCCAACATTACAGTAAAGAATGAAAATGAAACATGAAAAGGGACAAGAAAAACTAGAGAATTCCGTTAGCTGCATTGCGCAAGACTTGTGAGCACTGTGCATACTACAATTTGAGTATGGTTAGTTTGCATTCTGTCAATAGAGTGAGGTCCAACTTACGGCTTTGCAGTACGCGTCCAACGCATTAATGACACTTGTGATAGCACTGTCAGCGAAGCCAACCCTTCCGCTCTCGTGAGAACTGATACCCTCCAGATACCTGATAGCACCGATGACTGGAATCCACCAATCTACCATGGATCTCATATCAGTGACAACATCCCTCGTGGATTCCAAAATTCCGTTCAAGGCATCTGTCCGTACGTCAGCCATGAAATGAAAGGCTATCCAGACTGATATAGATAGCTCTTACGATAACGCTTTGCTTTTTCTCCATTGAACATCTTGGACATCACACTGGGCTTCTCAACATTAGCTAAGATGGCCTCGATGTCGCTGATGACCTAAAGAAAATAGTCAAAAATGTATATACACGAATCAAAGTTCACTTACGGTCTTGATGTCGTACCATGCCTTGGTCCAGGTCCCCTGAGTGAGCGTCTTAGGATGCGGATTCACCTTCGTAAACTGCCGGAATGAAGACATATCCACCGATGCCAACGCTAATCGCAGGGTCGATAATCCGCACTGTGCACTTTGCAGGCTCTTCTCCATTGCGTCCGCGAAGTCTATAGTGCGAGAAGCTACCGAACTCGCAACATCCGGGTTGTGTTTGGCCAGCGTAGGTTTATATTTGCTCATTATAATTTCAGTACAGCTACGACTTCTGGAGACAATGGAGACATACGTGACTAATCCAAGAAGCTGGGAATAGTGCTCGGTGCATCTTGTTTCAGGAGCAGGAAAGTTGGCAATGGACTGATACGGTGGAGGATTACTGAGACGAAGCATTATTCAATTGCTACACACGTGATGAATATATACGCACTTTGCCCCCTGCTTCAATTCATCAATCTCCATTAACAACTTGGCCATTTCTCCATTCATTTTTTGCTTTTCCTCTGCAAACTCCTTTTTCATCTTCCTATGCATTTCCTCCATTTCCTGTTTGTGCTTCTTCAAAATCTCCTCGATTTCACGGCCAAATTCGGCACCCGCTGCGGTATCTTCCAGGGCTTTGTTCTCCACAGCCATCTCACGACCAATCTGGGTGGCTGTGGTGCCCTTTCCGAGGAGATAGTTGATGACATTATCTGCAGACTCCGGAGTTCGGTCATGACGCATCACGATAGCCCCATTGTCCAGTAGGGGTTTGAACACGTTATTGCTCGATTTCAACTCTTGCTCCCGTCGTTCTCCTTCTTCTGAAGTAACCTTATCCCACATGGTCGTAAGGATGACTACGTTCTTCATCGAATCATCCCCACACAACTTGCGGAACATCCGCAGGTTGCGTTGCGAACTTCCTCCGACTCGAATATCACTGATTCGGTGGACATAGACAAGTCCGGCAAGTCGAGATGATCTCCCATGGTACCTACAAGAAGTATGTGATTCTGAAAAGCGCATCAGTGAAGGAAACCTTCTCACTCTTTTTTTAGGAAATCTGCGATCATTTTGAGGACTTCTGCGTCTGTCATTCCACCTCGCGAATCGTCAAAACCAGGGGTGTCCACGAGTTCGACTTTTGTGCCATTCTTGGTGAAGCTGACCGGTTGAACTTCATTAGTTTCAGACTCGACGCCATGTCCGACTTTGACTTTTTCGCGTAAATCTGACGGAACTGAGTTTTGAAGGAACTGGCATTCGGCTATGTTATGATAAATTCCCCCCCATCACTATGTGAGATGTCTTACCGACGACTTTCCGGCCCCTGTAGGGCCCATGACGCTGAATTGATGATTAACTCGAGTGAAGCTGGAAGCATTGGTCGATGAACCTACGCAATTACTCGGTCTTTTGAATTCTTGAACATTGTGTCAAGCCAGGAATGATGCCGCTATCCAGAGATGTGACTATGCTGGACAATGAGAAAAAATTGACCATTGTCGCTGGCCACTTATATTGCACATGAGTCACCTGGATGTGGATCGGATTTCTTACCTGGCACTGCTAGGCGCTGAAATGCTCGAGGCTGCAGTCAGGCTGCTGTGGAGTCCGTTGATCGCGGCGCTATCATATTATAGTTTAGTAATATATGATCTAGCCATATCAGGAGTCAAATAATAGTGTCCTTGCATGAAAGTCGTGCTCCTGTACTCCTCCACCCACATCCTGGCAGCGTTATTTACTATGTATCATAGATATAAGATCTGATCCAGATATTACCCTTTGCCCTGGCCCAGCCGATACACGATTGTTGGTCTCAGGTTCACCACCTTCATGATCAAAGGAAGCAGAGCGTATCTCTCGCTACTATTTAATACATGTATGACTCAAGCCCTCCTTCGGCGTCAACCCAACTTTCTCCAAATAGACAGCAAATTGTGCTCGATTGATCCCTTCTTTCCGGATTTTTCCACTCTTGGACTCTATCGAGATTCGATGGCTTGCTTAATGCATTGCGCACGGCCCACAGACGTCTTCTGTTGTGGGAATTACTACCCCCTACCGTCCAATCATGAGATGTCACAGCTGGTTGACCGGCAGCGTGACGAAAGCGTGACGGCCAGCGTGACTTCTTCTGTAACCTTGTGACAAAAATGAAATTTCTACAACTCCTTGAAAACTACTCTATCAATTTTGCTCGTAAAAGCTTGTGCATGCAGATGTAGTGTATAGACTGAGTTGTACGAATTATTTTACGTGTATGTTGAGTTTTGCGCCCTGCGGAACGAAAGTGCCGACTTCTGAGTACGGTTGGACGCCGGTAGGAGATAGTAAATGACTACTTGTAGCGGCAATGCACTCCAGGTACACCACACAGAAGCCACGCCCACGCAATGTAAATCAAAATTGCTGAAACAATCTGCAGAATGAGGAGGACTCCGAGAGCATTCAAATCAAGCAGTGATCAGTACCAGCTCAGATCGTGACATGGACACAAGGATATATGTTAATACACAACATGATGAAAGGACAAGGGCAGGGTTTTATGGCTCAGGATGAGGACAAATGCCAGGATATCGGCATGCACAAGGAAGCCAAATTGAACATTTGCCCTGGACCCACACTTGTTTTTGTCATAGTCAACCACGATGCAGAGACATCCAAAATGTAAACTAGGGCTCAGTCTAGTTGCTAGTTGCCATCTATGTGTCTTTGACACGACCATGTCGTCCGCTGCTCAATTGAATGAGGCCGCCTCAGGACCTTGCAGGTTTCCATGCGTTGATGAGCCGAGCCAGTCACGGGCATCATGTTACAAAGTTTTTGTTCAAATTACTTACATAAAGACAAACTATCACGTAGCAATCAGTAACACGTGTACTACCTGGGTCCAGGACCACGAGTTTTGCGCAAGGAGACTGCTGACTTGCTGTTGTCGCCCCTCAAGGCCTCATATCAGATCATACATTATTAAAATGTGATGTGAAAGCGACATTGACGGACCTTGACAACCGACTGCAGCCTTGAGGTCTGATTTCGGAGCTCGACAATGCCCAAGCAGCCGTTCGATAGAAGATATAAACTAACATGTCTTCTTTTGCATCGTCAGATTTCTGCACGGGGCATCATTCGGGACCCAACACCATGTCCAACACAGAGAAAGCGCCGACTGTGTAAGTTCAGTGACTAATGTTTCCTTCCTCACTCGAGCTAATTATCGATCTAGTGGCGTCACAGAACTCATAGCGGGCAAAAAGTTATCGGTGAGAGTTATCATGCAGTAATGAGGGCATTCACCATGACATAGATGAATTCTAGTCCTTTGACCACTCGGGAGAGGATGAGACAGTTCCGGAGGGGAGGGCTCTAGAGGACGCTGCCACAGGTGCTGAACTCTACGTTGAAATCCTTAGATTTCTGCAGAAACACAAAGACGAAATAGCGTCACTGGAAGCCAAAATAAAGGAAATGTCGCAGAATGTCCAAGATGTAAGCTAGCATCATACCCAATCCTTCGCTCTTGTCCAGCCTTATCTGATTTCTGGAAAGTGGCATTCGCAGGCTGGCACTAAGATTCCCGATGGAGAACAGATGACCCCGTGAGTTTAGTTGCCGGTGCTTCTGGCTTCACCCGAGCTAAGCATCAATCCAGCGTCGTGGGCCCTATAGGAGCCGGAGGTACCGGACTCTACAATAAAATGGGTATACTTCGGCAGGATTACGAAGAGATAATAGAGTCACTGAAAGGCAAAATAGGAAAGGATACCCGAGATGTATGTTAGCATCACGATGACCCATCTGTGTTGTTCATTTATGCATAGCGGCAGCATGGATGGCCCGACAACATGTCCAATGAAGAGAAAGTGATTGCGTAGGTTCAGCAGACAGTGCATCCTGCTTCACTCCAGCTAATCATCAATCCAGCGTTATGGGTTCTACAGGGGTCGGAAAGTCATCGGTGAGATGTATCATGCTATGACAAGGAAATTCACCATAACATAGCTGATTTCCAGTTCATTCGCGACTTGGTACCTCCAGAATCGCACACAGAAGTAAAGGTCGGACATAGCATCCAGTCTGAAACCAGTGAAATTCAATCCATCAGTTGGATAGCTGAGGACGGCACAAGAGTCAAGATCGTAGATACGCCTGGTTTTGATGACTCGCGTCCTGGAATGACTGACGTACAAGTTCTCAAAATGATTGCAACTTTCCTGATCAACGAGTGAGGCGCGCGTTTCTTTTGCTGATGACTACTCACATACCTGATAGGTGCAAAGGACGTCGACTTACCGGACTCATCTATGCCCATCGGATCAGTGATACTCGAGTCGGAGGAATTCTTCAACGCAACCTGCGGATGTTCCGCAAGCTGTGTGGGGATGATTCGATGAAGAACATAGTCATCCTCACGACCATGTGGGATAAGGTTACTTCAGAAGAAGGAGAACAACGTGAGCAAGAGTTGAAGTCAAGCAATAACGTGTTCAAACCCCTACTGGACAAGGGGGCTATCACGATGCGTCACGACCGAACTCCGGAGTCTGCAGATAAGGTCATCAACTATCTCCGCACGAAGAACCCTACAACCACCCAGATCGTCCGTGAAATTGTTGAAGAGAGGAAGGCTCTCGAAGCCACCGCAGCAGGTACAGAACTCCGAAGTGATATTCAAGCGCTTTTGCAGAAAAACAACGAGGAAATGAAGTCACTGGAAACCGAAATGAAGAAAATGCAAAGGGAGAAAGGACAATTCACGGATCAAGGGATGCTGAGAGACGCAGAGGAAAGACAAAAAATAGATGAAGCGAAAGCCAAGCTGTTAATGGAGCTTTATGAGTTGAAACAGGGGATTGCAGCGTATGCAAAGTCACGTGTCGACAATACATACTGATTCATTTACCCACAGCAACGGCCCAAATACAAAGTGTTTCAAGGACTGTTCCGAGCTTCTTCGTTTAGTCAAGTATGTTCCAGTGTCCCCAGAAAACTCAATTTTGCTGAAGTTCATTAGGAAACACAAATTTATACTTCGAAAACACGTCGCCATTGAGAGTCGGGTCGTTTCTTGCACTATAGACTTTGCAGACGCAGTGGAAAAGAGTGTGCGGGATTTAAAGTTTGAATCATCGACCTTGAAATTGGCGTTGGCATCGCAAGATGTGCATTCGCTCCAGCAGTTCATGACGATGAAGCTGCCAGACTCTTTGCGGACCTGGACTAAGGCACGGAATGACATGGAGACCGTAAGTAAACTTTTGTCTGTGTGTACACATATGCTGATTGCTTTCTTTAGGTCACCCGGCACATCGAGACCATCTTATCTTCGTATGGCAAGCCCGGAGTGGTTGCTAGTAAGGTCCTGAATGGAGACAAAGCAAAGCGTTTTCGTAAGACCCCCCATGTCAGTCTGGGCGTTTCATTTCGTGGCTCACATTCGAACAGAAGCCTTGAACGATATTTTGGTTTCAACGGCGCGTGTCGTCGCTGATACGAAAACGATGGTAGACTGGTGGATACAAGCAATCGTGGAGGACGATGTCCCTCCCAAGATCGGGGGGGCTGGCTTCGCTGACAGTGATATCACGGGTGCTCTAACGCGTATCATCCGTGCATTGGACGCGTACTGCAAAGCAGTAAGCTGAACATCACTCGTGACATAATACAATCTGACCACGCCCAAATTGTAGTGCGCAGAGTGGCCAGGAAAATTGCGAACGCAGGCCAAGGAATTGTCTAGTTGTCTTTAGTACCTTTTCATGATCTATGTTCATTCCCTAGTGTTGTACATTACTTCCTTAATGAACACACGAGAAAGACAACGCCATTGAAGACGGTGGGTCAGCAAAAAATGTGCAGCCAAAATGGCTCTCAGCCAACATTTTCATGGGCAAGGCGACAGAGTGACGGACGAGTCCGTTTACCGAAGAGAGTCGGAGAGCGAGACTGAAAAGCGGAAATATGCCAGCGATTGGCGTTGATACCACGGAGAGCCAAGTACAAGGTGGGCCAACTTCCAGGAAGGCCAACCCCTTGGTAAGCAATAGTATTTGCCCCTTTGAAGAAACGACTATCTTCCTTCAAATTTTGAGGGTTGCCTACGGGAGACTATTTGCCCATCAGTGATAAGTATATCAAAGCCATAAGTTATGTAAGTAATAGTTTCATTTACACCAATCGTGCACCCTCCGTTCCAATCTTGTACTTCTTTACTGCGCTCCCTGCTGCCTCCTCTTCCTCCTTTCGCCCCGTATTTACTGGTCCCGGTCCGCATGCATTCCCAGGAGCGATATAACACCCTAAGGACTCGGACCACACATATTCGTGCGACAATATCTTCGTCAGGGTCTGGAATCCAGCTACAGACGCGAAGGGGACGTTTGTGCGCGGATCCAGGTATCGCGCTGTAAGGCCCGTAATCGGACATGTCTGTATGGGACGCGCTGAGCACACAGACAACTCGTGAGTATTCATTTTATACTTGAAATATGCAAGAAATGATACGTACAGAGTGGGCGGTATTTGCCCGTGTATACGCGTAAATCCTCCCATGAGACGTGGTCTCCAAACATGGCATACATGGTGTCCTTCCAAAGCGGCTTCTTGGCTGTCTGACTCTGGCCGACTTCATGCACGATGTAGTTTCTACAGACATCTACTGTGGTGTGTTCCGGGGGCGGTGGTGGTATTGATGCTGGAGGCTGCATCGACACCGGAGGTTGAATGATACCGGGGATGGCTGAAAGAGTCGCCGGTGGTGGGGTAAATAAAGTAGGCATCGAGGTCGGGGCTGTGGCGGTCGGTGGCTGTAATTGTGGTAGAGCTGGTTGGAGGACACTGGCACCATTTGAAGACTGTCCGTTCCCTGCAAGAGTGTGCGTAGGAAGAGGAATATAACCAGCAAACGGCACGCCTGCAACAGTGACACCAACACTAGTTTGAACTCCCCCAGGTATCCTACCCGCCGTATGCACAAAGGTATACTGTGGCGTATACACTCCATGGGCTGGAGCAGCGGGTACAGGCTGTACAGGAACGGGAACTTTCACATGTTCCTTCTTGCTAATCCAACGCAGCACAGGGCCCGTGATCGACTGACGCACCACACGAGCGCGGGCACGCTTCTCCTCTTCTAGGTGTAGATAATTACGATGTTCGAGGATATTGCCTTCTTCTGTATCAAGTGCGCGCGCGATAAGTTCGTCTTGAGTAGGCATCCGCATAACGATTTTGGGTTTCTTCGGTAGAGCTGCCTATGTGGCCGTCACCTCGAGGCGGAACCCACTGCGCATGCACGAGAAATACGTACCTTTTTTACTTCCGCATCTTTCATGCGGGTAAAAGTGGCCGTAGTATTCATCATCGTATGCCGTCTTTTACTCTGCCGCTTTCCGGTTACAGTACTACCTCCCGCATTGATCGTCTCCTCGATGACTTCCCCTGTCTCCGCGTTTACTGCAATCCCGAGTGATACCCGCCGCTTCGTCTTTTGGACGCGAGGCTTCACAATGGATAACTCTGTCTCTGGATTGAACGTCACGCGTTGTCGTGCGTGAGCGATTGCTGTTGCCTTCTCTACCCTAGCTCGGGCAGCCTTTGATCTCCGTTAAGTAGCATAATATCGTTGTGAAAAGATCTTCACACACCCTACGAACTCGTTTCTCTTCTTCTTGCAACGCCTGATCTCCGACCTCAGCATCTTCATGCATAGTCTCCTCATCCGTACTCGCAAAATCGGACTCGAAGACATCTTCTTCATCTGTAATTCATATCCAACCATTAATGAATCTCGCTTCACGAGGCGGGATCAAAATACACTACACACCCTTGTTATTCACAAAATCAATATCATCTTCCAGTTCTTGAGTCTCCTCGAGGCCTAGTTCGGCCAGTGCGAGCTCCATCCTTGTGTAATATTAATATCAGTTGATTGCGGCAGTCTGAAAAGAGGGTCTCACCTATTTCCAGCCGTACTCCTCTTTGGCCTGCGCGAAACAAGCGTATCATCCTCCGGCATAGCTGAACAACTGGAATACCAGCAATGATTAGAACAGTGTAGAAGTCAGTTCCAAGAAAGGCAACGGCTTTAGAATTCAACACGACCAAACAACCACCGTCACTCGGGAAAATTAGTTGTCTTACACGAAGAAATGGCGAAAGGACCTTTACCACCATCGAATTTGTACAAAGTCGTACAACACCTGAATACGGGTCCAAGGCTCACGCTCAACGGTCTTCGCAGAATCAGCCTCAACTTGGCCGTGAGAGATGGTCACGCTGGAGCAAGGTGAACCAATTGGCTGTCCGGCTTTGTTGAGTCGCTTTGACCGTTTGCTATAGACACTTTTTGAAAGAACAACTTCCTCGAATACGCTGGGCAAACCCTTTACTGGACATACACATCATTAATACGCCAAAGGAAGGCGAGGATGAATTGCCAGTGCAGCCAGAGTTATTAGTCGAGTATGGCAAGTTTTATATAACTATCAATCTCGTGTATTGCATGACATACTTATGGCAACACTGTGCTGTTTCAGAGAATGGCGCCTCGAGGACAATCAATTTGTCTAAAAAGTGGTCGACCACGATAGTCAAGGAACTCATGGACCTCGCGGGCGGCGATGCATGGAAAGCATACAAATCAGCTGCTCTGACTTCAGGACACCCGATTTTACCTGGAGAAGAAAAGGAACGCTTGACTGCTGCCGCCAAGGGTTATAAGAATCCCCTTCCGCGAAAGGAGCAGTCGCAGCCACAAGATTTGGAGGCCAAGGTCGCGGAGATGCTCAGTGCTCCAGATCGAGCGAAGACCGGTGCTGCTGCCATCCTTCCGTAATACATTGTACTGTAGCTACACTTATACTACCATTGGCCCGGAATTGCAAAGTCATAGCTCTGTCAAAGATGAATGGTGAGGGTGAGTGAAAATCGTCGCTGGAAAAATTGGCGATTTTTTAAATGCGATTTCATTCGAGCCCTGAGGGATTTGTCCAAAAGTCAGTCGGCAGGCATGATGAACTCGAGTGCAGTCCAAGTGTGCATGATTTAAAATAAAAATAAAAATAGACTTACCAATCTACAATGTATCTTCATGCATGCAACAGCACAAGGTCCTCGATGTGTTGTGGTGTGTTACAGGCTATTTTGCAACTCCGGGAAACGATAGTACCGCACGCACTCATAACCAACGTTGGAACCGACGCAGAGGAGTAAAATATTATTGTGAAGACTGCAAAGCCACGGACCAGGGAAGTCCTAGGGAGCCAGCCAAGTAGCGACCAGTATGACTACACCAATTCCAAACACAATAGCGGCGATGTCATCCATAAACAGACTTGCTAGTTGCATATATTGAAGACCATTCGTGATCGACGAGCGCAATGGCGGCGGAAGATGGGGAAGAGCCAATGCAAGTAACTTCGGTGGTTGCACTTGAGCCTGCAATAGAAAATTATGTAATGGAATAGAGACAGAGAAAAGTTGGCACATACATATCCACTGAATATGCGAATAGAATGGAGCATGATCTGAAGTGCCATGAATGTCCAGAAGAATGGCTATTGGTCGTTCAATGGGCTAGAATTCCAAAGTGACTGGTATCTACTCACCGCAGGTTGCACTCCCCACCAGCCCGCATCGGGCAAACGCTGTGCAAGTGTCTGCCATCTCTCCCAGAGCGAAATCTCGACACTTCCAGTCTTTTCTGTAAACACTTGTGGTTCCTTCCAAAACACAAAGAAAGCGAGCAAGGTCCACATGCACAGCATGTGCACTAGTGGCAGTAAATTTTGGAGAAAGGATGGCGGCTGCGGGGGTGCGGCCGATGCAGGAGCTTTGCCTGCTGCAGGCCCTTGGCCCTGGTTTGCCTGTGCAAGTTGGGTCATGACCGCCGTCAGATGGTCATCGGCAGGTGGGTGAGGCAGGGTGAAAGGCGAAGGACTCGTGGCACCCATAAGAGCCTGCATAAACTGTCGTTGGTGTTCCTCTGACCATGTGGATGGGTCGGGTTGACCACCCGCTGTGAAGAACGGAGGTGGAGGTGATGCTCGTGGTAACTCTGCTGTTGGTGGCAGCGAAGGTGGAGGAGGCGTCTCTTCGCCGGTGAATGCGGCGAGTCCAGAAGCTGCACCCCTTACGGGCACATCTACACGAGGATGAGAAGAATTCATGGATGAGGACGCTATACACACCAGTTTGAATGTACGTCGTTGCTTCTTCACCGCGCGCGGACGTAGTTAGTTTTGCAAGGCGGTCACCACCGCGACTGAGGATTGCTTTTCGTCGAGCCGCGCGTTCTGCTGGAGAGGACATGAGTGTCGTGGAAAGAAAGACGTTGGTCGCAAGTTGGTCGTGTACAAAACGTGGACAGCCAAAATTAATTCCGATCCGAAGACAGTGGACTTCGCAGAGCCTTTTCTTCCAACCACCACTTGCGACCTGCGATGTCCAGACAAGACAAAGCTACCTCGGAGCGACATGCAAAAATCCTACGCGAGCTAGTAAAGCGACCAGAGAACAAGATCTGCGCAGACTGCAAACGAAACGGTGAGCCTCTGCTCATGACGTCGTCGCTGTACGGCTTACATGCCCATGGTACCAGATCCTCGGTGGGCATCATGGAACCTGTAATCCTGTCTCTCTTTCTCCAGACATTATCGTATTGATTTCCCCCAGGGGCGTCTTCCTCTGCATTCGGTGTTCAGGCATCCATCGTGGCATGGGCACACACATCAGCCGTGTCAAATCCATCGACCTGGACATGTGGACCTCCGAGCAGATGGACGTATGTTACCTTCCGCTCGCTCTGTCCCCATCCACATCCTCAGGCTAATCCTGATCCTTGACAGTCCATCCAGAAATGGGGAAACCGCCGTGCTAACCTCTACTGGGAGGCCCACCTCAAAGCCGGGCATATTCCTCCAGAACAGTATGCTTCCCTTCTCGTATCTATGATTCCTGTTTTACCCACTGTTTCTCATCATTCGATTTGTAGTAAAATGGAGTCCTACATCCGCTCCAAGTACGAGTCCCGGCGATGGGCACTAGACGGCCCGGCCCCGTCCGACCCATCCACACTCGAAGGTGGCCTGACATCTAGCAGTAGCGGTGACGGGAGTATAGGTGCACCGAGTCCCTCTGTGGATCACGCTGTCCCAGGCCGTGCCACCCACACATCCAGTAATAGCCTTTCCGCACCGCGCGCTGCATCACCCTCTCCCAATCACCCTTTCGTTCGTCCCCAACAACTCCAACCCCATCGGCTCCTCTCCGCTGCCGTTGCTGGCCGCATCACATCCAGCACCCAGTCTCTGCCCAGCACCGGCGCACCTCCGCCAGCCCAGGCGCAGACCCAGACTCCACAACCACCTGCACGAGACGATTTCTTCTCGCTCGACTTTCATGCTCCTTCCGTGCCACAATCTCCCTCTGCGCCGCCTCCGCCTATCAAAGATGTCAAGCAAGATATTCTCTCACTTTTCTCTGCCCCAGGCCGGGCGTCTACTACTGCCCCACAACCATCCAACGCTTATGGTCAGTTCGCGTCTACCCAACCATCATGGGACGTGATTGGTTCTGGGGTGGAGCAGCAACAGCAGCCTACCAGCATGATGGGTACCAGTGGTGTCGGGATGTGGGGCGCCTCGTCGGGGTGGACTGCTCCTGCCTCCTCTAACAACATCTGGAGCACACCCTCCTCTGCTCCGACAACGACCAGTAATAACCTAAACGCGTTGAACACTAACGACATTTGGTCCTCGGGCTCCAATAGCAATGCTTCGACGACTACGAATAGCCTCTTTACATCTTCGCAGACGCCTGCTGCACCCAAAAAGGACAACGCATTTGGGGATCTGTGGGGAGATTTCAAGTAGAGGTTGGTGTAACGATCCCACGAAGACCACGAATGGATCAGATACGGATACGGCGGGACAGTCGTATCCGCAGAACGTTATGAAATGTCATGATGGGGTAATGTACACAGAGAATACATCTGGACAGCTCATACCAACACTTTTCCTTTGTCAATCCGTCTATCGTTAGATGTAGAGTCTTAACGTGACGCGCCACTGATCAACCCAAGATCCTGTAAAAAGTCATATCATTAGATATCGCATTCCTCTCAGACCAGGTGCATTGTGGCAGAGAACTCACCTTCTCAATCAAATTCCTCGCAATAGGATGGAACGACAGCTTATTCTCAACATACGTACTAATTGCCAACTCCCGATCGACCGCATGTACCGCACGGAATACAGGCCTGCAGAACTTCATTCTGCCCTTGATAACCCCGCGCTCGACATCTTTTCCAACCACCCATGCTGCTGCGAGTTTGGCGTACACAGACGCAGCAGGTGAGACTGGGTCCAGAAGGGCGACTTCGTAGAATCGAAGACGGATTTCGGCGTTGGCAGTATTGGATAATCCGTATACCTCTCCGATGAAATCGACGTGCGCCTTGGGAAGTGCAGCGAAGGATTGAAGACGCTCCAAGAAGACGACTGATGTATGGTTTGAGGTGAAGAGATTCCAATGGTAGAAGGGGAGGATACTCACCGATCTGATTCGAGTCAAGATTTTGCAAGTCTGACGGATCGAACAGCTCCGGGAGATCCGTCTCCTGACGGGCCTGGTCCCACCTTTCTGCGAGGGCGTTCGACTGGTGTGCAAGGCTCATGTCGTATTCCATAGGAACCGGTAGCGTCAGACCCTCGCCATACAACCAGGCCTGCACAATTCATGCGCGTTCGCAATGACCAAAATAACCTTTAGTCGGAACTTGGACGCAGACAGGATTAGAGGGAAGAACATACGTTCCAGTCGATGCTATCCAGTGCCTTAACGTCGTCTTTCGTTCCATGAGTGCGGTAATACGCGAACAGGTGGTCTTTCCAGTCTTGCGTGGTGATACTCTTTCCCATGAATGTTTCCACGTAGTCCTTGACATAGGGAAGGAAAACATCCAGTCCGCCGAGCGTCCGTTCTGTCCAAAAAACCCCCGTTAACGAAGATGTTAGCGTCCGCCGAATCGTCGTAAAAGGAGCCAATTGAAACAGTGCCACCATGGAAACTTACCAATGTGGAGCAAAAAGTTAGCTCCTTTGTCATACGGAATAGAACTATACGCATCGTCGGGATTCTCTCCATACTCAAAGTCGATCTGCAAGCGCTGATACCTTGGCGTGGACTGGTACTGCTTCAAATCGTCGTATAGCTTTTTCGACCCAATCAAGAATGAGAAACCGCGGTGTGCAGGTGTGTATATGATTTGCAATAGGAGACGCTCGATATAGGTTGTCCAGCCTTCATTGAGCCAGAAGTGGCAAGCGTTGACGTGCCTGCAGAGGAACCAACAGCAGTGAGTCCATCGGTAAAGAAATGGGAAATGGATGAGGGATACTGACGTGATACCGTTCCCGAACCACGAATGTGTAATCTCATGCACCACCACATCAGTGAGTGTCCTGTCTCCGGTAAGAAGAGCTGATAACCAGGTATATTGTTAATGCATCAGCAAAATAGTCCAGTTGAAAACGTACTGGGTGTCACGAATGTTAAGCACGCGTTTTCCTGGTTGTATGGAAACAAGTTTCAACATCACAGATATCCGTCCATTTTAGAACCCGCATGCGACCTGAAATTTACTCACCATGCCCCCATATGGGAAGGACGGGGGAAGAACCAACAAATCGTACACTCCAAACCGATACGGCGTTACGATCTCCTCTTCCGCGGCCAAAAACCTTCGCAATGTTTTAAAACATGTCGATCCGTGCAGGTGGACGAACTGAAGCAAAAGAACTAGAACAAATGAATGAAAGAAGGCTTACTTGGTTGTGTCCTCCCTGAACTCCCACTCCGCAGCATCGACAAGCTCCTCTTCGGCCCACACACCGCTCGTCCACTCTTTGCCTTCTGGGACTTGAAAAGGTTTGTACCGCACGTTACCAGAAGCGATCGCGAGGAGGTATGACGGAATAGGGACGGGCTATGTTTAAGAGCATGGGTTAATGGTGTATTGCACATAACAAGGATGGAGAAGTAGAGATAAATACTCACCTGCCGGTACACATACGTCACCTGGTCCTTTCCGATCTCCTTTCCGTCGTGCGGAGGACCGGTGGATGGCGGGGAAACACGAATTGCAGACATCAATACCGGGAGAGTGGCAGTGATGTTGGCATCGTAAGTCTGTTGGTGTCATAATAGGGTCATACGCCATGTGCCAGAGATATCAATCAGTGCCGTGAAAGGTCTAACATTGAAAGTAAACGCACGAATTTCATGGACGGAGTATCTGTTCCACATCAATGCAATGGGCCGAAACACCAATGAGACGATGAAGTAAAACCATCGTAAGAAAGGAACGAATAAGAACTAGTGTTCAGGCAGGTACATACCCTGTATCGGCACCAAACTCCTTGCATATATCGGCTGACACTGGCTAAACAAGAACGGGAACTTTCCACCCTGCGTCTGCCTTCAAAGGGATACAATCACACAGACAGACGAACAAATCAGAGGAATCCAGTAAGGATGCAGGTCAGTTGCAGTTATGTAAATCCCCACAGCGCCCTGAGGCCGAGGTGCAAAAAAAATGCTAAACACGTACTCTTTATCCAACCACTGCAATGCAGTGCTTTCCTTGGTCGTCGAGTACGTCACGGTAAGTCTGATGACCTTCTCTGTCTCATCGTTCCCGCTACTGGCCGACGTAGCAGCGTTTGGGAGAGTAATGCGCAACGCTGATCCCATGACTTCATGTGCTGAGCCGAGAGAGAACTGCGCCAATGCAGACACGAGTGCGGGATGGCGGCAGGTGCCATTGAATGAATACGAAAGCGTAGATTACCAAGGTTTCCAATCAGTAACATTGCATACTTTTGAAAAGACCCGAAACGCGCAGGAAGCATTGGGTGGTACTCACTTCCACTGTTTCACCCTCTACTTCCACACTGTCGATCGCAACGGCTGCGGTATCAAATCTGGCGGGGGACACGACCAGCGTCAGCAGTGTCCACCGACGGGCCCGCGCCGCGCAAGGCAACCCGAATAGCAGCGGGGAAAAAATAAAGACGGACATCACCTCGCGTACCCCCTCTCTCTTGACCTCTAGCTCATACACCGCCTTTCCTGAGATCGTCTGCGCCTCGAAATCAACCGTCCATTCCAGCGAGAGATGCCGCGTTGCGATATCGAGGTAGTTGGATTGCGTCGTCGGATCGGACATCTCGTTCGTCGTGGTGATGTTGGCTTGGATTCCAACGGTGTCTTTTGTGATCAAGTTTGGGCCCGATTCTTTGGTTGCTTTACGCGTCCACTGGAAGAAATTCATACTAGTGGGTCGTGGAAGAAAACGAGCGAGTTGTGAACCCGAGCGAGCATCAGATAAGTCTAACACAGCCACACATATGTCAGGTTACGTCCGAAATGCCTCCGCGATCAACGAGCAGAACGACGCGGAGTCCGGAGGGTGAAGTGGAAGGACCAGGCGACCCTTGACAGGACCAAGTTAACGAATACAATGCTCGTGTCTCACTGTAGGTATGGCGCTTGTTGCAAGGAGTACTCATACCTGTGCCCTCGCAATCATAGTGTGTATTGTTTCCTAAATGGAAGGGTTGAAACACACCACTTACAGCCACTGTATGTCTGTCAATCTTTCATTCTAGTAACTGTCACAAAACAAGGATCATTTTTATGGACAGCAATCAGCGACAAGAGATAACCAGCGGAAACAAAGCTACAAAAACAAGACAATGTGGAGGGAGTGACGATCGATCGATCCATGGAGAGCAGAGCACTTCCGACGATAAAAGGTATACCGTATGTATGAGAGGAGAGATACACATGAAACGATTAGCCGGCTTTCTGCGGGGTAACGGTAGGAAAAAGTCCGAGGTGTGTAGGGTCCGATATACCAGTGGGTGTGCATGGGAAGAAAGAATGGTGGGGCATTAACAAGATTAACCTCGCGAATGTTCGAACGCTGAATGACGAATAGCTTATCACGGGAGATCAGCTAAGCCGGGCGGATTACGCGGGGGGGCATCGATCGCACCTAAACAACGATCCTTCTCGAGTAGGATCACGCTCTGATAGAAAGAGACACGCTACCCCGATGCGCATGCGCATGCGTATTCGACCTCGACCACCGGCGCTTCACCACACGCTCCTTGGATCAAAAAGTTTCAGCGTATGCAGGGCAAGGTAGGGAGGGAAATGCGCACCTGCAGTCGAGAAGGATACGACGACCCACTATAATCACTATCCTCGCTGTCGACATCTTGGATCTTCCGTTTCATATTACGAGAGGGAATAACGATCCTGAGACCGCTGTAGACGTCGACGTCGACGTCATCGTCCGGTGTCATGAGCTCGCTCAACGACGACCCTGCTGCTCAGCAATGTCAGTATGCGCCACGAATGTCCGATAGCGTACATGCGCCACATACCAGACGACAAGGGACGCTGATTCTCAAAGCGTCCATCAAATGCAACAGAGTCATCCTCGTCCGGGAGCTGCCTAGGCTTAAGGCGTGGCGCACCCGGCACTACCGGAGACACCGACCCATCACTGGTGTACATACGCACGAGATCTGGATATGCGTAATTGAGACGGAGAGGAGGTATGCATATGGTGAGACGGTGCTGCGGGAGGGATGTCGGGGGAGAAACCACGATTTCTGGGAGATTCGCGAGCTCTAGCCCGAGTGCGTGAACTGACGTGGATATTGATGTGGTAGTGGATTTGGACATGGATGGGACGGGGAATGCAGGCTTCCCAAGCTCGAGCTCAGAAGTTGCAGGATCCAAGTCGATGACAGGGAGTGGCTGGAGAGAGACGTGACTGTTTGGGCAGTTCTGAGCTTTAAGTGTGTTTATATGGAGGCCTGTCCAGTAAGCCCTCCGTTTGGCGTGGTAGGTGCGACGGAGGGTAGAGCGGTATATAAGTGCGATGTGGGTGTAGCGTGCGTTTGCGTTTCGGAGCTTGTGTATAAGCTGGGTGAGCACCGCGGCAGAGATCATTGTCGTTTTTCGTCGAGGAGTTGATACAGACAGAGAGAGACGGGTATGAATGCAACGCAGAAGAGATACAGAAAGAGAATATGCACTTGGAGGATGGAAGGAAAAGCAAAGTGGCACCTGTCCAGAAAGCTGAAAGCACGCCCTGCGTGAAGAAAGGAAGATGGAAAGTTGAAAAGAAAGCAAGCACACCTTGATATGCAGAGAGCGGTTAGGCCCGAATATTTATACCATCAAATTACCTGGCCACGGACGCCGAGTGGAATCAGCTGAGCCGTTTGGGGATCGGACAAGAACAAAAAGATGAGCTACTGCCGGCTGGACGAACCTTATTGTGAATGATATGCTCCAGAGGCAGACACGGAAGACTCTCTGTGGGTCCCCTTGTCAAAAAAATCGACTGGGGAAAGGACACAAAGCAGTCTCCATGGCCTCGGTGTGTCCCTGTGGGTCTTGTCTTGTTCCAAGAATGGAAGATCGACGTTCACGTGATTCGCTGCTTCTTCCTCTTCCATGTCTGCCCACAAAATAGGCGCGTTTCTCCTCGCACAGACCGATGTTCGCTGACCTGGACAGGCTCTCTTCTCTTCTGTCCTCAATGTGGGACCCTCCTCAACACCCCCAAGGGCGACGATCCCTCTGTCGAGTGCGAGCAGTGCAGACACATCGAACCGGCGTCTTGTATGTTACATGCCCGCGGCTTCACACCACATACTGACACGGCAACGGCAACGGCAGCCTATGAGAACATCGAAATCATAACCCGTTCGCATCCCGATGCGTTCCCATCTGCGCTAAGCCAGAAACGCAAGACGCAGACAAAGATTCACCAGGGGAAAGTGTTGCCCAAGGTACATACCGCCACCCGCCGCAATAGAACCAGCAACCATCACTCACTGCTCCCAGGTCTCGGAAAAATGTCCCGCATGTGGACATATGGAAGCTTATTACGAAGAAAAGCAGGCACGTCCTCGCATCCCGCCTCCACCCCTTGTCTGATTTCCTGTCGTTGCAGATGCGCAGTGCCGACGAGGGATCGACCATCTTGTATACCGTACGTCATCGCTATGATTCACTGTCCCTCCTCTCTGTTTGACCGCGGACATACCACACAGTGTGTATCCTGCAAGTACGGCTGGAGGGTGAACAACTGATAAAGAAAGCAAGGAGTGTGATATATGTACAGCCCACGCGTGCTACACGTACACGCCAACGCTGCAAAACAGCGCTACGACACCAAATCCACCGAGCACACTCGCCAGAGACGCCACGCCTATCTCTCTCAACGGAAACGCGGCTTTGACGAGACTAGATGTATTTAGTTAGACACGTGTGTAAAGGATTGCACTCACGTTGAAAAGTAGAATGTCAGGGCAAAGGTCGTCGCGAGCAGTACGAGCGCTATCAGCGGCAGCAGTGATGCGGGGACATAGGGCGAAAACGAAGGCAATGACTTGTGCAGGGCCTGCGATGAGAGTCAGCCAATGCGCGCGAGACACGCCTCTGTGCACTGACCTGAATGTTGTCCATGGCGGCGAGACAAAGACCCACACGCGGATTCCTGACGTATTTTGCCGAGACAAACACATGTCATCAGCCCATATCAAACACTCCGCTGCTGCCCAGCCTTCCCTCCAACACACCACACCCGCCACGACTCCACTCGCTCGTACATAGTCTCTCCCCCGTCAAGGTCTGCGTTCTCGATACACACTCCCCCGCCCGCGACTCTAACCGCTCCATTCTACTTGCACACGCCAATTTCACAGATGTCGGCAGCGCAAAAAGTCCAGCAACACCCCGCTTACATTCAGGCGCAGAACAAGGCCAGCTACTACATCAGCCAGCTCGACAAGGAGGTCAGCATGTCTTGCCCTTTACTCCTTCATTCGACGCTGAACGGTCGGATACTATCCATCTGCATTTATGTGCTGCGGCATCACAGTTGACCAAGTACCCTGTACTGACCACGCTGGAGCAACGCACCCAAGTGCCAAAGACATATGTCGCTGTAGGAACAGTCATACTCCTTGCGGCATTCCATTCCGTCAACGGACTCGCTGCTCCCGTATCAAACGTCATCGGATGGGGTATCCCCGCTTATCTCTCGTTCAAGGCCCTCGAGACACCCGGTCATCAGGACGACGTCCAGTGGCTCACGTACTGGGTTATCTTTGGGTTCTTCAACTTCTTGGAAAGCATCGCGCTCGGTCTGGTGCTGTACTACTTACCGTGGTACTTTGCCTTCAAGACTATTTTCATCCTCTGGCTTCAGTTGCCGGCTTTCAGAGTACGTCAATCTCTCTTGGCACACCATCCCCTTTAGGACGCCTCGGCGTCTTGCTCTGAATTTGTCTCTTCATTTCATTTATTGATGATTGACGCATACATGCATACAGGGTGCCCAGGTGACGTACGTGAGGCTGCTCAAACCCGTTCTGACAAACGCCTGCAATTCTTCTCGTGCCGTCGCTCCCACCGACACTTTATCCGAGGGCCTCCGTGATCGTGTGAACACCGCCACATCCGAGTGATGACATGGCAATTGGTGAGTTTCCATTAACTAGCCATCTCTCGCGGTACTCACCTATCCTTCGTAACACCGGCGCTTGGGTGGATACGGAGTAGCATGACCACTGGGTGACACTGGTGTCCGACATGTTCATATAGACCCTCGTCGTTTCTTGTTGCTTCACTCTTCTTTCGTCTTTCAGTTACTTCTACATCTTTCTGTGTCTCTTATGTCTGTCGCCTTACTCTCTCGAGATCCCGATGTGCTTGCTTGCTGTCTCGTCTCAGTCATACAATGTACAGGAAATCGTGTAGACTGTTAGGACGTGATGCATAGGCACATTAGTCAAACTCTTCCTATGTGATTCATTTCTAGTAGCCGTAATGACACTCTTGCCAATCGCGAAGTGACAACAGGGGGGAGGACCTTCGGAGTTCCGGAGCAGAACGGTGCGCAACACGTTGATACGCCGTTCCTGTACTCGCCAATATCGTAGGTGCTGAAATCAGGCCATTCAGGATCTGTACACCGCATTTACTGCTTTAGGATAACCACCATCCTAAATTCTTCATATATTTGCTGTCCAAGTAGTGCGCCTCGAACTTCAGAATCTCTATCAGTGTCGGAGTGAAAGTACGAGGTAAGCGACCAACATAACTCACGATGTAAGTTCAGTTCTATTGTGAGGAGCAATTCTACTGGGCTTACCAATGTTCGCCTTCTCGACTGTGGACGCAGCAGACCTTATAACGCAGATCGGTGGGAAATTCCACTTGAAGAGATTTATAGGACTTCAGAGTGCTATAATAGTAGGACATCTTCACGATAACTGTAACTAACCTACGTCATTCAAATTGCACCCGCCAAGCAAGGGTTCTGCTGACGCAGGCGGCATTTCGAGTGCAGGGAACCACCAATCTTCCCAAAATATAGAAAATGTGCCCAGCCATCTAGCTCGGTAAGTAGACGATGCACGTAGCTCTATCGAGATTTTAGTGTGCCACACAAAAACCTCAACAGAGCTACGTACTGGAATGCATATCGGCGTAGCTGTTGGCGAAGAAGGTAAATGCCGAGCAGCGCGGTAAACGCGAACAGGCTGAGTGTAAGTACCACCCCACCAAACGATCGGCGTACCGAGCAGGTAATATTTTTGCTGCTGATCACCCCAGCCGCACATGCACATGCCTAATCTCAGCCAAAGCCAGTCCATCGGGTTGGACGCAAGAATGTCGTGCTTGTCTGGATCAGGAACGAACGCATTGTTCGAGGTCAGCATAGCCACATAGAGGTGCCAAAAAGTCGCGCAAGAATGGGGACTTGTAGTATTTGAGGTCAGCAGGGGGAACCCTATGCGTGCCAGTGCGCAAGAAAACAAGCAATGGGCGAGTTTATCCCAGGTACGTCGATCGTTCCAGTGGCTCTGCACGTTTCAATAGGTATGAGAGGCGGAAGGATCGTTATCCTTGACACGGCTAACCTCTATTTGCTTGAAACCCCCTGCGCAAAACGGCATTGGAAGCTGAGATATCATCCAAAGACCTGATTGCCTGGGATCCTGTTTACCTTTTCTTCCTTTCCATCGCCGTACGTCGTCCACGACCTCAACAACCCATTGATCGTGAAAATCTCCGATGGTCAAGTTTCCGTAGCAAGATACTTCGTAGTTGAGCTTGGTAATGGACGCAGGGATAACGTGGGAGTGGAGGTTTCGCGTAGTTGGAGGATGTTGAAGACGAATCACGTCGCCGTTCTTGAGGAACTTGGTTCGTCGTTGGGATTGTACTCGGGCTCGTCCCACAGTGGTAGCACAAGCCAGTGGTTATTATCGTCTTTGTAATGGTAGCCACGTCACTTGTTGTTGACCGGAACCAGCGGGAAACTGGATATGAGAGTGGAGTAACCCGCCGCCCCGACCCATGAAGTTCTTCAAAGTAATTTTTGAACCAAGTGCGACCTCTGTGGTAAACTGTCAGAATACACACGGACGCTATGGTGGGACGATGATAAACAAACCAAGAGGATCTTTCCAGAAATCGTTCCCGACTAGATGAACCTGGAAGAGAGAGCTCACTTGTGCGTCACCAGGACCAGAATGGTTGAGTATCATAAAATGGATGCGCGTTGACTGGATGCATTTCGCTATCATCATAGACCTTTCTTGGAACACCTCGTGGAATGAGCGATAAGCGCCCCGATATCAATTACGCCCTGCGACTCACTTGTCCTTTGACCACCGCTTTCCGTTCGACTCGTCACACAACTTTCTCGTTTCACACCAAACCAATCTCTGCGATTATGGCTCCTGGACGCTTGAACAAGTTTTTGTCGGCTCTGCCATTCAGGAACACTGGGCAGCATGCTTCAGGTTCCGACGAAGTGCCGAGTGAGTAGTTGGGTCTAGTAGTGACCATGGCTGTTCAATGATATGGCGGCAGGCATGAGGATGGATCCTGCGGAAGTCAAAGGGCACTTCGATCGCATCGGTCACTTCAGAATCCTCGTCCTCGGCAGGTCAAATGCAGGTAAAACGACGCTCTTGCAGCGTGTTTGCAACACAACAGAGCTCCCGGAAATCTTCAATTCCAAAGGCGAAAAGGTCAAGTACCCCATCCTGCCATATCATATGTCCCTTTGAGTCCCTGATGCATGACATTTCACAGATTGATCTTGCGGTCGTGCAGGGGTCATTAGAGGCGAGTTAGCCTACTAGAGCTTGTTCGGTGACATGAACTAGACTAACTCTATTCAGAGGGGGTATCATGACATTGAAGATGAACTAATTTTTCGGAGCAACCCAGGTTTTATATTTCATGACTCGCGAGGATTTGAGACTGGCTCTGTGAAGGAGCTGAACCTGATGAAGGACTTTGTCGCTGATCGAGCACGTGCATTAAAGTTGGAAAAGCGTATCCATGCCATCTGGTAGGGTCGCAACTACAGTTAAGGGATATATCATATAAACTCGATGGTGACCTAGGTTTTGCATCTCAATGGCTGATTATGAGAGGCCAATATTGGCTGCAGAGGAGAAGTTCTTCAATGAATGCAATACAGGAAATGGTAAGCTACCTCATTCTGAGTGGTATCATTATGATTCTGATATGATTGTTGGGGAGTGCCTGTAATTGCAGTGTTGACAAAAGCTGACACTTTAAAGTTTCCTGCTCTCAACCAACTCATGAGAGAAAGAGGTTTGACAATGAGGGAAGCAAAGCCAAGGGTTGGAGAGTTTGCAGAAGAGATGTTAAGCAAGCTGAGGGCAAAAACTGAAAGCCAGTTGAGTGGCTGCAAGTATCCTCCAAAGGCCTATTTGTCAATGGCCAGTGAGTTATGGATTGAATTTATGTTATGGTTATACTAATGGGGACATACCAATGTAGGTATGAACCAAGAGAATGCAGATTGTAGTTCACTCCTAAGATGCACAACAGAGGCTCTTGATGAGGTGGAGCTGCAGAAGCTGGTAGTTTCAACCCAGCAAGCTAACTTTGTGCTGAACATTGAATACTCAGTTAAAAGGTAGGGGAGTGACATTGATATATCATATTATGCTGACATTGGAGTGTTGGGCAGAGGACTGGAATACTTTGTGTTGGAAAACAAATTTGACAAGCCAGCCTTGGAAATGAACATAATGGGCTGGATGCCATTTAAGGTTGGGCAAGCAATTATGTTGTATTTGACATAATGAAATTGCTGGCAATAGGTGATTAAGTTTCCAAGTCCATGATAGTAATGAATGGGCTCTCACTATTATTATTGCTGGGTTGGCATGACACTAGTATGTAAGTAATTTCATGCCAAGTGCAGCTGGGTGCCTTCTCACTGTCCCCACTCCCACTCTGGTCCTGTTGGCTTGACAGGAAGTGAGTGATTTGATGCAAGGTCCAGCTGGGTGCCTTCTCACTGTCTCCACTCCCACTCTGGTCCTGTTGGCTTGACAGCAAGTGAGTGATTTGATGCCAAGTGCAGCTGGTCCCTTCTCACTGTCCCCACTCCCACTCTGGTCCTGTTGGCTTGACAGTTGGTGAGTGATTTGATGCCAGATCCAGCTGGCTGCCTTCTCACTGTCCCCACTCCCACTCTGGTCCTGTTGGCTTGACAGTTGGTGAGTGATTTGATGCCAGGTCCAGCTGGGTGCCTTCTCACTGTCCCCACTCCCACTCTGGTCCTGTTGGCTTGACAGGAAGTGAGTGATTTGATGTCAGGTCCAGCTAGGTCCCTTCTCACTGTCCCCACTGCAACTGTGGTCCTGTTGGCTTCACAGTTTGTGAGTGATTTGATGCCAGGTCCAGCTGGGTCCCTTCTCACTGTCACCACTCCAACTTTGGTCCTGTTGGCTTGACAGTTTGTGAGTGATTTGATGCCAGGTCCAGCTGGGTCCCTTCTCACTGTCACCACTCCAACTTTGGTCCTGCTGGCTTGACAGTTTGTGAGTGATTTGATGCCAGGTCCAGTTGGGTCCCTTCTCACTGTCTCCACTCCCACCCTGGTCCTGTTGGCTTGACAGCGAGTGAGTGATTTGATGCCAGGTCCAGCTAGGTCCTTTCTCACTGTCCCCACTCCCACTCTGGTCCTGTTGGCTTGACAGGAAGTGAGTGATTTGATGCCAGGTTCAGCTGGCTCCCTTCTCACTGTCCCCACTTCCACTCTGGTGCTGTTGGCTTGACAGCAAGTGAGTGATTTGATGCCAGGTGCAGCTGGGTGCCTTCTCACTGTCCCCACTCCCACTCTGGTCCTGTTGGCTTGACAGGAAGTGAGTGATTTGATGTCAGGTCCAGCTAGGTCCCTTCTCACTATCCCCACTGCAACTGTGGTCCTGTTGGCTTCACAGTTTGTGAGTGATTTGATGCCAGGTCCAGCTGGGTCCCTTCTCACTGTCACCACTCCAACTTTGGTCCTGCTGGCTTGACAGTTTGTGAGTGATTTGATGCCAGGTCCAGCTGGGTCCCTTCTCACTGTCACCACTCCAACTTTGGTCCTGCTGGCTTGACAGTTTGTGAGTGATTTGATGCCAGGTCCAGTTGGGTCCCTTCTCACTGTCTCCACTCCCACCCTGGTCCTGTTGGCTTGACAGCGAGTGAGTGATTTGATGCCAGGTCCAGCTAGGTCCTTTCTCACTGTCCCCACTCCCACTCTGGTCCTGTTGGCTTGACAGGAAGTGAGTGATTTGATGCCAGGTTCAGCTGGCTCCCTTCTCACTGTCCCCACTTCCACTCTGGTGCTGTTGGCTTGACAGCA
>Ga0307516_10001321_pt1 | contig 34374 bp, 39 predicted proteins | sample 19_EM_MG_FD_203310 | JGI IMG/M metagenome (GOLD analysis project Ga0307516, IMG submission 203310) | Populus trichocarpa ectomycorrhiza microbial communities from riparian zone in the Pacific Northwest, United States - 19_EM | ecosystem: Host-associated > Plants > Roots > Unclassified | place...
CCGCTCCCGCCCTTGGTCGACAGCAGCGCTTCCACAAAACTCGGCTGCCCCGTCCGCTTCACCGCCATCGACACACTCCCTGCTCAACACCAGGGAATCACGCCACGCCAATTTCGCAACAGGCCCTCGATGGGGGAAGGGCAGGGATGGGGGTGTTCACGCGGCTCCCGAGGTCCCCCTCTTGGCGCCGACCTCGAATCCTCCGGCGCCGTTTAGGTTACACCCCCACTCCAACCTCTCCCCCATCGAGGGGGAGAGGCTGATCTCGCCTTGCCTTCGCGGCCCCGGAAGCGTAACGGAACGCTCCCTCAATTCAGGAGTGACTTCGATGGGTTACCGGGTCGCCGTGGTCGGCGCCACGGGCAACGTGGGCCGCGAAATGCTGAACATCCTCGAGGAAGTGAACTTCCCCGTGGACAAGATTCACGCGATCGCCAGCCGCAAGTCCATCGGGATTGAGGTCTCGTTCGGCGACAAGATCATCAAGTGCCAAGACGTGGAGCAGTTCGACTTCTCCACCGTCGACGTCGTGCTGATGAGCGTCTCGGGCGCGTTCTCCAAGGAGTGGGCGCCGAAGATCGGCGCGGCCGGACCCATCGTCATCGACAACTCGTCGGCCTGGCGCATGGACCCCGACGTGCCGCTGATCGTGCCGGAAGTGAACCCGGACGACGTCTCCTACGCGCACCGCAAGAACATCATCGCCAATCCGAACTGCTCGACGGCCCAGCTGGTCGTCGCGCTGAAGCCCCTGCACGACCGGGCGCGGATCAAGCGCGTGGTGGTGGCGACCTATCAATCCGTGTCCGGTGCGGGCAAGGAAGGCATGGACGAGCTGTTCGACCAGACGAAGAACGTCTTCGTCTTGGGCGCGACGCCGCCCAAGAAGTTCCCCAAGCAGATCGCCTTCAACGTCATCCCCTTCATCGGGACCTTCCGCGAGGACGGCTACACCGACGAAGAAGCCAAGATGTGGCAAGAGACCCACAAGATCATCGACCCGGAGATCAAGCTCACGGTCACCTGCGTGCGCGTGCCGGTGATGGTCGGCCACTCCGAGGCGGTGAATATCGAGTTCCACGAGGCGCTCGACGAGGACGAGGCTCGCGACCTGCTGCGCGAAAGCCCCGGCATCATCGTGATCGATAAGCACGAGCCCACCGGCTACATCACGCCCAAGGAAGCCCAGGGCGAGTTCCCGGTGTTCGTCAGCCGGATCCGCAACGATCCGACCGTCGAGCACGGCCTGTCGCTTTGGGTGGTGGCCGACAACCTGCGCAAAGGCGCGGCCCTCAACGCCGTACAGATCGCCCAGCTCCTCGACGAGCGCGGTCTGATCCGCACCAAAGCCCTCGCATGAGCGCCCCGTCGTCGGCGCCTGGCGGGGACCCCCGCCTGGCGCTGACGGCGGGCGTTGGCTGCTACCTGATCTGGGGCCTGGTTCCTGTCGTGTTCCAGGCGCTCGGCGCCTTGCACGTTGGTCCCGGCGAGATCCTGGCCCATCGCATGGTCTGGTCCCTGCCGGTGGCCCTGGTCCTGGTGCTCGTCGCGCGGCAGGGCGGCCAGGCGCTGGCCCTGCGCCGCAAGCCGAAGACGGTGGCCTGGCTCGCCCTCTCGGCGGGGCTGATCACCGTCAACTGGCTGACCTTCATCTGGGCGGTGAACCACCACCGGATCCTCGACACCAGCCTCGGCTATTACATCAACCCCCTGGTCAACATGGCCCTGGGCGCCGTGCTGTTCCGCGAGCGTCTGGACCGCATCGGCTACGTCGCCGTGGGCCTCGCGGTGGCGGGCGTGGCGGTGCAGACCATCGCCCTGGGCGGGCCGCCGCTGATCTCCCTGGTCCTGGCCCTCAGCTTCTCGGGCTACGGGGTGGTGCGCAAGCAGGTCCCGGTGGACGCCCAGACGGGCCTGTTCGTGGAGTGCCTGCTGCTGGCGCCGCCTGCCCTGGTCTACATCGCCTGGCTTGAGGCCACCGGCCAGGCGCGCTTCGAGCACAGCCTGGGGGCGGCGGCGCTGCTGCTGTTCTGCGGGCCGCTGACAGCTTTGCCCCTGGCTCTGTTCTCCTGGGCGGCGCGGCGGATGACGCTCTCGGCGCTCGCCTTCGTGCAGTTCCTGACGCCGACCATGACCTTCGCGCTCGGCGTGTCGCAGGGCGAGCCATTCACCGCCGTGCGGGCGGCCTCCTTCGGCCTGATCTGGGCCGGCGTTGCGGTCTTCCTGATCGGCGCCTGGAGCCGCGCGCGGCGGCTTCGTCAGGCGCTGGCGTAGGCCGCCTCGATCAGGCGCTTGGCCCGCGGGTCGCCGCACAGGTGGGTCGACTGCTGGTTCATGACATAGGCGCCGCCCAGCGCCCGCTCCGGGTCGGCGAACAGGCACGAACCGCCCCAACCGGAGTGTCCGAAGCTCTCAAGCCCCGGCCCCCAGGGATACAAGGGGGCGTTGCGCATCACGCCCGCCCCCCAGGCCATGACGAAGGGCAGCACCAGGTCCTGGCCCTCGATGCGCTTGGCCGCCATGGCCTCGATCGCGCCGGGGCTGAGGATCGCGCGCCCGTCCAGCGTTCCACCGTTCGCCAAGGCGCCCGCGAGGCGCGCCAGGGCGTAGGACGTCGTGTGGGCGTTGGCCGCCGGGACCTCCGCCCGCATCCATTCCGGATCGCCCGGCTTTCCCGACGACGCCCAGGGGGTCATGAAGGCGGCGCGGGTGAAAAGGTTGATCTCCCCGAAGTCGGGCAGGGCGGGCGGACGCTTCAGCTCGCACACGCGGTGGTGCTCGGCGTCCGGCAGTCCGATCCACAGGTCGAGGCCGAACGGACCGGCGATGTCCTCGCGCAGGGCCCGGCCGATGGTGCGCCCGTCGACGCGACGGAAGATCTCGCCCGCGATATGGCCGTAGGTGATCGCGTGATAGCCGCTGGCGGTTCCCGGCGGCCAGAGGGGCGCCATGGCGGCGAGCTTCGCGCAGATCGCATCCCAGTCGCGCCAGAGCTCGGGATCCATGGGTTCGGGAAACCCGCACAGCCCCGCCTGGTGCGACAGGGCCTGCTCGACGGTGATCTCGCCCTTGTCGTTCTGGGCGAACTCCGGCCAGACCTCGGCGACGCGCTGGCCGTAGGCGAGCTTCCCGGCGTCGACCAGGCGCGCCACCATGGCGGCGACCACCGCCTTGCCGGTCGAGAACACCGGCGTGAGGGTCTGATCGTCGAACGGCCGCGTCTTTGCCCGGTTCGCGTGGCCGCCCCAGAGGTCGACCACCACCTCGCCGCCCTGGACCAGGGTGAAGCGGGCGCCCAGTTCCTCACCGGCCTCGAAATTGGCGGCGAAGACGTCCCTCACCGGCTCCAGCCCGGGACGCACGAATCCGAGAATTTCCGCCATCGGTCGCTGGTTTCCTCTAGTCCATGGCCTCTATACGCAAGGGCTGCGCATCCTGCAGCCGCTGCGTGGTCAGGTCCGTCAGCGGCAGGTCACCAGCGCCTGCGGCGTCCACCGCCCAGGCCGCCGCCCGGATCGCACGCTCGGCGGCCGCCTGGAAGTCGAGCCCTTCGCCAAGGCCCGCGGCCAGCACGGCGGTCACCAGGTCCCCCGTGCCGTTGGGGGCCAGAGATCGCCGGGCGTGGACGTAGAAACGAGCCGTCCCGTCCACCGCGAGCGCGCCGATCTCGTCCGGGCCCGCCGGGATCGAGGTCGCCAGCACCGGCCGCCCGAGCTTGCGAGCGGCGCGCAGGGCCTCCGCCGCGCTGTCGATCGGCTCGCCCGTGAGGTGGGCCAGCTCCCAGGCGTTTGGCGTCAACACGTCCGCGCGGGGGACAAGGCCGGCCGCAAGCGCCTGGGCGGTCTCGGCGGCGACATAGAGCCCCTTCGGCGCATCGCCCAGGATGGGGTCGACCACCACCCGCACCCCGGGCGAGGCGGCGCGGATTCGATCGATCGCGTCCGCCGCCGACGCAACCTGTCCGGCCGAAGCGAAATAGCCGGTGATCACCAGCCCCGCCCGCCCGAACAGACCCTCGGACTCCATGTCGCCCAGCAGGCCCGCGAACAGTTCGGGCTCCAGGGCGCGTCCCGCGGCGCCTTTGGCCGGGTTGCGGCCCAGGACCACGGTGGGAGCGAGCACGGCCTCCACGCCCAGCGCGGTCAGCGCCAGCTGCTGCGCCCCGCCCCCGATCCGGTTGGCGGCCACGAAGCTGGAGAAGATCAGCGCGAGCATGGCCCAAACACCCTTCTCTCAGCGTACGGAGAAAGGGCTCAGTACCGGTAGTGGTCCGGCTTGAACGGCCCGGTCTGCGGAACGCCGATATAGTCCGCCTGCTCCTTGGAGAGCGTCGTCAGCTTCGCGCCCAGCTTGGCGAGGTGCAGCATGGCGACCTTCTCATCCAGGTGCTTGGGCAGGGTGTAGACCTGTTTGGCGTAGGCCGCCCCGTTGGTCCACAGCTCGAGCTGGGCCAGGGTCTGGTTGGTGAAGGAGGCGCTCATCACGAAGCTCGGGTGACCGGTGGCGTTGCCCAGGTTCACCAGCCGGCCTTCCGACAGGACGATGATCTTCTTGCCGTCCGGGAACTCCACGTGGTGGACCTGCGGCTTGATCTCGTCCCACTTGAAGTTCCGCAGGCCCGCGATCTGGATCTCGGAATCGAAGTGGCCGATGTTGGCGACGATGGCGTTGTTCTTCATCGCCCGCATGTGGTCGACGGTCAGCACGTCCTTGTTGCCGGTGGCGGTGACGAAGATGTCGCCCTTGCCCGCCACGTCCTCCATGGTCTGGACCTCGTAGCCCTCCATCGCCGCCTGCAGGGCGCAGATCGGGTCGACCTCAGTGACCACCACGCGCGCGCCGCCGTTGCGCAGGGAGGCGGCCGAGCCCTTGCCCACGTCGCCATAGCCCAGCACCACGGCGACCTTGCCCGACAGCATCACGTCGGTGCCGCGGCGGATGGCGTCCACTAGGCTCTCGCGGCAGCCATAGAGGTTGTCGAACTTGGACTTGGTGACGCTGTCATTGACGTTGATGGCGGGGAAGGGGAGCTCGCCCCGCTCGGCCATCTGATAGAGGCGGTGGACGCCCGTGGTGGTCTCTTCCGAGACGCCGCCGATGGCGTCACGGATCGCCGAATAGAAGCCGGGCTTTTCCGCCAGGTAGCGCTTCATCACGGTGTAGAGCGCCTCCTCTTCCTCGTTCTGGGGCTTGGAGATCACCGAGGGGTCGGCCTCGGCCTTCGGGCCCAGCACGCAGAGCAGGGTGGCGTCGCCGCCGTCGTCGAGGATCAGGTTCGGATAGCCGCCGTCGGCCCATTCGAAGATCCGGTGGGCGTATTCCCAGTACTCGACCAGGTTCTCGCCCTTGATCGCGAACACCGGGGTGCCGTTGGCCGCGATGGCGGCGGCCGCGTGGTCCTGGGTGGAGAAGATGTTGCAGGAAGCCCAGCGCACCTCGGCGCCCAGCGCCTCGAGGGTCTGGATCAGGACCGCCGTCTGGATGGTCATGTGCAGGGAGCCGGCGATCCGGGCGCCCTTAAGCGGCTGGACCTTGGCGAACTCCGCGCGCACCGCCATCAGGCCGGGCATCTCCGTCTCGGCGATGGCGATTTCCTTGCGGCCGTAGTCGGCCAGCGCGATGTCCTTGACGACGTAATCGGTCATGACCGGGTCCTGTGCGGAAAATGGGCAGCCCGTTCTATAGACGCCGGGCGGAGGCCTCGCAACGACATATAAGGAAAGCTTTATGTCGCGTTGCGGCGGGAGGCGCCGGGGCGGCGCCTTGTCCCTGAGGCCCTGCACGGTGTAATGCGGCGTTTCAGCAAGGGTTTCACCGCATGAACATCCATGTCCGGACCGACGCCGCCCTGCCGCGCCACGACTGGACGCTGGAGGAGATCGAGGCGCTTTTCGACCTGCCGTTCACCGAGCTGGTGTTCCGCGCGGCCGAGGTGCATCGCCGCTGGTTCGACCCCGCTGAAGTTCAGATGTCCCAGCTCCTGTCGGTGAAGACCGGGGGCTGCGCCGAGAACTGCGGCTATTGCAGCCAGTCGGCGTCATTCGAGACCGGCGTGGCCGCCACCAAGCTGATGGACGCGAACACAGTCGTCGCCGCGGCAGCCGAGGCCAAGGCCGGCGGGGCCCAGCGCTTTTGCATGGGCGCGGCCTGGCGCGACCTGAAGGACCGCGACCTGCCCAAGGTGGCCGCCATGATCTCCGGCGTGAAGGCGCTCGGCCTGGAGACTTGCGCCACCCTCGGCATGCTGACCGCCGACCAGGCCAAGGCGCTGAAGGAAGCTGGCCTCGACTACTACAACCACAACCTCGACACCGGGCCGGACTACTATTCGACCGTGGTGACGACGCGGACCTATCAGGACCGCCTCGACACCCTCGCCCACGTGCGCGAGGCGGGGCTCTCCACCTGCTGCGGCGGCATCGTCGGCATGGGCGAGACCCGGCGCGACCGGGCCGGCCTGCTGCATTCGCTGGCCACCCTGCCGGCGCATCCCGACAGCCTGCCGATCAACGACCTCGTGCCAGTGCCCGGCACCCCGCTCGCCGGGGCGCAAGGCGTCGACGGTTTGGAGTTCGTCCGCACGATCGCCGTTGCCCGCCTGGTCTGCCCCAAATCGGTGGTGCGCCTGTCGGCCGGCCGCGAGCAGATGAGCCGCGAGTTGCAGGCCCTGGCCTTCATGGCCGGCGCCAACTCGATCTTCATCGGCTCCAAGCTGCTCACCACGGCCAATCCGGAGAGGGACTCCGACGAGGCCCTGCTGGCCGACCTTGGCATGCGGCCGATGACGATGGCTAAGGCCTAAGTCCACCCGCTTTTCTGCCAGAACGCCTGCCTTACAGGGTTGACTTCGCCGCGTCGAGATACGAAGTCTAACTACGAAGATGACCTTCATATCTGATCCCGACCCGCCCGCGCCCGGTTCGAGGGACCCCGCCCTGGCCCTGGCGGGCGAGTTGCGCGCCATCGCAGGCAAGCTCCGTCGCAAGCTGCGCGAGCAGGGGAGCGTTGGCGACCTGACGGCCTCGCAGCTCGCGGTCCTGCTCCGGCTCGAGCGCGACGGGCCCGCCACGGTGACCAGCCTTGCGCGCGCCGAGAGCATGCGCTCGCAGTCCATGGGCGTCACGGTCGCCGCCCTGGAGATCTTGGGTCTTGTGACGGGCGCTCCGGATCCCGACGACGGCCGCCAGACTATCTGGCGTCTGACCCCGGCCTGCATCGAGCGCATCGCGGCCGCCCGCGCCGCGCGGGAGGACTGGCTCCATCGGACGATCCAGGCCGAGTTCACCCCGGCCGAGCAGGACCGGCTCGCCGCCGGCGTGGCCCTGCTCAAACGCCTGCTGGACCTCTGATCGCGTGGCGGCCGAGCTTCCCAGCACAGACATCCTTCCCGGGCGAGCCGCTTTCCGCGCGTTCGCCTACCCCAACTACCGGGTCTGGGCCGGCGGCGCGGTCGTGTCCAACGTGGGGACCTGGATGCAGCGCACGGCCCAGGATTGGTTGGTCCTGACGGTGCTTACCCGCAACGACGCTTCCGCCGTAGGCGTCGTGATGGCGCTCCAGTTCGGCCCGCAATTCCTGCTGCTTCCCTGGACGGGGGCGGCGGCCGACCGCTTCGACCGCCGTAAACTCCTGATGGCCACCCAGGCCGTCATGGGCGTCCTGGCCTTGGCTCTGGGCCTGCTGACGATCGCGGGCGAGGCGAGGCTGTGGCACGTCCAGGTCTTCGCCTTCCTGTTCGGCTGCGCCGCCGCCTTCGACGCGCCGGCCCGCCAGACCTTCGTCGCCGACCTCGTGCGGGACGAGGACCTGCCGAACGCCGTGGCGTGGAACTCCACCTCCTTCAACTCGGCCCGCATGGTCGGGCCGGCTGTGGCCGGGTTGTGCATCGCGGCGATTGGAACCGGCTGGGCCTTCATCGCCAACGGGGCCTCTTTCCTCGCCGTGCTCGCTTCCCTCACCCTGCTGCGACGGGGCGAACTCCAGTCGGGCGGCCGCGCGGCGCGCCGGCGGGGCGGACTTGTCGAGGGCCTGCTCTACGTGTCGCGGCGGCCCGACCTCATGACCATCCTCGTGATGCTCTTTGTGATCGGGACGTTCGGCTTCAACTTTTCGATCTTCATCGCGACCATGGCGGTCAGCGTGTTCCACGCCAGCGCCAACGAATACGGCTTCCTGAGCTCGTTCATGGCCGTGGGAACGGTGGGCGGCGCCCTCCTCGCCACGCGCCGGAACGCGCCCCGTTTCTCGCTGCTGGCGACCGGCTCCGTAATGTTCGGCCTCGGCTGCGCACTCGGGGCCGTCGCCCCAGGCTACTGGATGTTCGGCGCCGCCCTGGTCCTGACCGGCGCGGCGTCCATGACGGTGACCAACGTTTCGAGCAGCCTGATGCAGCTTTCGACCGAACCTGCGATGCGTGGGCGGGTCATGGCCCTGCGCCTGGCGGTCATCGCGGGGGGCACGCCGCTGGGCGCCCCGATTGTCGGCTGGGTCGCTGACAGTCTGGGGCCCCGCTGGGCGCTGGGCGTCGGCGCGGCCTCCGGCCTCCTGACCGCCGCGATCGGCTGGGCCTATCTCCGACGGATGCGTCGCGCTGCGCCAGAATCCTCAGCCGGCGTCTGATTCAGGCCGTCGCGCGCCGCGGCGCCTCAGCCGGCGATGCCGAAATCCCGCAACATCGCCGTGATCTGCTCGTCCCACTGCGGCGGCGCGGCCGGCTTCGGGCCCCAGGAGCGTGCGAACTCATAGGTGTGCAGCACCTGCCCGGAAATGCCGCCCTGTGGCCGTTGCCAGGCGAGGTGGACGATGGGCTCGCCCCAGAACCGGCGGTCGAGTTCGCGGCCGCCGCGCATGTACCGCGAGGCGTTGCCCGGGCTGATGGCGTTGACCGCGACGTTCCGGTCCGCGAACTCGGCCGCGAAATAGGTGGTCAGGCGCTCCAGGCCGGCTTTCGAGACCGCATAGGCCGGGTAGCCGTGGTTCGTGGTCCCAGGCTGCGACGTCTGCGCCGAGGCCGTCGTCATGTTGATGATCGAGCCGCCGCCGCGGGCGATCATGTGCGGGATGACCTCGCGCATGAAGACATAGGCGCCGCCGACATTCAGCTTGAACGTCACGGCCCACTCCTCGAGCGTCACCGCCAGGGCGTCGAAGCCGCGAATGGGCCAGATGGCGTTGTTCAGGAGGATGTCGACGCCGCCATGACTGGCGACGGTCTCGCGGACCGCGCGGACCATGCTCGCCTCGTCTGCGATGTCACAGGCGGAAGCGACGAGATCCCCGCCGGCGGCGCGGGCCGTCGCCACCACCTCCGCGAGGCTACCGATCTTGGAGGGGTCGCCGTCCACGGTCCGGGCGAGGGCGACCACCCTCGCGCCCGCCTCGGCCAGCGCCAGGGCGTAGGTCCGGCCGATGCCGCGGCTCGCGCCGGCGACGATCGCCACCTTGCCGCTGAGGTCATGCATTCAGGCGGCCGACGCGTAGGGCGTGAGCTTCTTCATCTTCACTTCGGTGCGGCTGATCTTCCAACCGTCGGCGGTCCGCACGAGGGTCCGGTGGTACCAGCCCATGTTCCACTTGGCGCCTTCTTCGGGGATGAAGAGGTAGCTTTGGATCGTTTGGGCCGTATCACCGTCCAGGTCGATGCGGGAGGGGCCGCCCATGTGCAGGCCGTGCGGGGCCTTGGAGAGCATCTCCGCCATGGCCTCGCGCCCATCCAGCGTCCGCCCATAGACGACGTAGACCGTGTCCTTGGTGAAGATGTCGAGCCAGTGGTCAAAGCCCTCGACCTCCAGGCGCAGGCAGTACTCCGCGAGCACCTTGTGGATCGCGAGCTCGTCGGAGATCGTCTTCAGGTCCATCTCGCCCGGCATCTTCCCTGCTCCCCTTATTTTTCAGTCACTTGCCGATGGGTCGGCCGTGCGGCGTCGCCCGCGCGCCAGCCTAATGCGCCGATCATGCAACATTTTCCAGGGACGGGCATCAGATAAGCGCCGAGAGGCGCTCAGGCCTGTCGCGTGTAGATCACCAGCTCGGCGATCCGCCCGTCGACGTCGAAGGTGAAGACGTCGGCCGCATGGGCCTCGGCCCCGTCGGCCTGGCGGGCGACCAGCTGGACGAGGCAGCGCCGCCCCTCGGTGAGCGTCGCTACGACCTCGGGGGTCGGCGGGTTTCTGGCGAACAGGTCCCGATAGAAGGCCGCGATCGCCGCGGTCCCTTCGAACTGGGCGCCGTAGGGCAGGACGAGTACGCCGCCCTCGGCGAACATGGCCGCGATCGCATCGGCGTCGCGGGCTCGCACCTTGTCGAAATAGGATCGCGCCAGGGTTGCGAGGTCGGTCATGGGCTTAGCGTTCCTCATCGAAACGGGCGGCGACCAGGGCGGCCAGCGCGTCGACGGCGGCCTCCGCCTCCTCGCCCTCGGCCTCGATGTCGATGCAGCAGCCCGGGCCGGCGGCCAGCATCATCAGGCCCATTATGGAACGGGCGTCGACCGTCTGGCCATCCTTGGAGACACGGACCTCGGCCTCGAAATTGGCGGCGGTGCGGACGAACTTGGCCGAGGCGCGGGCGTGAAGGCCGCGCTCGTTGACGATCTCGACAGTGCGGCGGACGTTTTCGCTCACTTCTCGCCGGCCAGCACGTAGGAGGCGACGGAGATATATTTGCGTCCCGCCTCCTGGGCGCAGGCGACGCTCTCCTCCAGAGTCTGGCGGGTGCGCACGCTGGCCAGCTTGATCAGCATGGGCAGGTTCAGGCCGGCGATCACCTCGGCCTTGGTCTGCTCCATCACCGAGATGGCCAGGTTCGAGGGCGTGCCGCCGAACATGTCGGTGAGCAGGATCACGCCCTGTCCTGAATCGACCCGGGCGCAGGCGTCGAGGATGTCGCGCCGGCGGCGCTCCATATCGTCCTCCGCGCCAATGCAGATCGCCTCGACCGCCGCTTGGGGGCCGACCACGTGCTCCATGGCCAGGACGAACTCTTCCGCCAGCCGCCCGTGCGTGACGATCACGAGGCCGATCATTGCGACTCTCTCAATGGGACGTACCACCCCAGGGCGGCAAGAAACGGGCCGCGGCGGCTTGATACGCTTCTTATGGCCGGCCTCCAAGATGGTGAAGCGCGCGTCGCAGCTTCTGCGGCGCCGAGGCCTCCAGAGGCGCCAGCCGCAGGAGCGGCAGGCTGATTCCCAGGCGCTCCACGAACTCCGGATCGGGTATCCGTTCGGGCGCCGCGCAGATCACCGCAAGCGCGACTTCCGCGAAGGGAAGCTGGCTCTCCTCGACGACGTCGAGGCCGCGAACCTCCACCCGGCCGGCCAACGTGTCGGGCGCCCGGCCGAACAGGCGGCCACCCGAAACCCAGAGCAGGGTGCGATCATCCGCCACAAGGCGGAAGCCCTCGCCCAGGCTGCGCAGGGCGAGGTCGGACTTGCCCGCGCCGGAGGGTCCCTCGATCAGCACGCCGCGCCAGGCGCCGTGCTGGCGCAGCGCCACAAGGCCGGCGTGGACGATCATGTCCTGGCCATCGGCAGGGAGACGATGAACCGCGCGCCCTCGACGGTCCCGTCCGGCCGCGTCCGGTTCTCGGCGCGGATGACGCCGCCGTGCGCCTCGGTGATCTGGCGCGCGATGGAAAGGCCCAGGCCCGAATTGCCACCGAAGGCCGCGCCCTTGGGCCGCGAGGTGTAGAACCGCTGGAAGACGGTCTCCAGGTTCTCCGGCGGAATTCCGGGGCCGTCGTCCTCCACGAACGCCACCGCCCGGCCGCGGGACTGGATCAGGGTGACGCGGACCGTGCCGTCGGGCGGGCTGAACGAGCGGGCGTTGTCGACGAGGTTGCGGAACACCTGGCCGAGTGGGCCTTCGCGGCCCTGGATCCGCACTGGCTCCATGCCCTCGGGCGCGGTGTACTTCACCGGCACGTCGCCCGGTTTGGCGATCGCCTGGTAGAGCGCGGCGACGTCGGTCAGGAGCCGGCCAAGGTCCATGGTCCTTGGGGAATCCCGCGACAGTTCGGCGTCCAGGCGCGAGGCGTTGGAGATGTCGGTCACCAGCCGGTCCAGCCGCTGGACGTCCAGCTTCAGGATCTTCAGCAGGCGCTCGCGCGCGGCGGGGTCCTTGACGAGGTCCAGCGTCTCCACCGCCGACCGGATCGAGGTGAGCGGATTGCGGATCTCGTGCGCCACGTCGGCGGCGAAGGCCTCGATGGCGTCCATCCGCTCGGACAGGGACTGGGTCATGGCCTCGAGCGAGCGGGTCAGGTCGCCCAGCTCGTCGTCGCGCTGGGCGATGTCCGGCAGCGAGATGGCCCTGGCCCGCGACAGGCGCACGCTGTCGGCGGCCCGCGACAGGCGCCGCACGGGCTGGGCGATCAGGCGGTTCAGCATGAAGGAGGAGACGAGCGTGACGCTCATGGCGATCAGGATGAAGGGGATCAGGGCCTTGCGCTCGCGGGCGATGATCTCGTCCACGTCGCTGGCCTCGAGGGTCAGGACGCCCAGCACCGCCTGCACGTGCTGGATCGGGATCGAGACCGAAACCACCTGCTCGCCGTTCTCGATCCTCAGGCCGGCCTGGTGCTCGCCGGTCAGGGCCCGCGCCACCTCGGCGGAGAGCGCCGAAGTCCCCGGCTTGGCCGAGCTTCGCGGCGCCTGGCTCCCGGGGCGGGGCAGGTCCAGGTTGAAGCCGCCGGAATCGGGCGCGGACTGGGCGGGGGGCAGGAGTTTCCACTCGACCCGGTCGCCGACCATGTAGGAATCGGCCAGCAGGGCGCCGTGCGCATCGAACAGGCGCGCCCGCTGCGAGCGCGGGTTGGATAGCATCTGCAGGATCTCGCTGGCGTATTGCGGATCCATCGCCGGCACGGGCTCGCCGACCGTGGCGGCGCGGTCGATGATGGTGGCGATCAGTTCGCCCTGGGTCGTCAGGCTGTCCTGGCGGGCGATGATCAGCCCGCGGCGGTATTCATTCAGCACCAGCGAGCCGACGATCAGGACCGCCAGACCCAATACGTTCAGGAGGATGATGAGCCGCCCGAGCCTTGACCCCGGCAACCATCCTGACCACGAGCGCCGCCAGGGGCGGTCAGGCTTCGCGGTATCTGTATCCGACGCCATAGAGCGTTTCGATCGCGTCGAAGCTGTCGTCCACGTCGCGGAACTTTTTGCGCATGCGCTTGATGTGGCTGTCGATGGTGCGGTCGTCGACATAGACCTGATCTTCGTAGGCCGCGTCCATGAGGTTGTCGCGGCTCTTCACGAAGCCGGGACGCTGGGCCAGGGACTGCAGCAGCAGGAATTCGGTGACGGTCAGCTTCACAGGCCTGCCGTCCCAAAGGCAATCGTGCCGCGCCGGATCGAGGGTCAACTTGCCGCGCTTGATCGCGCGCGAGGCTTCGCCGGCCGCGATCTGGGGCTCCTCGCCCTCCGTGCCGGCCCTGCGCAGGAGGGCCTTCACCCGCTCGATCAGCAGGCGCTGGCTGAACGGCTTGTGGATGTAGTCGTCCGCGCCGAGGTTGAAGCCGAGGATCTCGTCGATCTCCTCGTCCTTGGAGGTGAGAATGATCACCGGCAGGTCGCTGGTGCGGCGCAGGCGACGCAGCACCTCCATCCCGTCCATGCGCGGCATCTTCACGTCCAGGATGGCGAGGTCGGGCGGATCGCTCTCAAGCGCGGCCAGGCCGGCGGCGCCGTCGTAATACGCCTTCACTGCATGGCCGTGGCTTTCGAGGGCCAGGCCGACCGAGGTCACAATGTTCTCGTCGTCATCCACCAGGGTGATCTTGGCCATTGACTACCCGCGTCTCCTTGCGAACCGACGGCTTTACTCCGTCGGCACCGTGGCCTCAATGGGGCGCGGCCGTTTGGGTTCCCCCTTCATCCTGCAGTCAGGTCATCGGGTCTTAAGGTTGTCGTCCCATTTTCCTAGCCTGGATCCGGAGTGCGGGCATGGACGGCGCGCAAGTGCATTTCGAACTCTTCGTCTGCCGGCGGGCAGGCGGTGAGTGGACGCTTGAGATGGCGACCGAGGATCGGGAAGCCGCTCTGGCGGCCGCGCACGCGCGCATCGCGGAGAGCAAGGCCCTGGCCGCCCGCGTCACCAAGGAGACCCTGGACCCCGAAACCCGCGCCTTCCGCAGCGCGGTCATCCTCAACCTCGGCGACGCCGGCAAGGCGCCGACCAAGAAGGTTCGCGAGGATATCGAGCCCCTCTGCGTCACGCCGCAGGACCTCTACAGCGTCCACGCCCGCGACCGAATCGGCCGCCTGCTGGAAGGCTGGCTGGAGCGCCATCACGCCACGCCGTTCGAGCTGCTGCATCGCCCGGACTTGGTGGAGAAGCTGGAGTCCGCCGGCACCGACCTGCAGCACGCCCTGCAGAAGATCTCCATCCCCGAGGCCCAGGACCGCGGCCTCTCGGTCCACGAGCTGATCCGCACCTATCAGGCCCTGGTCGAGCGCACGATCGAACGGCTGCTCAAGGACGGCCGCAAGGGCGTCCTGCCCGACCTGTCGCGCGAAGGCTTCGGGCCGGCGGCCGAGCGCCTGGCCCGCGATCCGGAGCGCGGCTACCTTTTGGGCGCGGGGGTCGCCGGCGCGCTGGCGCCCGCCAAGACCTGGACCGAAAAGGTCACGCGCCTTCTGAACCTCGCCGACGCCGCGCCCCTGGCCGGGCCGCCCCGCGGCGCCGCCCTGCAGGCGATCGAACAGCCCCTGGCCGAGATCCTCGGCTCGAAGGTGGGTCTGGACGAGATCCTCGGCGCCGACCTCGACCTCGGCGGGACCCTGGCGGCCATGACCCGGCTGGCCGCGGCCGACGTCGTCGACCCGCTGATCGCCATGGACGGCTCGGTGGCCAAGGTGATGCCCGTCCTGCCGCCCGCGGCCCAGCGGCTGGCGACCTGGCTTGCGGCCGACGAGTTCGAATCCGTGCGCGCCGCCCTGGCCCGCCGGGTGCTGCGCGAGTTGAACGGGCCTCGCCGCCTGCGTCCGAACGACGCAGCGGGCGAAATCGACATCCTGCGCGGCCTGGCCATGGCGCTTACCGCGGCGTCCGGCCGCCTCCTGCCGATCGACGACGTGCAGGCCGCCTTCGCCGCCCGCTCGCAGGGCCTCGTCACCAGCGACTTCGTGGAAAACTTCCTGGGTGAGGACCGCTCGGCCCGCCAAGAGGCCGAGGCCCTGATCTGGCTGGTGGAGAACGTCATCGGCGCCGCCAACAAGCGCCGGGCCGGCCGTTATCTGGTCGGCGCGGTGACGGCCCTGCGCTTCGAGAAGGAGCTGCGCTACGGCCCGGACAGCCCGGTCAGCCGGCTGGCGGTCCTCGCCAAGCTCCAGCGCGACGTCGCCCGCTGCGGCCTCGCCCCGGAGGATTACAAGCCGATCCAGACCTCGTTCGGCGATCTGGGCGGGCTGGTGGAGGCCGACTCCAAGCTGACCGCCGCCATCGCCCGCGCCCCCGGCCCCGTGCTGCACCGCCTGACCCTGCTCCTGCGGCTGGCCTCGGGCGAACAGGCGCCTGCGGGGCCGGCGTCCGAGCGCGCGCGCGCCGAGGCGTTCAAGCTCGTCCGCCTGGACGAGACCCGCGCCGAACTCGCCAAGGCCCCGGAGCGCATGGGCCAGGTCCGCGACCTGCTGCAGGCCCTGGGCAAGGCCGCCTGACGGGCCAGCGGGCCGGGGACGGACGCATTCGAGGCGGCGCCTATTCCGTGACAGGCGCGGCGGCGGCGGGGCAAGGTCGCGCGGGATCTGCAGCGCGGAGCGGTTGGAATGGATGGCGCATCGCCGGTGAAGCGGATCGGGGTGATCTGTGGCGTGGCGGACGAACTCGCCGCCTTCCTCCCCGAACAGCCCCGCACGCCCGTTGCGGCCGACGGCCCGCCGGTCCACCGGATCGACTACGCCGGCAAGCAGATTTACGCGCTCTGCGCCGGGATCGGGAAGGTCGCGGCGGCGACCGCGGCGACCCTCCTCCGCGCCCGTCATGACGTGGACCTTTTCATCGTCATCGGCACGGCGGGCAAGATCGGCCCGGCGGAGGGTGATCTCTTCCACGTGGTCGAGGCCGTCCAGGCCGACTATGGCGCGCAACGGGCCGAGGGTCTGGTCCACTACACGCCGGGCCATATGCCGATCGGTCCGGCCAGCGTGCAGGCCTTCCGGGCGCAGGACGTGCCGGAAACGGGCCTGCCCCGCGCGCGCATCGCCACCGCCGACCTGTTCATCGAGTGCGACGTCCACGCCGGACGGGTGCGTGAGCGCCTTGAGGCCAGCCTGGTGGACATGGAGACGGCGGCCGTCGCCCACGCCGCGGCCCTGCTGGGGGTCGGCTGGCTGGCCTTCAAGGCCACCACCGACGCTGCCGACGGGGCCAGCGCCGTGACCTTCTTCGAAAACCTGCAGGCGGCCGCCCGCGCGGCCGCCGAGGCGGCGCGGCGGACGATCGAGGCGCTTTAGGCCGTCGCTGCGGCCAGGGCGTCGACCACGCGGTCGACGTCCGCCTCGGTCAGGTTCGGATAGAGCGGCAGGGAAAGGCAGCGGGCGTACCAGGCCGCGGCGCCCGGCAAGTCGAGGGCGCCGTAGCGGTCCCGGTAGTAGGGCTGGCTATGCACTGGGATGTAGTGAACCTGGCTGCCCACGCCCCGGGCCCGCAGCGCCTCGACCACGGCCCGCCGGTCGCGGCCCACAGCCTCGAAGTCGATCAGCACGGTGAGCAGGTGCAGGGCCGGATCGCTCCAGGACGGCGAGGCGGCCAGCCGCACGCGCGGCGCCAGGGACGCCAGCCGCTCGGCGTAACGCGCGGCCAGGGCCCGGCGCCGGGCGACGAAGCGGTCCAGCTTCTTCAGTTGCGACAGGCCCAGGGCGCAAAGGATGTCGGGCATGCGGTAGTTGAAGCCCAGTTCCGGCATCTCGTACCACCAGGGCTCGCCGCCATCCGGCCGCAGCATGCCGTGGGTGCGAAGGACCTTAAGCCGCGCGGCGAGCTGATCGTCGTTGGTGGTCACCATCCCGCCCTCGCCTGTGGCGATTGTCTTCACCGGGTGGAACGAGAAGGTCGCCATGGCCGACCAGGCGCAGTCGCCCACCCTGGCGGTTTCGTTCCCGAACCGCATCGTTCCGCCGAGAGCGTGCGGCGCGTCCTCGACCAGGACCGCGCCCGCCTCCGCCGCGACGGCGGCGAGGGCCGGCAGCTCGGCGATGTCGCCCCGCAGATGGACCGGCAGCACCGCCCGCACGCGCCGGCCGCCCGCGCGCGCCAGCGCCGCGCGCAGCGTGTCCGGCGTCATCAGCCCGCTGTCCGGATCGACGTCGGCGAAAATCACCTCCGCGCCGACGTAGCGGGCGCAGTTGGCCGTGGCCAGGAAGGTGATGGAGGGAACGACGCAGGCCTCGCCCGGCTGGACGTCCAGGGCCAGCATCGCCAGGTGCAGGGCCGCCGTGCCGTTGGCGCAGGCTATGGCGTGGCGCGCGCCAGTCGTCTCGGCGAAGGCCGTCTCGAAGGCGTCCACCCGCGGCCCGGTGGTCAGGAAGTCGTCGCGCAGGGCCTCGGCCACGGCGGCGATGTCGTCGTCCTCGATGGTCTGGCGCCCATAGGGCAGCAGGGGAGGCGGGGCCGCCATTACGGCTCGCGCAGCATCGCCAGCAGGGCCGAGCCGGTCAGCCACTCGGTGTTGGTGTCGCTGGCGTAGGAGAAGGTCTCGGCCACGACGTCGTGGTCCTCGGTGAAAGACTTGCGGGTATATTCCACGAAGGCCGGCTCGATGGCGTAGCGGTCGCCCAGGTCGATGGTCGAACGCGCATCGTCGGCTGAAATCATCATCTCGTGCAGCTTCTCGCCGGGCCGGATGCCGACGACCTTGATCGCCGCCTGCGGCGCCATGGCGGCGGCCAGGTCGACCATCCGCATGGAGGGGATCTTGGGCACGAAGATCTCGCCGCCGCGCATCAGCTCCAGCGAGGAGAGCACGAAGTCCACGCCCTGGTTCAGGGTGATCCAGAACCGGGTCATCCGGGCGTCGGTGATCGGCAGCTCGGTCGCGCCCTTCGCCAGCAGTCTCTGGAACAGCGGCGCCACCGAGCCGCGCGAGCCCACCACATTGCCGTAGCGCACGACGGCGAAGCGGGTGGCGATGTCCCCGGCCAGGTTGTTGGCCGCCACGAAGGTCTTGTCCGAAGCGAGTTTGGTCGCCCCATAGAGGTTGATCGGGTTGCAGGCCTTGTCGGTGGAGAGCGCCACCACCTGCTTCACCCGGTTGGTCAGCGAGGCCCAGACCACGTTCTCGGCGCCCAGCACATTGGTGTGGATGCATTCCGACGGGTTGTACTCGGCCGCCGGCACCTGCTTGAGGGCGGCCGCATGGATGACGATGTCGACGCCGCGCAGGGCCAGGGTCAGGCGCTCGCGGTCACGAACGTCGCCCAGGAAGAAGCGCATGCGGGCCAGGGCCTCGGGCTCGAACCTCTCCTGCAGCTCGAGCAGCATCTCGCTCTGCTTCAGTTCGTCGCGCGAATAGACGATGAGCTTGCGCGGCCGCGCGCGGCTCAGGATCGTATCCACGAAGCGCCGCCCGAACGAGCCTGTGCCGCCGGTGACGAGGATGACCTTGCCGTCGAGGTCGAGAGAGGTCGGTGCGAACAGGCCCAAGCGCTTGAAGCTCCGGGAGGATTGGACGTCGCCGGACCATGGCCCCGCCCGCGTAAAGAGAGCGCTAACCCTCCTGAGGCGAGACTTCGCCCATGCGCAGACGTGAGATCCTGGCCTCGCTGGCCCTGACGGCGCTGGCCGCCCCGCTTGCCGCCTGGGCGAGCGAGGGCAAGTCCGAGAAGAAGAAGGGCGGCGGCGAGTCCTACATCCAGATCGAGCCGCTCACCGCCACCACGACCGTGACGAGCGGCAGGCGCGGCGTGCTCACGGTCGAGACCGGGGTCGATATTCCCGACGACAAGCTGCGGGCCTATTGCCAGCAAAGCCTGCCGCGCCTGCGCGCCGCCTATGTGCAGGTGGTGCAGATCTACGCCGCGGGCCTGCCCCCGCGCACGCCCCCGAACGCCGACTTCCTGTCGCGCGAACTTCAGCGCGAGACCGATCGGGTGCTCGGCAAGAAGGGCGCCCGCCTGCTCCTGGGCGCGATCCTGGTGACCTGAGTCGTCGCGCCGGCCGTCAGGCCCGCGACGACTTGCCGCCGTCCACCTTCATCTCGGTGCCGGTGATGAACCGGCTCTCGTCCGAGGCCAGGAACAGGGCCGCATTGGCGATGTCTTCCGGCTGGCCGATGAAGCCCAGCGGGATCTGCCGGATCATCTCCGCCTCGGCCGCCTCCTTGCCCATCTGCTGGCGCATGCCGTCCAGGATCGGCGTGTCGATGAAGGTCGGGTGGATGGAGTTGCAGCGGATCTGAAGCTTCTGCGCGGCGCAGTAGAGGGCGGTGTTCTTGGAGAACATCCACACCCCCGCTTTGGCGGCGGTGTACGGTCCGGTGGTGGCCGAGGCGATTATCCCGGACATCGATGAGATATTGATGATCGAACCCGGCTGGTTCTGGCGCATGTAGCGCAGGGCGTGCTTGGTCCCCAGGAAGACGGAATCGAGGTTCACCTCGATGACCCGCCGCCATTCGGCGTAGGCGAGCTCCTCTATGCCGCCGCCGACCCCGATGCCGGCGTTGTTGATCAGCACCGAGATCCCGCCCATGGCCGCGTCGGCCTCTTCCAGGGCGAAGATCCACTGGTCTTCCTTGGTCACGTCCAGCGGATAGGCGAAGGCCGTTCCCTCGCCATGGGCGGCGTTGATCTCGGCGGCGAGCGCCTGGACGCCCGGATGGTTGAGGTCGGCCAGGCTGACCTTCGCGCCCTCGGCGGCGAGCCTGCGGGCCATGGCCGCGCCCAGTCCCTGGGCGGCGCCGGTGATGAACGCCTTCTTGCCTGCGACCCGTCCCGCCATGGCTTCCTCCGTCTTCAGTCTTGTTCTTTTGCGCCGGCCGCCCGGGCCGCCTCGTCCATGAAGCCGGCGAGCGTCACGTCGAGTTCGGTCACGCCATCGGCGTCATGGGTGCTGAGCGTGACCTCGACGCGGTTGTAGACATTGAACCACTCCGGATGGTGGTCGAGCTTTTCGGCCAGCAACGCGGCCCGGGTCATGAACCCAAAGGCGGCGTTGAAGTCCTCGAAGCGATAGGTCCGGACGATGGCGTCGCGCGGCCCAGGTCCCGCCCGCCAGCCGGGCAGGCGGGGCAGGACGGCGGCGGCGCCCAGTTTCGGCGGGCGGCTCATGCTAGCTCCTCCTCGAAGTTGATCCCCGTCGCCTCGGAAAGCTCGGCCAGGGCCTGGGCCTCGCTCGTCACCTTGATGGCGCGCATGCCGAGCTGGGCGGCGGGTTTGCAGTTGATTCCCAGGTCGTCCAGGTAGACGCAATTCCCCGCCTCGACCTCGAGCATCCGGCACATCATCCGGTAGATCTCCGGGTCCGGCTTGCGCACCCCGGCCTTGCAGCTTTCGATGACGGCGTCGAACAGGGGCATCACCTCGCCCGCGCCGCTCTTGCGCCGCGCCTCTTCGCTCGTGCCCGGGCTCGCCGGCGTGACCATGTTGTTGGTGATGCAGCCTACCTTGAAGCGCTGCTTGCACGCCTTTAGCGCCTCGACCATCCGCGGGCGCACCGCCCCGGACAGCAGCGCCAGCACCTCGCGTCCCGGGACGGCGCGCCCGAGCGCCGTCGACTCGGCCAGGAACAGGGCGTCGAACCGTTCGGCGTCGATCTCCGAGCGTTCGAACAACGCCCAGGCGTTGGTGTCCGGATTGGTCGAATTGACCGTGCGGATCAGGCCGTCCGGCAGGCCGCGCTCGGCCTCGTAGCGGGTGAAGGCCTCGAACGGGGAGGCGGTGATAACGCCGCCGTAGTCCCAGATCACCGCCTTCACCGCCATCGTCTCGTCCCTGCTCTTCGATACGCCGCGACGCTAGAGAGGCCGGTTCCAGGGCGCAAGCCGGGCCGCGCGCCGCGGCCGCCGATCTGCTATCAGCCGGCCATGCTCAATCCCGCGCGTCTTCCCCTGCCCGCCAAGGTGCTCGTCCTGCTGGTCTGCCTGGGCGTGCTGGCGTGGCTGTCGCTGGCCCCCACCGAGGACCTGCCGACGGTCTCCCTGTGGGACAAGGCCGAGCACGCCATCGCCTATACGGTGCTGACGATCGTGGGGGCCGTCCTGTTCCCGGACCGCATCGTGCGGGTCGTGGCGGGCTGCGTGGCGTTCGGCGTATTCATCGAGATCCTGCAGGCGACCATGGATTTCGGCCGCGACGGCGACTGGCGTGACGCCGTGGCCAATTCCTCCGGCGCGCTCGTCGTCGTTCTGATCATCGTCGTCGGCCGCCGGCTGCGATGGGGCCGCCGGTGAGCCTGCGCCACACGCCCTGGACGGAAAGCTGCGACTTCGCGGTGGGCCTGCGCCCGATCCCGCCCGAGCGATGGCTTGAGGGCGGCGAGCCCGACCCCGCCGCGCGCAAGGACCCCCTGTTCGCCGCCCGCCCCGATGTCGTGTGGGGTGAGACGCCGGGGTCCGAGGACGCCCAGGCCGAGGTCCTCGAGCTCGTCGTGGCGGCGCTGGGCGCGCCCGTCCCGAGGGCCGGCCGCCCGGCGCTGCTGGCCGCCGCCCGCGCGGTTCCCGACGACCTGTGCCTCATGGAGCGCCGCGACCAATGGCGCCTGACCGCGCTGAGCCTCTGTGCGCAGACCTTCTTCACCGCCCACGCGGTGCTGGGCCGCAGCCTCGCCGAGCTGCACGCCCCGGTCGATGGATTCGCCGCCCGCTTCCTGTCGCGCGTCGTCCGGGTGTTCGACGGATTGCGGCCCGGCCTGGTGCTGGAGCGCCGCAACTGGACCGTGGTCAATTCCGCCGAGCGCTTCACGCCGGACGCCGCCCCGGTGCGCGCGCAGATCGCCGCCATCGACCCGGCCGAGGCGGGCCGGGCCCTCTTCCTGCGCGTCGAGCGCCAGACCCTGCGCCGGCTGCCGCGGACGGGCGCGGCGCTGTTCACCATCCGCGTCTGGCTTGATCCCCTGGAGGTCTTGCTGGCCGCTCCGGGGCGCCTGGCCGCCTTCGCCCAGGCCTGGCGCGATGCGCCGCCAGCCTTTCGGGCGTACAAGCGGTTCGATCTTTACGACCCCCTTGTGGAGGGATTTGTTCGCGCAGCGGGTGAAAGCTACAGCGTTAACGGAACCTAATCCGCATTTTCGGCCGAACCTCCGTTTGGAAAGATCGCCGGTGACCGCCATGCGCCTCAACCGCCTCCTGCCCTTCGTCGCCGCCGCCGCCCTGGCGGCGTGCAATCCCCAGTCTGCTGACAGGGCCGGCGGCGCCGCGCGCACGCCGATCTCGCCGGCCCAGACGCAGGCCGCCACGGCCGCCGACAATTGCCCCAAGGCTCAGGCCCCGGTCTGTCCAGGCGCAAAGTCGCACCGGGCCGCGGGCGTCAAGGCCGCCGCCCATCGCAAGGCCGTCGCTCACCGGGCCGGCGTTCACAGGGCGGCGGTCCATCGGGCCCCGGCCGCCCAGCGTCACCGCACTTGGCGCCACTATGAGGCTCTGGCCGGCGGCCCGCCCCGACACCGCGAATACGCCCGGGCGCCGCGGGAAGACTATTCCTATGACGAGCGCGGCTATGACGAGCGGGCCTATGACGACCGCGCCGACGCTCCCGCCACCACCTACCGCTATGGGCCGGCCTATCCGCCCGGCTGGCGCTCCGATCAGCGGGACGAGGATCGCGGCCGTTACGAGGCCCGACGCGCCCCGCGCCCGCCTCATCCCGTCGAGCGCCGCTATTACGAGGCCCGGCGCGCGCCGCCTCCGCCCCGTCCAGTCGACCGTCCGCCGCCCCCGCATGAGGACCGCTATGGCGCCGATCGCTCCTCGCAGTGGGAGGAGGGCTCGTCCTCCAGCGAAAGCCGCAGCACGCACGAGTACCGGGAAACCCCGGTCGAGCCGCCGCGCTCGGCCTATCGCTACCGCCAGGGCGCCTATGAGGGGTCGAGCCGCTACGAGTCGCAGAGCGAAAGTGCTTCCCGCTACGAATCGCGCAGCTATGGCGAAGGACCGTGCTGCCGCAGCGAGGCGGCGGGCTTCGACTCCAACGGCTTCCTGACCTGGCCGGGCAAGGTTCCCGCCCGGCCCTAGCCCCGCGTCCTAAGCCCGGTCTGGCGGCCCGCCGGCGGCCCGCCTAACCTCGCGCCGAGCACGCGAGGGAGATTCGCATGAAGGCGTCCCGGCATAAGGGACCGGCCCGCCCGCCGGGCGGCCAGGCGCGCATCTGGCTCGCCGCGCCCTGCTTCGGCGGGACCGCCAACATCGTCTTCATGCGCTCGGTGCTCGACCTGCAGGCGGCCTGCCAGCAGCGCGGGATCGGACTGCATGTAGAGCTGATGGGCGGCGACGCCCTGATCACCCGCGCCCGCAGCCGGCTCGCCGCCCAGTTCCTGGCCAGCGACGCCACCCACCTCTTCTTCGTCGACGCCGACATCGGCTTTCGGCCCGAGAACGTCTTCCGCCTGCTCAAGGCCGGCTACGACGTGTGTGGCGGGGTCTATCCGCTCAAGCGGGTGGAATGGGACAAGGCCCGCCGGGCGGCCCAGGCGGGCGTGGCGGACCTGGAGGCTGCCTCGCTCGGCTATGTGGTGCGCTTCATCCCCACGCCGGACAATTCGGTGGAGGTGAACGACGGCTTCGCCAAGGTCACCTATGTCGGCACCGGCTTCATGATGCTGAAGCGCGAGGTCGTGCGGCGCGTTGCCGACGCCCACCCGGAGCTCAACGCCAGGATGGGCGATATGGCCGACAAGGCCGCCCCTGAGTGCGTGATGATCTTCGAGACTATGATCGAACCGGAGACCGGCCAGTACCTCTCGGAGGACTACGCTTTTTGCCGCCGCTGGCGCGACCTGGACGGCGAGATCTGGGCCGACATGGAATCGCGCCTCACCCATGTGGGGCATACCTCCTATTCCGGAAGCCTGGTCCAGGCGATGTCCGTGAAGGCCTGAACGAGCCGCCCTCGGGCGTTCTCCTCGGCGTTGCGCGTGGACAGCCTCCTCCGGCCGTGTAGGGTGACCCTTCCGCGAATCGCATCCGATGGGGCTAAAGCGGACCCGACACCTCTGATTAGGCAGGATCAAATGGCCGAGACGAAGAAGACGAACGCCCTGCAAAAGCCGATGAAGCCCTCGCCGGAATTGGCCGCTGTGGTCGGCGCCGGCCCGGTCACCCGCGGCGAAGTGGTCTCCAAGATGTGGGATTACATCAAGAAGAACCAACTGCAGGACCCGGCGAACAAGCGCGAGATCAACGCCGACGACAAGCTGAAGAAGCTTTTTGACGGCAAGGCTCGCGTCAACATGTTCGAGATGAACAAGTATTTCAGCAAGCACCTGAGCTGAGGGCGTTGCGTGTCGCGGCCCGCTCGTAGAGCGGGCCGCCCCGGCCCGGCCCTTTCCCGCGCCTGAAGGCCTTGATGCCCGTCGCGCCGTATGGCCTTAAGACCCGCCAAAGGCGGTGAGCTTAGGGAGTGTAAGGCATGAGCGTGGATCTGAGCGCCTGGATCGGTCGGCAGGAGGAGCGCCGCGAGCGGCTGGAGCCGGCCCGCAGCCGCGCCCTGTTGGCCGCCCTCGAGCGCCCGGCGGATCTCGCCGAGGGCGACGTGATGCCGCCGCTTTTCCATTGGCTGCATTTCTGGGATCCCAAGCCGCCGTCCGAGACCGGACCTGACGGTCACCCGGCGCGTGGGGGCTTCCTGCCGCCCGTGACCCTGCCGCGGCGGATGTGGGCGGGCGGTCAGGTGGAGTTCCTGGGGCCGCTCCACATCGGCGAGGAGGTCCGCAAGGTCTCCACGATCGCCGACGTCCAGGAGAAGTCCGGCCGGACGGGATCCCTGATCTTCGTGACCGTGCGCCACGAGCTGAGCGGCTCGGGCGGGCTGGCCATCCGCGAGCGGCAGGACCTGGTCTATCGCGAGCCCGCCCCCAAGGCGGCCGCCTCCGCCGCCCCGCCGCCCGCTGATGACCTGCCCCCAGCGGACTGGCGCGAGGAGCTCCGGCCCGATCCGGTGCTGCTGTTCCGCTATTCCGCCCTGACGCTGAACAGCCACCGCATCCACTACGACCGGCCCTACGCCATCGATGAAGAGGGCTATGACGGCCTCGTCGTGCACGGCCCCTTGCAGGCGACGCTGCTGATGAGTCTGGCGGCGCGCACCGTCGGCGCCGTCGCGCGTCTGGATTACCGCGCCATGAACCCCGCCCTCGATCTCAACCCCTTATCCGTCTGCGGCCGCCGGACAGCCGAAGGGGCCGAGTTCTGGACCGAGCAGCTCGGCCGGCGGAGCATGGCGGGGACGGTCGTGCTCGGGGGCGGCGCATGAGCTGGAAGAGCCTGCTGTTCGTCCCGGGCGCCCGGCCGGACCGGTTCGGCAAGGCGCTGGAGGCGGGCGCCGCGGCGGTGATCTTCGATCTGGAGGACTCGGTCCCGCAGGCCGGCAAGGCCGAGGCCCGCGCCGCCCTAGTCGCCTTCCTGCAGGCGGGCCGCGCAGGCGGCCCGGCGCGGCTGGTGCGGATCAATCGGGTGGACCGCGCGGAAGGCCAGGCCGATCTTGCCGCCCTCGCTGGGCTCGATCTCGACGCGGTGATGCTGCCCAAGGTCGAAGCCGTCACGCCGCTGGCGAAGGCGGCCGAAAAACTCACCCAGGCCGGCTCGCGCGCCCTTCTCGTCGCGCTTATCGAATCGGCCCGCGGTGTCGGGCGGATCGAGGACATTGTCGATGACGCGCCCGCGCGCCTGGCCGCGGTGATGTTCGGCGCGGCCGACTATGCGGCTGATCTTGGGCTGCAGGTGAGCGGCCGGCGCGCCGACTTCGCCCGCGACCGCATCGTCAACGCCGCCGCCATGCGCGGATTGGCGGCGATCGATTCCCCCTTCTTCGACGTGGCCGACGCCGCCGCGCTCGAGGCCGACTGCGCCCAGGCGCGGGCCATGGGCTTCACCGGCAAGGCGGCGATCCACCCCTCGCAGGTCGGCCCGATCAACGCGGCCTTCACTCCTTCCGAAGCGGAACGGACGCTGGCGGCGCGGGTGCTGGCGGCCGGCGGCGACGGCGCCGCGGCGCTTCTGGACGGCAAGATGATTGACGAAGCTATTGTGCGCTGGGCGCGCCGGGTGGAGGCCCAATAGAAATGAGCGAGACTGCACCGGCCGACGCCTTCCCCGAGATCCGCGAGGGCGTGCGAGCCCTCTGCGAGGGCTTTCCGGGCGAATACTGGCGCCGGCTCGACCAGGCGAGCGCCTATCCGACCGAGTTCATCCAGGCCCTGACCGAGGCGGGCTATCTCGCCGCCCTGATCCCCGAGGCCTATGGCGGCAGCGGCCTGCCGCTGAAGGCTGCTGCGGTGATCCTGGAGGAGATCCAGGCCGCCGGCGCCAACGGCGCGGCCGGTCATGCCCAGATGTACGTGATGAACACCCTGCTGCGGCACGGAAGCGAGGCGCAGAAGACGCAGTGGCTGCCGCAGATCGCATCCGGGGCGCTGCGGCTGCAGGCGTTCGGCGTCACCGAGCCGGGTTCGGGCACCGACACCCTCGGCCTGCGGACCACCGCGGTGCGCGACGGCGACGTATACCGCGTCAACGGCCAGAAGATCTGGACCTCCCGGGCGGAGCACTCCGACCTGATGCTGCTCCTGGCGCGGACCACGCCGCGGGAAGACGCAGCCTCGAAGACGGCGGGTCTTTCGATCTTCCTGGTCGACATGCGCGAGGCGCGGGGCAAGGGGCTGGAGATCCGCCCCATCCGCACCATGATGAACCACGGCACCACCGAGATCTTCATGGACGATCTCGTCATTCCCGCCGACAGCCTGATCGGCGAGGAGGGGCTGGGGTTCCGCTACATCCTTTCCGGCATGAACGCCGAGCGGATCCTGATCGGCGCCGAGTGCGTCGGCGACGCCAAGTGGTTCATCGACAAGGCCAGCGCCTATGCCCGCGAGCGCGTGGTGTTCGGCAGGCCTATCGGCCAGAACCAGGGCGTGCAGTTCCCGATCGCCAAGGCCTACGCCCAGATGCGCGCGGCCGAACTCATGGTCCATCACGCCGCCGACCTCTATCAGACGGGGGCCAATGTCGGGGCCGAGGCCAACATGGCCAAGATGCTGGCGGCCGACGCCTCCTGGGCGGCCGCCGACATGTGCGTGCAGACCCACGGCGGCTTCGGCTTCGCGGCGGAGTACGACGTGGAGCGCAAGTTCCGCGAGACGCGCCTCTATCAGGTGGCGCCGATCTCCACGAACCTCATCCTCTCATACCTGGCCGAGCACGTCCTGAAGCTGCCGCGCTCCTACTGAGCGTCTGGGGCGCTCGTCGCGCTCGGCGCGCTGGGAAGCTGTGGCGCGCTGATGTTCACGTCGACGGACTTCGACTTGCCGCCGCCAAGGAGGTCGCCGCCGCCGAACACCATGAACGCGCCTATGATCAGGACCAGGACAAACAGCGCGCCGACAACGAACGCTATGCCGCTGTTTCCGCCGCTTTCACTCGCCATCCTAACCTCCTTCGTGGGTTTGGGATGACGAGGTAATGCCGCAGTCATACCGGCGTTCCGGCGGCGATGGCGTCGGCCTCAGAGCATCGCGGGGATCACCCGGTCGGGCGGGCGGTGGCCGTCCATCCAGGTCTTGATGTTGATGATCACCTTCTCGCCCATGTCGATGCGGCCCTCGACGGTGGCCGAGCCCATGTGCGGCAGGAGCACGGCGTTGGGCAGCTTGAGCAGGCGAGGGTTCACCTCCGGCTCGAACTCGAACACGTCGAGCCCGGCGCCGGCGATCGCCCCCCGGGTCAGAAGGTCGGCGAGTGCGCTTTCGTCGATGATCTCGCCGCGCGCGGTGTTGACGACGATGGCGTGCGGCTGCAGCAGCTTCAGCCGGCGCGCCGAGAGCAGGTGATAGGTGGCCGGCGTGTGCGGGCAGTTGACCGAGATGATGTCCATCCGGGCGAGCATCTGGTCGAGGCTCTCCCAGTAGGTCGCCTCCAGCTCCTCGGCGATGCGCGAGGAGACGGGTTTGCGGTTGTGGTAGTGGATCTGCAGGCCGAAGGCCCGCGCCCGCCGCGCGATCGCCTGGCCGATCCGGCCCATGCCGATGATGCCGAGCCGCTTGTGGGTGACCCGGCGTCCGAGCATCCAGGTGGGCGACCAGCCGGCGAAGCCGCCGGACTGGATGACATTGGCGCCTTCCACCAGCCGCCGGCTCACCGAGAGGATCAGGGCCATGGTCAGGTCCGCGGCGTCCTCAGTCAGCACGCCCGGCGTATTGGTGACGGTGATTCCCCGCGCATTTGCCGCCGCCACGTCGATATGGTCGAAGCCCGCGCCGAAATTGGCGATCAGTTTCAACTGCTCGCCGGCCTCGGCGATCACCTCCGCGTCGATCCGGTCGGTGATGGTCGGCGCCAGAACGTCCGCCCGTCCGACGGCGTCTATCAGCGCCTGACGGCTCAGCGGAGCGTCCGTGAGGTTCAGTTCGGTGTCGAACAGCTCGCGCATCCGGGTCTCCACCGGATCCGGAAGTTTTCGTGTGACGATGACTTTCGGCTTGCGGGCGGGCATGGGCGATCTGAAAAGGGGACGGTTACGCGCCGTCGGTGTCGGCGCATGCTGCGTAACCTCTAGCAAAGGGTCCATGGACGGCCAAGGCAAGCAAATGAGGCGGAAGGTCCTGGGCGCTGCCCTGCTTGTCGCTGTCGCCGTCCTGACGCCGGGCGTGAGCGCGCGTGTCTGGGCGGGGGCAGACCGGCCCACGCCGTCGGGTCTGCCCGTGCCGCGCTATGTCTCGCTGAAGTTCGACGAGGTGAACGCCCGGGCCGGCCCCGGCGACGACCACCGCCTGCTCTGGGTCTATCGGGTCAAGGGCCTGCCCGTGCAGGTAGTCGCCGAGACGGCGGAGTGGCGGCGCATCTGCGATCCCGAGGGCGGGCTGGCCTGGGTCCACCGCCGCACCACGGACGGGCGGCGGATGGTGCTGAACACCCGCACCGCCCCCGCGGCCCTGCGTCGCTCGCCAAAGCCGGATTCGCATGTCGTCGCCTTTCTCGCCGTCCGCGGCATGGCCGCGCTCGACCGCTGCAAGGACGGCTGGTGCCGGGTCAAGGCTGATCAGGTGACAGGCTGGGCGCCGACCTGGGCTCTGTGGGGCGCGGCCGATGCGCCCCAATGCCGTTGAGCGGCGCGGCGCGCTCTGCTAGGGCCTGACCCTCCGGCGGCTGGCCGCAGATTGAGAAGCATGGACATGACCGGCGCGATCGCCAAAAGCCGTTACACCCACGAAGAGCTTCTCGCCTGCGGGCGCGGCGAGATGTTCGGTCCGGGCAACGCGCAGCTTCCGGCGCCGCCGATGCTGCTGTTCGATCGCATCACCGAGATCACGGCTGAGGGCGGGGCCCACGGCAAGGGCCGCATAGAAGCCGAATTCGACATCAACCCTGACCTCTGGTTCTTTGGTTGCCACTTCATTGGCGATCCGGTGATGCCGGGAAGCCTGGGCCTGGACGCGCTCTGGCAGCTCGTGGGGTTCTATCTGGGCTGGATCGGCGGCAAGGGCCGCGGCCGGGCGCTCGGTTGTGGCGCGGTGAAGTTCGGCGGCCAAGTGACGCCGGACATGAAGTCCATCGTCTACAAGATCGACATGAAGCGGGTCATCAATCGGTCGCTGGTCATGGGAGTCGGCGACGGGGTTCTCGAAGCGGACGGCAAACCTATCTATTGGGCCGAGGATCTCCGCGTCGGGCTGATGAAGCCCGAAGCCTGACGCGAAAAGGAGGCCAGGGAGACTCAGATGCGCCGAGTCGTCGTCACCGGGATTGGGATCGTTTCCTCGATCGGGGCCAACGCTAGCGAGGTCACGGCCTCGCTGCGCGAAGCCCGCTCCGGAATCGTGGCCGCGCCCGAATATACCCAGCTGGGCTTTCGCTCGCAGGTCCATGCCGCGCCGAACGTGGACTGGGAGTCGATGGTCGACCGGCGGGCGGCCCGCTTCCTGGCCCCCGGCACGGCCTATGGCCACATCGCCATGGAGCAGGCGATCGCCGACGCCGGACTTGAGGAGTCCGACGTCTCCAACGACCGCAGCGGGCTGATCGTCGGCTCCGGCGGCCCGTCCACCCGCGTCATCGTCGAGGCCGTCGAGACGGCGCGCACGCGTGGCCCCAAGCGAGTCGGCCCGTTCGCCGTGCCCAAGGCGATGAGCTCGGGCGCCTCGGCCACGCTGGCCACCTGGTTCAAGATCCGCGGGCATAACTATTCGATCTCCTCGGCCTGCGCGACCTCCACCCACTGCATCGGCAACGCCTACGAGCAGATCGTCATGGGCAAGCAGGACCTGATGTTCGCCGGCGGCGTCGAGGAGCTGGACTGGACCCTCAGCGTGCTGTTCGACGCCATGGGCGCCATGAGCAGCAACTTCAACGATCGTCCGGCCACGGCCAGCCGGGCCTATGACCGCGACCGCGACGGATTCGTCATCGCCGGCGGCTCGGGGATCGTGGTGCTCGAGGAGTATGAGCGGGCCAAGGCGCGCGGCGCGAAGATCTATGGCGAAATCATCGGCTACGGCGCCAATTCCGACGGCTTCGACATGGTCGCCCCCTCCGGCGAGGGCGCGGTGCGCTGCATGAAGCTCGCCCTGCAGGGCGTGGACCGGCCGGTGGACTATCTGAACCCGCACGGCACCTCGACCCCGATCGGCGACATCCGGGAGATGGAGGCCGTGCGCGCGGTGTTCGGCGACAAGCCGCCGCTGATCTCTTCCACCAAGTCGCTGACCGGCCACAGCCTGGGCGCGGCCGGGGCGCAGGAGGCGATCTATTCGCTGCTGATGCTGAACAACGGCTTCGTCGCCGAGAGCGCCCACATCGAGAACCTCGATCCCGCCTTCGAAGACCTGCCCATCGTGCGCAAGCGCATCGACAGGTCGATCGAGACGGTGATGTCGAATTCCTTCGGGTTCGGCGGCACCAACGGCTGCCTGGTGATGGCCCGGGTCTGACGCACGTCTTGCCTTGGGGCGCGGGCCTGGGCACAACCAGGGCGCAAACTGCCTGGGGAACCGCGGATGGCCGACGACTACGAAATGCCCAAGGGCACGCTGATGAAGGGCAAGAAGGGCGTCGTCACCGGCGTCGCCAATCACCAGTCCATCGCCTGGGGCATCGCCTCGCAGCTCGCCGCCCAGGGCGCGACCATGAGCTTCCTGCACCTGCCGGGCATGGAACGCCGCGTCGAACCGCTGGCGCAGAGCATTGGCGTCACGAGCCTGGCCCCGGCCGACGTCGCCGACGACGCCTCGATGGACGCGGCGTTCGCCAAGGTGGAGGCTGATCTCGGGACGCTGGACTTCTTCGTCCACGCCATCGCCTTCGCCAACAAGGATGAGCTGAAGGGCTCCTTCGTCGAGAACACCACGCGCGAGGGGTTCCTGCGGGCCCTCGACATCTCCTGCTTCAGCTTCGTCGACTGCGCCCGGCGGGCTGCGAAGCTGATGCCGAACGGCGGCTCGATCGCGACCCTGACCTATCTCGGTTCCGAGCGCGCCATCCCCAACTACAACACCATGGGCGTGGCCAAGGCGGCCCTGGAGGCGGCGGTCCGCTACGCCGCCCGCGACCTCGGCCCCCGCGGCATCCGCGTCAACGCGATCTCCGCCGGCGCCATGCGCACCCTCTCGCTCGCCGGCATCTCGGGCGGGCGCTCGATGCTGGCCCAGGGCCGGGCGATGTCGGCGCTGAAGGACGACACCCGCATGGAAGGCGTCGCCGGCTGCGCTCTGTGGCTGCTCTCCGACCTCGGCCTGTCCACCACCGGCGAGGTGGTCCACGTGGACGCCGGCTTCCACATCATGGGCCTGGCGGACGGCGCGGAGGGCTGACGGAAGGGGCGCTGCGGGGCCTAACCGTTTCGGCGGCAAACACTTCATCGGGGTGGCGAACAGCACCTTGGTGGGCGCGTTGCGCGGACTACCGCCGCGTGGATTAACTACGAAATTCAGTGAGATGCCGAGGGCTCGCCGGACCAGCTGAGAGCTTCCGGGTGTTGACCGGGGGTGTTGGCCGGTAAGCACCTGTTCCCGCGGTCGCCAGCACCACCAAGAGGGCGGAGGGGCGGAAGCGGAGGAGGCGAAGTCAGGCGTCATGGGGGATTGTGGGCACCGACAGAGGATATGCCGAAGCCTGGGGAAGTAAAGAACAAAAAGGGAACAATAGGCGGTCCCGCCTTTGGCCGAGTCCCGCCTAAAACGTGGTTGCATCCGTTATTTCTGAGTGGTCGCCGTGGCTAGTCCCGCACAGCCTGGCCGGGGCCTAGGTGAGGCGATTTACGGCCAGGAAGCTCAATTCAACGACCAGCGCTACCGCCGTGATCGACCAGATAATGACTCTGGCGATGTGACGCTTCCTGTTCGGGGAAAGCGCCGACAGGCCCTTGGCCCGAGTGTTCGGAAGGCTTGAAATTGCACGCACCGCCGAGGTCTCCTGATGCGCGCGCAGAATGTCCAAAACGCACCCGCGCGCTGTGACCCAGGTCACGGGTCAGACAAATCGCCCAGGAATGGCGACGGGGCGGTCCTGTTTCCGTGCAGGGAACGGTGCGGTTCAGGTGAAAGCGGAAGCGCTGGGGGGTGAAGCCCTTCCCCCTCGATGGGGGAAGGGCTGGGATGGGGGTGTTGCGGTGGACTGGCGGGTTCATCGGGATCGGCGCCGACCGGCGCTTCCACCCCAAGCGCCTCGCCTGCACCCCCTATCCCGACCTTTCCCCCATCGAGGGGGAAAGGGGCGCGCCCCTTTCGGAACCGCTGAGGGCGCGCATTCTCCATGGACGAGGGGCGCTCTGGCGCGGCATATCGCGCCATGGCCGAGACCTTCGACGCCGATGTGATCATAGCCGGCGCGGGCATGGCGGGGGCGACGCTCGCCCTGGCGCTGGCGCGCGCGGGCCTGAGGCCGGTGCTGATCGACCCGGCGCCTTTCGAGGCCCAGCTCGCCCCCACGTTCGACGGCCGCGCCTCGGCGGTCGCCTACGCCGCCTTCCGGCAATGGCGGGTGCTCGGCGCGGGCGAGGTCCTGGCCGCCCAGGCCCAGCGGATCGAGCAGATCCTCGTCACGGACGGCCGCGCGCCCGGCGCCGCGGCCGCTCCGCCGCACGGCTTTTACCTGCGCTTCGACGCCGCCGAGATCGCCGCCACCGACGACGGCGAGCCCCTGGGCTACATGCTGGAGAACCGCCACATCCGCGCGGCCCTCGCCGCCGCGGTGGAGGCCGCCGGCATCCGCGTGCTGGCTCCGGCCAAGGTCACGGCGGTGCGGACCGAAGCGCGGGCGGCTGTGGTCGTCCTGGCCGACGGGCGCGAGCTGACTGCACCGCTGGTGGTGGGCGCGGAGGGGCGCGGCTCCATCGTGCGCCGCGCCGCCGGCATCGGCGCGGTGGGCTGGGACTACAAGCAGACCGGGGTGGTCGCCACGGTGCGCCTGGCGCGCCCGCACAACGGCGTCGCCTACGAGTATTTCCTGCCGTCCGGTCCTTTCGCCATCCTGCCGCTTCGAGACGACCGGGCGAGCCTGGTCTGGACCGAGACCCCGGATAGGGCGCAGGCCCTGAGCGAAGCCCGCCCCGAGGTGTTCCACGCCCACCTGCAGCGCCGCGTCGGCGACCTGATTGGCCCGGCCGAGCGGGAAGGCGCGGTCTTCACCTACCCGCTCGCCCTGCAGATGGCCGAGCGGTTCACCGCGCCTCGTATCGCCCTGCTTGGCGACGCTGCGCACGGCGTGCACCCGATCGCCGGCCAGGGCCTGAACCTGGGCCTGAAGGGCGCGGCGGCCCTGGCCGAGACCATCGCCGACGCCGCGCGGCTGGGGGAGGACTTCGGGTCTGCCGTGGTGCTGGAGCGCTACGCCCGCTGGCGCCGGTTCGACACCGCGACCCTCTCCGCGGGTATGGACGCCTTCGTCCATCTATTCTCGAATGACCATTCACTTATCCGGCTGGCGCGCGGCGTCGGCATGGCGGGGGTCAACAGGATCGGGCCTGCGCGGCGCTTCTTCATGCGCGAGGCCGGCGGCGCCTCAGGCGACCTGCCGCGGTTGTTGCGCGGCGAGGCCATTTAAGAATTTTGTCCACGAACCACACGAACGCGCGCAGCCCAATCCTTTACCTAGGACGTCATGGCCGGGACAAGCCCACGGCTGTCCGGTTCATGCGATTGCGAGGTCGAGGGAGAGTTGTCTGGGGTCGAGTGCGCGGTTTGGCGGGGGTTTGAGGAGTTGATCGACGGGCCGCAGATGCAAGATGTTTGC